>Ga0307510_10004524_pt1 | contig 16370 bp, 14 predicted proteins | sample 12_EM_MG_FD_207224 | JGI IMG/M metagenome (GOLD analysis project Ga0307510, IMG submission 207224) | Populus trichocarpa ectomycorrhiza microbial communities from riparian zone in the Pacific Northwest, United States - 12_EM | ecosystem: Host-associated > Plants > Roots > Unclassified | place...
GGGCGATAATACTGCATGTAGGGGGGACCTGATCGGATACCGGTATCCATTCACCATCGACGATGATCGTCGTAAAACGGGATGGTGTCGCATTGGGATATATTCCCTCGGTGTCCTGTGCGAATTCGTTTGCACTGGAAACGGTGATGGCCACGAGGTAAGACATTCCGGGGACGGCTCGTCTCGGGGTAACGTCGACTGGCCGAGCTCTTATCCTTTGGCACTATTTACGGGATACCGTAAAATGTTTTGGCAACAGATATGCAGGTAAGCAGTGTTATCGCACAGAGCGCTTGCTCTGGCGGAAGATGCCGGCGCAACAACATTGCTGGCGTTCTCTGCAGCTTGTTTACTGACCCTGTGCTGATCGCAGAGCTTGACAACCACCAATATGGGCTTTGCATGGAAGCCACATCAGAGTGAGCCTAGGATGTGGGCAACTGCTGCCGCCTCATGCTACTGTGCGAGTACTCGAGGACTCTTATCATACGGGTGTAACTGTGGTGGTGGTGGTGGTGGTGGTGGTGGGGTGATCTACGAACCGAGTTTTGACCTCCGAGCTGAAACGTGTGGGAGAACGGAGTCAGCTAGCCATACTTAATTGTGTTTCCGCGGGTTATGCATTCTAATGAATTTTAATGGGGGTGGGCCTGGTAGGGTGAACTACTGTCCTAGTAAAATTATTGCGTCGTTGGGATAGAGTTTGGAGAACTTAGACTCTCTATCACGCTAGCTAAATTTGGCCGTGTGGGGATAATGATGAAAAAGAGTGGCAGTAGGGCCAAGCGCCGGATGGGTATTCAGCAATAAACAAGCGGGATCTTTCATGACTGTGCTTGTATTTTCTTCATGTTACTGGATGCTAGTGGAATGGATCAACTCATGCGGTGGACTGTGCTACTGCTTGTGCAACTGGACCTCTCTGCCCGGCAGTCAATGGCTGGCTATCGCAGGAGCGGATAATTTGATTAGACCTCGTACAGTGATATCGCGAAACGCATGCTTATGTCTCGGGTAATAAGGTGGGAGATGCATTTGTCATTCGGGTGTGCCATACTCGAGTATATTTATCCTGAACTAGGGTTACCAAACGGGATTCCCTAAATGCACACACTGTCCAGATCTGCGGGGCCTTGGCTCATGGCAGGGGTATTGGAGAGACTATACTTGTCCCAGACAAGAAGAAGTGCCTACAAACAGGGGGAGTCTACTCGAGTATTTGTGTGAGCGCTCAGGCGCGCACAGATGTTTTGCCATATATATATATATTAATCCCTATTTGCGGGCACTTGTTGCCTGGGACAAGTATCATAGGTGGCGGGGGGGGGCGGTTCTCCGGTGCTTATTCTTTACTAATGCTTATTAAACCCACCCTCTGGCCCGGAGGCAGATTCTCAGTATTCTTTGCAGATGTTAGTAGTGATTAGTCCCTGAGAAGTAAGGCTGGGAAGACTGGTTAGTAATATTGAGCTTTGACGGGAATCTTGCATTAAGTTGAGGCGAATTCAATGCACTCTACTCGAGTACCGGTAGTTTAGCTCATGTTGTGCTATGGTGGGTGGACGGAATTAACCGTGCACTGACGATTTATAGCAACGCAACACTCCTCATCACTTTGCATTTTCATCACCACCTAGAGGAATTTCTCTGGATGAAATATTAGTTTCTACCGTGCATTCTACTGTGAATTTGCATTTTTGATATGTTTTTTTTTGGTTCTCATGATATTGGGGTTCGTGGGGGAGCACTGTTGCCATGGCGGGAGTTTTTCATGTTTGTTGATGTGTGATTAATTTTGTCCACAGACAATATATTCCTGAGACATGGGCTCCCTATAGGGGAAGGTGTCTACTATATTACCACTGCGTATTTTACCTGATTTGATGAAAGCTTGCAGAAGTATTATAGATGCAGTGAGAAATAATCAATGGAGAGAGCGGAGCTGTTCTATCGAGCCCAGCCGTGGGATCTCGATGATTGGGCCATATGCTGTGTCATTTGAATTGAGCCCCCTGGCATGGCCTGCTGTTTTTTTTATCTTCTTTTGCCCTTAAGAAAGGCTAGAAGACTCGCTTTTTGCTGTGTTTTCCGCCTCTTTTCTGGAGGGGGAAGTTTTGGGCTATCATACATAACACAAGGTTCAATTATTTGAGATGCTGAGGTATCGGAGGTTTTTTTATATAGGGTTATTATGGTGAGTAATAAAGTGGTGAGTCGTGGCAGCGTTCGTTTGCATTTTCCTGCTTTATCCTTGGAGATAAGATATAAAAGCTCCGAAGAAGTAAAATAGGGTATTAGTAGGGGAAGTGGATCAGATTCAATGGTGGATCACTCTGTGCATTATGTTCACCTCGCTCACCGGGAATTTTCGATAGAATTAACCCTCCGAATTCAGCTCAAAAAAGGGCATATCGAGCGGGTTGTGCCATCTGGGGTGTCTCCTACTCTTCTGAACTCCTCTTCCAAGTGTTGGACCTCAATTGGGGCTTCAAGATTTCTATTTCCTTTTGTGGGGTTTAACTGATCCGCTTCGCGGGCAACCTACTTTCTGATGCAATATGTCAGCAAAGTGATAATTTCTTTTCGATTGGCTGTTTGGGCTGTGTGTTGTGTCACGGGACTTTTTTTTTGCTAAAGAAATTGCCTGCCATTATTTGCCCGCGAGTCCTCCATACATTTTCTTGACGTAAGTAATAAACGGCGTAGTGATGGCGTGGGTGAGTTAGTTTTGGGACTGGGGCTTTGGGTAGAAGAAGAGAAGAAATAAAAAGTACCGGTACGGTCACAAACTTCTTTATCTTCACTCTCCAACTAAGGGTGAGGATTTTAGCACTGTCGGAATGAGACATAATAAAATCACTCGATCCTTCTGTGGATCGCCATACATGTCTCTTTGCCTCCATGCAGTCCCCATTCTCTGGCACACTCCCATAATAAAAGAAATAGATGCCTGGAGCGCCTTCTCCGTAAACCACTATAACCCCGGAACAATATCCACCGACCCATTGCTTCCACGATCAACCACGAGACTAGCTTCCCTGATCGACCCCACCGCATCTTCCGGAACTTACTAACGGATAACATTTCAAGGGAGAATCAGCACATACGAGATATCAAGACACAGGCACAACAACCGCCTAAGAGTCGCGGGGTTCCACAAAAGAGGAGCTTGTTCCATGCTCCAGAAACAAACTCCCGAGGGGCTTCTTATATTGTGAGTTTTCTGTGTTATCGTGGCGCATGGGCCCGTTAGAGACGAGATATCAAAATGATTGCCAGAAGTCCCAGCTTGAAATACCGTTCCCCATGTGGCCTGCCTCACCCAAGGAAAACCACCCACAAAGCATCTCCCAAATTCCAGCTGGGGGTGCAGTGTTCTCAACTAGTGTTGGGTGAGTGCGAGAGCAGGGGGCATCTTTTGATTCTGCTGCGGAGAGGGCTTCAGAGAGAATAACGTCTAGCGTCTCTTCCGGAAAGGGGCTCAATGGTTGCGAAACTTTCAGGAGGTGTTGCTGGCTGTCTATTAAATTCATACAAATATCTACCGAGCCCATCAGCCGCAAGATGGATTGGATGGTCTCCTGCGCTGGAAGCTTTCCTGTGCATGCTATTTCTGCTCTTTCGTTGACCGTCTCGACAAACTCAGTTGCTCTCATGAGGTAAGGCACGAGTTTCCTGTCTGCTTGCTCTCTGGACAGGCTGTCTAATGCTAGTAGATAGAGCTTTATGCTTAGTCGTCTGACCTTCCTCTCGTTTTCGGCGGCTAGTTGTTGGAGGACCAATCTCTCTCTCTCCGCCGGAAGAGTGTTAAGCCTTTCTGGGCTCGTATGGGCTTTCTTATGGGTTAGCAGGCTTGAGAGCACAAATCCCTTTGCGGTGTTTCTCTTGGGAAGGCAGAGGAGGAAGGGAAATGCTTACATCGTAAGTAGTCCATTTTAGCCAAAGCTCTCAAAGTCTTGAACGGTATTCTATTTGGTCAGGTATTCGGAAAGTAATTTCTTCTAATCAAAGTTGGGGGTAGGAAGAGAAGTTTACTCAACTACTGTGTGGAAGTTGAGTCCTCATATACCTTGCGCTCTCTGTGGGTGGAAGAGTAAGCAGTCACATTAGGCCGTTGGGCATGTTCGAACCGAGGGCCAAATCATTACCTATGAACAACATCATCGTGGATTTGGTTTCAGCGACCCGAACCGACCTGACATCTATGCACTCCTACACTTACTTAGTAGAGGAACTAACCTAATCTAGCTCCTAGCATACCAATAACTGGAGGTTATTTTAGAAGCGATGACGGATTGACTCGCACCCATTTGGAAGTATGATAGGCAAAACCAGCATGCTTTGAATATCACTCGATGCCTGTTCTCGTATCACGAGGGCTGAACTTTCGGAACAGATATTTGGTGTAACAATATTATAAAGGAATTTGTTGATTTCTCAGAACTTGAGGGGATATCCGGGCTAAACTTTAACTGTGGTGTTATTCCAATACTGACACAAGTGCCTACAGAGTGTATTTTCAACACTATTTCATATTTTTAAAGTGCTGGGGCGAAAAACTCTAGCGGATGGCCCTTTTACGCCAGAGTGGCGCTCTCTCTACCGACCATTTTTTTCCTCGCCGGGGGTTCCTTCCTAGCCCAAATTAGGTCTGAAAACATGTAGAGAGCAGTTTTCAGCAAAGAAATTGGATTGAAGGTTTGTGGAATTAGGAAGCGAGTCATAAACTGAAACAAGCAAGTGACCATGTACTGGTACTATACCTTTTTGGTAGCACTCCTATAGAAAATCCCAAGCCACTTTTAGGTCATAGGAAGCTGTATAGTGCCAGAAGCCGTGGAGGAGGGGTGTGTAACCTTCCAGACTCTTCTGAAGCCTAGAACCACGATGGGTTGAATATTGGCCTGCAAGCCACTCTGTGAGTAGGGGGTTACACCTCCCCCCTGTCGCTTCTAGTGCTATAGCATAGACGTCGTGAGCTATGAATCCACAGGATTCCATCCTTTAAACCTCTGGAGCTTTCTAGGGTAGTTTGCAATCACCAATCTAGAACACTAGCATATCCAGGTAATCACGACCACGCCTGCTACACAAGTGCATTTAAGTTGCTTCCCTCACAACCATTATGAGCAGTACAGATTTTCTGGTGTTTTGAGCATTGCCACCATCCCGACCCTATCCAGGATACCAAAGTTGCACTGATTACCATTATATCTTTGATACCCCCAAAACGATATTTCCACCTGGGTGAATGAAGTGGTATGGTCTCTAACATAACGCGTACGCATTTTCTCCATTTAGCTCTCGTGTTCAAGATAATCTATGGATTAACCCAAAATATGGATTAGATAACCCACCCCATATCACTAATGGTATGATATCTAGGAAAATATGTCTTGGAGAAATGAACCAGCTACGTCCAACACAAAGAAGGCTGTGCGCTCTGGATTCTCAAATCCTCTTCTGAGGCTTTCTCATATATCAGTCTTACTAACTCTGGGATCTGGGGTGGCCGCCAGACATTTTTGATCCTATAGTGCTCGTAACCTGCTGCAACATAGGCAATGTCACATTCCTACACAATATATTTGGATCTCCTATCCCCGTACGCCTTCCTTCTATGCTTAAGTTATGTAATCCCAGTATCATACAGTATCATGTAGTGCTGGTACGTATGAGAGTTTTAAAAGCGTAATTACCTCCTTTTGAGCTTAACTTAATACCTAGTCTAGTCTATCTATCCATCTACCCATTTATTCCTCCTATGTTTCTTTCCCATTTCCTCATTCCAATCCAACTCTGTACGCGATACAGTTACACTTAGTACTTACTCATCATCCTCCACCCCACTCCCCTCTGCCTCATATGTTAGGGCAAAGAGGCCCACTGCATAATATCAAACCTAGATGAGATTGTCCGGAATCTTTTTTCCTATCCTACAAGTGAAAGATAAAAGGTGGGCAGATAGTGTAGTATAGTAGTGTGGTACTTAGATCGCTCTGCATTTAGGCCGTACCCTAGGGTGTATGCCGAGATTTTCCCGCGGCAAATAAATCTGGGATTTAGCAAAAGTAAATAGATCGCTCTAGATAATTCTAATGAGACATTGTCAAATATCAGAAACTATACTACACGTGGCATATGGGTAGTACGATGACTTCGAATAAGACAGTATAGAGGTATTGGAGCAAAATTCTAACATTTGGTTGGGTGTTGCTGGGTGCCTCTCCCCTACTGTTCCCTTGACGGTTTATTTGGAATGGCTCGGGCTCATATTCTCATAATACTATACATGCACCGCCAGGTGTCAGTTACGTTGTTGTAAATTCCTTAGGAATATGGATTTGGATAAGGTCCCTTTTCTGGGCTTGGATCATTTTATTCAGGGCTCTTATTGTGGGAATTCCTAGGAGGGATTTTGGATTTGTTAAGGCGGGAGGAGCGGGAGGTAAGGTCTGGGATCGGAATGTTAGAAAAGGGTTATCCCATCTGATTGGAGACCGGGCCAACTGTTGCGGGCTAATCTTTGTGGTGTTGCTAAATTCCCCACTAAGGAGACTCCCATCCTCATGATATAATATGATTCTTACCTTATTTGTCTCCATGAACTAGTTTTAAGCTGTAGTTATCGGATAAATTTTTCACCAATGGTGTAAAGCAACTTAATTTATAACAAGGTGCAAAGTAAGCCAAATATCTCCTATTAGCGGATTCTATCTGACTACTACCGACTCTGCGAGGGGGAGTTCTCATCGATAAGCAAACTCCAACAGCACTACAGCCGGACTCGCATCAAATACCCGCCAGGATATCAGTCCTCAATTTGCAATTTCCCCATCCTTCCCACATTCAAGTACGATCTTGGCAACAAAAGAAACGTGCCCCCCCCATTTTACACCAAAGATGGGCCTTTTCACCTCATAAAATCACACCCAGTTGCTTTGCAAAAAAAATATTAAAATTCCTCAGAGTCTTTGGTCCCATCTAGATAGCATAATTTATATGTGAAAAGCTCTGTTAGTTAATGCTCATAGTGCAATACCAGAAATAATGATGGTGGCCAAAAGGTACCTCAAATTTTGTATGAGTGTCCCATACACATCCAGTGACAATCCTAAGCCCTCAACCTCTATGGGAGAATGGGAAATTCCCATAATTTTTACCTAGAAAGTTTCAACAACTGCCTACACTATGACTTGGTTTAATTAAATATAAAGAGCTTTGGGTTGGTATGAATGTCCAAAATCAGCCATTTTGGTGTAAAATGGGGGGGGGGACACGTTTCTTTTGTTGCCAAGATCCTACCAGCCGATTTCAAAAGTATCGGGACACCTTGGCGCCAAGGCGCATACAAATCTGCACCAAGGTGTCCGGATATTAAAAAAAATCAGCTAGTACAATGAACAGACATCTCGGCACAAGAGAATATAAAAGGTTACTAAATTTGCCTTCGCCGACCCGAACCCAAACCCCGGTGTTTGTCCCCAGCCCGCTAATTGACACTCGCCGGACGGTATACCAGTCTGTATCTCAACTAATTGCATTCCGGCGGGACGATCTTACGGTACTCTACCGTAGAAACTCAAATAATCGGCCCATGTGCTATGTTGTTGGAGTTGCCTCCTCCGGTAAGGTCTGGTGCTTTTTTGTTTTTAAGTCTCTGAGAGGGGCTGAGCAGCTCACGCCCCTTTCCCAGAGTAGGGAATTTCCGACGACATAGAGCATAGGCCGATTATTTGAGTTTTTATGGTAGTACAGTACCACCCCACTCATCCCGGTAACCGAGCTGGGGGTAAGCCACCATACTGAAATTCCAAATGGTAGAAAATATGAAGTGTCCGTCTATTATGAAGCATTTCCTAATTATACCGTCATCAGAGGGCACCCAAGAAGGGGTTTCCCCCACGATTTTCGGAGGGATAACGGTAGGCGGGCCTGAAGAATCTGATAATAGTTTGTTCGGGCTTGCTTGGGTGGTCTACCGGATCGTCGTTGCAGGCTAGGCAGTGCGCATTGAGGAAAGCGGTAGCCTATCATAAAGCACTTAGCTTGCCTGCTGGAGAATAGTTGGTTCTGGGATTATTGATTGATTCCCAGTCCCCCCCCCTTTGAACTCACGGAGTGGGGGTAGGGTGATTCCCAACAAGGGTGTTTTTTGCCTTTATGTTTCCTCTCTTCTCTAGGGTATCGTTAGGAAGGCGCAGTAATGCTTTACTAGCCTCGGGGAGTCTTAGTAGATAGATGCTTTCTTTTGCCTACTGTGCGCGCTTTGCTTGCTCAAACTAAGGGATTCAGGTAACTGGGGTCAGTCGCTTCTTTTCCCAGCTTCCTTTTCAATAATATCACTGCGGGAAGAACCTACGAGTGATCGATAGTGATGAGATGCGGGGGGGCTGAGGAAAAGAACTGGGTTTTGCTTGCAAATGTCTCGACTTTCGTTAGGGTGAATAAGAGTTCTTTGGATTCCCTCCCCTTCTGTCCTCAGCTAAATAGGGGAAGATTGGTGCAATTGGTGCATTACTTCTGCCAGGGTCCCAGAGTATGTACTGTGTGCCTGAAAATATTTTTTCTTTCTTTTATTTGATCGTATCGCCCGCCGCTGAAGATAACGCCAGGGACAAATGATCACTATATCAGATATATTAGAGGGAAACGGGCCCATCATCGCCGTCCTTAATCTGAGGGAGTAAACTGATCCAGAATATCATTATTATCAGGGAATCTGTTGTTCTGTAAGTGGCAAGGGGATGGTATTGTAACCGTTTTTGCTTGTGAATGTGTTTGCTCCCCCTGTTTTGTGCCAGGTTCTGGCCCCGAGGAATTAGAGAAGATAAGCTTGAACCTAGCAGAGACTAAGTTTAGATCAATGAGTGATCCATTTAGTTTACTAAAACCATTCCCATCTCGGGGAGTGTAGGAGACTTTAGGGCCCATTTGGTGTATATGATTCATTGAAAGGTATTGATCATAGGGGAACAAGAGGAGGACTCATTATTTCTCTCAATGAATGAGGCCGGGAGGATAGAAGAGTGCAGATATTGGGCTGATGAGACAGAAGGCTTTGCTGTGTGCTGGTGTGTAGATGAGTTGGAGGCGAGAAAGATGAGAGGAGAGGGGGTGAGAAGAGGCAGAACTACTATTGGGCTATCATAGAGGATTACTTGGGGAATGTTTGAGATGGAGAGTACGCGGACGGTCGTCGTACGTGCAACACATAATGCTCAGCCAGCCGGCACCGGGATACTTCTTAGCGCAGGTTTGGCGAAAAGAGATTATGATTTGGGTGCGTCAAAGGTGTCGGTGTCTAGAGTACTTTCTCACGGTAGGCATTGCCTATATAGAAGCCGGCCCCCGCCCGCTCTGCTCCCGGTGTCCCTTACTTAGGTTTCACTATCTCTCCATTCTCTCCCCCGTTTTTCCTTCCCTCATCCCCTTCCTTCTTTCTTCCTACTAGATTATATACATGCTTTTTATTGGTCTAAGTTTAAGGCTCTAGAACAGTGATCCCAAAAGGGGCACGCCTGGTAAGTTCTATGAGCCCTACAAAGCCTCCCCCCTCTAGACCCTCCCTGTCTTCGGCCCCTGCCGAGATAACCTACAGCAACTTTCCTACCCGTTCTGGCCCCTCGCTAACCCTAAATATAGCAAAGGGTTAGCACTCTTCACCTTTTCCATTTAAATATCTCTGCAGCCGGTGACCCAGAAAACAACCGCTACTCCAAAAGTCGTTACTTCAACCAATCCCTCCAGTAACGGAGATTGTGAATTAAAAATAAAAATAAAAAAGCCGAAACAGATCTAATGAGTGTATATAATTAGTCAGTTCCCTTCTCGCATCTAACCGTTAAATGATCCCTTTGCCATGTGCGATTGCTACTATAGTACATTCTAATGTCTCTGAAAGTAGCGTTGCTAACGATAAATATGTTTACGAAAACAGCATTCCATACATCCGTTTTTAACATTCCGGCTACTACTTCTCACCAGAGTTTGTCTTTCCCCTTACGCGAGTCTTTTTGCAATAGGAAACCTCCGTCGGTTGGCATAATACCGTCTGCTGAGCCATGAGGAACCGAATGCGTCCCCAACTTCCCCTTCTCCTCATCCTCCCACTGTTCAATACACTAGTATACGCTACTCCAACGGGAGACTTTCCTTCAGTTACTGTACCGGCTTTACCAGCACATGGCGGAGAGTCCCTATTCAAGGGTGAGCCTATACCAACTGTTGACTGAATGAGCTCAGACACTATTAACTTCACCTGGGGGCTGACCGGTCTAGATAATTTTGAGAATCTGATGTTCTCGTAAGTCACCAAGAGTGGATTCCTTTGGGGAAACTAGAGTCAAGAGACTCACAAGATTTTATTCTTTGAATATATAAGGAAATTTCCCTCTAACAAAATTGGTTTATAGGACCTATCTTTTTGCAACCTTAGGATCTGTGATTGCGTTATTATTCGTCTTCAGAACGTTTATTTATCACATCAATAACCAACGCTTAGCAATAACTGTTGCATCTTCATATACGACTACAGCATCGCACTTTTATGCTCTCCCACCAGCAAGATGGTTCTCGCTCCTCAGTCGCCATTTAATTCTGGCACCGTTGCACAAGTTGCGTCACAATAACCCACTCATTGTGGGCCTTTCCGTACCATCTATCAAGATTCACCTCGGTGCTCTACCCTCCCGCCTAAATTTTATCATAATATTTTTATATCTACTATCAAACGTTCTATACTGTACTCTTTATCTTCCTTGGGACGGCTCGGTAGGCCCTGATGGCACACTTAGAGAACCGACAAAAGCAGCACTCATCGCCGAGTTTAGAGAGAGGACAGGTGTTATGGCTGTTGTCAACATGATTCCATTATTTGTTTGCATGGCGAGAAACAATTTCGTTGGGCACGCAGTTGAGGTGGGATTTGATATTTGGAACTTCTTTCACCGCTGGATTGGCAGGGTTGTGGTGTTGGAGTCGGTAGCACACATGCTTGCATGGACGGTCAACAAGGTTGACCAGGCAGGGTGGGAAGGCCTGGGCGAAGCTTTAAGGGTCAGCCGTTTCTATCAAGTTGGTTTGATGGTATGTGTTTATTGCGTATTATTTACCTTTAAACTCTGCTAGAGCGAGGCCTAATCATACGCAGGCCGAAATTGCTCTTGTCTTAATCACCATTTTATCCGCTTCACCACTGCGACATGCAAACTACGAATTCTTCTTATCGATGCACCAACTACTTGCCGTATTTTTTCTGGCCGGCGCTTAGTTGCATCTTTATATTGACATTTTGCCTCAGATAGTTTACTGCAACATCGCCATTACAATATGGGTTGCTGATCGTGGCTTCAGGATCCTGTGCATCTTGAAGAACAACATCAGGTGGAGAAGGAAAGGGCTATCTTGCAACGTAGCTGAGGTTACCCAGCTGAAGGGTAGGGATGCTGTTAGGCTTAGTGTTGAACTCTCTACTCCATTCATATACAGGCCTGGAACTCATGTAGGTTTCCTCGTATGAACGTTCTTCTTATTGAGGATAAAATTGAATTATTATTATTTTAGGCATACCTCTATGTGCCGCGAGTCGGCTGGTGGCAATCTCATCCGTTCTCAATTGCTTGGTTATCTACAGAGGAATCTGCACAGATGATTGAAATGACACCAATGCCTGATTGGTTAGAGACCCAAAACTCGATACCTACCGCGACTGTTGCCAAAGCTGTCTCCCATTCGCAAAGCCAAGCCTCTGCCAACAGAAACCATCATGCCCCAAAAGGTCCATATGATCCAAGTATATACCACTCAGGCATAAACTCAGTGCAAGTGTCCCTAGCGACCGTCTTACCTGATGGAACTGGTATGCGACAAACAACGTATAGCAATCTTGAGAACTACTTACAGGACAGTGACCCGCATAGGCCACTACCCGCAAACCCAGGAACCCCTATGGTACGGAATTCATCTGCGCTTCCAGTGAAGCATCGTGAACTCGTTGCAACCGCTATCCCGAAAAAGACTACGATGCACTTCATCATATCGAAACACAGTGGTTTCACAAAAGCACTCTACGATTCTGCGCAATCTGCAGCTGCAATCACCGATCCGGAAAAGCCGGAAAAAGGGTGTGTCTTGAAGTTAGTGGGCTTGGTCGAGGGCCCCTATGGTGGGCATCATTCATTCAATTCATTCGGAACAGTAGTCCTAGTTGCTGGGGGTGTTGGTATCACTCATTGTTTGGGTTATGTCAGACATCTATTGCACGGATATAACGAAGGAACTGTGGCTACCCAGAAGGTCAAATTGGTCTGGGTCATTAGGAAGAGTGAGCATATCCATTGGGTCTCAGATTGGCTTGAAGAGATTCTGCGGATGCCACTTTGTCGCCGAGTGCTTGAGATTGATATCTATATTACCCAGCCCAGCAGTACAACTGGTGGAAATGAATGGGCCGGCCGAGGTGGCCTTGTTAAGGTTTATGTCGGAAGGCCAGAGTTCGAAGCTGTTCTCGAGAAGGTTGTGAGACGTAGGATTGGTGCCATGGCCGTGACTGTTTGCGGCGGTGGTGCCGTGAGTGACTCAGTCAGGGCCGCCACACTCAAATTCGTGGACCAAACTACTATCGACTTCTCGGAAGAGAGTTTCACTTGGTAAAGGTAAATTGTAACCCATAGTTCCCAATACAACTGGGTATTAATGCTATATCCAGAATCCTCCTTCTCACCTAGGGATATATATTTTCCTTTTTCTACATCTTTTGACATTACCCACGAGAAAAATTAATGGTTCCCCCGCCCTGGATTTTCATTATTTTTATTGGAGTTTCCTATTCACTTAGGCATAGATAGGCATATTCGGCGTTGGCTCTGGATTTCCTTCCTTCCTTTACTTCTCTGAGTGCCAATGGGAAACTAGCGGACAGCCCGGTCCTTCTTTTTTCTTTTTTCTTTTTTCCCCACTTACCTCCCCAGCCCCATTTGAATCCTACCTTTTTTTTTTTTTAATACCCTGTGGCTGCTGTAAATACCTCCGAGTCTCAATCCTGTAATTAGGTGCTGTCAGTCACAAGCCTGTACAACTCTGTGTTGTATGAACTTTGCCTAATATATCTACCAGCGCCTTTGAAAGTAAAAGTGATTTAGGCAGAGTTTCCTACATCTTCAACCCCTCCATTAATCTGGGAGGGTTACAAACCAGCAATGGGATCGAAGGTACAAGATTTTGACTCTAAATGCTCAGATCTGTATTTTCCCCATCATTGGGTGTCTCTATCCAGGGGGAAAAAACACCGCTGAATCACACCATGTGCGGAGATGATAAAAGGAAATGTGATATCAGTTGCTAACTCCGTGCAATGTTGCAATGAAGGGGGGGGTTCGATCAAAAAATGATCGAAGGCTAGGAACGCGCTTTTTCGAACCGGGGGATTATAAGATAGAACCCCTTCTAAAAAATCGGTAAACCATAATATCTGAAGGCAGTTGGAAGCAAAGAAACAAATGAAATGATAGGAAAAGAGGGCAAAATGTAGCAGACAAAGCAAATAAACTAGAACTGGCACTCCACTTCCCCGGCTTCTGAGCAATAAATACTCGCATATCTGGGTTAAAGGTAGAAATTCCCATCAGAGTCCCTGCTATTTTTGCTTACTAAGACATTAAAGAACCCCCCCCCTTCAATCCCCATTTTCAGAAGCCCCGATTCAAACCCCCCCTGCTAACCCCCAGGGTTTGATCATCAAAGGCCTTCTTTGCAACACTGACTCCGTGTGTCGAAATTCGAAAAAATAGGGGGGCACTACCCGAGTGCGGGCACTGTATAGTACAGATAGTGGCAGGGGGAGGTTCTCAGAGCGTGGTAACAACTTTCATCCGAACACGATACCCCTATCCACCCAGTCTAGAACCCTTCGAATAGCTCTTTCCATTTCCCAAATACACTTTCAGAACGATTATGTAATAATAATATCATACATCCCCAGTACTCCCACAAGGCCCTCTCAGCCCCCCCATGGCTGGTCAGTAACAAAGCCCATTCTACGATAACATGGACAAAGGAAACAGTCTCCAGCTGCCTACTATTATAACTTGGTAATTCCAAAACTAACACGCCTCCCCCACCAGGGTGAAGGTTGGTGAAGGTTGGTGAAGGTTGTTGTTCCTACGATATCAATTGACGATCTAGTGAATAAGTTATCTTGCAGCTGCCATCCTTGATACTGAAACGATGACTTTCGGCCAGGTGAGTATAATAATTTTCCCAGATCCTTACTGTTTATGTCAAACAAGCGAAAGGGATCGCAGTAGGAAATGACAGAGGAGTAGGAAAACAAACGGGAGAACCGGAGGTGGGCAATCACAGCTCACGCAGCAGGAATCCCCACTAACTTGCCGCTGATTAATCCATCTCCACTACCACCACCAGTACCACCCCTACGATATAGTATGATACCTCCGCTAATCTACTCGTAGCTAGCCCACATACCCATCGCGCACTCTTAAAGAGATTAAACCACCCTCCGATTAAAGCCCTTTGCCCAAATTCCAGCCCCACAATGCCCGCTCACGAAAAGGAAACTGGACCAAACGCGGATTGCCAAGCCTCCGAGCTTATTTAACTGGTTCCATAAGCTATCGTCAGCATAGTCCTGCATTTATTAATATGATATTGCCCTACTGTACTATACTCTACGAGTATAGTACTGCTCCCGTAAACCCCTGTCATCAAAGACGCCGTTACAGTTAAAGTGCAGAGCTACGATAGTGGCAACACCCAAATCACGTCTATGTCACCTATGTTTGTATGGCGCTAAAACATCCACCCACTCTAAAATGGCTAAGTTAATTAATTGGTTTTATAATAAGCAGAGCATCTCCCGGCGAGTAAATCGCTAGCTTTACGCGAATTGGAAACTTTTTTTTTCTTTTTCGAAGGTCCGTGTTGTGGCTTGAGGTAAGGCTGGGCTGGATAATTTAGTTTGCGAGTGATAGATCATGAGGGTTTTGGGTTTCAACACATGCTATCCGGGCTAGTGGTTTCCGGGGGGGGCGGGCAATCGGTGCTCCCGAGCCCCTACTACTCGTACTTGTACAATAACAAAAATCCTCACATGATCAACTCGCTTGATGCCACTCAGCGGTGCACTTGTACTAAATTTTCTAAATATAGGGGCCCACTGGGCAGATGACCGCTCAGAAGAAATTTTGGCCTCCCTCTATTTCTGCTCAAAAGTGGGCTGTAGGGGCTACTTGTTATCACCAAGGAGTCCGGGAAACCCCATTTTTACTGCTATCCTCGACAAAAATACCGCCATAGATCAGTCCTTCGTTGATACCAGATGGCTGATATCCCTCGTGGGAAAGGTCAGTAGCAGGTGGAGTAGGCAATTTCAGGATTCCGATGTGCGCTGTAATCGTTAGTCTTGGCATCTAGTCACTGAACAGGTTAGGTTAGAGCCTCACCTTGGCCCTTGCCGGTAGCGTTATTCGCCATGGTCTTCACAACCTCGCTCATAAGCCCGTAACCGCCCGAGTACCATACGGAAATAGTGCTGATTAAGGGTTAGCTCGCCCACTGCCCAAATCCATGGCACGGGCATGCTCACCTATCAACCCAATTTGTCTGAACAGCAAAGTTGTGCCAGCACTCGCTGTCAAATGGCACAGAGAAGAGCACTTCCTCGGTTTTCCCGCCAGCCGTGGAACCTGAGAGACGGAGTGTCTTTGCATCCTTTGCTGGGATCTCTGAGGAACCGAAGGGTGTTCCGGTCTTTAAAGTCCAGACGTGGCTGCTGAAGTCGTTTGTTTCGATGAAGACTATCTATGGGGAGGATTAATAACTGGATTCAGGGTTGGGTAGTTGGGGTGAAGGCAAGTTACCTGGTATTCGTGGGAGTAGTTCAATGCACGGTGGACGTCTTCTTTCACGGAGAAGTGAAGTGTGGTGATCCCCTGTACCGTAGCATCTGTCCCGTTGTTGGTGCTGGGTAGGAGTTCCGAGCGACGGAACCCTTTTTGAGCATTACCGCCTGGTGCGAAGATTGATTTATCACTGTGGTCAAAATCGTAAGTATTCTACTCGTGAAATAGTTCAATTGGTGGGAAGCAATACTTAATCGTGACCTCAATCGGCTTCCTACAGTCCATGGGCACCAAATCGAACTACCCAGCGATCCATCCGTCAGTCACCAACACCGCCATCACTAATTGACACAAGAGTTATATAATACCAAAGAAGGCCCCGCAACACTCATGGTCGGAAAAAGCAGCTGTTCAGACCACTTCTGTCCAGCGCCGAGCACATACTCGGCATTAAACGGACTAGTAGCGGAGCTATCCAGAGCTGTCGCTGAAAAGTTCATCTTCAACCTG
>Ga0307510_10004526_pt1 | contig 16367 bp, 5 predicted proteins | sample 12_EM_MG_FD_207224 | JGI IMG/M metagenome (GOLD analysis project Ga0307510, IMG submission 207224) | Populus trichocarpa ectomycorrhiza microbial communities from riparian zone in the Pacific Northwest, United States - 12_EM | ecosystem: Host-associated > Plants > Roots > Unclassified | place...
GATATCTTAGAGTATGAGAAGAGAGTGATGATAGACTTGGGCGAGCTGGAGGATGTATTTAGCTTGGAGAGAACTGAGGCTGGAGGAAGGCGAAGTGTGGAATGGATTAACGGAGCTCAGGGAATCGGATAACGAAGCAAATCATGTCTAGTCACTCGGTGGTTTGTACTGAGGCTTTATAGGGGACGATGGAGTGTTTTACTTGTTTCCTTTTGTTTGTATGCCTCCGGGGACGAAGGCTGGAGAACGGAGGGCTCCTTGTGCCCTGTGGTGTTTGATAGGGTAGTGAGAGCAGTCATGTCGCTCGATCGGGCCCACGGAAAAACTCTGTTTAGTAGTTAGCTTGGCGCACACACTTTAGCACATAAGCCACCTCTCATGTAGACTAGACTAACAACGAACAACCACACCGAGGAAAGCAAGCCAATCAACAACCTTTTCTCTCCTTCTTAATTCGTTCAAGCACATAGCTCCCTACTTCACCCTTGTCAAGGCCTTTAGGCAATTCATCGTCTGGTCAACTTTCCACCTGTTTGTCTTCCGGTATATCAATAGGTCACACATACGCACGGGAGGGTGATTTCGGCACACGCGACTCACCATCCAAACTAAACGGGTCCTGCGAAATCAGCCCAACCCCGGTACCCCACTACCGCACCCCGCCATGATAAATCACCACATTGGCAATCACCCACTCCCGAGGAAGCTAAATCCATCAAAACCGAAAACCCCCCACCGAAAATCACTTCCAGCCATAAACAAGCCGACCCGACCCGGAAGCTCTATCCATAACACTCCCACCCGGGATGGCCGGACCCCAACCCTTATATAGCTTGTGCATACTGTACGCTCCTCAACCATCTCATGAAATATCACCCGGTGTGAATAGTTGCAATTTAAGAAGACGACTTCGATATCGGGCGTCGACTTCAGATAGTGCTCTCACCGTACGTGCGCTAGCCCGGCCTCTAACCTAATTCGCACGGCGATGTCACTGGTATCACTATGGCGCTAATTCCAACCTAGCCATAGTTTCTTCACAACAAAAAATTCAGCTTCACCCCGCTCCGCCTCCCCTCCCCCCCTCCAACAGCAACCACCCTATCCAACCAGTAACTTACTACCGCTATTCCGTTGGAGTTGCCTCCCCAATAATCAAGACCCAGCGCCCCATCCCAGTTTCCTTCCTTGTTTTTTCTTTCTCCAGAGGCCCTTTTTCCTACCAAGCTACCCCTCGTTCCTCTTTCCAAAGTATGATATAGAGAATCCTAGACTATGATACATAATCCCCCACTAGATTATTCCAGTTTCTACCGTACCCATAAAAAAAGCGAAAGCCAAAGGAAGGGATGCAAAGACAGACTTCGAAAAACCAATCGCTCCGGAGATTCGAAACAAAACCTACCTAAAGTATCATACAGTATTATACCTCCACCAAGCACCCGAACGCGCCACGAAAGAGCGCAAGAATGAAACCCCATGACCATGTACTATACAATAGCTATCACGGCCCCCATCATGAAGCGCTCACTTATGAAGACATAATATTTTTTTTACTTGCTCGATAAATCCAGGCGCCAAAAAAAAAAACTAAGCAGAAGAGCAAGACCACCGCACAGCCCTGCCGGCGGTATTCCAGAAATACCGCAATCCTACAATACAATGCACTAACCGTGCCAAGGTTGTGGCTCCGCCACACCCCTCGATTGCTCGCTTGCTCGAAATCTTGGGCACTCTCCCAGAGAGTGCCTGACGGCTCAACGCCAGATTCGGCTCAACGCCAGTTCTCAATTTGTATGTGAATTGGGGAGTTACGAACGACTACCGAAAATTCTCTAATGCTTTAAATGCCCTTTTGGCTTCTTCACACATTGTTTTAAGTCTTTGCAAATATGTCTTCCTTTTTTTTCCCCCTCTTTTACAACTTTTATTTTCGTGTGGTGGGGCTTCGGTTTGAATTTGCGTGAAATCTGTCGTTGAGCCGAATCTGGCGTTGAGCTGTCGGGCACTCTCTGGGAGAGTGCCCAAGATTTCGAGCAAGCGAGCAATCGAGGGGTGTGGCGGAGCCACAACCTTGGCACGGTTACTCGAAGCCCAACTCGACCTGAGAAGCAAAAGACTATTTATGATCGGGTGGTATACAGCATTACGCTCCCTCCCTCCCTTCAAGCCCGATTTCAGTTTTTCCTGCGCTTACGTTACTCCAATACCACCTAGACTAGACCTGATATGTACTGTGCGGTACGAGTAATACCTCCACAACTCCACGACGTTCACTACGCCAGGCGAAAAATTCACAGAACCTCTACCGGGACTATCGCAGCAGAAATTAATCCATTAGTGTCATACTGGTGATGTCATAACTCTCCGCTTCTCCTGGGCCTGACACACCAGCTTCAACCCCTCTTCCTTCTGGACCGAGTATACAGCATAGTACCGGTACTGCCACGATAGGATAAAATATATTGTTTAAGCACCATAGTAGCCTCACTCACAGCCCCCCCACGCCCGAAGCTAAAAAAGATCCCCCCCCCCACTAGGATAATTATGCACTCACATGCATCGTGCCAATGCGACCCATCATCCCTCTTTCAAAAAAAGACTCCCCTCCTAATAACAAAACCCAATCAAACGGATGGATAGGTGGATGGGAGCTGACCACATGTCGGGAATTCATCCAACACCATCGAGTCCACCTTCCAAACGCAGTAGGTCAAAAGCTTAGCAAGTTAGCGCAGACAGGCGGGCAGGGAGGGAGGCAGGGATGCCCGGATATCTGCGATCAAGGTGAAACCGCAAACAAGATCTCTCATGTGGGTGGTACAAGTACTGTACCACAGATCCCACCACCTTCGTTTTTTTTTTAATTCCCGGGAATAAACACACCCCCCGGTGACGAAAAACAAATTTCACGGGAACAATAGTTGAAATAACGTCCATCATATACTTGTATTAACAGAACTAGTTCATCTCCTAAGAATGATGAAACCAAGTTCAGAGAAAAGGAGATACAGGAAAAAACCACACAAGCCCACCATCCGTAAACATGAAAGAAGACCCCCCGAAACCCCCATTTTTCATCATTATCATGACCCACAAAAGGAAAAGAAAAAACAACCCATCTGAGAAAACTCGAGACAGCTCCCCTAGGCTCGATTAATCGTCCTCATCAGAGAAGACCTCCTCACCCCTCTTTCTCCTAGCGATACGGTCCTTCTTCTTCTTGCGGAGTTCAGAGGAAGTGAGCTTCTTCTTTTTCTTACCACCCTCAACCTTGTTACCCATGGCATCGAAGACATCCTCCTCATTTGCCTTATCCTCGAGACGAGGACCAGCACCTTGACCCTGAACCCAATTGTGTCCAGAGGGTGTCATTTTTCCGTCAAGAACGGACCAACTATTAAACATATTAGTTTTCGATCAATAACTTGTAGATATTAGCCGGAACAAAACTTACACTTCCTCAGTGAGATTCTTGGTAAACTCTTCGCTGTGGGTGATGATGATAACACCACCCTGGAACGCCTTGAGAGCACGGGACAAAGCACCAAGCGAATCTCTGTCGAGATAATTGGTGGGCTCGTCAAGAACGATAAGGTGGGGACGTTGCCATGTCGAAGCGGCAAGACAGACCTTGACACGCTGACCGCCAGAGAGACCCTTCATGTGAGAATGAGAGACAAGCTCGGCGTCGAGACCAAACTGAGCACAGTGGGCCTCAATTTCCTTACGGATGAGCTGACGGAACTGACCAGCCTTGATGGACTCGGCACGATCAACCTCAGCAACCATCTTGGCGTGTGAGGTGGTGAGCTCGGTACGAGGGATCCAAGCGTTGTCGGAGGTAGACATGACAATCCACTTCTCTCCCTTCTGCCCGACGTTCTCTCCAAGAGTGAACGAGCACTCATATTCGTAAGAGTTCTTGAACTTTCTTCGCGAGCTGATGGAGATGACACGCCTCTGAGTACCCTCAATTCTGAAGACCTTGTTCATGGCCTGCTCATCACCTTCGGTGATCTTGGTGTTGGCGCGATCCATAGTCTCGCGATCCTCTCCAGTCTGGAAACGCCATTGGATGTACTCGGAAGGAGTCTTCTCCAAGTGGTTATCGATATGGGCGAAAGCGTGTTGTTTGATGTAGGCGATACGGATGTTCTCATGGGTGTAAATGTCACCGCTGGTTGGGATCAATTCACCGGTAAGGACGTTGACCAAGGTAGACTTTCCGGCACCGTTGGGGCCAATGACGGCAATACGGGATCCGAGAGAGCACTGGAAGGTAATGTCGCGAATCTGGGGCTTGGTGGTACCGGGGTACTGGAAGCTCATGTTGGAGACACGAACGATGGCCTTGGCCTTAGTCTTGACACCCTCGAGGTAACCAGGTTCGGGGAAGTTGAAGTTGACCTCGGAGGCACCGAGCTCATAGTAAGACCTAGCGGAAGGAACCTTCTCAGTAAAGGCTTTGAGGTTACCCCTGTAACGCTTAAGCTTGAAGCGCTCGTAGTGGATGATATGCTGAACAACGTTATCAAGGAAGCCGGAATCGTGCGAGACGATGATGGAGGTGCAAGGAGAGTTGATCAAGTATTCCTCGAGCCACTTGACATTCTGTCTGTCCATGTGGTTGGTAGGCTCGTCGAGAAGAAGGATATCGGGATTCTCGAACACGGCACGGGCAAGAGCCAACTTCATCTTCCAACCACCGGAAAGAGAGGTGATAGGAGCATCGAACATGGTCTCCAGGAAACCGAACTCACCCAACTTAGTCTTGAGGTCCTCAACGGAAACACCAGCACCAGTCTCAGCGAGCTTATCGAATGTCCATCCAACGACGGTCTTCTCGGTATCGGCAGAGTCGAGATCGTGCTCAACGAAGACGGTCTTGACTTCGGTCTTCTTGGGGAAACCCTCAACCTGCTCGTTGTTGATGGCACGCATGAGCGTAGACTTTCCGGAACCGTTGGGCCCACAAAGACCGTAACGCTGACCTCTCTTCAATCGTAGATGGGTCTGATTCAACAAGATCTTTGCACCGTAGGCCAAGTTGAATGTGCAGTTGCAGAGGTCTTCGCCCTCTTCATCATCCTCATCAACCTCCTCATCAGCAGCACCAGGGGCAGCACGTTTCCTCAAAGTCTCAGCGGTACCCTGGGCCTCACCCTCGGGCAGGAAGGCGGCAAAGTATGGGACAGTGTGCTCGGTCCAAATGAGAACCTCATTCTCCTTCTCATCAATCAAGCTACCAGCAATGCAAGCAATGTAGGCGAGAATAGGCTCAAATTTGGCAGCGAGGTCCTTCTTGCCCGACAAGACAGTCTTGACAATCTCGAGAACAACCTTAGGATCACCAGCGGCGGAGATCTCGGGGATCTTGCCGTCCTTGACGTCACCGACACGGGTTAAAGTATCGAGACCCTGCTTAGTCTTCTCACGAGCCTCAGGATCGGCCATGTTGTCATAGTTCTTTTGGAGGTTGGGCATAAGCTTGGGCAAGAAGGGAGCAACGATTTGAGGATCCTCGACAAGCTTGCACATGTTGTCGACAATAACGGCAGCCTTTCGCTTAATGGTGGTGTCACGATCGGCAAGACCACGCTCGAGAAGCGGAACCATGATGGACAGAGTAGGCGCTTGAACGTTCTCAACGAAAACGGTAGCACCAAGGAGATGAACTGTATCAGGAACCTTCTCAGGTTTGGCGATACAGTTGATCAACTCGGGAATAAATCGGTTGATATCGTTGTTGGAGATGAGAGAGCAAAGCTTCTCCATGCCAGCGCGGGCGGCCTTCTTGATTTCGGGCTTGGTATCCCACATGGCCTCGGAGACAGTAGGAATGAGCTGAGGAAGACGGAGAGCAGTCTGGCCGGGGGCGGTCTCAACGAGGACATCGAGGCACTTGAGGGCAGTCATCTTCTCGGGCCATTTCTGAGCCTTGGTGATGGAGTGAGAGATTGCAGGAAGAACAGCCTTGACAGCATTGGGGTTGATCGAGCTGACAATCTTCAGGGAAGTAGCCTCGGCGGCGACCTTCACGGCGGTGATCTTGTCTCCAACGGCGGCAAGAACATTAGGGAGTAGTGAAACGATGTAAGGTTCGATACCGGGAGAAACCTGCTTTGAGCAGATGGCGGCAAGGGCAGTAAGGGCATGTTCTCTAGCGACGGCGTCCTTCTTGTTTGCGAGCTGCTTCTTGATCAAGTTGAGGATCCTAAACAACTACGATTAGCAAACTCCGTTGAGCTCATCAGAAGGTAAGCAAAACTCACTTGGTAGGAACCTCGTGCTCTTCAATAGGACCATTAATGAAAGTGGCCAAGTTCTCGGCAGCATAAGTGGCATCAGCCTTTGTCTTTGAAACGGACAATTTCTGAAGAAGCTCGTCGAGGACCTTCACGGACTTTTGGTTTTCCGAAGCGACAACGGCATCGGCGGGTGTCATTGTGTCGAGGGCGGGGGCCATTTGTGTTGTGTTGAAAGGGGATCTAATGGTATAATAAAGATGAAAAAATTGCTTGTGGCGAGAAAGCGGAAGGGAAAAAAAGGAAGAAATCAAACACCGAAAAACAGTCTAAGATCTAATGGTGGAAAAAAGACTAGGGACGGTAATGCCCTGAAAATTCTTTAGGGTTTTAGGAAAATGTAGCAGGCTATCGACCTTGCAAAGAGAGCAAAAGCTGGCGCAGCGTGGAGTGCGTTCCCCGTGTTTTTTGTTCGTTCCCGTCTATAGAGGAAGAAAAAACCCCGACAAAAAGAAAACCGGAAATCTATTCAAAGAGAAAGAGAGGAGAGGGTGTATGGAGGAAGAAAGGAGAAAAGGAGCGCAAACGCTGGGAGCGAGAAGACTCTTATATCAGAATTTCGAGAAAGTGTGTGTTTAGGAGAAGATGGGCTGAATTAAGAAAAAAGGACGTTGGCGGCAGGGGGAATTCTCATTGTGTGTGTGGGTGGGACAGGGAAAAAAGAAAGGGAACCGAGAAAGAAAAAAAATTTAGGGTGATGGGTGGTGGGAGGGAAATGATACGGAATGGGAGGACAATAATTGGGGCTAACCCAAAGGGGCCATTTGGCCTTGGTTTGCTCAGATCTCTTGGGGGGAAGAGAACAGATTTTTGGAAACAGACAAGGCAACGATTCCCAACAATAGGAATTTAATACTCTGCTGTGGGTGCGTCAGCCCCATTAATCACGGCGCCTCCCTCGAGTCGACTTCAATTACCGTACGGATAGCTTACCCTGTCAAAATCGACTCAACTCTACTCAATTCAACCCACGGATATCAGAGTTTGCAATCCTGAGCCTGGGGGCCTTACTGGCACCTCACTCTATTCCTAATTCGCAATCTTCACACTTTAATTTTTCACTTTTTTTTTTCCCTCTACTTCTCGCCTGTTACCCCAGCGCCCTTCTCCATTTTTTCCCCACCATGTCAGAAGTCCTCCTGCGGTAGTCTGTGTGTTCCTTCGCCACGGTCACTCTATCGTCTACCGCCTTGCGACGCTCGTACTAGTGACATCCAGACCTTTCCATCAAAGCTGGTACAGATATCTAGAATCATCCGTTCAACCTCGCTCCACCACTCAATCCAAGGGAACACCATGTCATTCCTAGTGTGATAAATCAAGACCATTTCGCTCTCGTACTGGGACGGAGCAGAGGGGAAAGAGACAGAAGACAGGAAAAAATCTGCGCACCAATACAAAGGTCCAGTCAGCAAAAAAATAATTCTTCGCTGGCAAAACCGCTCTCCTCCGCCGCAGGGATAGGCTGTGCAGCAGCGATATTCACCCCTCGAGCACCCGAAATAGCCAATCCTCCCTCGGTGCTCACAGACGTGAACTTTCCGCTTGGCTTTGCAGTACCAGTATGATACTTTTGCCTTGATATGCTATGCTCACTCCATCATCTTCGTACCGTAACCAACCAACCGCCCCTCCTCCAGTCCCAGTCACCCCGTCAAAGCTCAGCACAGTGCGCGCACCTTTCTTCTGGAAGTCTCACCCCTCCCCCCCAGGGATTATTTATTTTTCACCTCTCTCCGTAATCCCCCAGAATTTCAGCCCGGCTCTTTTTTGGCCCCGGCTCACCCCCCAGACTCGACTCGACTCAGAAAGTGAAAAAGAGGGAGAGAGAAAGAAAGGAAAAAGAAAAGAAAAGGAGAAAAATCAGACTCCGATAGGATCCCCCCCGACTGCGGAAGAGTCTCTCTTTTTTTTATTACTCTACCGGTACTCAAAGCAACCTATTTAGAGATAATGATGCTTGTGTTGGGACGCTTGATAGAGATAGAAAAGGAAAAAGCAACGGCCTGCAGCATCTATTACAGGATTTAACATCACAATGTCATCAGCGAACCCTTTTTTTCATTTTTTTTTTCTCAACAACACCCCCTACCGGGAGCCCTGGCAGAACGCTGACCAAAGATCCCTTATCTTGTCTATCCTGCGCTTCCAATACCGAATCCGGAAACAACCAATACCCTACCGGTATCCCCTTCCAGCAACACAACCCACTCGCATAAATACCTGAATCAGGAGAAGTTCGAGAATAATGAGGCGAAACGCCCTGTTGCCGGGCTGCGTTATTCATTCATTCCTTCTTCTTGTCCAAGGCCAAAAAAAAAAGGCGGACAAATGGAAAAATGGGAGAACAGGAAAAAAAAAGTGTGCGCGTGCAAGGGAGAAAAAACCTTTTTCCCACAAAGCGAGCAAGCAAAAAAATTCCCACGATTAAGTTCTCAGGCTTCCCGCCTCGGACAGACGATGGAGGGTGAGTCCTATATATGCGCGGGTGTCCCTGAAAAGGTACCGAGATAATTAGTCCACAAGTATCGTGCAATAACATGTGCGGCAGCGGCGAAGGATGACACGGTACAGTGCCTTCATATTGTATTATTTTTATGATACTTTTATTGTTTACCTCAATCCAAAGACAGGACCCTGTATTTAGGGCATAGCATACTCGTAGTCCTGCTCCACTCTACAGTAGTCTCCCCTTCCTTCCTTCCTTCCTTCCCTTCATTACCGATAAGCTCCTGTACCGAACGGTACTCGCTCGCGGAGAGCTACTTGTACGAGCACGGTGCCAAAGTAGGAAAGCACGAACACTAAATGTTGAATTGAAAGAAGAAAAAAGATGAAAACGAAAAAGGGATCAAACCCTCTTTCCCTTCCCTTCCCTTCCCTCCCTTCCCTTCCCTCCCGACCCTCCTTCCCTGTCACAACGCAAGGGTTCACAGACACCAACGGAGCCAACGAAAGTGTCCATACTCGAGCACCAATATCATAAAAAATATTGATAAGTCACCGACAGGAAGAGGAGGAAGGAAGATGCAGATCTGGCCCTTTTGCCGTACCAGCAGCCAGTGTGGACGGTGGCTTGCAAGCATACCATTCCATACCTTGCGATGATAGCTAACATACTGTAGCAAGCAAGTAGCCTCCTTTCCTCCTTTCCTCCCTCCCTGCATTCATTCATTCACCACCCATTCCAGCTCTTCCAGTCATTGCCCATCCATTGATCCAATCCAATCCAATCCAATCCATCTTACCTCCCTTACCCTACGTGTTCACCCGCCCTGTCGTATGTACCTCCCCTGCAAATCCGCCCAGCCACCGTACTCGTCGCCCCATGCCCTCCGAGGGTTGACTTCCCACCTCCGCCTCCCCCCCCGGACTCTCATTTCCCCAACAGTCTCACCCCCACAGTCCAAACACAGCAAGCACGAATCTCACCCCCATACCGCAGGGTACGATATCGATAACGCAAAAAAAAAAAAGATTGCGGAGCGGTACTTTCTGCCAACTAGGACTTTAGAGGACTAGCTCTTGGATATGATAAGCTACGCTAGGGTAATCTAAGTGATTGAGGGGGAGGAAAAAAATTTCGTCGAGATTGAGGTCAAGATTGAGATTAGGCGGGGGTATTATGACTGCGGATTGCAATTCATATACCGTACCTATATTTCACTTGCCCGGAGGAACAAATTCCAATCTTGATCGCGCCTCAAGACCAAGCAAGAAAAAACCTCCCCCCCCAACTCTCCCAATTCTCGCAACTACCGTACCGTACCAAACCAAATCGCCCACGCCACGCCAGATACCGTAGATACACACCCGACAGACAGACAGATAGATCTCCAACATCCAATCTTGCATACAATATACCGGCAACCATAGCATATCATAACACACCCTCCCTCACAAACAACAATTAAATCCCCAATCCAGTATCCAACCATACCGCTACAAGTATGATACCCCCCCCCAGGAGCCCGCTTCCACTTACTCGTACCTGCCCATTACACAGCCCGAAATGTATAATACGAGTACCGGTACGATACACAACTGCGGACGCGGCGTTGCTGCTCTGCTTGCTTGCTTGCTGCCAAAGCTGCGGTGGGAATTTGATTTGACAGGATGCTTCCTTCCTTCCTTCCTTCCTTCCTTCCTTCTCCATCCTTCCTCTGCAGGAAAAAAGAAAAAAAAGATTGCATTTCCGCGCAGCACTGGTTGTGTTGGAAATAAATTATAAAGTTACCAGCGAGTGAGCGCGAAGATTTGACAAGTGCAACATGCCCTCGCCCCCTGCAGGGATTACTGGACAGGACAGGACGAGTCCAAGAAACTGACTTGACTGACTGCCGGCAGAAGAAAGAAGAAAAAGAAGAAGAGTAAGAAGACGCATGGAACGGGTGCGCCTTCTTTCTTGGAAGCGTGTGTGGGTGGATGGGTGGGTGGGATGCGGGTAAGGCAAGGCGTAGCAAAAGTGCGCACAGTAAGATTCAACCAACGATGGGCATGATGATGATGATGATTATGAAGGTGCAGAATGGAACAGTTGTCATCGTGGGTCTCGTTATTACGCTACGCTAGGGCAACAGAAAAAATAAGAAGGAAAACAACAATACTGTAGCTCACTCAGGAGTCGGGAAATTGTAGGTGGAATGAGTAAGAATGGAAAATGGTGATGATGATAATAATAAATAGGTATATAAAAAGGGGCTTCCCCTCACCGGTACCCCACCGACCGACCGACCGACCGACAAAATTCCATAAAAGCTATATATCCCGCTCAAAGGGAACCTGATGAGAGGGAGAGAAAAAAAATATTCAAGAAAAAAAAACAAAAAACATTAGAAATTGAGATCGCTCGCTCGCCGCTCACGCCAGCAAAAAAAGAGGGGGAAAGGGACCAAAACACCAGGACATCAGATTAATCGGAATCGCTGGAGGAAGAGGAAGACGAGCTGGAGCTAGAGCTCGAGCTAGAGCTATAACTACTAACGCTTCCGTGCCTCGAATGATGTCGATGTCTAGACTTCATGAACCTATGGCTCTCGCTCCTCCTCCCGCCAAAGGCATGCCCGCCACCCGTCGAATAACCATAGGCGTATAGCCCGCTCAGCGCCCCACTCTTCTTCTCCTCCACGCTCCCAGAATGCCTCCGGCGGCTGCTGTGGTGCTTGTGCGAACGGCTGCTGGCATGGGTTTGCGTGTGGTAGGCTCCACTACCGGAGCTCGAGCTGGAGGAATCGTGTCGGTGGCGCCTCTCTTTCTTTGAGGAGGAGGAGGAGTCGTGCTTGGAATGCTTCTCCTTCTCTCTCCGCTCCTTCCGCTCGTGTCTCTCGTGCTTCTCGTACTTGACTTTCTCTTTCTTCTCTGCCTTCCTCTCCTTCCTCTCCTTCCTCCTCCTGTTCTTCTTCACCTCGTGTTCGGCAAGGTTTGCTGCTACCGCCCCGACCACGGCGCCCCCCACCGTGCCCAGGATTGATCCCCCAGAGTGATGCGCGAGGAACCCACCCCCCGTCCCGCCCACCAGCGTGGACCCCAAACCACGATCACCCCCTGGTGGTGGATTTGCGGGGTCGTAGCTCAGCGGCGGGTTCCGTGGGTCGTAGTTCGAGTATCTGCCAACGGCAGCGGTGGTGTCGTACGAATACTCGTCATGCTCGGAAGAGGGGCGGGAGTTAGTAAGCACTCTCGCGGATGTTCCCCCAAACGTCTTGAGATAGCCCTGCGCGCCAGGGCTCAGATAAGTGTCTAGGTTTTGGTATTCCTGACTTTGTTAGCGGGGTACGAGAGTGTGTGGGGTATGGGGAGGAGTGAGTAATACTGGTTCTTGGTTTGGATATGACGGCGGTGGGTATGTTGGCGGAGATTGGCTGTAGCCATGTCCCGGGCCATCCGAATAACCGGGCGCGGGAGTGGGGAAGTGTGTACCGTATGAGTTTGTGCCGTATGAGTTTGGAGAGTCTGGAGAGTCCTCGTAATACCGGGCGGAGTGACCACCCTCTTGCGTCTCGTGCTGCCAGGCCGGTATGTTCGCCATATTTCAGTATCGTGCCGTATTTGTTTCTATTTGTGTGTGTTTGTAGTAGCAGTGCTGTTTGTCTGTGGCTCTTTCGTCTGTCTATAGTATCTATATTATGGTATCGTAGAAGGTGCGATAGGGTTGATATTTGACGGGCGGGGTCGAAGCACTAAGATAACCCCTCGCGGTGGATGACTCAAGCAGGCAGTAGTAGGAAGGGGGCGGCTCCCGGGCAGCATCGAAATTCGCAGCCTCCTCCTCCTCCATCTTCCTTGGCAGTTGGGCGAGCAACACAGACAGACGCAAGGCTCAGCTGTAATAAGAACACTCTCCCACGGTAATCGCGTTGTCCAAAAATATTCGCCATGCAACGCCCCCACCAGCACACTTCCCTGAGAACCCAGCGCATAAATACGACTTGGTGTTGGCGCCTAACTTAATCCAAAAAGTGAGGCTGTAAAGTAGCATTTCTTGGCAATAAAATTATCACTCGGTGAGGGGGATTTTTTTTCCCCATCGCGATCTTTTCTTATCGATCGGCCAGCGCAGGGAGATGCTTATCCGGACTGCATTGCATTGGCCAAGTAGATCCCGAGTGAGCGATGGTGACTTTGCGCACTCTTCCGGTTGGCGATGCATACTGAAGGGTCTGAGAGCTCTTGGTACTCGAGCACTTTGCGGTGTGTAGGTATTTGCTGTTGCCTGTTATGCGTACGGTGCGGGATTCGTCGCACCTGTTAAGTGCTGCGTTTTCGGCTCGGGCGAACATGCCCCAACCGAGTTGCGCTCTGTTGTCGGGGCGGGTCGGTTAAATTGCTCGATGGCTAGTAATCGTTATAGATGGTGGGTCTAGGCTCGGGGGCGCGGAGGTGACGGTGAAACTAGCAAGCCATAAGGTTAGTAGTAGACCATTAGTTTTTATGTATTAGAGAATTGTCCTGGTTGTGTTTATTTGGGGACCGACTGCGTTGAACGTTTCATGAAACTTTGTTTGGGTGTCCGAAGTCCTAGACCAGCAATTATAAGAGGGGTAAGCTTAGGTGGATACTTCGGCAGTCGGCAATACCGGCTCCGGCCTTTCCCCCGAGGTACCGTACACCCTACCCATCGCCGAAAAGCTCGTCTGGGGCCTCAACCACGATGGGCGCTAATGCCTAGTAACGGCCTCTGGCGATGAATTTAGAGGAAAACGGTAGGGGAGCTTTTCGAAAAAAAAAATCCCTAGAAGGGGGATAGAAACGGAGTTGAGATACATATAAAAATGAATGAATAATAGGTTCTCTTGAGCAATCACAGGGCAGACTTACACCTCTTACTGGAACTCGAGCGAATCGAGTGACACACCATGAGCACATGATGCCAAGATAGATATAGTGGAGGGGGTTTGGTTATATCCCGGACGATTGCAGAAGGACGGAGGAAACAAAAGGTCTGTACGAGATGCTTCTATATAAACTCACGGCACGAGAAGCCGTGGGTGCGCCTTCAATAATATTATCATAAATTTATCCTATAATAGGTGTACCGATCTACGTGAGCGGGCTCTAAAAGAACAATGTGTGGATGCAAGGAAACACGACTCGCATACTGTAGATTACGTAATGTGTACCCGGGTAAGGATGAAAGAATCGGAAAAAAAACGATTAGCAAGGTCCTAAGGGGTAGTGAGCAGATAACTTAGTTGTTACGAGTACCTCGTACAGATGGAGAATGGTGACTTCTGGTTGACAAACAACTTGGAGTGGATACCAAACAGATTTCCTCATCAACAGGATCTTCCGAGCCAATAATCAAAAATTGGCCCCAGAACAAATTTGCCTTGTAGGGATTACTTAAAGTTCCTGGAGGCCCTACAGAATCCCTAGAATTTGTCATTCACTAATGTGACTGGATTGGGGGTTTCTAATTTCTACAACTCTGTCTTTCTTTCCACAAAGCTTATCCGTTGATCGGCATAAATCTTCGTTTTGCTATCATAAGTGTCCTTATCTCTCCACCCCTATCCGAGTGGATCCACCAAGCGTCCTTAATTGGTTAGAATGCGGAACAGCAATTAAGCTTCTTAGGCCTTGCCGGATCTGCTCACGTGCACAGCTCTTATTACTTGTCACTTTGCCAGAACGCGGTGATCTTCACATCCGCTGACTTGGAAGAATTCCGCTGATATTTCACCTGGTGCCCCCCCATACTCTGCGCATCTCTTAAGTTATACCAGGGCTTTTGTGCGATGGCCTTCCAAAGGCGACTGACCGGATAGTGAAGGAACAAAGATAAGAGAAGGGGAATTGGTTTTTATATTTGTAGAGGTTTGGAGGCAACGTGGGCGGAGAGAGCCGGAGGTCCGGAAGATCTCATTGCATTCCAGAAGGCTAGAAATTGAAAGAGCTGAGCAAATATTAATAATTTATGGTAGGTAGAGTTCTCGCACAGGTGTGGTCGTATATAGTTGATGACTTGAACTCCTCAAGAATCCCTGTACTAGTACTATCGCAGATCACATTTCTCTATCTAAAAGCACTGTATGCAGTCTAACTATCGTCCGGCGGGGAGGAAAAGAAGGAAAAGAAGACAGGAATCTATACAAGAAAGAGAAGACATGCGGGGGAGAATTTACAGATATAAAAAGATAAATATTACAAGGTGAAATCCGTAGGCTATAAACTCGGCCTTCCCGTAACAATGGAAAACCCCATCGTCACAAGTCAATCTCTATGGAACTTTTGTAGATGGAAGGTCATGAATCCTCACGCAAACGGGAAAAAAAAGATGGCCAAAAAGGCGCTGGAGAGCATGACAGATATGTGCATCCCACTTGGGGGGGGGGTGTGCCCAAGGCGCTCGCCATGAGTAACATACTCCGAAAGGGAAGGGGCGGGCGCTTGGAGGAGGAGGTGCTTCCTAGGCCTTAAATTGTACTGGGGGCTACCGCTTTGCGAGACTGTAGCAGGGCTACCACTCTCTCATGTCCATCCTGAGCGGCATACCAGAGCGGTGTTTGGCCGTTGTTATCTGGCTTGTCGGGACTGACTTCTTCTCGCTCGAGTAGTATTTTCACCACTCCCTCATGTCCGTTCCAAGCGGCAAACGAGAGCGGTGTTTGGCCTTCATTGTCTGGCTTGTCGGGATTAACCTCTTCCCGTCCGAGTAGTATTTTCACCACTCCCTCGTGTCCAAACCGAGCGGCATCCGAGAGCGCTGTTTGGCCCCAACTATCTGGCCTGTCGGGGGTGACCTCTTCTCGTTCGAGTAGTATTTCCACTACTCCCTCATGTCCATTCCAAGCGGCAAACGAGAGCGGTGTTTGGCCGTCATTGTCTGGCGCGTCGGGGTTGACCTCTTCTCGCTCGAGTAGTATTTTCACCACTCCCTCGTGTCCATTCTGAGCGGCAAACGAGAGCGGTGTTCGGCCCCATCTATCTGGCTTGTCGGGATTGACCTCTTCCCGCCCGAGTAGTATTTGCACCACTCCCTCATGTCCGCTCTCAGCGCCATACGAGAGAGGTGTTCGGCCTTCATTAGTTAGCTTGTCAGGGCTGACCTCTTCTCGCTCGAGTAGTATCCCCACCACTCCTTCATGCCCATACTGAGCGGCAAACGAGAGCGGTGTTCGGCCTTTGTTATTTGGCTTGTCGGGGGCGACCTCTTCTCGCTCGAGTAGTATTTTCACCACCCCCTCATGTCCGTTCTCAGCGGCAAACGAGGGCGGTGTTCGGCCTTTATTATTTGGCTTGTCGGGGGTGACCTCTTCTCGCTCGAGTAGTATTTTCACCACTCCCTCATGTCCGTTCTCAGCGGCAAACGAGAGCGGTGTTCGGCCTTTATTATTTGGCTTGTCGGGGGTGACCTCTTCTCGCTCGAGTAGTATCACCACCACGCCTTCATGCCCATACTGAGCGGCAAACGAGAGCGGTGTTCGGCCTTTATTATTTGGCTTGTCGGGGCTGACCTCTTCTCGCTCGAGTAGTATTTTCACCACTCCCTCATGTCCGTTCTCAGCGGCAAACGAGAGCGGTGTTCGGCCCCCCCATCTATCTGGCTTGTCGGGGCTG
>Ga0307510_10004528_pt1 | contig 16364 bp, 24 predicted proteins | sample 12_EM_MG_FD_207224 | JGI IMG/M metagenome (GOLD analysis project Ga0307510, IMG submission 207224) | Populus trichocarpa ectomycorrhiza microbial communities from riparian zone in the Pacific Northwest, United States - 12_EM | ecosystem: Host-associated > Plants > Roots > Unclassified | place...
GGAGGCCCACGACATGTGACTATATAGAAAGGTCAGCGACACATTGGCAAAGCAAAGCATCAATCTTCGAGTGTGATTGCTTTCAAGATTAATATGAAACCGCCATGGGCCTGCCGGTAATCGACGTGGTACATGCGGTACAGTCACGCTACGATCGCCTATCATTTAAAATTTTCCATCCGTCCTACAGTACTCAGGCTGGCACCGTCGTATGCGCCTCCCAGAATACTAGAAAAGCACTTAATCACGCAGATGCTACTAGTAGAAGGCAAGCCTTGGAGCGACGTGCAGAATCGTCCACGGGTGGAGCTTTGTCAACGTTGCAAGCGACATCATCTGTCATCGATGTCTGAGTCATCCATTCATCAGACTTCGGTCTCCCTCTTTCGTTCCTTTCCTTTTCGTGCGCCCGCCGGTGCAAGTGAACGCGCTCACTCTTATATTTTTTTTCTTGCCCTCCTCTCACTGCGTCTAGCATTCAGTACTCATGGTTTCAACCAAGTGTCACTATTGTCATGGGTGTAAAAACGCGCCAACTGCTTGTCATGCCATGGAAGGTATCAATTATTTTAGAATTTCATCTATCGTCCATGTTTTAAGCTTCCCTTGCCCGCCCAACTTCTCTCTCTTTGCTCATCCTTTCCCTCCCTCCCTTCCCTCCTTCCAATCAACCCCACCTGTCATTCTCTCGGTGATACAATAAGCTCGATATCTCCATTCAAGTTAAATTCGAAGTTCGCGACGTCTATCTCCCTCTACTACCTCAATGACCATTGCCACACCCACTGCTAGTGACAGACTTCCATAAGTGTCAAGATACGGCAATCAAACAACAAAAGGGGATAGGACCCGAGACAGCGATCCTTCAGCTCCATGAGGACTGTACAGCCCCGTTGGATATCATCAGTGTCGATCATCGCCGTCATCGTCTTCCCTGCCTACGAAACTAGCCCGGCCCTCAGTCGAGGTTAGAAATCACGCTTGTTCCCTGCACGCACGCCCTCACGTTCACGTAGCGCAAACCCAGCGCGAACCATGCGGTCGTCGTCAATTTTCAATTAGTGATACGAGGAACGTGGGTAATCGGGTCTGGAACGTGCGATAACTTGTACCGTAAGAGAGCCCGGCGCTGTCGGACGCGTTTCAATTTTATTATCTCGCCGCTGGATCCAATAATTAGAACCGAGGTCTCGCCGCGCAGGTTCCTTTCCTTTTGGAACATCATCTCATGTCATTAGGCTATACGACATTGTACGCTTCTCTTCCTCTTCCTTCGGTTCGGCGACACTTGTCCGGCTTACGCATCACATTCTATGGGACCAGACCAGCCCTTTCCATAATAGGGCGGACATGGGTTGAGATAGACTGAACGTACCGAACGCTTGCTCAGGTCGACGGTCCGCATTGGCGGCTGAAGGATTAATACTCTCCACACGCCTCATCAACATAAAAGTGCCGTGACACGGTTGGGCATGCCTGTTGAAGGTATTTTGAATAGCAGGACGCACGGGGGTGAGTGCGTGTGAAAAACCATGGATAGCTTTCGGATGAGCAGGTGGGGTCCGATGCGGATGCGAAGGCCGGTCTGCGTGCATTTCGCCTGCTATCCCACGGGCCATCGAGTCACCCAACTCCAAGGAATAGCGTTGTGCCGAAAGTTCCGTGACGCTCTAACGACTGCATTCATTGACGGGGTAAAATGTTCTCCGTATGTTACAGCACCGTGGTAATCGAGTAAACCAAAGGGTAACATGTAGCCAAAGTTCTTGGGGTATCTCCCCCAAAACCAATAATCCTGAGCTTTTAGGTTTCACCCTCAACGGTGGGTTTAGATCCCCCGGAGTAGAGAAGGTATATGGTACAAAAGAAAGGGGAAAGCGACGATAGCAAAGAGTATCAGTGGGGGGGGGCGATATCATGAGTTGGCCAGACAACACATCGTTCATCATGACGACTGCAAAAAGTGAAAAGAATCCGTGGTCTCCGATTGGACGGGAAGATGGTTCGTTGGTTCATGGGGTGTGTGGATGAGACAATGTCAGTAGGGAATCATCGTTCGAAGGTATCAAACGAGTTCGTCCGCTGCAAACTCAGGGTTCATTCATCAAAACATAAGTCCAGAGAGAAGCATCGCCGCGGAGAGCAATGTCCACCAGGTACCGCGCGACACGGCGACGCTAGACGCAGACGACGTGCTATTACCAGAACTCGAGCTAGCCGTTGGCGAGGACTCGGAGGAGGCCGAAGCCGCGGAACTGCTCGCCCCGGAGTCCGGGGCGGTGTCAGGGGCCGAGGCTGTGACCTGGCCGGAGATATCTGCAAAAAAAGGCCGTAGATGATGAACACCATTCTACCACAGAACATGGATGGCCCCAACTAGATTGTCGCGTGGCGCGAAGACTTACATTGCTCGAACGTGGGTAAAGAGTAGTTCGTCTCCACGTATGGTTGCGTCTTGTTCAGGCAAACGCCGATGGGGGCAATGTACTGGCAGGGAAGGCGAGGTCAGCGTCGTACGACACCTCTAGTTATGAGGGGTACACCGCACCGAAAACGCCGACTTGAGCTGTGGGTAAAACTTGATCGCCTCCGACATCGTGTAGTTGTTCACCTCATGTGTGAGCATGATGCCCCCGACGGTGTTGAACGTGCCCGATGTCATGTTGTTAATAAACAGACCGTACGAGTTGTCGACATCAGCCGCAGTGATGTTGCCCGAGCCGACGCGCCAGTCGTTCGAGTCATACTTCCATACGATAGTCTGGAGGCCCAGCGCATTTGCGATCGCGCGAATGCGGTCCTATAACAAGAAGATCGATATCGCGACATTCCGACAGATGGAGAACACGATGTGTACATCAACATCACCATAGGGAGGACGCCAGCAAGTTGGGGTGACACCAGTGACAAGTTTGATTACTTGGACCTAATGACAAATATCGTTTACAGTGTCAGCACAGCTTGCTTCGACCACTTGCGAGGACAAATAAAAAGTGCTTACGGAGTACCAAAGTTCAGCGAATGCATCTTGGCTCGCGAATGCGGTCACTGCGTGGAGTCACCAGATATTTAGATTCATGCTTGTCATAATATAAGCGCCCACAGGGCGTCAACTCACTATAACGGTGAGACCACGTGTCTGTCACAAGATTATGAGGATCAGCTTGGCATCAATGAAAAACACGCCGAAAGAGCATGCCGAAAAGAGGATTCACTCACGGGCGCAGACCTCGTGCCCGTCAGCGATAGCCCGTTGCGCCTCGAGTGGCCAGTCGAGGACGTTGCTCCCGATGTAGAACATGGTCGCCTTTTGGTTCTGGCTCGCGAGATAGTCGTAAAAGATGTTGTGCGTGCAGTTGGGTCCGTCGTCAAACGCGTAGCCCATCGTCTTGGGTTCCGGAATGTTGGCTATATCTGACGGTAGTCCTGCGACCCTTGGGGTCGTACATTGTCGGATTGTCCACCCTGTTTGAAATCATGAGAAAATGGTGAGTGGCACAGTCTGCTTTTGCGAAACGGGGGGAGAAACCGCGCGCGAAAGATGTTGCATCAATGGGGAACCATGCGGAGGCCTCACAGGTAGTGAGGCGCCGCCTTGGCATGTCCTTGGCGACGTGTACAACATGCGGCCGCAGCTCCCCTTGCCACCCTCGACTTGTCGCTACCAAATGGCGGTGGGGGGGGAGGGGGCAGAAAGTAAAAAACTCACAGCAGTCTGGATCATTCGCGTTATCATAGGTGACGTTGATGGTGCTTCCGTTGAGCTGGCCTTTGGGCGGTATATTCGGAATGGTACCCGCGATCTGTGACCACATGGCTTGGCCTGCGGAGTCATTCGCGAGCAGTGTGGCAGGCTGCCATATCGGTGGGAAGTTGTGGATGTACAGGCCCGAGGGCGCATAGTAGTATGGCGTGCATTCAAGGTTTGGGTCTGTGGGCAGCGATACAGTACGCACAAAAGTCAGCAGGGAACAACGGCCAGCGCAAAGAAGAAAAAGGCGGACCGGTGATCTTAGCCTCGGACTCCTCGGAAGTGTGGTCCTGGGCGAGGGCAGGCGCCGTCATGGCAGCAAAGGCGGCGACGAGTTCAAGCGCGCGTAAAACCAACATCGCGAAGGCGCAGGCCGTAAAACGCCCGGATTCGTACTATGTTGACGGAAGGTGGGAGAAGCAGAGGGAGGCTGCCGGCCGTAAGACGTTGACTGAGGTGAGCGGACGTGACCTCAGTTTCTATTAGGGATATCGACGTCCACGACGCAGGCAGGACAGTGGGTCTGAGGAAGGAGGGGGAATGGGGATCGGCCAAGCAGACCATTTGCGGGCGAGGTTTATTTTAAATCACGGGACAGTGCTTCCCTCATTTTAATCGGGGAGCCATGCCGCGGGCAGACCCCACACCCATCACAAAAGCGCAAGTGCCCTTTGCCACATTTATTTGTGGAAATGAAACTGGCCTCAGCCTTGCGGAAGTAGTGAGGGCTTGCTGTGGGTATGTTGAGGGTATAGAGATAAGAGAAGAACACAGGCAGCGCGTGGGGGGGGAGGAGATATGAACAAAGTCTGGGGTCAGTTTCCTCTTTTGCTCCAGGTAGGATGCGCCCGCATGTGAGATTCTAAAAATACGGTGGCGTGACGTGAATCAGAATGTTGCACGTCATTGACCAAATTCTACCACGTGGAGGAAGGACCCAAGAGTGACCCCAGTTCTATGAAGCTTCTGGCCCATGTCGTCGTAACTCCGAGTCGAATAGCGTTGTAAGATGACAATGTGTTGGATGAGATGAGGATGATCATGGGGGAAAGCTCGGTGTCACGTTTAGGTCACAAAATATTTTCGCCTTAAACGGCCCGAAATGACCGCGCTGCTGCCCATGTGGCCGATTTGCCGCGCCGCTGTATCGACACCGATCTCAACTGCCTGTCTCTATCTCAACCGCAAGCTTCGAATACTAAAGAAAAAAATGTCGCAAGATGCCATTGGTGCTTGCTGCTCCATCGCTCTTCTTGCCTGTCTCGATGTATGCACTGGCATCTGTATCGACTTTACCTCTATCCGTGCGTCCCCTAAAAACCTTTACCCCCCATGTGGAACACATGTCCTGCCATAGGACACCAATGTACAGAGACGATGTGCAGATGCCAATGTTGTAGGTGGTCTGCGAAGGAAGTAAGCTTGGGAGACGGGGAGCGCGCGCCCTTATTACAGCAGGACCAACCAGCATCATCTGACCCCATGGTGCCCGATGGCCGCTAGTCTAGAGGGTTTTGTGTCGAAGGATCAGTAAGCACTCGGCATCGTTCGCTTCTCTTCATCCGTTGATGATCATCCCCTTTCAAGACAGCTAGCTGTACTACCTGTAATATACGTGTAGGATTACAATGAACTCCTGTCTTGAACTCCTGACGTACTTGGGATGACGGGTCAGTCTGGAAGCTGGAAGCCTTCTCGCCTGTGCACTGCCATGTCTACCCGTTACATGTCCTACTGTTTCAAATAGTAGTAGTAGCTTCTCATACAATAGCTTATACATGAGTGACCACGAGATGGTGCTGATGTAAAGAGTCGGGCATCCACCCGGATCTGATGGCATGGCACAACCCTACTCTGGTTCATCAACGTCAACGACTGACCCCAAGGGAAAACAGCGGCAGCCACCAGTCGTACAACCAAGCTCAGGAAACTCAATCATCATCAACCCATCTCAACGCCTCAACCCCATCGTCGAATGCATCCGCAATGTCCCCAAAGAGTTTGGCGACATCCTACCCGACTATCAAGTCGGTCGAACCACTGGCGTCCTTTTCCTCAGGTACGGTACCCTCTCCGACCCCTCTCAAAGTCTTCTTCTGCTCGACGATAGTTGACTTCCTCGTTCTTGGTATCGTAGCTTGAGGTATCATCGACTCCATCCAGAGTACATTCATCAACGCATCGAGCGTCTGGGCCTGTCCTATAACCTCCGCATCCTCCTCCTCATGTGTGACATTGTACGCTCTTCCCTTCCCCAACGCACGTCCACCTGCCCCTACCTGACTCAACTACCTTCAGTCAGAACATCAAGATCCCATCCGAGAACTTACAAAGATCTGCCTGCTCAACAACATCACAGTCATCGTAACCTGGTCGTGAGTCCCCATTCCCCTCCCATTCACAATCCCCTCAATGCAACGTGGGTCACCCACAGGCCAGACGAGGCAGGCCAGTACCTTAGCGCCTACAAACAATCCGAGCACCGCCCACCCACACTCATCCGTGAACGCGTCGATAAAACGCCGGATGCGCTTCTCCGCACCGCACTAACGAGCATCCCACGGGTAAACAAAACGGACGTCGAGACCCTCCGCGCAACCTTCGGCGTGCGTGTCCCTCTCCCTTCCCACTAATCACTATACCGACTGATTGACGCACGCGCGCACAAACCGTATCTATAAATATATGCTTCTCTGGTTACTATGGCCCATATGGACATAATAAACAGAGCTTCGCGCGGATCGCGCAGGCTGACGCGACACAGATCGCGCGGTTACCGGGATTTGGTCCGAAGAAAGTCGCGCGATTAAAAGACGCGTTCGAGCGGCCGTTCCGCACCGGTACGACGAGTGCGCTCGCGCCCGCGCCCACGACGACGACGACGACGAGCGCGCCGTCTACGGCTGCGGCGACTGCTGTGCTGTCCACCGAGCGCGAAATCGACACGGGATCCCGCACCCCCGCTGCGACTGCGTCCTCACAACAACAGCATAGGCTGAGCCCAGCATGGGACATCGAACTCGACCTCAACTCGCCATCACCCGAGCCTGCGCCTGCATCGCGCGACGATCCATCTATAATAGCAGCAGTAGCAGCAGCAGCAGCTGGATCGTCGTCCAAGCGTCCGCGCGAGGCGAGTCCGCCGTGGGACATCGAGCTCGGCGCCGACGATGACTTTGGGGAACCGGCCTTAGTTTTGGGTTCTGGTCGTGAGGAGGAGGAGGAGGAGGATGACGTAGACGCAGAGACGGGTTCGATCATGGACGTCGATGTTGGTGCCGGTACGGACGTGGACATGGAGTCAGATACGGATCTCGCGCCTGCCCTTCGAGCCAAGCGACGTCGGGCTTAACGTGCCCCACAGCCCAGTACTGTACTGTATCAAATCATTTCGGGGACCCACTTTTCTCTTCCATTCTATTACACCGCGGGAAAGCGAACGTGTTTGTTGTCTGTTTCGATCTTTTTGCGATGGGGTGTGATATGATGTGATGTGAGAAGGCGAGATGCCATTTCGCATTTATCAACTCAACAACGTGTGCGTGTGAATGACTCATTTGGCGAAAATGCTCTACCCGATGGGCACGTGTATCTGACGACCGACCGCCCCAAAAATACCATGGCAAGTACATCTAATCGACCATCTATAGAGCTTCCCCAGTCGTTGGTTGTTACATCCGCATGGGACATCATATCAAATTCAACGACGAAAAAGGCATCGTCGTATGTACAGTTTAGCATAAAAATAGAGAAACACACTACGTTAATATATTCTAAAAATGAAAAGAGGGGGTGTAGGTGTCATGAGGTGGATATCGTCAAATTTAGCTTGTGGAGAGAGAAAAAAAAAACGCAAGAAAAAGAAAAGTGCACTTTGTGATCGAAGAAATGAAAACTGAAAAAAAAAGTGTCAGTTTATGATGGGGGAGAATGCGACGTGTATGGTGGGGGCAATGATGACTCCGAACAATCATCAGACGAAACCGCTGGTAATGGCCGTTGGTCATGCGGTGCGAGCGGTGCCAACGCCGCCGCCACGGATGTCTCTCCGGGCTGGTACTGCTGGTGCTGGTGCAGCCCACCAGCAGGCTGAAACGCGGTGATAAAATCCATCATCCCCGGTAGCATCGACATCGACATCGACATCGGCACTGACAGCGGTTCCAACGCCGGCACCGGGGGCAACGGATACGGACGTAACGGAGGTGACATCGCCGACGTGAGCGACATTTGATGCGCCGGGTGCGGTAGCGATCGCAGCGAAGATATGGGCGAAGCCACCAGCGAAGGCGGGGGAGAAGACATCGGCTGCGACGAAACCAGCGACGATTGAGACGGGGATTGGCCGTGGGATAACGGCCAGGAAAGTTTGGGGAGAGGCGGGAGCGGGCGGACGCGAGACCTTTTGCCCTTTTCCGAATTGCTGCATCCTCTGCTGCTTCGCGAAGCCGGGATCGGCAATGGCGCCATGGCTGGAAGGAGAGCTTGGGCTTGGGCTGGGGCTAGGGCCGGGGCTGGGTCTGAGGCTAGATCCGGTGGAGGTGGGAGGAGCGATTGTGGAGGTGGGGATTGCGGCGGGACGACTGGGGACGTCGCTCTGCCGCGTTGGATGATCACTGAGGATGCCTGCGGACGCTGCGGGAGCGGCGGGCGTCCACGCGGCGCGAACATGTCGTCCGCGTTGAAGTGGAACGTTGGCGTCGCGCGCGGCAAGACCGGGTCCGCGCGACTGCGTCTGCGTCCGCCTGCGCCACGGCGGGCGGAGCTCTTGCTGCTCCCTACGCTCGGTGAACGCGCGGCGTTGCCGATGCGGTTCACGAGGCCCGCTACGTTCGCGCGTAGGCGGCTGTGGCGGCTGTTCCTGCTGCTCCGGGATGGTGCGCGCGAGGATGGAGAGGGCGGAGGAGAGGGTAACGCATCGGGTGGTGGCAGCGGCGGCAGCGGCGGCGACGTGCAGGCCTGCGCGCACTGGTGTTGATGTTCCTGTAGACATGTGGAGATACAGTCTATGGGCGTCCCGGGCGACTTGGACGACGTCGGGGACATGGCGGGGGTCGTGTTGGTCGCCGCGGAATTGGGACAGATCGCCATGACGGCGTCTGCTGGGTTCAACGGCGTGGAAGAATCGAGCGCGGGCGTGATGGGGTCGTCTTCATCTGGATCTATCGACGCCCGCTTGCCTTCGATGTCGCGCTGCGTCCGCGAGGAAACGCGCCGCTCCAACCATCGCTTGTATCGCGGTCGGAGGAAGAATATGAGCAGGGCGCAGGCGGAGAACACCACGGGCGTGGCTATGGCGGCGGCAAGCATGGAGCTGCGTGAACTGTTCGGTGCGTGTGTGCAGTGAGTAGCAAAGTGGGCATGGATGAGGGAACAACAATTTATTGCTTTAGCGTGACTCCAGGCAGATGCGATGGGAGCCCACGCACGAGGTCACTTTGGTGTCATTCACATCCCTGCTTTTCATATCTCCGCGGAGATGAAGGTGAGACGACCTGACTCTCTCGGGGGAATATGAGTGAGTTATAAGGGAGGGAAAAAAACCACAGCCGTTGGGGACAGCACCCAAGGTGGGGAAGGCGCCAACGAGGAGGGAGATGGTCGTAGCAGAGAGAAAGAGAGAGAGGGGAATAGATCTGATGGGGAACCGGTGGGGAAAGTCGTCCCTAAGTCATTGATTCCCCATGTACGCTAGTCGCGAGGGTCGTCATTAGTGAGAACACATAAGGCAGATAAGTCTTGTCGCACCGAATCTGCGGGAACACGCAAGCCGGTCCCAACGTTAATAAATCAATCCCGATTTTCCGGGGCCGATCGTGGTTTTACGAGGCTCGTCTCGAAACGTGTGTTTGCAGGTAGCCCGAATAAGGAGGTGGCTTGCGCATAGCCCAACTGATGGGGCATCAATATATCACATATCAAAACTCATTTGTGGTCAGACCAAGGAGTTGCGCCATGACAGAATTTGATAGACAGTCTAGTGCAGGGTCGATGAGTTGACAAGAGCTGACAATTGTCCACGATAAGGTCCCCGTCGTGTGAATTGAAGAGGACAAACGAACCCCCATAGAGTGCTGCAGTGGACAAGCAGCAGACGGCGGTCAGCTAACCTTTTTTTTTGATTCCCATGGCACCCGCGTGATTCTTCTCACGGTCCAAAACTTGCATTCGAACCATGGTAACAGTACAGTACATCGTTATTTCTACTGGTCCCATGGTGTCGTCGCCGCTCCACGACCTAATCCAGCCGCCTCCACGAATCCACCCAGGTAATCCGAAGTTCCGCCGCACGCGGTGGCTTGCACGGCGAATGCTTCCGGAAGCAGAGCTTGAAGTTGCTATCACGGATCATACAGCATCAAGTAAGCCAGTGATGAGCAGAAGGCCTCGCATAAAATAAATTCCGTACCTTGACGCGCTCATCGGATGCCGGGTGTGTATTCAGGAACGATACGTTCAAGCCACCGCCGGATTTCTCTAGTGCACCCAGACGCTTGAACATCCTGTGTGTGCAGCGTGAGCGAACGAGGCAAAAACCTAAAACGGGCAAATTTGAAAACGGACTCTGGTGCTGCGGTCGGGTCAAAGCACGCTTTGGCGGAGAGTTTCAGTCCTATCTTGTCAGCTAAGGGAACAACAATAATTGAGGGCTTATTGTTACTGTGTGATGCGCTTTGGCACGACAAAAGGGAGCGAGCACAGACCCTCGTATTCTTGCTTCCGTGAGTGGGGCAGTTCCATCAGTAAAGTAGTCATGATGCCACCAACGCCAGATGGAAGGCCAATCAAATCCGCCAGCCATGCAAGGGCGATGAAGATCTTGGTGTAGGAATAGCGTTCCACAGCGTGGCGTGCGACTACATCAGGGATGATGATTGAGAACCCAAAACACACACACCTCTCGACTGCAGAGCTTACCTACATGACCGATTTCTAGATATCGTGTGAGGATACTGTCGGGGTCATATAAGGCCAAGGTGTAGACATACCATGGCCGAGTATTGCAGCAAGACCCTGTTCATCCTTCGCAACGGGGAGAATTCCCGTGAAAACGACGACCGTTCCTAAATCAGACATAGTTCAAATCACACGTGACGGGGGTGGTACGTGTACACGAACCTGGCGCAGCCATCGCATTGACGACCTTCGGGTCATTCACCACAAGCAAGTTCCACTCCTTCCTACTGGCCCCATGTACAACACCGCGGCCAGCGGCATCGGGATCCCACAAATCTGGGGCGACGTCATTTGGATCACCACCACCGTCGCCACCCCATCCAAAACTCGGTCGCAACGCCGTCCGGGCGGATATTGATGTCCGCTGGTGATCGCCGGCTCCACGAAGCGTACCGAGATCGTTCGCATCTAGGATGCGCGAGACGACGCGACGCACGTGCTGCGTGATCACATGCGACGGTGGGAGGAGCTTTTCGCGGTATTGGCTGGAGAGCTCGGTGTAGGAGGCCTCCCAGAGCTAAAAGAAAAAGAATGAGTGAGATTTGGGGGCTGCAAGGGGGTCACTCACGGCTGCTTCGAACTTTGGGCTCACGTCCATGAAGCGCCATCGACCCGTCTCGGGCACTTGTTCGAGGCTCACAAACAAAGATTATTAGCAAGCGAGGGTCACGAGAAAGAGTGTGAATGATGACGATACTGGATAAAGTAATATATGACTGATCCAGCTCCCAAGGTGTATATGATAATATCGCGTGTCTGAAACCCCCGAAAGGGCGGCCGCGGTGGGCGGTTTGGATCGTCCTCGAATCGCGTATATTGCGCAGCTCGCCGTGGTGACGAGGTCGATACGTTTCGGTGCGATGGCAGGGAACCACTTGATATTGGGGGACTTCTTTTTGTTAAATGGTGCGCGAGATTGCGGGAGGTCGGGCGACATCTCAAAGAGCTGGCAGCAGCAAGTAGCGGTGCTCTGCGGCAGGCCCTAGTGGCGTGCATTGACAAGCCAGGGATTGTGATATATAACCCTGTCTTCAAACTGAGGAATAAAAGAAAAAAGCAAAAAAAAGTCGCAAAACTCTACTGTAAAACGTAGAGTTTCGTCGACTTGGGACGGGCAAGCGATCGGACAAAGTGCGGAAGTTGACAGGGACTCGTGCGGAAAGTAGCCGGGCCAGTAATTCCGGATCGTCGTCAGTCCTTCGCACGGTCACCGTGCTGCCGCCGGTCATACACATTTTTTCAAAATCGTGCCCCATTTCAAAATCATGCCACCTATTGCACTCGTGATGTAGGATACCGTATGTGCACCTGTCATCACTTTGATCCCCATTTTTTGACCCGGTTCCTCGCGAGGAACGCGAAGCTTGGCGTTTCCATCGTACTGTACCGTATGGTACTATTTGATGGCGAACGTATGGTTCCCGCCTTTACTACTGTGCCAACAGCGGCGGAAAAGAAAGGTATGTATCGATTGAATGTGTCGTGACATGAGGACGAAGCAATCTCGGCAGAGGCAAAAAAAAAGGCCCAGACGCCCGTCTCGACGTCCATTTTCTCGGTTAACAGAGATTACAAAATTTACATGACGGGTTGGACCCCGGGAAATGCATGTGGTGCAGTGATGTGCCTTCCTTCCATGCCTTTGTGTTTCCTTGGTGGGTCTATGCACGCAGCGGGCAACGGACACACGACATGCACCAGCGAAGCAGAAGGTCATTCGTGGGCCAAGGTGCCGCGATGGTGGTGCCATCTACAGACCATGATCATCAGCCTGATATCAGGCCCTGTTACATCCGGGGCCCCCCGGCTGGCTCGGACGGGTCAACCCGCAGTTTCGAGTGAATCGACGTGGGCTTCTAATGATCGGGAGCCGAAGCGTACCTCGGGGCTGTGAAAATACTTACGCAGCAGGTATCATAGTAAACAGCTTCGGGGATGACTGAGGACAAATGAATAGGGATGCCAGTCAGTTCATCACGAAGCCGTTTCCTTTCTTCTCGCCCTCATTCCTCCAGCTCGAGCGAGAAGCTACCGTATGGGCGCAGGATTATTTTGCGATGAGGAGGGAAGAGCGGCACGGGGCTGGTTTTCGAGCGCTGTGCGGTGCGTGTGGCCCGAGCACGGTGAGTTTATGTCCGCGGTGTAGACGCTGCCGCGGCAGTTTCGCTGATCACCGTGATGGCGCTCGGCGGGTGGGCGGGCGAGCTGAGCATGAAAGCGAGTCGTGGTCAATGTTTGGCGATAAGTGAGGGTGAAGAAGAAGATGCCCGAGTTTGGAAGAACGACGACGAGCGTTGGTGATGCGGGCGATTTACAGAACCGTCATGGTGGAGGTCGTGGAGAGACGGAGGGTGGCCGCGTTTCCAGGCTGAGGTCGGGGATATTGCTAGTATGTCTCTCGGCGCGGCCACTTTGAGGGAGGATATCTAAGGAGTGACTGAGGTCCGTTGGGAGCGCGGGGCCATGGTACCTTCGCTTTCTTTCTGCGCCAGAGTATGCCCGTAGGGGCAAATGATCTGTGAGCCCGTGGGCATCCACGTGGGTAGTCGTCCGTCCGTAAACGACTACAGTAGATTGTTCAAGACGACGAGACAGGGCCATCCAAATTTAAGGACTTTCATCGACTATTGCCACGCAAAACTGTACGGCTTATCTCGCCCTTTGAATTGGGCGATCTCATTCCTCTGCCATGCGCTCGCCCTCGAACTGATGCATAACCATCTGGTGTCAGAAACGAGCGACAGCTGACATCACCGTAGATCCCATCTGCCTCAGCCCCACAAACTAACACTGCAACTCTCCGGTTTGGTCAGCTTGAATGAAGCCCAAAATCCAAATGAGGGTGTTATCACCTCAATTACTACTAATCTGAACGCAGTACGCGGCTACTACGCGCACAGTACGCGGATCGTCCTTGTGCAGCTAGGACAAGGTACCGCATCTGTTGTGCCAGAATGGTCTCTTTTCGCCCTAAACCCAAGGTAATGACCAATTAATCATCAGGAGAAAACTGGAGAGGATATGGGATATGATGGATTGTTGGTAACTCCTGACTGAGAGTACAGGTTACCCCTAGCCTACTGAAATTGGGAAAGTAAACGGTTGCGGAGTCACAGGAATCCCCTGGGTATAAAAGTATTGTAGAGCCCGCGCAGCGGCCGTGTCTCTGGCGAGGAGGATGGTAGTGCCAGTCCCTCTGCTGACGAAGACACCGCAGACTCAAGTAGTCGAAGTCAGCACCGCAAGTTAAGGAGATAATGTGAAACTGGCTGACAGGTGTATGTGCCAGTGTGGATATCTGGTCCCGATTGCACCCCTGCGAAATGCAGAAATGGGACCAAGTTTTCTGGGCTGTAAAACTCTTTCAAATAGTTGTGCAAGCTGTGAACAGGATCTGAATACTATCAGAAAAAGATGGGAGGAATATGAAGGGACCATTGCGCGCCACCTGGAATGCCATGTGAATGGAGATATTGGAGGGCCTGCATAGCGGCGACGCGCTTGGCAAGAGACATGGCAATGCCAGTTCCGGTGCCGAGGATGACACGGTGGACTGGAGCAGTCAAAATCAGTATCGCAAGTCGGGAAGATAATGTAAAACTGGCGGACGGGTGTATGTGCCAGTGTGTACCGCCTGACTATCTGGTCCCGATTGCACGCTTGAAAATCCCAGAAATGGGGCCAAGTTTTCTGGCATCCGGACCTCTTGTAAATAGTTGTTCAAGTCACGAACAGGATCTGAATGGTATCAGAAATGGGAGGCATATGAAACGGACATTGTGCACCTGACGCGAAGGGGCTGGGGAAATACGGAGGCGGAGGTGGCCGGGACATCGCACGGACTGTATTAAATTGTTCCTGGGCTACCGGCATCGCGACACGGCTCACGCCACGTGAGTCCGTTGCACGTGACTAACCAAAGACGGACGCGCGTGATCGACTACTGAGAGGGGCATCATGTTACAGTAGCAGCCATGCATGGTAGGCACTTGGCATACGGCGCGAGCCTCGCCTTAGAACCAAGGAACAGAACCAGGCCCCCGCGTAGCGGGGTATTACAGGTCCAGACAAGGTCCATGGGTATTTTGGTCATGTTTCAAAACGACGGGAAGGTGTGGCAGGTAGCACCCCAGTCTCCCTTCTTGTTCCCCTGAACGACCCAGCTGTCGTGGGGAGCTTGAGTGGATAATAATGCAATAATGGCCCGTCTCTTGCTTCAATCCTCGCGTTTGCCGCACTTGCGCGCTCTATGCCCTCTGCAGGGCTTAGCCAACTCGAAAAAACACAGGTAAAAAGGAACAACAATATGTGAAACATACGACAACTTGAAGGCGCTCACCCGCATGGCGACCAGCTGTTATCGATGTTATCTCTCAGATGTTCGGATGGATGTGGGAGAGTGTTGCAACGGAATGTGTCGATTTTCTTCGCCCCGCTACAGGCGCTACTTACGACTGCCATTGGTCTCGGCGTCCGTCTCTCGGTGATTGCGCATGCTGGTGTCCTCAATTACCAGTGCTACTGTGATTGGATGTGAATCATGCGATGCCATGTTATTCTGATTTTTCTTATGGTGTAATTGGTGTTCTTCAAAGGTCTGGATGTTGGAGGTGCAAATCATGCAATCTGCTCACATCTTAAGTGACAAAGAGACACAATCCAATTGATTCCCCATGGCTAGATACAGTAGCCCAGTGGACCAGTGGTAGAACCCCTGATACTGTATATATTCAGGAAGCCTGGGTTCAACCTCCCAGTTTGGCCAAAATTCTCCATGTTATAGGCCTGGGTTCAATCCCCAGTCTGACCATAATCCTTAGGCTGAAACACCAGACTGGGCTTATTGGACAAATTGTTCATTGTCCCAACACTGCTTGGATAAACAGTGAAGCGCTCTTCTATTTTCTTGATGTGGGAGGCGACGAGACACACAAGAGGGCCAAGGAAATCACGTGGATAGGCGTGGGGTTATGGTTTCCACGGAACGAAGTTCTTCCGCAGTTGCCGAGCCGAGTTCGATATCGGGAAAGGATTTCATAGACATGGCCTCTCATTCGGCTTTGGAGGCACACAACGACTTTTACAGCTTCCCCTCCCACGGGTCCCACCCCATCTCCATCTTCCACATGAGACCCGCCTGGCCACTGCCTACTGGGCGGCCTGGGCCCCAGGCCCAGCGCATCCCGAAGGAGGCTAGACCTATCTGCGGCCACGAGGTCTTACCCGTATGGCCCCAGCTAGGCGAGCAGAGCTACCAGCACTTCGATTCCATCAATCTCAAAGTGGACAAGTATTGGCCCTGTCCGCTTTGCCGAAGTCGGAGAGGAACAACCCAGTCCCCTCTTTCTTTGGTGGGTGTGATGCCTGGGACTCTCTCCCGTGACGACGCTCCAGTCGCAGCTGTGCGCTGCAAGGAGATTCTCACTGACTATGAGATCAACGACATCGAAATCGCATCGCGAGTCCATCTTCACCCGGTCCACCGGACCGCAGCTCCTCGACCACGTCCCCTTCTTTCACCCAACAGCTGATATATTGTTGGCACTTAAGGGTTTGGGGGGTTCACGCGATAGGAAGGAGCAGGATGGACCTACTCGCACACTCTCAGTATGTATTGGGTCTACTGTACTTATAGATAAACCTCTTTAGGAGGTAG
>Ga0307510_10004530_pt1 | contig 16363 bp, 21 predicted proteins | sample 12_EM_MG_FD_207224 | JGI IMG/M metagenome (GOLD analysis project Ga0307510, IMG submission 207224) | Populus trichocarpa ectomycorrhiza microbial communities from riparian zone in the Pacific Northwest, United States - 12_EM | ecosystem: Host-associated > Plants > Roots > Unclassified | place...
TGCAATTGTCAGAAACGTCAAGAATTCCTAGCGAATTTAATCAATGTGTCTTCGTTCGGTACTACACCATGCGCATGAGGGGACCGCTGGGGTTATTTCCCAAAGTGATTCGAGCCGGTGCAGGACCGCACGACCTTGGCCCAGGGGATAACGCAGGGGACACCTTCCCGGAGCTGACGGTGCAGTCTGACGCCGAACCCACGATGAGCGACGACGAGTACTATGGAGAACAGTGGGCTCTCGTGACAGACGATACCGGCTTTCGGCCAGACATTGTCGTCCGCAACACGCCATACGTATGGTTATTCCGTGCACTTTCGTTTCCACTCTGAGTTTTTCCTTCAGGATAAGGAATATGACCATTGGGGTGCCGTTGCAGACTATGTATTCCAGGTAGTTCTCACCTCCGTGTCACTTGTGGGGTACTCAACCCCCTTGGTGGAAGAATTCTAACGCGACGTCTGTATTGATACACCATCGAGATCTGGCGGGGATCCGTGAGGTAGGCGGTACGAACACAGTGAACCTCAGATTCTCATCATTAGGCAGGATGGTGTGCATGACATCTCGTTTTTATTGTCTAAGAATAAGCCACGTATTGTTGTGGACGAGAGCGGAGGTTAGCTTCCGCCATGATTGTGCAACCCAGGTCTCATTTTTCCAGTGGGGAGGATTATTTGTACGCAAGAGTCAAATCAACAGAGCGAAAGGCGCGCCGTTATCTTTGATGAGGCTCCGCAACAGTTTCAAGAGCAACTCAGCAGCTCCCTTCAGGGGGAAGAATATCAAAATGCCGTCCCAAATTTGCAAGGAGAGCATTTAGTGCCGCCGGTCGAGCACCTGGACAGCGTGAGTCCCCGAACCAGTCCTCCCACTTCCTGCCCAACACCAGCGAGCAATGTTGACACGCCCTTACCTCCACCCTCACCTGGCCTTGATCCTACACAACATCTCCCCGATCCATCCATCTCCATCGACCCCCAGGAGCAAGCTTGGCAACGATTGATCGCTCGCGCCGCCCCACATGATGAACTCCCGTCCCTTATTGAGACGATCCTATCAGAAAGTACGACCAATGTGATCGATCGCCTCAGTGAGACTGATGCTCAGGCCTTCATCGATGTAATGGATGAGGTACGCCGCCATGCTCATTATTTCTGAGAAATTGTCGATTTACTTCTCCACCCTACGTTCCTTTGTTCAGGCGTTGAGCGGATTCGATCTTGAATCACGTACTCGAAAGGAATGCGTAAGAATGTTATACGAGGCGTGTGCTCGCCACATCCTCTTCCCTACAACACTGAGGATCGAGCTATACGGCGAATCGGGCGGCGTTGTGCTGTACCGTGGAAGATACGGGGATGTGTCAAAGCGCGAATATCAGGGGCGGGAGGTTGCAGTCAAGACGCCGAGAATATACACTACTAGTGACTCGCAGAAGATCTTCCATGTGGGTCGCTAGTCGTATTCTTTGTTTCTGGAATAACCGGTTGGACGCTGACTGCAAATCGTGCAGAGTTTCTGCAAGGAGTTTGTTTTATGGAGGACTCTCCGCCATCCACACGTGTTGCCGCTCTTAGGAGTGACGATGACTGAAGCCGGGTTCTCGACGGTTTCAGAGTGGATGCCGAACGGGAACATAAACGAATTTGTGACTGCACATCAAGATGCAAACCGGTTTGAACTCGTACGTTCGCCGCTTAAGCCCCCGTATCCACCACCTGTTACTGACGGTTATGTGGCTCCCATAGCTCTGCGATGTCGCAAGGGGCTTGATCTATATGCACGGCCAGGATATGATCCACGGGGATCTTAAGGGAGTACGTCTTCAAAAGTTGCAATCGCACCATTTTCTTGAACTGCGTTCGTCTGTTAGCCCAACATCCTGGTTGACAAAACCTGCCATGCTCGCCTCGCAGATTTCGGCACTTCAGAAGGCTCGATAACCTTTAGCTCATCTACACAGGGTGGTACCACCCGATGGATGAGCCCAGAGCTTTTTGACCCCGAAACCGGAGACCACCGTCCAACGAAACACTCCGATTGTTATGCTCTTGGAATGGTGATATATGAGGTTCTCAGCGGCCATATACCGTTTTACCTATTTTCAACCCAAGTCATACCTGGGAAGGTATTCAAGGGTGACCGACCTGAGAGACCGCAAGGAGCAGAAGGGGTCTGGTTCACGGATGAAGTGTGGGAGGTATTAGGATGTTGTTGGACACCCCAACCAGAAGACCGCCCAAGCATTGAGGATGTCCTCCGGTGTTTGGACGAAACTTCAAGGTCCTGGAAGCCACCTTCCCCCCATTTGTCGATGGCACTATCAACAGCCGACTCACTTACACGGGAACAATCTGACGTAATTTTTGTGGAAAGCGTGGATAAATCCCTTGGGGGAGATGCAGGTTGGGGCTAGCATTTTCTTTATTTCTGAGCGGACATCCAGTTCCTGACTCCTGTCAGTAGGGAAGAAAAAATCGCAAAAGGCTCGAGCGTGGTTACCAGTGATCCAGGCGACTTCTCAGGCGTCCCCCACGGCAACCTGCCTGATCAAGATTGCCAACTGGGACGGAGAATTCCAAGATATTCAGGGGGTATTGACCACCGCGTTCGATGCAAAGGACTATCTCGATTGTATCAAGAACCTTCGGGCACAAAATGTTGACCCGCTGTCATATATTGACAGTTTGGATAAGGTCGGTTCGCCCTCGATCTTTTAGGGAATACTCGATTCATGATTTGGTGATAGATCATCGACAGCCTTCAAGCCGACCCAGACCTACGAAAGCGATGTATACGAGCGTTGAGAAAGACATGCGGCATATATGGGATCATTCCTACTTCCCATATAATTCCTTTCACGCTCACCAGACCCGGTCAACGACCGTTTGCGTCAGGGGCACTCTCAGATGTTTGGAAACTCACCGATGAGAAAAACCCAGATCAGGTGTTCGCGGTGAAATCGCTGCGCGTGTATGAAGTAGACCCTGTTGAAATCATCAACAAGGTATAAAATCTTGCTGTGATTAAGCCGATTTAGAGTTGATATCGTTCGTCTAGAAATTCTGCAAGGAAGTGATAGTTCTCAGGCGAATGAATCACCCCAACATCTTATCAATTGAAGGGGTGGCGCCGGAGCTGTTTGAGTTTTGTATGGTGTCCCGATGGATGGCGCACGGGAACATTTTGGACTACACGAAAGAGCACACGGGTGTCAATCGCCTGGAATTAGTGGGTCTCCTTCGCGGTTCGGTGGCCCGGGTCGGTCCTCATTGAATCCTAGTTGATCGGAGTTGCTCGTGGCCTCAGTTACCTGCACGATAACGACGTCGTCCACGGAGACTTGAAAACTGTAATTGGGGTTTCCTTCAGCTTCATAGAATCTTTTCGACTTACATATCATCTCTCCCAGTCAAATATCCTCATTGATGCAGAAGGCAGCCCTCGTCTATTCGATTTTGGGCTCTGTTCAGTTACGGAGAACATCGACTCAATTAATACGTCAACCCCCCACCAGGGCTGCACGATCCGGTACTGCGCTCCTGAGCTTCTCAGTATCGGGAATGCCGTTGAGGATGTGAAACGGCAACCGACGAATAAGTCCGACGTGTACTCTCTGGCAATGGTCATTGTTGAGGTATGCTTTCCCTGCGGAAGTACAGGGTATCCAGGCTCTGATCATTTCCCCCCCTCCAGCTTGCAACAGGGAAGATGCCGTTTCCCGACTATACGGATCACAACGTCGCCATCATTATCGCGAAAGGGAAGCGACCGCAGAAGCCGACTCGCTTCGAAGCCCCTGGGATTACCCCAGCAGTCTGGAAGATCGCCGAAAAATGCTGGCACCAGAAAGCAAAAGAGCGACCGGAAGCCAAGGTCGTCCTTCAGTGTCTTGAAGACCTCGCTAACACTGGTAAGTGCACCCACGAAACATACCCCTGGTTTCCAGGGAGTTAATCGATTTGTAGCCGAAGCAGACGAAGAAGGGGTGCTGTCCTCCCTCAGGAAAATATGGCGTGAGATACGGGACTGAGCTGAGTCGGAGGGTAAATTACGGAGTTTATCGTGTACTATGACATGTTTTTGTACTGGATGCGCAAATGTACGATCTCTAGCGCTAGCGCAATATCCCAAATTCCAGAGTGGGAGCCAAAATCGCCACTGTCGCGGGCGTGACCCACTGAAGGGAAGAGTCCCCCCGCCAGACCACCCCATACAGCTGCTGGAAGCCCCGCAATGCCCGGCGGCATTACTTTTGTCGTCTGACCCGGTCCCACCCACATCAACGTCGAGGACCATATGCCTCAGCTAGTGGTGTCCTTTCCTACTTTTGCTTCTCCTATCGATGCAGTGTGGAGCATTGACCATTAATCCGGACCGTCATCCTCCCGCGCGGCCATACTCATCCTCAGATTCGCCCACCCCCGTCGACACTGGACCTAGATTTAACGCGTGATTTTGGTTAGGTCACGTTGAAGGCTAGGCCTCGTGTCATAGCTAGCCTGTTGAACCGCACCTTGTAACCACTGGCAGTCGAAATCTTTCTGGAATTCCAAGGTTCTCGATATTGACTCCTGCAGCCGACCGGTGACCTCTACGGGCAACATTCTATCGTTTCGATGAGTGAAGACGAGTTGTGTTGTCGTACGAGTTCCCGACGTGGGCAGCCAAGAATGGGGCTAAGTGGGAGAGGGACGAATGCGTAGAGCCGCGGCGAGCAGGCAAAGGTGATCGTCGTCTGCGGTCAGGGCGAGGCGGGGTGGAGGAACCCAAGGGCTCATCCCATCAGTACTGTTGGCAAGATCGGTGGCCAGTCGGGGGGCGGGAAATCTTCTGCAAGATGGTAGGTATATGCTTGTCATCCGGTGACGGAAGGCTGGGATTGGGAATATCATGCGAAGGCAACCGGGAACGCCACCAGGGTCCGTCTTATTGGAAGTAGAGTGCGTGAAGTCCAACGGCAACGGCGCGTGCTTTGTCTCGGGGGTTCTGGTAACGCCCTGTTTCTGTATGACGACTATTCTTCCTCGGGTAACACATTATCCGTATCAGGAGAGTCATGAAACGGGACATCAAGTATGGAGCCAGAAGCGGGAGGGGGGAGTGAAGTTGGGCTTGAACTCCGAGGCGGTCACGCCAAGCGGCCTGCCTGAGGTGCTCCGAAAAACCCGGACGGGGGTCGGCGCAGTAGTGGATTGTTGTCACGAAGGTATCACTGAGGTACTCTTCGCCCCAAAGATGAACGGTTTCGCGGATGGATTCAAGGAGGCCGACTTGGGACCTGCAGAGAACGATGGTATCATCTTGGTGGGATTGGAATAGGAATGACTTGTTCTGGTGCCATTTTCGAATAGGCCGACCGTTGGTCTTTCCGGTCCACCTAGGGACAAGCCGGTGGGCTTAATGATGATGATACTGACGATACAAGGAAACTACGTTACGTACGTGTATCCGCGGTTCCAGTCTTCTTTGCGCTTCTGATAACCTCTCCGTTCGAGAACGAGATACAGCTGGGCTGAGGCGCGAACCGCGTCAACAGAGAAGCCATGGTATGAGTAGTTGGTCACAAACCTGAACTGCATTGGAACCGAGTCGCAATCGCCGTTCCCACACCTTCTGCAGGGATCAAAGAAGCAGTTATCTCCGCCTTTGACACGATAATGGGTCGGGTCAACATCGGTAAAGGTTTGTCAAAGACCTGCCCGCCGAGCTGGCTATCGAACAGACTCCCCGTGTTTGGTGTCGGTTCAGCGTACGGGGTTGACATGGTGGGACCACGAGAAGCGTCCATCGATGGATCGTACGACGGGTACGGGGCGCTACCCCTGGACTTTGGGTCGAAACTGTGCTGGTGCTGAACCCGCGATTGTGTATTGCCCGAACCGATCAACTTGCGGGCTGAAATTCTTCTCGATTTGCGTCTCAAACGTAGAAGCGGCGTATTTGGAATCCCGATTGACTAAGTCCCAATGATACATCTCGTATCGTAGGGGTATTCATGGGGTCGCTGGAGTACGATCCTCCGGACTTTTGTTCACCCTAATCCGACGGAGGGAATAGCGGAGGACCGGGTTTCTTCTTCTGCAACATTCTCGGCTATCGTCCCGCGTCTGGATTTGAGTGGTCTGCGAACGCGTACTCTTGTTCCTGCACTGGCGAACGAAGTTTTCGACAGAGATATCTAGTATGATTATCAGTGCCGCCACCACGTATAAATGTCACACGACGAACCTCCAAAAAGACCTATCCACTCTGAAACACCATCCCCAATAAGATCTAGAATTCGGGATAGGACTGGTAAACAATCTTGCTGGCATTGCTGATCGCGGAGTCAATGTTGCAAGATGAGTGGGAAATGCGGCGAAACAGCAGAGGGCTCGAGGGTGTGACCGCGCTCTTCCGGGAATAGGGGAGTTCGGGATTATAGAGGGTGTTAATGAGGTGCTTAGGCGTCGGGGGCATCACAGCTTGACCATGGAGTTTGCCAAGAATGTCGTTCAGTGGATGAGTGAGAGAAGGAAAGAGAGTGAAGGCACGAGGGCGACCAAAACACTTTCCCAGTGCGACGCAACCCTCCGCTCTGGAAAGCGGGGGTGAGCATAGCGACAGTTAAGAGGGTCTCTGTTGCAATGGGTAGGTGTTTGGCGTTCCAGGTGAGTGACCCAATTGGGAGAAGGGAAGTAGCAAATGGAAAAACCCGTCCCCAGTCGGGGTCATAACTTGCTTCTTACCGAATGGACCCACCGTGACCATGCACCTCATCGAGACGCCGCAACCGGACCAACTGCACCCCATCGAGACGGCACTTGGGTCAAGGTCCAAGTAGTATATGCACACTACAGATGCGTACCGTCGTTCCCCAGGTGTCGATGAATCGATACAGTCCTAGAAGCGACGGGCGGGGATGACTGGCCAGGTTCATCTCGGTGAGATGTGATCGAAAGCCGATTTTCCTGACGACTTATCACTGCCACTCGTTTCTCTCTAGCAATCTGCGTAGAAAATCGCGCAGAAATATTGGGGCGTTTGTCAGCATCGTTCGGGGGTGGCGCTGGATTGGGTTTGAATCTACAACGCAAACGGCGGGCCGCTAGGAATGAAACACCGTCTCCTACTGTGGGTCGACGTTTCATTGCCTCTTATTTCTCAAACCCTGTTCACCCGCAACTCCTACACACAGTAACGGGGAGAGGTTTTGCTAGCAATGGGGGCGGTAATTCCGCCACAATTATGAGAGGAGGTACGACCGTACACCGATATCCGCGGTTACGAGTTCACCTGTCTCGGTCCATCAATCAGCAGTACAAACCACCCTTAGATTCCGTTGATTTCACGTCCGCGCCCCCGGTGGGACCTTTGAGCCCATCACTAGAAATCTTGTCCAGCGGCGTCAAAGGACGCAACATCACGTCCTCCCCCAACGACGTCGACCCGAGGGGTCCCTGACGACGGATATCCCACGGACAAAGTTCTTTCATAGTGACCGCGCTTCATCACGTTTTTCGCACTCTCGATTGCAACACTTGACTCTGAGGATGTTTCCGCATTTTCGTCATCCCCGCCACAGACAAACCGAGGTTCATTGTTCATGGAACAGTGTTGACGGCCAGGGCATGATGGACGGAAGGGCTCTGCTCATTTTCCCTGATATTTTAATGTTGGGATTTTTAGAAATCACAAAGCATAGAATATGGTGCTGGTTAACGGGTCCATTGTGTACATGTACGAAAGGCTTTACCCCAAAAAGTGGTTTCTTTGTGTACTGCCTTGGGCCAGACTGAGTTCGGACCCGACAGCTCGACGATACCCAACGTGCCACGTCCGAAATCTTGTGTGTTATTCGACTGGACCTTTCAGATCACCCCTCAAGGAGGGGGATGATTACCCAAGAGTTCCGGCGACGGTGAATCGCAGACTGGTGGGATTGGTGCTCCTTTGGAAAGGTTTGGGCGGCGTTTCGTAGTGCTGGATTGACTTATATGTTGGTGAGCAATGAGTGCCACTGCCGCATCTGAAGGACTTGGCTGGCTTCATCCCTGGAAGAATTCACCGACCTGGACTTCCCAAACGAGCGAAAGGCGCAAGGATCCACCGATCTGACTCCGCCCGGCAGTTACCGAGGCATGGAACATCGAACCGGGGTTGTGCGCCACATGTACCTTTCAGGTAACCCCGACAGGCGGTGGGAAGCAACTCCCGAGGTGCGAGAACGACCACCTTCTCAGCTCGCTCCCTTTTGTCTTCGCCCGCAACCACGCGTCAAACGATAGATATAAAGGCATTTGTGCTCGACACCGCAACTAGCACTGAGACGATTGACGTTTGGAACGGGCAGTGTGTAGGATGGACGCGTCATGCATTCATTAGCCTCATATCAAGCCCCGTACTTTGACCACCTGATTCCTGGCATACAACCCTTCATCGCACGCTCTGTGGTACCATGGATGTTTCCACGGCTGTGTTCACACATTGCTGGGTCGGTATCGTGGCAGCGGGCTAGAACACACCCCTCGATCCTGGAATGAGCGACGATTCCTTTTCCGACAAGGGTATCAGCAGGGGCAAAACATTCGTACGTGGTTGTCAATCCAGGGTGCCGCAGGTCCTAAACCATTTCAGTCGCATCAACTCAGGGGAGTCGATACCTACATCCACTCAGCCAACGACGTCTGCCAACGCTTCATGAACAACCAGAGTTTGCCTGTTTGAGCTTGCCGTCGACTCTCGAGTGGGCTTCTTGACGTCGTCTTGAACCAGCACCCGAGCCCAGCAACCGCCCGAGCATCAGCTGCGTGTTGGAATGTTTGGATAAAGCTTCAGAAGTGTGGACACCATTCTAATCCCTGGCGGTGGGTCCGCAAATTACAGATCTACCCGCACGGACCCCCGCGAGGATAGATAACGAGGGAGGCATGACGGTGACGCATTTTTCCCCAACGCGGTAAATAGTACACACCAGGACGCTTCCGCAGAGTCAGCGCGGACGACAAACTAGTGTACAAAATTACGATGCGCATGTCTAAGTTTTCCTCATGGGTTCTTCTTGCGAACAACAGCGACCTAGTTGTTATACATTAAAGAATTTATTTGTTTACCGTGGTAGTTACACTGTCATTCCGAGTTGCTATTTAACCTCGTTGGCATCGTTGGACCCCCACGACGTCGGGTATCATGTCGGGTACAGACTTGAACCTGCTTTACTCCTAACCGGGAGGCATGGGACCGCGATGGCAGCCAAGGATCGAATCCCCGCCTGAGGCCAGAACGAAGCGAGTAGTCCAGCGCGAGTCATCTGCCCAGATCTGTGTTATTCTGATGACACCCGGTGCACCGTGCTGCCCTGCTCCCCGGTCGCCATGAGATATTTCTTGAGTTGCGCATGGAAGAAGTCGCTTGTTTAAAAACTCAATCTAACGCGGGGGTGAGGTTAGCGTGCAGTTGTGTGAAGGGAGAACGAGGCGTAGGACTAGGAGGATTCTGTTCGGCAAAAGGGCGGCCGCGAGTATCACGATGGACGTCCAGGCGTTGTGTACTGAACCGCTCGTCGTGAGAAAACCAGAATGTCTCCAATAACGTCCATAACTTGTCCATAACATTCGTACTTCCGGACCTGGTCATGTAAAAAGGTCGAAAACAAGATTCATCGAGCACGAGAGGTAATGATGATAGGATCGAATATCGGAGAACGCAGTGTTGCTATCGATGGTGGAGTGAATGAGTGCTCTTGCGATGCATAGGGAGGGCGGCGGAAACCGGTCAAGGCGAGGTTGCTGATCCCGCGCCGGTCCGGTGTGAGCGAGTCACGTTTGGATGAAGGTTCGAATGTCGCCAGCAGTCACATAGGCAGGGAGGGTCAACTTGCTGACGGTGGGTATAATGGAAACAGTTCCACGAGGGTGAGAGAGGTGCTGGGATCTTCTGCTGTGGCGTTTTGCAGAGCAACAAAGACTTGGCCGCATGCGGATCGGCCTAGAGGTCATTGACTCATAAGGGGATGGATGGGGTCGGGACGTTGGTTCTGGACGTCAGGGTTTTTCTTTGGTCGTTTCTCTGTCATCCTCCTTGAGTGGACGTGGTGGTGGTTGAGGCTGTCACCCTTTTCGGTAAGTATAGTGGACGTTCACCCTGATAGGCGATCATCGTTTCTCTGCTGCCTCTTTGTCTTGGTTCATCTCTCAGATGTACCGAGTTGATATCCACGTCCGGCGTTGCTATTCCAAGTGGTCGACGTTCAGTACGGGCTGGGCGCACGATGGACGTGTGCTCTGGATTCAAGGTATAAGCCCGGCCCCAATCTCTCACCGTTTTGTTCTCAGCCCTCCATTATACGACTTCTAGCACCATGGGGATCATAGAAACCCTCGAAGCAGGTGCGATTGTGTGCTTGGTCATGGTCATGGACATCGTTTCGCAGATATGGGATATTCACAGGGACACGAGTTTTGCGAACTTCTGGACCATATTTTTTATCTACTGCACTTGGCGGGCTATAACCTATGCGGTCCTATATATACACCCCCTATCGGGTAAGGAGCAACCTGGGTTCAAGGTACGTGATCATCTGTCTACAAATGTCGCAGTTTCTGGACCGCTGAAGAGGCATGGTCTGAAGTACTTCCCACTCTGGCTGTGCCCAGCCTGCAAAGAGATGACCTGCGCCCTTCACGCCCTCGCCAACGAAAGGGTGGTTCTCAGTTCCAAATACCACCTCTTGATCACACTTCTCGACAACCACGATTTGATTGAACCTATCTGGCACAGCAACCACAGTTTTACTGACCTTATCTGCGATGACATACACTCGATGGAATCTATTCGCAACAAGATGCACTCGGTTGGCCCCGTCTGTGCCGATGCACCCCTCATTGCGCTTTTCAGGAACATATTCACGACACGCCAGCAGTGCTGCTACAGTTACCAGCATCCCTTCGAGCTGTACCAACTCGAATATCGCTGGAAGTACATCACTCCCCAGGCCAGGTTTGAGTCAACGGCCACAAATGTGATAGAAGTACTTGTTGACCACCAAGGGAATGACCCTCAGGCCATTATCGACGTAATACATGAGGTACGTCTCCATACCTTCTCATCTTTGAAGAGCAGGTGATTGAACTCTATTTGAACCCCCCTGCATTCCTCTGTTTAGGTGTCGAAAACCATAACCTCCCAGGGTACCCAGAGGAGATTCCTGAAATTTTTGTACAAGACCTGTCGTGGGAATGGCTTGGTTCCTAGATCGATCCAGATCGAGTTGCCCTGCGACTCGACGGGTACTGCATACAATGGCGGTGGGTTTGCGGATGTATTCAAGTGTAAACATCGTGGACAGGAGGTTGCAGTAAAGGTGCTGAGGAAATCTGCTAATAGCGACCCGAAGAAGTTGACTAGTGTGAGTCACTCTTGACTGTCTGTTCCTTCGTGTGCGCTTATGTCTTTGCCGTAATTTACAGAGGTTCTGCGAGGAGGTCATAGTGTGGAACTCCCTTCGTCATCCAAATGTGTTGCCACTGCTTGGAGCGCTGAAGGATGGGTCTCAATTCAAGTTAGCAATGGTTTCAGAGTGGATGCCAAACGGGAATATCAACGAGTTTGTGCGGGCACATAGGGAGGTGAATCGATTTGAACTTGTGCGTTTTTCATGTGTAAACCTCCGAGACTTGCTCATTTCTCGACACTACACGAATTCCATAGCTACGTGGTGTTATTTCCGGATTGGGTCATTTGCACGACCTACACATGGTCCATGGAGATCTCAAGGGGGTATGTCCTTCGAAGATCTAACCGTGTATCTCCCTTTGACAGCTCCTGTCCATTAGGATAATATCTTGGTAGACCAAGGAGGTAACGCCCTCCTCGCGGATTTCGGTCTGCTCACGATCTTGGACTTGGAGACCCAGAGCTCAAGTGGAGGGGGCTCTTACCGATGGATGAGTCCAGAGCTCTTCGATCCGGAGCGCTTCGGTGTTGAAGACAATCGCCGGACGAAATCATCGGATTGTTATGCGCTTGGAATGGTCTTCTACGAAGTCTTGAGTGGACACGTACCGTTCCCCCGGTATGGGAAGTATGGGAAATATGCTGTCATTTCAAAGGTCCTAAGAGGGGAACGCCCTGAGAGACCTCAAGGGACAGAAGGGAATCGGTTCACGGACGATGTTTGGGGGATCTTGGGATCCTGCTGGCAGCCTAATCCAGGTGACCGCCCGGAAACCTGGTGGGTGCGGGAGGCTTGGAAGCGTCTGAAGGAACCCTCAGGGCTTCGGGCGCCATCATCTCCCCTGATGATCGAGGGCACACAAACATCGTCCTTCTCTGAGCTGATCACCAGGGAAAGCGTGGGTGGTGAGGTAGTTCCCCCAACTAGGTAGTTTCATCAGAATCCTATATAACAGCATTCCACCTCTTGTGTATCTCTGTATAGCGTACGACGACAACCCAGCAATTAGGAATTGCCCACATATTTGTTCATATTGTCAGTGGCTTAATTTTCACCCCGAGCCACCATCCAATTCTCGAGCTCTCGCCAATGCCATAGAATTCTCAGCCGGGATCCTTACGTCGAGTTCAACTCGAGTATGACTTTATCATCGGGTGTGAGACGAGCCGTCTGTGACATTATAATCCTGAGTTGATCACTAAAGTCGTGTGTAGGAGGGGCGTCTGCCAGTGACCGGTCGAACGCTCTGGCGTGCATGGTGGTGTATTCTGCCTGGCGTTCCTGGTACAACGGTTCATTGTATGGATCGATTCCCTTGCCTACATACTACTAGTATGCCTCTTATGATTTGCGCCTAAGGCTGAGCCGCTGAGCATTGAGTGGATGGGACCGTCTCGCCTGACGTTATCGCTCAATGCAGGACTCGGTTTGATGACGCGCAAGCGGAGCCACGCCACATTTGGGTGAGCGTGCGGCTCACCCAACATCAAAGTCGCCGCTACTATAAGCGGAATGAGGATTTGACCTGGGTCGTTGCGCGTCCGTAAGGACTATATGCGATGTACCGAATAGCGACCGAGCACTGACGTGTTGTGGAAGCACCGCGAACGGTTGCCATACCACGTTAACTTGAAGGATGACGAAACGCAGGATAGGGCCTGGAATCTGCAGTAGGATTCGTACGGCGTGTCTGATACGACCTCACGGCTCGAAGCGGTCGGTAGGTGGTCGGTATATCACTTCCAGAGGAAGATGGCTCAAGTTGTGGGCGCCGGTATTTCACAGCGCCTTGAGCGAGATGAGGGTATGTAAGATAACGGGGGGAGCGGTTGTAAACCTAGAATACAGGTTCCATCAACCCGCTCGGAGTTCGCATCCGACAACTATACCTCGTCGCCACTGACCCCAAACTGTTCTTCTATCTTCTCTTTCCGATCACAAGCAATGCCATCTCGGTTTGATACCGAGATCTTGCACTTTGCACTTTCGCCCTTATCTTCGGAGATGGCCGACCACTGAGCATGTGCCCTCGGATCATTCACGCACAGACCGGGTACGAAAAGCCACGTATTCGTACATGCAGTCAGTCGGCCGGATATATATTATCTGGCCCTCGTGTGTCGAGGGACCGGGAGGATGCCCCACCCCGCCACAGACTTAACCCCTCCAAAACACCCACCTGCTCGGGGTCCCAGCTCTAGCTGGTAATCGCGCGGTCGCTCCGCTCCCGCCGCGGCTACGCTACGCCTCGCACCTAATTCAGCCGCGCGGTCATACTCCCCCTCAGAAACCTACGTTGGGTAGTACTGAAGGTCTTGGGAATGGGTCAGGGCAGTGGTAAGCCCTCTGATGAGCCCCTTCACACCGGGCGAAACCCGCCCAGTCCTACCATTCTCCATTCTGGGTAGTGGAGGGTAGCGGACATTCGCCTCAGTGGGCGATTTATGTTTTGACGCCGTCCTCTTTGTTCTGGCCTGGCGCTGTTGAGGCGTGCCAAACCGTTGATACAGAGGCATTCACCTCCATTGACTCCGAGGCGGTGGTAAATGGTTGACGTTCAGCACGGCCTACGCCCCTTGATAGCGCCGCCGACAAAGATTCTGGACCATTCAAAAGCCAGGAAATCCGAGCTCTCACTTCAACCGCAGGATTCCCCCATCTACCTCCCCCGTGACACACACACCCCAAGCGGGATGGGGGATCTACAAAGAACGAGGGTTCAATACCTCTGGCAGTATCTCTCCTCCTAACGCATGGGGATACTACCCCTTTCACAAGCAGACGTCTTCCCTCTGTCACGATGATGCACTATGGTGCACTGTTTGTGGAATCGTGGCATACCATAAATTGGATCCTACTTCATCTAGGGAACCCGCTCCCATACAAAACTATACGCGTATAAACTTTGGAGGCGTAGGGTTCATTCGCTGTGGACAATTTCATTTATTGTTCTCCGCTGGTTGTCCATTGGGAGGACGGAGGCTAGGGATTGATGTCCCCCTCAAGTTTGAACAATTGGACATTGGGAACCCTGTATTCCGCCAGCCTCGGAGACCTGGCTACCGTTCCACAGGCACCGTCCGGAAAATTGGGGCTGACTTTAGTACCTCAGTAGCCATGACTCCGTACGTTCAATTCGTTGGGTCGTCTCCCTCCCATATCTCAAACACTTGCCAGGTTCCTTGAGCCTGGTGCCCATCTCTCCTACGAGCTCACCGGGCGACGTGGCGCTGCACTGGTAACGATGTATGACACGTACGTGGGAGACGCCCAGAACCAAGATGCATTCGAGCAATACACAAAGAAGCACTACGATTCTTGGGTTCAGTTTGCCCGCAATAAGCAGTATGGCAGCAACGTTCGGCCTGTTCTTGTATACGGTGTCGATTTAACTTTGCGATGGTGGCCTACTCAAACACCGGTGCTTCCCTAGAGACCGACCTCACTATCTCCGTTCCGATGGTTGCTTCTGCCCCCGCCCCTCTGTGGGGAACGTGGCGAACCAGAGGGTTAACTCACACCAATTATAGACCGCAGCAGCGCATTCCCCTGTCTTTTGCATAACTCTCATCTACGTCTTCGGGACCCAGGAATGCAGGAACTATCGCCGACGGCCACGTACAATGTGTCTCTTTCTCAGGAGCAGTTAAATACAATAGATGAATCCATGAGATATTCCTAACGCGTGGCATGTAGGCCATCCACAGAAACCCCATCTAAATACCTTGACCCCAACCCGAGCCCTAAACAACTCGTGACGCAACGCAACCCCCTACCCTGAGCCGGAGACGACGGCAATGGTATACACGGAGACAGGAACCGCAACCGCCGTTGGAATGGTTGGAATTGGTCCTGTGGAAGTGGTCTTCGAGTCTGTGATTGTTGCTCTAACCATCGTTCGGGTTGGAGATGCCTTGGGGGGCTGGCCGGAGCCTGTGTTAGAACGTGGCACGAACTGGGGTTCGGAGACCGACCGAATAGCCTGCGTGGACCCATAAGGAAGGGAATCGGAACTCCGGAATGCACGCCGGTTCTGTTCAACCCTCTCTGTAGTTTGAGGCGTGCGGGTGTCTAGGCCGATGGAGAATGGGAATGTGCGGAGGAAAACCCAGGAGTCGGTCGCTCGGAGCTGGCCTGGTGGATCCAACGCGTCCGAAGATCCGATCGGTTTGCACTCACCGGATCGTGGCAGTTACGGTCGGGATCATCCGTGGTCTCAAATATCTGCATGCCAGTGGAGTAGTCCACGGGCACTTGAAAAGCATGCGTGGGGTTTATACTGCCACTCCCCTTGGCTGACATACCACCTTCCTTGGTCGGACATTAGTTTTCATCCGCATTGATGCGACGGACAATCCCTGCCGCTCCGATCTTGGTCTACGCTCAGTCGTGGAGAGCATCTTACCGCACGACTCTTCTGCCTCGGCACCCAAGTACACGGTCCATCACTGTGCCCTGAGCTTCTCCACGATGATGAGTCCAATATGAGCAAGCCGAAGAATAGGCCTTATATCTGCTCTTTGTCTATGGTCGTTGTAGAGGTACTCCTTCCTGTTTGTTTTCTCGAAGACGTGCATTGACATAGGTTCTAATTTTATTTCTAACTATGAATAACGGCTGGGAAGAAGCCCAAACGTCCTTCATCCGAAGCCATGGGGATATCTCCATCGGCCTGGAAGGTCACCAAGAAGCGACAGATGAGAAACCGGAGGAACGACCGGAGGTTAGAGCCGTCCTCTGCCCTCCCGGAAATCTCGTCAGTCTCGTCAGTGCTGGCGTGTGCACTCGCGAAACGCGTTGGCTTCTGGGGTGGGAGGCGGCTAACTCGTGCAAATTACGGATAGCAAACAGACGAGCACAACTTCTCCGACGATGGTGGAAGATTCCCGACGGGCAATCGCCATCCCATCGAAGAGCCTGACA
>Ga0307510_10004531_pt1 | contig 16363 bp, 12 predicted proteins | sample 12_EM_MG_FD_207224 | JGI IMG/M metagenome (GOLD analysis project Ga0307510, IMG submission 207224) | Populus trichocarpa ectomycorrhiza microbial communities from riparian zone in the Pacific Northwest, United States - 12_EM | ecosystem: Host-associated > Plants > Roots > Unclassified | place...
GCTCGAGAACTTCGCCGGCACGATGAACTTCGTGATCTTCCCGATGTACTTCCTGTCGACCGCGCTCTACCCGTTGTGGAAGCTGCAGGAGTCGGGCGCGGAGTGGGTCTACCAGTTAGCCCGCTTCAACCCGTTCACGCACGCGGTCGAGTGGGTGCGCTTCGCGTTGTACGGCAAGGACCCGGGCGCCGCGCCCTACGTTGTGCTCGGCTGCCTGCTCGTGTTCTTCGTGCTGGCCTGCTGGGGTTACGACCCGCAGCGCGGCTTCGGCGGCTTGACAAAGCGCGGCGGGGGTGGCGGATGACGCAGACCCGACGCGATTGGCTCGCCGGCGCGGGCTTGCTCGCCCTCGGCGCGGGTGGACTCGGCACTGCGCGAGCCTCGGTGCCGTTTCCGTCGCGCCCGATCACGATGTGGATCCCGTGGCCGGCTGGCGGCGCGACCGACATCTCGTTGCGCGTGCTGGCCGAGCTGGCCTCGCACGTCCTTGGCCAGACCATCGTGACCGACAACCGCGCCGGTGCCGGCGGCACGCTCGCGATGCCCATCCTGCAGCAGGCCGAGCCCGACGGCTACACGATCGCGCAGATGCCGCAGCCGGTGTTCCGCGCGCCTTATGTGCAGCGGGTGCTGTGGGATCCGATCCGCGACGTCACGCCCATCATCCAGGTTTCCGGCGTGACCTTCGGCGTGCTGGTGCCGACAAGCAGTGCCTTCCGCACGCTCGACGACCTGTTTGCCTATGCCCATGCGCACCCCGGCGAACTCAGCATCGCGACCAACGGCGTCGGCACCACGCCGCACCTGGTACTCGAAGACCTGTTCACGGCGCGCGGCTTGCAATACATCCACGTGCCCTACAAGGGCACGGCCGAGCAGATCAACGCGATCGTGTCCGGGCAGGTGATGGTCGGCGTCAACTCGACCGGGTTCGGGCCGGCCGTCGATGGCGGGCGCTTGCGGCTGCTCGTGACCTTCGCGGCACAGCGCTCCAAGCGCTGGCCCAAGGTGCCGACACTGCGCGAACTCGGCTTCGACATCGTCGCGATGTCGCCTTACGGGCTGGCCGGGCCGCGCGGCTTGCCGGCGCCCGTCGTCGCGACGTTGCACGATGCCTTCAAGCGCGCGATGTTCGACCCGCGCTTCGTCGACGAGCTCGCCAAGTACGACCAGGAGGTCGACTACCTCGGCCCCGAGGACTACGCGCGCTCGTGCCGCGAGATCTACGCGCGCGAGCGCATCAACGTCGACCGGCTGAGTCCACCGCGCGGAGCCTCCCATGCCGGATGAATCGACCCTGCACCCGGTTGCGCGACACGGGGCGCCGCGCTGGCGCAGCGATCTGTGGATCGTGCTCGCAGCGGTGCTGGCCTGCTACGGCGTGTCGCTGGCGCTGGACCTGAACGAATCGCTGGTCAAGTTGCTGGCCCGCCAGGAGCGCTGGCAACTCGACGAACTGCCGTTGACCGGCATGGTGTTTGCCTTCGGCCTCGCCTGGTATGCGCTGCGGCGGCGGCGCGAGACCCTGTCGGAGCTGCGCTTGCGCGAGCAGGCCGAGGCGCGCGCGTCCGAACTGCTCGCACACAACCGCGAACTCGCGCAGCAGCTGATCGCTGTGCAGGAGAGCGAGCGCCTTGCGCTCGCCCGCGAGTTGCACGATGAACTGGGCCAGCGCTGCAGCGCGATCCTGATCGAAACCGCCTGCCTGCGGCGCTGTGCTGCCGATGATCGCGCCGCGCTGCTCGGCGCCGCCGCGCGCGCCGACATGGCGGCGCAGAGCCTGTACCAGCTCGTTGGCGGGATGCTGCGCCGCTTGCGGCCGGCCAACCTGGACGCGCTCGGCCTCGTCGCGGCACTGCAGGAGCTGTGCGAATCCTGGGAGGCGCGCAGCGGCGTGGCCTGCGTGTTTCACTTCGACGCAATGGACGAGCTGCTGCCGGAGCGCATCAACATCGCCGTCTACCGCGTCGCGCAGGAGGCGCTGACGAACGTGACGCGGCATGCCCACGCCAACCGGGTGCGGCTGGTGCTGGCGCGCCACAGGGCCAACGACGGGGCCGGCGACCTGCGCCTGACGATCACCGACGATGGCCGGGGCATGGACACGACGCGCACGACGCACGGCCTCGGCCTGCTCGGCGCGAGCGAGCGCGCCGCGGCCCTCGGGGGTGAACTCACCGTCGAGAGCGCGCCGGGTGCGGGGGTGCGGCTGAGCCTGCGCGTTCCGCTGCCGGCCGCGGCGGCGGCGGTCGCCGAGTCGGCGAGGGCGGCATGATCCGCGTGCTGCTGGCCGATGACCACCCGGTCGTGCGCAGCGGCTACCTGCGGCTGCTGGAGCAGGCGCATGACATCCGCGTCATCGCTGAGGCCGCCACCGGCGAGGATGCTTACGCCGCGTTCGTGGCCGACCCACCCGACGTGCTCGCGACCGACCTGGCCATGCCCGGCGGTGGCGGCCTCGAGCTGATTCGGCGCGTGCTGCTGCGCGCCCCGGCGGCGCGCATCCTGGTCTTCAGCATGTACGACAGCCCGCCGCTCGTGCGATGCGCGCTCGAGGCCGGCGCGCGCGGCTTCCTGACCAAGGCGGCGGCGCCGCAAAGCCTGGTCGATGCGGTGCGCGCGCTGCATGCCGGCGAGCGCTACCTCGGTGCCGACCTGGCGCCCGGCTTGTTGCAGCGCGACCCGGCGCGCGAGGCCGAACGCCTCGCAGACCTGAGCCTGCGCGAGTTCGAGATCTTTCGCCTGCTGGCGCAAGGCCATTCGCTGGCCGAGTGCGCGCAGGCGCTGAAGCTGAGCCCGAAGACGGTCTCCAACCACCAGACCGTCATCAAGGACAAGCTCGGCGTCACGACCTCGGCCGCGCTGGCGCACCTGGCGATCCGCCATCGCGTGATCGCGAGTGCGCTGGTCTAGCCGCCAGGCGGCGCCATCTGGACGTTGTTGCGGCCTGCGCCCTTGGCCTGGTAGAGCATCACGTCCGCCTGTCCGACGAGCGCCTCGACGGTCATGGCCTCGCCTTGGTAGAACGCCAGTCCGATGCTCGTGGTGATGTCGATCGTCTGCTGTTCGATGGCGAAGGGCGTGCGCATGGCCTGGACGATCTTGGTGGCGACGGTCGACGCCACCTCGGGCTTGGGCAGGCCCTCCATGATCACCGTGAACTCGTCGCCCCCGAGGCGGGCGACCGTGTCGCTGGAGCGCAGCGTCTGCGACAACCGGCTCGCGAAGGCGCGCAGCAGCGCGTCGCCGGCGTTGTGCCCGAAGCGGTCGTTGATCTGCTTGAACCGGTCGATGTCGAGGTACATGAGCGCCATCAGCGCGCCCGTCTTGCGGCAGCGTTCCATCGCGTCGGCCACGCGCAGCTCGAAGCCGGTGCGGTTGGTGACGCCGGTAAGCGGGTCCACGCGCGCCAGCTCGATCAGCCGCTTTTCTTCGAGCTTCTGGCGGGTGATGTCGCTGACGACGGCGTGGAAGCCCAGCACGGTGCGGCCGTCGGCGGCCAGCTGCGGGATGTACTGGGCCTCGTAGCAGGTGTAGCTGCCGGTGCCGGTCAATTCGCTCTGGAACGTGACCGACTCGCCCCGCAACGCACGGCGAATGTGCGGTTCGACCGACTGGTAGGCCGCCTCGCCCAGCAGCGCACGCACGGTCTGGCCGTAGAGCTCGTCGCGCGGCCGGCCGAAGCCGCGCTCATAGGCGAGGTTGTTGAACCGGTAGCGTTCCTCGGCGTCGATGTAGGCCACCCGCATCGGCAGCGCGTCGGCCACGGTGCGCAGGCGCGCCTCGCTTTCCTGAAGCGCTCGCTGCGCTTCGCGGTAGGAGGTGACGTCGCCGACGAGCGTGTACAGGCCGACGACGCGGCCGGCTTCGTCGCGGTCCGGGACGGCCGTGACCTGCACGTGGCGCCGGCCCTCGGCGCGCACCATTTCGCGTTCGTAGGCGACCTCCTGACCCTGCAGCGCGGCGCGCAGCCGGGGTTCGATCGCGACCCAGGCCTCGTCGCCGTAGAACTCCTGCAAGCTCATCCCGATGCGGGGCGCGGCGTCGTCGCCGAACCACTGCCGGTAGGTCCGGTTGATGAAGCGGAAGCGAAGGTCGCGGTCGAGATAGGAGATCAGCGCCGGCAGGTTGTCGGTGACCATGCGCAAACGATGCTCGCTCTCGCGCACGGCCTGTTCCGCCGCCTTGGCGGCCGAGATGTCGCGCATCAGCGCCGAGAAGTACTCGACTTCGCCCAGCTTGTCGCGGTGGCAGATGACGATGTGGCTGACCGGGAACTCGCTCCGCTGGGTGTCCCACACCAGCGACTCGCCCACCCAGACGCCGGTGGCCACCGCCGTCGGCCGGACTTCCGAGACGAACTTCTTCAGTGTTTTCGGTGGGTTCAGATCTGCCAGCGTCAGATGCTCGATCGGCGCGTCGAGCGCCACACCGCAGCGACGGCGCGCGGCCGGGTTCATGTAGGTGATGCGACCTCGCACATCGTTTTGCACGACGTAGTCGGTCGTCGCGTCGAAGATGGCCGTGAGCGTGCGCAGCCCTCGCTCGGCCAGCGTCTGCTGGGTGATGTCCTGGATCGCACCCACCAGGCGCACGGGCTTGCCGTCCAAATTCTCGGCCTCGCCTTGCGCCCGAACCCAGATGCGGCGGCCGGTGGCCGTCACCAGGGGCAATTCCAGGGTCCAGGACTCTCCGCGCTCGATCGCCGTCTGAACGGCCGCTTCGACCACGGGCCGGGTTTCGGGGGGGTAGAACGCGATCGCGTTCTCCGTCGTGGGCACGAAGTCCGGCCCGACCTCGTGGATGCGCCGGGTCTCCTCGGTCCAGGTGTGCATTCCCGTGAGGAGATCGATCTCCCAGCCGCCCACGCCGGCGACGCGGCCCATGCGGGCCAGGAGCGCCTGGCTGGTTTGCAACGCCAATTCGGCCTGCTTGCGCGCGGTCACGTCGCGACCGACCGAATGCAGCATGGGCTGGCCCGACGGGTCGCGCTGCAGGCTGTTGGTCCACGACACCCAGCGGTCGGCGCCGTCGGCGGCGGTCATGCGGTTTTCGCCGGTGACGGTCTGGCCCGTCGACAGGACGTCTGCCACGACGTGCCGAACCAGGGCGCGATCCGCAGGCTCCACGTAATCGAACAGATTCCGGCCGACCATCTCGGCCGGCGTCAACGCGAAGTGCCGCGCATAGGCCGGGTTGACGTAGGTCAGCTCGCCCCCGGGCTTGGCGAGCGAGACGAATTCGGTCTGGTCGTCGAGGATGGACTTCACCATCTGCTCGCTCGCGACGAGCTGCTTGAGCACCGGCCGCACCTGGCTGTGCTGGGCATAGATGGCGAAGGCGACGATGCCGACCAGGGCCAGCGCCAGCAGGTTCAGGCGCGAGCGCAGCGGCGCGTAGAGCGTGTCGACATCGGTCTTCACCGCGAGCCCGAGGCCGAAGTCCTTGATCGGCGTGAACGCCGACACGACGTTCACGCCGCGCCGGTCCTTGAAGAAGCGCACGCCGCGTTCGCCGAGCAGGGCCCGGGTGACCGGGAGGCCGGGGGCGTCGGCGGCGTCGAACATCGGCGTCACGAACCCTGCGGGTTGCAGCCGGTTGGGCGCGCAGATCGCCTGGTCCTGGTCGCGGCCGCAGATCGCCACGTCGGCCGTGTCGCTCGAGGCCCGGATGTCGGCCAGCAGGCGGTCGAAGAGCGGCATGTGCTGCGCGGTGCGCACGCGCCCGACCGTGTGCCCGTCGAGCAGCACATCGATCTCGGCGAGGAGGATGAAGCCGTCCTGCCAGGCCAGAAGGGTCGGATGTCCGGTGTTCGCCAGCCGCTGGATGACCCGCACCTCGGTGGGCGGCATCGTGCCCGCCAGGGCCACGCGCGCGCCGTTCGCAGCGTAGATCTCCACGCCCGTCAGGTCGGTGGTCAGGAAGCTCTCGGCGACCGTCTGCAGGAACTGCTTGGCCGCCGCGTCGCCGGGCGCCTTGCTCAGCGTGTCGAGCGCCTGGCGCGCGGCCGGGCGGCTGGCCACGGTTCGCGGGAACCACAGGCTCACCTCGATGGTGTGGGCGAGCGAGGTCGCGTTCGTCGTCGCGGTGAGCAGCATGTCCGTGGACACGGAGTGCTCGAAGGTGTCGCGCATCACCGCGAAACCCGCGGCGCCGCTGACCAGCGCGACCAGCGTGATGACGGCGATCGAGCGCCGCTTGATGCGCCGCTCGCTCTTGTGCAGCACCTTGGCGTCGGATGCCTGCGACGCTTCGTGAAGCATCCACAGACCGGCGCCGACGACCGACAGCCCGAACGCGGTGGCCGGCAGCATCCGGTTGAAGCTCGCCACCCGGTAAAGCGTTTCCAGGCCCACGAAGTAGCCGACCAGGCCGCCCAGCCCGATGATGGAAATGGCCAGGACCAGCGTCAGGTAGATGAGCTGGCCAAGCCGCGTCGGGCGCCGCCGGAGCAGCCAGAAGGCGGCGCCGGTGAGCAAAAACGCCAGGCTCGCGTTCGGCGACAACCGCCCCGGGTGCGGATTGGCGGGCGTGGGCAGGCTGCCGGCGCGAACGAAGTCGATCCCCAGACTGAGACCCGTCGCGCCTTCGAACAAATAGGCCAGCGGCAGCGCGATCAGGGCGGCGATGCAGATCGCCGACAGTCGCGCGAGCCAGATGCTCGATGCGGGGGGCCGCGAGGCATTGAAGAAGCAGACGCCCGCCGCGACGAAGAGCAACGGGTTGACGATGCCCCCGAGCTCGGCGCCGGGGATGAGGCGCGCGATGGCGTCGATCTGAAACACCCAGCGTGCGGCCAGGGTGGTGCCGAGCAGTCCGACGAGGAGGCCGGCGATTTGCGGAGCTGAAAGAGTGGGCTTGGGCATGGAGTTGTCCGGGCGCCATTCTGAACGATGCCCGGCCAGCCATCCGGCCGCACCGTCAGACGCGCCGCGGCAGGCCGGGAAGTTTTCCCTGTCGCCGGCGCGCTGCCTTTGTTAGGGTCGCCCCAAACAATACGATCCAGGAGACTTCGATGCAGTACCCGCGGCGCCGTGCGCACCTTCATCCCTTGGCGTGGGCCGCGTTCGCCGCGTGCGCGCCGGCGCTTCAGGCCCAGACCGTTCCGGTCGCGACGCTGCCGCCGGTCGAGGTGATCGGCACCTCGCCGCTGCCCGGCACCGGCGTGCCCCGAGATCAGGTGCCGGCCAATGTGCAGACCGCTGACGGCAAGCGCCTGCGTCAGTTGCAAAGCTTGAACCTGCCCGAGTTCATGGCCAGCCAGCTCGCCAGCGTAAACATCAACGAGACCCAGGGCAACCCGTTCCAGATGGACCTGAACTACCGCGGCTTCACCGCCAGCCCGCTGCTGGGCACGCCGCAGGGCCTGTCGGTCTACCTCGACGGCGTGCGCGTCAACGAGCCTTTCGGCGATGTCGTCAACTGGGACATGATCCCCAGCGGTGCCCTGGCCAGCGTGACGCTGCTGCCGGGGTCCAACCCGCTGTTCGGACTGAACACGCTCGGCGGTGCGCTGGTGCTGAAGACCAAGAGCGGCGACACCCACCCCGGCGGCGAGCTCGAAGTGCGCGGCGGCTCGTTCGGGCGCCTCAGCACCGAGTTCAGCTACGGCCGCACGCTCGGCGAGCACGGCCACCTGTTCGCCGCGCTGGGCAGCTTCGACGAAGACGGCTGGCGCGACGCGTCGCCGTCACGGGTGCGCCAGCTGTTCGTGAAGGGCGGCGAGCGCGCGCCCGGCTATTCGTGGGAGCTGAGCCTGCTGCACGGCGAGAGCCGGCTGGTCGGCAACGGCCTGCTGCCCGAGTCCATGCTGGCCGAGCGCCGAGAGCAGGTCTACACCCGTCCCGACCAGACCAACAACCGCGTGACCATGCTGTCGCTGAACGCGACCCGAGAGTTCGATGGCGGGTGGGAGCTGGCCGGCACCGCCTACACCCGCCGCGTGCGCGCCTCCACCGTCAACGGCGACCTGAACGACGACTACGACCCGCCCGACACGCCCGAGTCGGGGGTCGAGAACCGCACCCGCACCCACGAGCGCAGCGAAGGCCTGGCGCTGCAGCTGAACAAGACGCTGGGGGCGCACCGACTCAGCGTCGGGGCCACGTACGACCGGGCGCGCAACGATTTCGAGCAGAGCGCGGCCGAGGGCGTGCTCGACGCCACCCGTGCCGTCGTCGTGACCGAGGACGCGGCGGTCAACGCGTTGATCACCGGCACGAGCCGGACCGCGAGCGTGTTCATGTCCGACATCGTGACGCTCGCGCCGGGTCTGAACCTCACGCTGTCCGGCCGCTACAGCGACACGCGCGTGCGCACCACCGACGTCGGCCGCGCCACGCTGGGCCTGGACACCGCGCTGGACGGCGAGGGCAAGTACACCAAGTTCAACCCGGCCGCCGGGCTGACCTGGCAGCTCTCGCCGGCGCTGACGGTCTATGGCGGTTTCAGCCAGGGCACGCGCGCGCCCAGCCCGATCGAGCTCGGCTGCTCGGACCCTGACCACGCCTGCGTGCTGCCGAACGCGCTGCAGGCCGATCCGCCACTGAAGCAGGTCGTGTCGCGCACGCTCGAAGCCGGCGTGCGCGGTAGCGTTGGCGCCGACCTGCGCTGGAACGCGTCGGTGTTTCGCACCGACAACCGCGACGACCTGCTGTTCGTCGGCAACGGCCGCTCGGCCGGCTACTTCACGAACTTCGGCCGCACGCGGCGCGAGGGCCTGGAGCTCGGCGTTTCGCAGCGCGGCTCGGCGATCGACTGGAGCCTGTCGTACAGCTACCTGCGCGCGACCTTCGAGTCGTCGGCCTGTCTGGTGTCGGCATCGAACAGCAGCGCGGGCACCAGCCCGGCCTGCGCGGCCGACGAGATCGAGGTGCGTCCCGGCAACCGGTTGCCGGGTCTGCCATCGCACAGTCTGAAGCTCACGATCGACACGCGGCCGCTGCCGGACTGGAGCGTCGGTGCGCAACTCGCCGCGTACTCCAGCCAGTTCGTGCGCGGCAACGAGAACAACGCGCACCAGGCCGACGGGGACGACTTCTTCGGGGCCGGCAAGATCGGCGGCTTCGCGCTCGTGAACCTGACGACCAACTGGAAGCTCGGTGCCGGCTGGGAGCTGTTCGCGAAGGTCTCGAACGTGTTCGATCGACGCTATGCGAGTGGCGGCTTGTTGGCCGAGAACGCCTTCGATTCGCGCGGCAGCCTGCTCGCGCCGGCCGACTGGCGCCACGAGCAGTTCGTCGCGCCCGGCGCGCCGCGCGCGCTGTGGGTCGGGGCCCGTTGGAGCTTCGGTGGCTCGGACTGAATGAGGCACCCGGCGGCGGGCACACCGCCACCCGCCGAGCGGGTGCTCAGGCCGCTTGGGGGCGGCCCGGCGCCGGCCTGAGCCCGCGCATCCCACCGAGCGAATCGGCTCGGCTCTTGCTTGCGTTCGTGCTTCGTCGCCTCGATGACCGCGCCTGTCTCGGGGGCGTGACACAGTGTCCCGCCGTCTGCACGGCAGAGAGGGTTTGCATGGATCGCAGCGATGCGCTGTTGCATGACTGGCGCGAACGCGCGTTGGCACTCGAACGTGAAGTCGGCACCGCAGTGATCGGGCAGGGACGGGTGATCCGCCTCGTCAACACCGCGGTGTTTGCGCGCGGCCATGTGCTGCTGCAGGGCGACGTCGGCGTCGGCAAGACGACGCTGCTGCGTGCCTTCGCGCGCGTGCTCGGCGGCGCCTATGCGCGCACCGAGGGCACCATCGACCTGATGCCGAATGACCTGATCTACTACACCTACATCAGCGCAGAGGGCAGGCCGGCGGTCGACCCGGGGCCGCTGATCGAGCATGGCGAAGACCTCGCGATCTTCTTCTTCAACGAGATCAACCGGGCCCGCCCGCAGGTGCATTCGCTGTTGCTGCGGGTGATGGCCGAGCGCAGCGTCTCGGCCTTCAACCGCGAGTGGCGCTTCCCGCACCTGCTGGTCTTCGCCGACCGCAACCGCGTCGAGCGCGAAGAGACCTTCGAGATCGCCTCCGCCGCGCGCGATCGCTTCATGATGGAGGTGACGATAGAAGCGCCCGCGAACGAAGAGGAGCGGCGCGCGCTGATGTTCGACCCGCGCTATCACGACACCGATCAACTCATCGCCGCGCTCGCCGGCGGGCTGCTCGCGCACCGCGAGCTGAACGAGATCGCAGCGCAGATCCAGCGCAGCGTGCAGACCTCCGAGGCGCTGCAGAAGTACGCGCTCGAGCTGTGGCACGCGACGGCGGCGCCGGCCGACTACGGCGTGACGCTGTCCGACCTCGACACCGCGCAGCTGATGCTGGCCGGCGCGAGCCCGCGCGGCATGAGCATGCTGCTGCGGGCCGCGCGGGTCACGGCCTGGCTGGCGGGCCGCGACTACACCACACCCGAAGACGTGCAGGCGGTGTTCGAGGTGACCATCGCGCACCGCCTGTGCTTCCAGCCGGTCTACGAGATGCGGCGCCACGAGATCGCCGCGCCCTTGATCGCGGGCATTCTCGGCAGCGTTGCGGCGCCCTGATCGTCCACCATGCTTGACGCGCAGATGCCTGCTGCGGCGACGTTACGCGAGGTGCACTACCGCGTCGGCGCGCCGGTGCTCGGCCACTTCCCGGGCCACCACCGCAGCGCGCGCGGCAACAGCGGCTTCGAGTTCCGCGGCCACGCCTCGCTGCTCGACGCGCCCGATCCGCGCCGCCTCGACCTGCACGCGAGCCTGCGCGACCCGTTCGGCGACTGGCGCGTGCGCATCTACAGCCAGCGCAAGTCGGTGCCGGTGACGGTCGTCGCCGACCTGTCGGCCTCGATGAGCTTCACCGGCCGCGAGTCCAAGCTGGCCGTGCTGGCCGACTTCGTCGAGAGCCTGGCGTGGTCGGCCTGGCGCACTGGCGACAGCTTCGGCTTCGTCGGCTGCGACAGCGTGTTGCGCAACGACCTGCTGCAGCCGCAGACGCGTGTGCGCGGAGCGGGCGGCGAGACCGCGCGTCGGCTGCGCGTGCTGCACCCGGCGGGGCGCGATGCGCGCGGGCTGCTCGACGTGCCGCGCCATCTGGGCCGGCAACGCGCGCTGCTGTTCCTGGTGTCCGACTTTCACCTGCCGCCGGACATGATCGCGGCGGTGCTCGACGGTCTGAGCGCGCACGAGGTCGTGCCCACCGTGCTGTGGGACCCGCTCGAGTTCACGCTGAGCGCCACGCGCGGCCTCGCGCAGGTGATCGACCCCGAGAGCGGCCGGCAGCGACTCGTCTGGTGGCGCCCGAGCTTGCGCGCGCGCTGGGAAGCCGCGCATGCCGCGCGCCGCGAGACGCTGCTGCAGTTGTTCCGCGCATGGCGCCTCAAGCCGCTGTTCATCGAAGGTGGGTACGACGCCGAAGCCGTCACCCGCCACTTCCATTCATGAGGCGCATCGCTTCGCCGGCCTCGGCCCTGCTGCTGGCGCTCGCGCTGGCCCACAACGCTGCAGCCGAGCCGGCGCTGCTGTCGGCGAGCAGCGACGAGCCGCGCGCGTTCGGCTACACGGTCGGCGACGTGGTTTCGCGCCGCATCGCTCTGCAGGTGCCGACCGGGCTCAAGCTCGACGAAGACTCGCTGCCGCGCGCCGGCACGCGCGGGCGCGCGCTGGAATTGCAGCGCGTTGTGCTGCACAGGTCGCTCGGTGGTGTGCCCGAGGCCTTGCAACTCGACTACCAGGTCTTTCTCGCGCCGCGCGAGGTGCGCGTGCTCGAGATGCCGCCGATCGAGTTGCGCTTCGACGGTGTGCCGCGGCCGCAGACGCTGCGCATCGATGCCTGGCCGGTCACGGTCGCGCCGCTGGCGCCGGTCGAGGCGTCGCCGCGCGAAGGGCTGGGCGAGATGCGACCCGACCGCGAGCCGCCACGGCTCGACACCGGCGCGACGCGCGCGCGTCTGGTGCTGGAGGCCGGCGCGGCGCTGCTGCTGCTCGGCTATCTCGCACATGTCTACCTGGTGCTGCCCTGGGCGGCGCAGCGGCGCCGGCCCTTCGGTCGGGCGTGGAAGCTGCTCGGCGCGCTGCCGGCCCAGCCCGATGCCACACAGCGGCGTGCCGCGTTCGAGCGCGTGCACGCGGCCCTGAATGAAACGGCCGGCGAAGTCCTCTTCGAGCCGGGCCTGGAGCGCTTCATCACACGACGGTCGCGCTTTGCGCCGTTGCGCGACGACCTCGTGCGCTTCTTCGCGGACTCGCGTTCGGAGTTCTTCGCCGGCGGCAGCGACGCATTCGATGCGCGCTGGCTCGTCGCGTTCTGCCGCCGCTGTCGCGATCTCGAGCGGGGCGCTGCATGAGTTTTGACCAACCGGCCTGGCTGTTGCTGCTGCCGCTGGCGCTGCTGCCGCTCGTAGCAAAGGTCCGCGGCGCCTTGCCGAACGCCTGGGTCGCACTGCTGCCGCGCGACCGCGCGTCGCAGGCGCTGCAGTGGCTGCTGCGCGGCGCGGCGCTGTTCGCGGTCGCCGCGGTCATCGTCGGCATCGCCGGCCCGTACCGGCCCGAGTTCGAGGTCGAACGGGTCGGGCGCGGCGCCGAGATCGTGCTCGTGCTCGACCGCAGCCGCAGCATGGACCAGAGCTTCGGCGGCGCCCGCAACCCTTTGGTTCGTGGCACCGGCCCGGAGGCGCTCGACTACTACTCGAAGCTGCGCGCGACCGAGGCACGCGAGACCAAGGGCGTGGTGGCGCGGCGCGTGCTCTCGGAGTTCGCCGCGAAACGCCCCGACGACCGCTTCGGCATGATCGTGTTCAGCACCTTGCCGTTGCGCCTGCTCGAGTTCACGCAGAAGAGCGAGGTGATCCAGGCCGCGATCAGCGCCGGCAACGTCGGGCGAGGCCTGTCGGAGACCAACATCGCGCTGGCGATGGAAGCCGCGCTCGCTTATTTCGAGGACCGACCCTACACCGGCTCGCGCATCGTCATGCTCGTCTCCGACGGCGGCGATCGCATCGACCCCGGCGCGCGCGATCGCATCGCGCAGCTGGCGCGCAAGACCCGGGCGGCGATCTACTGGATCTACATCCGCTCCGCGCGCAGCCCCGGGCTGCTGCCCGACCAGGCCGAGCCGCCCGAGAATGCCGACACGGTGCCCGAGTACTTTCTGCACCGCTACTTCCTGTCGCTGGGCACGCCGTACCGCGCCTACGAGGCCGGCACACCGGAAGCACTGCAGCAGGCGGTCGACGACGTGAACCGCCTCGAGAACCTGCCGATCACCTACCAGGACACGATCCCGCGGCGCGACCTGTCGGGCTGGGGCTATGCCGTCGCGCTGGTCGGCGTGCTGCTGCTGCTGGGCGCCAACCTGTTGGAGCTGCGGCGATGGGCCTAGCGACGCGGCTGCGCACGCGCTGGGCGTTCGCCCTGCTGGCGCTGACGGCGCTCGCGGTGCTGTTCGATGCCGCGACGCTGTGGCGTGCACAACAGACCAACGCGCTGATCGCGTCCGGCGGGCCGATCGCCGAGGCACCCGGGCAGCCCCCCGAGCTGCGCTTTGCGCAGGCCCACGCGCTGGCCCAGGCGGGCGCCGCCAGCGGCGCGCGCGAGACGGCACTGAACCGCTACCGCGCGTTGCAGAGCGATGCGCGGCTCGGCGCGGCGGCGCGCTTCAACAGCGCGAACCTGCTGGTGCGCCAGGCGATCGAGGTGCGCGCGAGCGCGCAACCGGGGCAGGCGATCGCGCTGCTCGAACTCGCCAAGGAGTACTACCGCGACGTGTTGCGCGACGACCCGACGCAATGGGATGCGCGCTACAACCTCGAGCGCACGCAACGCCTGCTGCCCGATCCGGACGAGGAAGAAGCCGGGCCGCTCGGCGAAGAGCGCAACCGCGAGCGCGCCGTGACGACGATGCGCGGCTATTCGCCGGGGCTGCCATGAACGCGACTGACTTGGTGAGCCGGACTGCAGCGGCGTGGCGCACGCATGCCGAGCGCTGCCTGCTGGTCGGCGCGGCGGCGGCGCTGGTCGTTTGCCTGCTGAACCCGAGCTGGTCGGTGGAACGCGCGCGCTTCGATCACGTGGTCGTGCTCGACATCACCCAGAGCATGGATGTGCAGGACGAGACGCTGGACGGCAAGCCGGTCTCGCGCCTGCTGTATGCGAAGCACGCGCTGCGCGAGGCGCTGTTGCGCCTGCCCTGCGGGTCCAAGGTCGGCTGGGGCGTGTTCACCGAGTACCGATCGTTCCTGCTCTTCGAGCCGGTCGAGGTCTGTGCCAACCTGAGCGAGCTGCGGTCGACGCTCGCACACATCGACGGCCGCATGGCCTGGAGCGGCAACAGCGAGATCGCGAAAGGCCTGCACAGCGGCATCGAGACGGTGCGGCGGCTGCCGGGCAACCCGTCGCTGGTGTTCGTCACCGACGGCCAGGAGGCGCCGCCGCTGAGCCCGCTGCATCGGCCGAGTTTCGACGACAAGCCGGGCGAGGTGACCGGCGTGATCGTCGGCGTCGGCGACGTGCGGCCATCGCCGATCCCGAAGAGCGATCCGAGTGGGCGGCCGCTGGGCTTCTGGCAGGCCGACGAGGTGGCGCAGAGCGATCTCTACGGCAACGGGCGCGGCGCCAGCGTGACCGGCGAACGCATGACCGAGGACGGCGCCGCGACACCCGCGCCGGCGCTGGGCGCAACGCCGGGCAGCGAGCACTTGTCGGCGCTGCGCGAGCCCTATCTGCGCCTGCTCGGCCGCGAGCGCGGCCTGGGCTTCGTGCGCCTTGAGTCGCCCGAGGCGCTGACCGCCGCGCTCACCGCACCGGCGCTGGCGAAGCCGACGCCGGTGCGTGCCGACGGTCGCATCCTGTTCGCGTGGCTGGCGCTGGGCCTGCTGCTCGCGCGCCATGCCGGGTTGCTGACGCGCTGGCGCAGCGCGGCGCTGGTTCGCAGTGTCTTTTTGTGCATCGCTCTGGTGGGCGTGCTCGCGGCGCCGGTCGCCTGGGCCAACGACCGCCCGTTCCAGGTCGCGCGCACGGCCGTGCTCGAAGACGATGAATACGTCTGGTCGTTCGAGTCATGGGCGCAGCGCCTGGGCCCTGTGCGCGGCCTGTCGGTCGAGCCCGAGTACACCTTCGCGGCCGGCACCTCGGTGCAGTTCGAACTCTCGCGTTTCACCGACCGCGTGGGCAGCGAGACCGGCCACGAGGCCGAGGTCGAATTCAAGCAGCTGTTCAACAACGTCGCGCGCGACGGCTGGGGCTGGGGCCTGAGCGCCACGCTGGCCGCGGAGCGCACGCACGACAGCGACGGCACGATCCCATCGGTCGGCATCAAGCTGCCCGTGTCGATCGCGTTGGGCGACGGCGGCGGCTTTCTGCACGTCAACGCTGGCATCAGCAAGGCACGCGATGCACGCCGCGCCTGGATGGGCGGGATCGGCATCGAGCGTGAGCTGTTCAAGCGCACGCTGTTCTTCGCCGAACTGGCGCGCGAAGGCGAGGTGACGTTCATGCAGCTCGGCGCGCGCCACTGGCTGCGCCGCGACAAGCTCGCGATCGATTTCAGCCTGCAGCAGCAGCGTGCCGACGGCAGCCGCGCGTCGGGCTTCATCGTCGGACTGGGTTGGTACGACCTGTAGGGCCACTTCTGTACGCCTGCAGCACGTCGTTGTACAAACCCAGCCGACTTCTTTCAACCAAGGAGACAAACCATGGCCAAGCTCATTGCCCTGTACAAGAAGCCCGCGAATGTCGCGGCGTTCGACAAGTACTACTTCTCGACCCACGTCCCCATCGCCAAGAAAGTGCCCGGGCTGCGTCGCTACGAGGTCAGCAGTGGCTCGGTGGCCACGCCGCAGGGCGATTCGGCCTACCACCTCGCGGCCATTCTCTGGTTCGACTCGCTCGCCGCGATCCAGACCGGTCTGGGCTCGCCCGAGGGCCAGGCGACGGCTGGCGATCTGGCCAACTTTGCACAGGCGGGTGTCGATCTGCTGATGTTCGACTCGAAGGAAATCTGATCGACTCGGATCGACAGTGCTGCCGTCGTTTGGGGTGGCGTGCACCGGTCCAAGCGTGCCGAGGGCACCGGGTGACCGGCTCCGCTCATGTCCCCCAGGCCGGGCTTCGCCCGACCTTCCTCCTTTACTTCGCTGCGCCGGTCACCCGGTGCCCTCGGCGGGGCGACGACTGTGCGTAGCCGACACTCGAACGGCCGCAGCGCTCGCGCGCGGACGCTCGCCAACTTCAGCATCGGGCCGAGAGCCGCCGCACCCGCACAGCTCGCGATGCTGGGTTTCGTTTCAGGCCTTCGATACGCGCGCGGGTTTGGCTATGGCCGGCTTCGCGCGGGCCGGCCGGCGTTTGGCCGCGGGCTTGACCGACGCCGGCGACTCGCCGAGCTGGCGCTGGA
>Ga0307510_10004532_pt1 | contig 16361 bp, 15 predicted proteins | sample 12_EM_MG_FD_207224 | JGI IMG/M metagenome (GOLD analysis project Ga0307510, IMG submission 207224) | Populus trichocarpa ectomycorrhiza microbial communities from riparian zone in the Pacific Northwest, United States - 12_EM | ecosystem: Host-associated > Plants > Roots > Unclassified | place...
TCCAAGAATAGGGCAGAATAAGAGGTGCCCGGGTGTTCAGGGAGGGGAATAACTAGGACATCAGGGGAAAGAGAAAAGGATTTGCGAACAAAAGTCGCAACCTTCGCAACCTCTCCATCTGCAAGGGATGGGAGGTAGCAGTCCCATTTTGGGTGCTGCGATGTTCCAAGAACTGGGATCCCGTCAGGATCAGTATCGGAGCGTTTAGGTATGAGGGGGCCAAAGTTTGGCTCTTGGATGAGAGCTATGTCAGCTGTGGAGGATTCTAGGAAAGATTGGAGAAGACCTGGGCTGCGGCGCAGGTTAACTAAGACTATGTTAACGGGGGTATCATGTGGTGGGGGTGTATCACTCATAGATCATCTATGCGGGCAGCGGACTGGGAAGCAGAGGTGCCTCCGCTAGAGGCACGTGCTGGTGGGGAGGCAGATCGGTAGTTGGAACGTAGCGGACAGGAGGGAGACGATGCCCGGTGGCCTTTAGCCTGGTGGGACTTCTTGGCCCTGTTGCAGTTGATGCACACGGGTGGGCATGAGCATGCAGTCCCGATGTGGTTGGCCACATTCGGGCATTTCGCTGTGTGTTCTTCCTCCTTATGGTTTTGCCCGCAGATGGGGCAGACCAGGCGGGTCTTAGGAAGGGAGCAGCGTTGGGTGGTGTGTCCCAACCGGTGGCAGTGAGAGCATTCTAATAGGACAGGGCGAGAGATATACTTACGGACCTTGGTGGTCCTGTTCCCGAATAGGAATGGTGGGTTGCGTACGAGGCGCTGGAAGCATGACCCATCTTCGTCAAGGAAGGCAAAAGAGATGGAGCCATGATGCGAGCGATAATCTAGGTTACCCCCAAAGTACTGATAATTACCGCTAATTATCTTGGGACCTTTTTCCTGATGCAGGCGCTGCCTTTCAAACATATACCACCACTCCATGTCTCCATCCTGTCGAGAGGGAACGCATGTCATCAGTGAATTCTGATGGTGTCGACACCCATTCGCCAACGGGTTTCACCCGTTTATTTAGTCCCACCGTCGTTCCTCGAATTGAAATCACCCTGTAGATTTCCAGTCATTTTCCACCCGTGCCGCACCACGATCGCACAAACATCCTTCGTCTTTCTCAGACTGGAGTACGCTCCCCAAACCTTATTTGCCACCATTTCCCTCACTGTTCTGCAGAATGCCCCCGTTTCAAACTCTGACATCGCGTTGAATGCCACGGCGTCCTCTACCTTTGACGATCACGGTATTGGGTGCCAGCTACATATATACTGCCCTTTCATGCAATATGCTCATCTTCGTCCTTTTTTCCCATTAAAGCACTCTGGTAGATTGTATATGTATGAAAGTGCAGTTTTCGGAGTTGTATGACAGGAATTCGCGTTGTATTCAGCCTGGCTTAATGTTTTTCACGAGTCGTCAAAATGCATGAAGTATCGTCCGTGTACAATGTGGCATGTATTGTGAATAGGTGTTCTCTTCGGAATCACGACATCGGATCTGGGACATTGTATCATCCTCCCCCATTTATTCTTGATCGTAGTTCGCCAGGGCCGTACACAAAAGAAGGCAGAGCTTGAGCCGTCGCAAGGCAGGAGTGAAGGCTAAAACGAAGCGGGCCCGGGGATGCTCTTGGAAATCCGCGTTTGATGCGAGACATGGAATAATATCTGAAAGCTAAGGAGAAGGGAGTATCAGGAAATGTGAAAAAGAAGTGGCATGGGCCTGAGAGTTGAGAGTTGAGATCGTTGGGGGTCAATCGCCCTCACCTCGAGCATCGCGATCACATGACTTATTCACGAAACGTGCCTCGGGCCGGGAGGAGGGATGAAAGCCTTGCTCTCTGCACGCGGTCAGTAAGCGTGAGTGATGGATGTGAAAGCTGACCATCAATTCACACCGAATTCCACGGCGGACGGGGCCTCAATGCACGAGGAGAACATATAAGTAATCCTCCCAGCGAACTCTGCATGGCCCTTCCCATAACAGCCTCACTTGTCCGTGTCCGTTTTTGCCCCTCCACCTCCGCAGTGGCGCTCTCCTCTGAGCTCTTCCTGAGTCTTCTCGCCCTCTTAAGCAGGTGTCATTTCCATGCCACCCATGGCAAATTATTCAGAACCTTGGTACTCATCAAATACCACCCAAACTCAAACCCGTACCAGTCCCATCGTACCCACACACGATCAGGTGCGAGATACCCACCCCATTCCATCGTTCCCCCCTTTGAAACTTCCATTCCCTTCCAGTTGCCAGTGCTCTACGTCGTGGGTCGCTCCCTTCCATCGGCCCCTTTCTTCTTCTCTGTACGCTCAAGGACGAATGGATAGATAGTCGTCTATGCGGTCGTGCTTTTCGGGCTATGGAACATCCCTGGCGCACGGCTGGTCATCGGCCCTCTCAAACTCTTTGCTATTGGCTGGCATGAGCTCTGTCACGCCATAATTGTACGCCACCCACTTTCCCACCAAGGTGTCCGTCACCCTGTTTGACCCGCGGCTTAGGCGATATTGACAGGAGGAACGATAATGCGCATGTCGATAGACCCCATAAACGGCGGTTGCACCATCGTGCAGGACGGTCATCCGGCCTCGATCCTCTGCGCCGGCTACATCGGTTCCACTATCCTGGGTGGCTTGTTTGTCCTCGGCGGTTTCGATACCCTCGCAGCCAAAATTCTCAGCTTTGTCGCGGGCGTCGGACTGATAGCACCATTGTCCCTCGTCAGGGATAAGCTGTACGTCGTGGTCGTTTTCATTACAGTCGACAGGTTGACACGCGCACAGAACGATTTTGCTTACGCTACTCTACGAAGGTTTGTTGGTGGGGTTCTGGTTTATTGATCACGCGTGCGCACGGTCATTTTTTTGGTGGCCGGGTTCCGACTTACAGGCATTTATCAGCGAGGCGCTAAGGTGGTACATGCTTTTCCTCGGAATGATCCAGTAAGCTCGAGGCCTAACCTCTCTATGTGTCACTGATCCCCCCGTGCGTAGCATATTATTTGTCATCTGTACGTCCACTCTGCCCATAAATTCCTTTACCTCCATCTTCACGTGGCAAAGGGGACATAACCGACGAAAAGTTCTTTCGGAAGCCTCATGACTCAGATTGCACACAATTTTCGTATCTCTACAAGACAATCCCAGCGCACGGTACGTTCTCCCAAGCTCCGGTCAGAGGCCAAACTATGCATTACTCAATCGGTGGCGCGACGAATAGTGTGGGCGATATTCTGGATCATATTCCAGCTCGCCGCCCTCATAGGATTTATCTTCATCGGCATTGTGTCGTTCAAGCTCACTGAGGAACAGATGCGTGCCGAAGCTGGTAAGTTCATAGCAACCCTAAATCTCCCCGCGTGCGATCGACGACATTGAACATGATATTTTCAGCGACTTTTCTCCCAACATAGCATTGTCGTGACTTGCTCCGTATTTTTCGTCTCTTTGTATCTGCTTTCCACGTTTTGTACCTCGCTATCGTCTTGCATGTCACGTTGTTTGTATTTCCCGTGGCACCTACCATGCTGCGCTCTCATGTTCGGAATCTTATCTCTAGACTTGGGTACAGTCCTGTTTTTTGGGTCGTATAATGTTCTAGGATCTCAATTTGTAGAGTACGGTTACAGTCGAAAGTCGACAAACTGCGCCACCAGAGGTGTCTGCGTGCTACGTTGTCTGTATCTGATAGTGCTCGGCTGGGGCCGTGCGTGGGTGTTGAAGTATGCCTTCCGCACGATGTTAAAATTACATTTTGGGGTGCGGTCACGACGTCGTCACGGACGAAAGGTTAGCTGCTTCCTGAGTGGTAAGTTAAGTAGCTTTCTGATCAAAACCCAATGGGCCAATCACAGCTTTACTTTAGGAGATCACGTACATTCAAGGTTACGTGATATGGTCACCAAACACCGGCAAACAGTATGATTTTTTGAGGAGGCTTTTCACCATTCCACGAATGACTTCCCCCCTTTCCTAGCACTCCATTCGCGACAGGCTTTTCAACTTGTTCTTGATCTACATCTTTGACAACCCACTTCTCTGGTATTCTTCTAAGCTAAGGCTGTTTGGGTGTTATAAAGCTTTGACACTACAGGACGGAAGGCACTCGTACCCACATCTCTCATCCCACTGTCAAGGCCATTGGCACTTCAGTACAATTTTCGATGCGCTCAAAGATATCGTCTTGAACACTTCGAAACTTGTACATGGTCTGCTGCCAAGGGACATGACAAGGTGATGAACTGAGACCTGCCTGTGGCATCTGCCATCCAAGACCTTAGGAATTTGTCAGAGGGAATGCAAACGTCCAATGTCTTTCTTTTCTTACAACTTCATAACGACTGTCGCCCCTTATCATACTTACCACAGAAGGAAACCAGTTACATGCGAAAGCAATTTTGATATACCCAGTCTAGACTTCGTTTGTCACCGTGAAAGGGCCCTTGTTAATTGTGCCATTAACAAGATAAACCGTGTAGGCTAGGCCTGGGGCCAGACATCCACACTTTACACCCAGCAGAACCCTTCGTTTGTCCCCCTCTTCCGAAGACCTTTCCTACCTGCCATATCTCGTTCATTGCTGTGTCCCGGAAACCTCCGTCAAGATTGAACTATGATGGGACGTTGGATGAAGGTCTTCGACGACGCTATAAAAGAAACCGGCAAGTATTTCACATTAGATCCTTACTTTGTAGCCTCAATGGCCACAATTCTCCCTGATACTAACTGTGCCTCTCTCGAAGTATAGATTCCTCAGTTCGACCTACTAAGGTGCTTCGATAGAATATGGCCCAGCCCCAGCCGATGGTGAACGTTGAGGAGAATGTGTAGAGGACATTCAATGTTTTCTACACATTCTCCTCAACGATTGGCTGTGTTGTTAGACTTGTAAGGCTGGGCGAGTCGAAGATCACATAAGACCTGCGTATTGATATCTACTGTCGGATCAATGTAAGTGTCTAGTTTATCCTGAGATTATCACACTTGTCAGACTTGCCACAGATAAAACCGAGTTAAGCTAGAGTTATTTACACTGTCTCACTCTCAAAGTTTGGTCGCCGCAAAGAGATCTAGCATACGGCAGAATCTATGTTTGATGGAATTTACGTAAATTCATGAGCCACTTTCAGGATTACCCCAATTCCGCTGCTCGTTCCCCCCGCCCTGTAAATGCAATATAGTACCTAACGCTTTCAGTGATATTTTTGGGAAGCCAACCGTGAGAAGGATTCGTGTCTCATGGCGTGACGCAGGACTGCACCAGGTAATGATTCAACGCGAGAGCATCGCGGACCCCCTACGATCCCTGATGTGACCAGGCCGGATCATGCTACCGCCAACGGGTTTGTCCCGGTTAGTAGTATCCTGTTCATCAGTGTCCCACCCAAAGAACATTATCATTGGCTGTTAAACAATAGGTTACTTTGCCTGGCGAGCTTCGGTCTTGAAGTCTGTATGTGGATGGATTTGACGTATTTGCCCAGGGATTTGGCGGGGTTGGCACTCCGTGACATGAAGACTGAAAGCACTGAACAGCGATGAGGATGCGGAGTGTGACTTCCCTGCGGAGAATGGGTCCAAAGGACAGACCGGGAGGTCTCCGACACTAGGCAACCCATCTGACCAATCCGTCCAGACATCACGACGCCATCCCACGAGGAAAACATCGTAAAGACGATAGTAAGCGTGGAGAGCATGAAATTTAGCCTTGACGAGAACGAACGATGCGTGGATCTCAAGGCACCCCACACACGCTTATGTGTTGAGTCTATGGCAACGGAGATATTCGAAGGTACACTGGCAACCGACACACACGCTCAGGAGGCAGGCAAGGGGAGCTGTGGCTTCTTCAGGCTTGATGATCCCGATTAGATGGACAACAAAATCATACGAGGAAAAAGTGGTATTCTGATACTGATCATGACATATGTGTAGAGGATAGCTGCGTTCATTATGACGTGCCCTTTGAACCATACTCGGTCAATAATTTCATAATTTCATGATGGCCTCCCGCCAAAGCGAGCCGGTGTGCGGTCTCGCCTTGGTCATCCTCCGCATCTACATTAGCACCATGCTCGAGGAGCACGCGCACCATCTCCAGAGTTCCGATGGCTGATGCATCATGCAACGCAGTTGAGCCTTGGTTTGTCCGCACATTTACATCTACACCGTGCTCGAGAAGTAGTCGAGCGGCATCGACACTCCTTGGGTACGTGCTTCCTGAGGCTTCGTATAATGGAGTAAACCCGTCGGGATCCATGGCATTGAAGTCCGCATTGTACTCGATTAATTTGTGGAGTATGTCAAGATCTCCACGATAAGCTACGTCATGCAGTGGAGTTTTCAGAAGGAATCCTCGGACATCCGCGTGTGCACCGTTGAGACAAAGTAAGTCTGCTGTCCGAAAATGCTTCCCTGCCAACGCCGCCACTAGTGGGCTCACATAGAAGCCGCCGTTTGCGTTCACCTCTAAAGGATACTTGCTAATGAGGTCTTTTGCAAGGTCATGGAATCCACAGAGAGCGGCATAGTAGAGTGGGGAAGCTGGTGACCTCCGATCGGGGTAGAATAGGTAAAAGTTTGAATCAATAGAGGGTTCGGTGTCCATATCGTGCAATTGGAGCCACGTAGAAATGTGCGGCTTGTCTCGGTCGAAGAGATCTTCCATCCCTTTCCGTAACTGAGTGGAGACGTCCTTATATTGGGCGTGGAAAACCCAGTGTTCAGCAGCGTATTCAGCGAGAGGAAAGCGTTGCCTGACACTGCTACCTTCATCGTGACTGTCCAACTGTAGTAAAATGCCCAGGCAAGCTCGTGCGAAGATCGTGTGCGCAAACTCGAGGTCGATATGATAATGTGAGATATCTCCACTTGAAGTACCAAGTCGAGACGATGTCAGGAATTCTTTCACGGAAAAGTGAGAGAATTGCACAACCCGTGTGTCATTGGCATCGACGATAGCAATCAGACTGGAGCACGACGAAAGAAGTGCTTGTTCTTGATCCTCCCAACGCCACCTCGGATTCAACTTTGGAATTTCATCAACATTATTAAAGTCAAACGCGATGATTTCCGAAAGTTCGTCCAGCCTGAGTGGTCCTTACTGCTACAACGAGGCATTGCAACAGACGTCATGTTTGCTCTCGATTCGGTTTCTTGATTTCCTTCAGCACACGTTCGTACGTCCCGTCCAACGATTCCGGTAATTCATCCAGCGTACGCCGGACACTTGGTGGCAAACAGTGTCGTAGGACGTCCAGTTGGCAAAATACCCATCTGAACCTGTTCGACGATCTGAATACGAATCACGGGCGTAAAAACAATTCACTTACATCCCATCTGCTCGTTCAGTGAGCGTTTCGATCACGAGGTCCTTATCCTCCTTCCTCCACCTCCTCATGATCGGCTCCGAATCCGAGTAAACAACCGACCGAACATATTTCTCGATATCCTCCTTTTGTCCACTTTGGTCATGAAGCGACACGCGACAAGAAGTCAGGGGTTCAAGGATATTTCGTATGTCGATCTCTGGGCGGCTGGTGACACAAATATGCAGCTTTGGAAGGCTAAGATTGACAAGCTCCTTCACAAACTGAAGAACCCGTTCGCGAGGTGATGGGATTCCGGAGATGTTGGGACACTCATCGACGGCATCAATAATAAGGTAGGTTGGGCCCTCATCCGGGAGTGTGAGCATCTCTTGGAGACATCTGATTAATAGATCATCACTAGGCTGTCGCGCGCCGCTGTCTTGCATCGAATAAAGACGTGACAGAATGTCACAACGAGGATTGGAACGAGAAGATAGCTGGATGAGAAGGGAAGGAACCAGGTCGCGCCAGTGTTGCTTGTTGACGTCCCGGAAGTCGAAATAGAAATAACCCATCGAGGCTTGTCCCGTCTCACAAATGGCTTCGATGTCTTGAATGATTGTGGAACTAACAGACGACGTGCATCAGTATCTCTTGACGGAAATGGTCAGGTGATGCACGAACCACAGAACGCTCTTGCCAGAGCCAGCTACAGGACAACAAATTGTTAAAAGGTGTCGTGACGAGAAGCAGGGCAGGTACGCACGTTTTCCATGAATCCAAAGGAGCGCACCCGTAGACTTCCAGTCCTTGAACATGCTACCTTGAAAGAACCACGTTGCGGATCCCTTGATGGACAGCACACGCAATGTTATGGTTCGTGGATGGGTCCGATGGAGAGAGACATTTGCGAAGATTCTCACGTAATTGGTTCCCTACAAGGATGCGTGAGCCCCCCGAGTCAGGATGGACGAGGTCAGGACTCGGAGGTGACGAACCTTTCACTTGGTGTAGGACCACCTTTGCTTCCTTCCCGTCTAGTGCGCGGGGTATAAACAATTTTGGTGACTGACTGGGGATTATTTACGCACCATCGAGGACCTCCGCGATCTTGTTATCGATAGTCTTCACCCTACCGTCAACCATACGCACTAAAAGGAGGACGCCGACTCCGGCAAAGATCACTTTCGCGGGGGAAAATACCTGCGAATAAACATGAGGGCAGCTCTCAGGCAATCCCATATAGTGAAGCGTATCATACCAGCCCGACCCCCTCTCCAAGTGCCGACGAGAAGGCATACAGGACATTCACAGTCGGACCGAGCCAATTCGTTAACCTCCCATCGCCGCTTCGAGATTGATTGAGCTCCTGGACTTGTTGTTGAAGCGCGACGAGAACCGCGCTTGGAGAATCGCAAGCCTGGAGCTGGGCGGCAAGTGGGTGCGCAAGAAGATCGTTTTTTGTGCGTTTTTCGTACGCCTTCAAGGCATTGTTGAAAATGAGTTGGAAGTTGGGGGACGAGGTCGTGGCAGCGTGGTGAGTGTGAGACACGAGGACGAAGGGGGGGTTGCTTGTTCTGAGCTGAGAGGGCGATAGCAAAGCTATTCACAGGCAAGAGCACTGCCCTGGGCAAGTCTCATCTCAGTATCTTCTGTTTTGTTCACGTGGTTCAATCGGGGCCATGTCACGACCATCTATCTAGGTAGCGTAGTTTAGGGGCTGCTTACCTGAGCTGTATCATGTGGCGTAGTTGGCCGAATTTATCACTGTTCACTAACCGTGGGGCTATTCCATCTCCGAATGGCGGACCTTGAAATAGGTAGCCACCCCTGAATGAGCGATACGATGAGACTTAAGTTACTGGCTTGCGCCTTCCTCATGACTTCCTTGCGGAACTTCCTCAGTGCATCCTTGGGGGGTGAGCCATCGTCCTATGCCAATGTCTTCTTTGAGGAGCCCAGGAATCCTTGGCTTAAGCTGAAGAACACATCCCTCTCCATATTCCATGCCAAATATTGGGGCAAGGATATCTGCGAGGAAAGGCGTGAATGGCTAGGGACGCAGACTAGGGGCCATCAAATGGACATCGACGAAAATCAAATGGACACTGACGAAGAAAATCAAATGGGCACAGATGAAACTCCGGCCGGCTTCGCCCTCTCCTTCGATAGTCAAGCCTTCAATCAAAGGAGAATGTGGGTTCGCGAGGACTACGAGTTACTCTACAACGATTGTACCTCCTACTTCAACGACTCGAAGGTATTGTCCGCCTCCAAACCACCTTCGATTGTCATAACAGGCCAACCCGGCGTCGGTGAGTAGCATGATTTCTCCTCTCCCTCCCATTTCTTGAACACCTCTTTATGAAAAGGGAAAAGCTACTGGATCTATTATGCCGCCCGCCGACGCCTAGGCGAAAAGAAGCCATTTGTTTGGTACTTTGGTCTCACGTGGTATCTCTTCGTAGAAGATGGCGTTTTCGAATGCCTCGGAAAGTTCTCTCCCATTCCTTTTCGTCGAGTAGGTCTTTGGGCCCTCGTCGATGCCGACAGCACCACATCCGGTGTTCCGCCCGAAGTTGCTCAGCCGGACAGCAAACTTCATACCATCTTTACCACATCTCCTCTGGAAGATCGATGGAAGCCATTGACGAAGACTACTTTATGCTTAATTGTGATCATGAACCCATGGTCGTGGAAAGAGATGTACCAAGCGTGAGTTTCCTGACATTCACATTGTCTTTTCCCACACACCCTCCGGTTCCGGTAGTGCCATCGTTCACAAGTTCACATCCGACGAGGTCAATGAAGCCCGAAGGATATTCGACGATCTTGGGCCCTCTGCGCGACTATGTATCGAATGTGTCCAGAGTCCACGCATGCTCTGGTCTTATGAATCACGTCGCCTGGGTGCACTCGATTCCCTTTCAATCGATGATCTCATCCAAACTGTTAGAGACACCCGTAATTTCACATTCAATGGGCCTGACACCCTTTTCCTCATCCGGCGAGTGGAGTTAAATCCAGGGGATAAGGGTTACCTTCAACGCTACACCGTCGAACCGATCACGTCTCGCGTCATGCAAGAGCTGAAGGTCAAACTCATGAACGCAAGGCAGGAGGAGCGGTTACGTGTCTACGAAACCTTCGAAAGAGCACCCCAATTGAGACAAATTGCCGGCCTCGCTTTCGAGGCGATAGGACAGCGCCGACTTCAGAAACAAATTACGCTCACTCTTGTCCCAATGGACAGAGAGCTGCCAACCACTAGAGGGAAAATCCCTCAGTGGAAATCTCAATTTGTCCAAGACTTGGAACCAATGTTGACAGAGGGCTCGGGCTCAGTCGGCACGATCCCAGCAAACGGCGGAACACATTCGATCGACTTTCAACCACATGGCATTTTCCAGTTCCCGAAGCCTAGGCCGGAGAAGATCAGCTCCGACATCTACTACTTGCCAAAGTCGCCCAATCAAGTAGCATTCGACTCTTTTATCGTGAACAACGGAGCGCTATATATATTCCAGTTTACGATCGCAGCTTCACATCCAATCAAAGCCAGCATCATGGATTTCTTTAAGGATCGATCGCTCGAAAGTATACTGCGAGATAAAGAATGGTATTTTATTTTCGTTATCCCCCCCGGGGGGGAGCTTGTGTGCTCTGAATCAAGCGCCGAGAAGATGGAGTGGTTTTGGAAGAACGTGAAGTTGTTTACCGCGGAGATGGACCCCACGAATGAAGGGTAGGCCATGGCTCGGACAGTAGCGTCGTGTCGTCGTGTAGCGTACTGGAATAGGAATGTAAGATGAACAGAGCAGACGAAGTCCAAATGTACACTAGCCATTTTGTTCGCATAAACAGCAGGCTATGTTCTGTGACCTACCGTGAAATATCGGGATTTGGGTCCACTACCACGTTGTTGAACCAGGCATGTTCGTTGATTTGATGTGATGCCACCCCACCATCATATGCCGTATTCCAGCACGTAAACGAAACGAGTACTCTGTATACTTCTATGGGGCACAAGACCGCCTTGGAAGCCATGCCAACGCCGTACGCGTCCGAGTCGCGCGGGGTGGAAACGGAGCCATTGCTACGTCGATACTTCTTTCATGAATCATGGTTCCATCCCCTTCAGGCTGGCCCACGTGCACCTGCTGGGGCCACTATCACTTCTCACCTGCTGACGCACCTCGAGTTCGTTCAGTTCTGGGGGTGCACAAGATTCTGCCAGTGTCAAGGGGATCGCAACTCGACCATGCTTCAGTGTTTCGTGCGACGGAGAGGCGTACACGACTGGGCTGTGATGCAAGTGGCCCAAAGTGCATGGATATCGTTACAGTCAATGCCTGCTACACTGACTGGAATGTCACGGAATCCTCCTCGTACATTCTCGGCCCTCGGGGATCCCAGCCTCTGAGGCCTGATCCCTGACCACTCTGAACTCACACCAAGTGTGGACTAACAACCATGTTTACCACATCTCTTTACGGGAGGAGCGTTGTCGTGTTTCGTGACCACTATATCGCAGACGGTTCGTGCGCGCGAGAGTTCGAAAGGAAAGGAATGACGGTGTGAAAACGGGGGTGGCGGATTGGTGGTTGTTAATCGCGCGACCGCCGGTGAGGGTGTGTGCGGGAGAGAGAGAGAGAGAGTGTGTGTGTGTGTGTGTGTGTGTGCGTGTGTGTGAGAGTGAATGAGGGAGAGACGGGACGTGACGGCGCAGACCGCGATGGGCACTCGCTGCTCCAACGTCGCGGCTGGGGTTCGTAACGACGTGAGGCTTGAGGCTGGCACGCAAACGGAAAGGGAACGAGAGGGGCTGTATTCTTCGGCGCCGGCTCTTGGCCAGGCAGTGAGGGTCATATACAAGTACGCTAGGTGCAAGGCAACGTATTAGGATAAAAGGGGAATTAACGAACGTACTTCCTGGTAAGTGGATCTCCAGCAAGAGTATAATCCCGACAGGGACCCAAACTGCGAGCTGTCGTGCACGTTGTGCGCGACGTCGGAATGACGGCTGCTGAAGCAGCGCGCGCTTGTGGCGCTGCCAGTAAGGGCGGGCGATTCACGTTGTGTTGATAGCAGGCGAGATGTGGCAAGGACAGCTTGAGGGTGAAAGGCGAGGCGAGCAAGGCGAGGTGGAGCAAGCGGTCATCCGGACATGTTCGGATAGTGTTCAGATGCGCATAATTTTGAACCTCGAATGTGAGCTGCTTGTCCAAAGTTGTGCAAACAAGTATTCCACCACCCGCACAGTCGCGTCGAGCGTCTGGGACATGCTTCATCCACTCAATTCGAATGCTCTCCTGCGCATTGCACACTCCAGGCAATCCACTCTTTTACCCTTACGCGCCTCCATAAGCTTTGCCCATTACCGCCACGCTCACAATATCTTCCGCCACACCTCGCCTCCTTCACGACAACTCTACAACCATCCAGCCGCACATAACCCGCGAGACCAACAGGCGTCGTCGCCACCTCCAATTTCGACCGTCAATGATGCCGAGATTGCCCACTTCTCGCGGCTGTCGGCGCTATGGTGGGACGAGCGTGGCGAGTTCGGCCTCCTCCACAAGATGAACCCGCACCGCGTACGCTTCATCCGCGAAAAGGTGCTCGAGGTGCAGCGCGACGAACAACCCTACTCTGGCCTTGGCGCTGCTACCGCCACGTCACCGCTCGAGTCTAGCCGCGTGCTGGAGGGCATGGACATCCTGGACGTTGGATGTGGCGGGGGCATATTGTCCGAGGTGCGTCTCTTTCCTCGCTTCCCGCCTCCAACGAGCCGAACAAAGTCCCCTCTGCATTCCTCCCCCTCTCCCACGCGCCCAGGGCGGGGCGCGTTTTTCGGACTCATTTATTGATTACTCATCTAGAGTCTCGCGCGTCTCGGCGCAAACACGCTCGCCATCGACGCGTCGGCGGAGAATATCGGCATCGCGACGCGCCACGCTGAACAGGACCCGGGCCTTTCAGCGCTATCGTTCCGACATGCGTCGGCTGAGGTGCTCGTGCAGGAGACGAAGCGGTTCGATATCGTCTGCTCGATGGAGGTCGTTGAGCATGTGGACAACCCGGCTGCGTTCTTAAGGTCGTGTGCCGAACTTGTCAAGGTACGTTTATTCACGGCCCTCCCGCTAGCGCATCTTTCATCATCGATGAGTAACCTTTTGTTGCTTCCAGCCCGGTGGACACCTTTTCTTGTCTACGATTGCCAGGACGCCGCTGTCTTATTTCCTCACTATCTTGGCAGCCGAGAAAGTGTTACGCCTCGTCGAGCCCGGTACACACACCTTTTCGAAATACGTCAATCCTGAGGAGCTCGTCGGTTTCTTTGCAAAGCCCCTGACACCAGACACACGTCCCTGGATTTCCCGGACATATGCTCACGGGCTGCCAACGCGTGTTGAGGGCGAGCTACGGGGGCTTATCTATATTCCGTGGCAGGGCGATTGGGTATTAGCACCGCGGTCAATGACGCCTTGGTCTACACAAGCAAATTATTTGTTTTGGGTGCGCAGACCCAAGGATGATGCATAGAGTTTCACAATCCGTTGTCACCCCGCTGCGGGGGCTAGAAGATGCCGTGTTATGCCTCTCGTTACTATGATAGAAGTCGTCTTGTACCCCGCACAGTCATTGATTCAGTTCGCATGAAGGAATAAATAATACATGTGTGAACAAGAACCCAAGGAGAGCAATTATCGTAGAGTGATAACGAGTCGACCAAGAAAGGATAGATGTGAACTACGATGGGAGTCGCTCACCCCAAACGAGACGTTGGCGGTGTGCTCGGGTCGCGCCGAGCAGAGCGACGGAAATCATCCATGCGACAACCATAAAGGCGATTGCAAAGACAATGCGCATAGAGGAACGCAAACGCCAAGAGACGGGACCTCGGGACGTGAAGATGGCCTCGTACCATCGTTCGTACCAACTACGATTCAACCATCGGAGATCTTGCACGAGCGCTTCTGCCTAGCGAATACGATCAACCCGCCAGTCATGACCAGCATCAGAAATGCGCAGTATTTGCGATACCACCAGCACGCACCTTGCGACGACCCGAGTCATACACGAGTTGGACCTGGCTGGCTTGCGTGCGGATCGCGGGCAGACGAGTCTCGAGCTCGGCGAGCACGCGCAGCGATTCTGCGAGTTCATCGTCGATTTGTGGAACGCTCGTGCGTAGCGTGTCGTGACCCGCCCTGCGGTATTTTCGCTACAAAATTTTGTAGACGGGCGGCGATGTGGGTCAGCGTTCCCGGAAGGAGCGAGTCGCTGGCGGTGGCAGCGCACCTTGATGGAGGTGAAAGAGTCACGGATGATACCTTCTAACGCCCGACAGTTGCTGAGACCTTCTAGGAGCTTTTCCTGTACTGGTGGTCAGCGACGGGTCGAAAATATGGGAGATGTGACGGACGAGAGGTTACGTACCTCGAGGTCCTTGAGCTCATGCTCATATGTGGCTGATCTCTGTAATGATGTCTCGAGAGAAGAATGAGACGGCCTGTGAGAGAATGCAATCAGCATATCTTTGATCCGAGATGGGGAAGAGCGGCGCGTACTCCATGCGAGCACTAGCAGACTCTGGATCGAATGTTCGCAAGGAGTTAATAGGCATAGAAAGGAGAGGTAAATTGATATAGCACTTGAGATGAAAAGAGATAGTAATGAGTGGACGTTGAGTCCTGGACGGATCGCAAGCAGAGGAGGATAAGAAGAGGAAAATTTTGTTTTAAAAGAGACCAAGAGTGCCCCTCTCGGGACATGAGATAGCCGTGAGACCCGTTCTGCCCGCGCAGAGCCAAGTTAATTTAATTTCCTAATTTGTATTTATTCAATCCCGCGATCATGCCGGCATCGCACCGCATATGACATGGCCAAGGCTCAGTCCTCTATCGCATCGCATACCCGCTTACTGTGGCTGCTCTCATTCCTTCGCTGGCTATCAAAATTGCCCACCTGTGGACAGACGAGGATACACTGATAGTACAGCAGAGCACCCACAGTGAATAACCCAGGAACGCGTAATTGACAGTCGTGGTTGGCGCTTTCCTGAATTAGGTCCCGTGTCTGTCACGCGCGCGCCCCGTCCGTCATATGCGAAATTGCACTCTTCTCCTTTTTGTCATGCACAGTGTACCGACGTCTGTCGAAATTCCGTCGTATCGTTTCGTTGTTGTCCGCAACCACCACGTTGTCGTCCTTCACGAATATTTCTGGATCGTGCTCTTGAAGGGTCTTTTCAAGAACTCGTGCCTGAACACTCTACGCGACGACGTTATCAATATCCCAGCTATTACGTTATTTAACACGCACCTTGAGTTTCTGTTCGGTTGCTGGTCACAGGACTCGAGTTAAAGTTTATGCTTCAGAAAGGAGTTGGATGGTGCGTGCAGTGGCCATCGAGTTCCGATTCCACCCGTCGCTTGTGTTGTCTCGCGCAGTTGAGCTCCGAGAGGTTGGTGATCATACAAAGGTACGATGGAAATCGATGAAAAAGTCCTTAGATGATCTATCGCTTGACCAGCCACGTGGCAATCACCATTAGTGTGGGTTTCGACGGTACTTTGGCCTTGGATGGTGTAAGGTGAGCATCGCGTGTGCTCTCGGATCGGCGCATTCCGGACCACGTGACGCTTGCATCGGTGTCGACGACTCGACACGTCAGTCTCTCACCGCAGCGCCCTTGCACGCCACACCTCCTCCTCGTTCCCCTCCTCCTTCGCCCCTTGTCTGATGCTGCACTCTTGCCGCCACGCAGGTCCCCTTGCCGACTGACTGGGACTCACTGCCGACGTCACTCGCCGCACCCGCCACTGTTGGCAAGCGCCACAAGACTGCCCCTGCTAGCTGTCAGCCAGTGCCACACACATCGAGCTTGACGCTACATTATTTGGCCCTTGTTTGGGTCCGCGAGTTGTTGGACGTGTAGATCGCTGGATATGGAATTATTGGACCTTTAATCGTACGTTCCTTTGTGTTTCTTTTTGTTTAGACTTGTCGCTCTTTCCTGCTAGCCCTTGCCATCGGACATCGATCCAC
>Ga0307510_10004533_pt1 | contig 16361 bp, 14 predicted proteins | sample 12_EM_MG_FD_207224 | JGI IMG/M metagenome (GOLD analysis project Ga0307510, IMG submission 207224) | Populus trichocarpa ectomycorrhiza microbial communities from riparian zone in the Pacific Northwest, United States - 12_EM | ecosystem: Host-associated > Plants > Roots > Unclassified | place...
ATCCTCGACCACCCGGACATCAAGGCGGTCAGCTTCGTCGGCTCGTCCGACATCGCGCAATATGTCTATGGCCGGGGCGCGGCGAACGGCAAGCGCATGCAGTGCATGGGCGGCGCAAAGAATCACGGCATCGTCATGCCCGATGCCGATATGGACCAGGCGGTCGCCGACATCATCGGCGCGGCCTATGGTTCGGCGGGCGAGCGCTGCATGGCGCTGCCGGTGGTAGTGCCGGTCGGCGCGGCCACGGCGGAGCGGTTGCGCGGCAAGCTGATCGCCGCGATCGCCGACCTGCGCGTCGGCATCCCCACCGATCCGGACGCGCATTACGGGCCTGTGGTCGGCGCGGCGCACAAGGCACGGATCGAAAACTACATTCAGATGGCAGTGGACGAAGGTGCCGAGCTCGTCGTCGACGGCCGCGGCCTGTCGTTGCAGGGCTATGAGAATGGCTATTTCATGGGGCCAACGCTGCTCGACCGCGTGACGCCCGAGATGCGCAGCTATCAGGAGGAAATCTTCGGGCCGGTGCTGCAGATCATGCGCGCCGAGACGTTCGAGGAAGCGGTGTCCTATCCGACCAACCATCAATATGGCAACGGCGTCGCCCTGTTCACGCGCAACGGCGATTTCGCCCGCAAGTTCGCCAGCAGCGTCGAGGTCGGCATGGTCGGGATCAACGTGCCGATCCCGGTGCCGGTCGCCTATCACAGCTTTGGCGGATGGAAGCGCTCCGGCTTCGGCGATCTCAACCAATATGGCATGGACGGCATCCGCTTCTACACGCGTACCAAGACCGTCACGCAGCGCTGGCCGAGCAGCGGCACTGACGGTGGCGCGGTGATGGACCAGAGCTTCGTCATTCCGACAATGGCCTGATCTTGCGGCATCGCGGCGCTGTTATCGTCGCCGCGATGCCGTGAGGGTTGACGCCCGGACGCCAAGCGCTTCTCTACCGGATCGAGATTAGCAGGGCCGCAGCAGCGCTCCCGCAAGCGTGATCGAGGAAGCCATGAAGCCTGGGACGAAGCTAAAGAGCGCGGTCTGCGACACCGAAGTGATGGTTATCCGCGCCGGCGAGGGCGTGGTCGCATGCGGCGGCGCGCCGATGGCCGACGAGCGCCCGGCGGAACGCGGCACGATCGACCCGGCCTTTGCCGAGGGTACGCGGATGGGGAAACGCTACGTCGATGCGGCAGCTACGCTGGAGCTGCTCTGCGTGAAGCAGGGCGCCGGGTCGCTGTCGCTCGATGGCGTCGCGCTGACGACCAAGGACGCGAAGCCGCTGCCCGCGTCCGATTGAGCTCGCGCGCGTGAACATCTCCCTCTTCCTGCAAATGGCGGCCGATACCGACCCCGACCGGATCGCGCTGGTTTGCGACGGCCGACGCTGGTCGTACGGCGCGCTGTACCGTGCGGCGCAGGGCGCCGCGCACAGCATTCGCGACAGCAATGCAACGCATGTCGCGCTGCTCGACGAGAGCAGCGAGGCCTCGGCCATCGCCTTGTTCGGCGCGGCGATCGCGGGGATTCCTTATGTGCCGCTCAACTACCGGCTGGCCGATGCCGATCTCGGCGCGTTGCTCGGCCGGATCGCGCCAGCCTATGTCATCGGTGACGTCGAACGCATCTGGCGGCTGAGCCCCGACACGGGCCACAATGCCTGGACCCGTGCGGATTTCGTCGCCGAGGCGGAAGCCAAGGCCGATGGCCCGGACCTCACGGAAACCGACGAAACCATCGCCATCCAGCTCTTCACCAGCGGCACGACCGCCGCGCCCAAGGCGGCGGTGCTGCGCCATGCGAACCTGGTGTCCTATATTCTGGGCACGGTCGAGTTTGCCGCCGCACCGGAGGAAGATGCGGCGCTGGTTTGCGTCCCGCCCTACCACATCGCCGGCATCGCGGCGCTGTTGAGTTCGGTCTACGCGATGCGCCGCATCCTGATGCTGCCGGCGTTCGAGCCGCAGGCCTGGCTTGCGCTGGTCGCCGCCGAACGCGCGACCAACGCCTTCGTCGTCCCGACCATGTTGTCGCGGATCGTCGCCGCGATGGACGTCAAGGCGCCCGGCGACATCTCCTCGCTACGCGCGATCGCTTATGGCGGCGGTCGCATGCCGACCGAATTGATCGACCGCGCGCTCGATCTGTTTCCGGCGACCGGCTTCACCAACGCCTATGGCCTGACCGAGACCAGTTCGACCGTGGCCCTGCTCGGCCCCGACGAGCACCGCGCCGCACATCGCGCCACGGATCCCGAGGTGCGCGCGCGCCTGTCGTCCGTGGGGCGGCCGTTGCCGACCATCGAACTCGAGATCCGCAACGAGGAGGGCAACGTCCTCCCGGCGGGCGAACGCGGCGAAATCTTTGTGCGCGGCGACCAGGTCTCGGGCGAATATAAGGAACGCAGCGCCCTGGATGCGCAGGGGTGGTTTCCGACGCGCGATGCCGGGTGGATCGATTCGGAAGGCTATCTGTTTCTCGCCGGACGCGCCGATGACGTGATCGTGCGCGGCGGCGAGAACATTTCCCCCGGTGAGATCGAGGATGTTCTGCTCGCCCATGGCGCCATTGCCGACGCCGCGGCGGTGGCTGTCCCCTCCACCGAGTGGGGCGAGGCGGTCGGCATAGCGATTGCCTGCCGCCCGGAGCATGATCGACCTTCACAGGCGGAGTTGTGCACGCTGGTCAGGGACCGCTTGCGCTCCTCGCGGGTGCCCGAACGCATCATATTCGTCGATGCGCTGCCCTATAATGAAATGGGCAAATTGCTGAGGCGTGAGGTCCGCAAGCTGTTCGAGGATTAGGCGTGTCGGCTGCCATTCCGCTGACAGGCATCGCCGATGGCTGGTTATGCGACCTGGCTCGCATGGCAGGTAGCGCGGCGCTCGACCGGATCGACGGTCACACGCTGCTCGGCGAACGCGCGATGCTTGGCGGGTTTCGCATCCCGGCGCGGGTGTCGGCCGGCGGGGGATGCCGCCTTTATGCGGCGCGAGGCGGCGACATCGCGCTCAACCTGGCGCGCGCCGATGACCGTGACCTGCTCCCCGCTCTGTTCGAAACCGATGCCGATTGCAGCAGCGAGGCGGCGGTGACGGCACATATCGCGGAACGGGATGCGCACGCTCTTGTGGTGCGCGGGCGCCTGCTCGGGCTGGCGATCGCCGCCGTGGACGAACCCGAAGTCCCGGGGGCAGCTTGCACGCCGTTGACGATGGCTGCCGCGACCGCCCTCCCCGCCCCTCGTGCGCCGCACGTACTCGATCTGTCGGCACTCTGGGCCGGGCCGCTTGCCGCACATCTGTTGTGGCTGCTGGACGCGGACGTGACCAAGGTCGAAACGCGCAAGCGGCCCGACATGATGCGCGAGGGAGATGCTGCGTTCTTCGCGCTGCTTAATCAGGGCAAGGCGAGCGTTGTGCTGGATTTCCACGACGCGCAGGATCGCGCGGCCTTGCTGGCGCTGATTGCCCGTTCCGACATCGTGATCGAAGCGGCACGGCCCCGTGCGCTCGAACAGCTCGGCGTCCGCGCCGACGAAATCGTTCGCGCGCAACCCGGCCTGACATGGATAACGATAACAGGCCATGGCGCCTCGGGAGGAGCCGCCAACTGGGTCGGCTTCGGTGACGATTGCGGCGTCGCGGCCGGACTGAGCGCCGCGTTGCGCGATGCCAGCGGGAAAGCCGGATTCGTCGGCGATGCGATCGCCGATCCGCTGACGGGCATCTATGCGGCAAAGGCGGCGTGGACCGCATGGACCTCGGGCCGGGGTGGGCGGCTCGGCGTCGCCATGTCGGGGGTCGTGGCCAAAGCGATGGCAGCGGCGCGAGCGCATGATGCGGCGGGCTTCAATCGTGAGTTGGTCGCATGGGCGACGTCGGCCGGAGAACCCTTCCCGTCGGTTGGCCATCGCGACGTCGGTCGCGTTTCGCCGCTCGGCGCGGACACGCGCGCGTGTCTCGCCGAATGCGCGCCATGCTGATCCGCAATGCAGAACTCATCGGCGGACGACAGGGCGATGTACGCATCGCGCAGGGCCGGATCGAGGCGATCGGACAATTGCCGCCGCGCGAAAGTGAGCTGGTGCTCGACGCCGGGGGCAATTTGTTGCTGCCCGGATTGCACGATCATCACATCCATGTCGCCGCACTGGCCGCCGCATCCAACTCGATCCAATGTGGTCCTCCGCATGTCACCGATCTCGCCGGGCTGACCGCTGCGCTGCAAGCGCCCGGCACCGGCTGGATGCGGGGCGTGGGCTATCACGAAAGCGTGGCGGGGTTGCTCGACGCCGCGACGCTCGACGCGATCGCACCGGCCAGACCGGTGCGCGTGCAGCATCGTGGCGGGCGCATGTGGTTTCTGAACTCCGTCGCCCTCGATCTCCTGCTCGCCGACCGCGAGGCGCCGCCGGGCCTGGAGCATAGCGGCGGGCGCCCGACTGGACGCCTGTTTGAAGGCGACGCCTGGCTGAAGACCGCGCTCGACAGCCGACCTCCGTCGTTCGCTCAGGTCGGAACTATGCTGGCGCGGGTCGGGATCACCGGGCTGACCGAAATCTCGCCGGCGAACGATGCGGTGATCGCCCGACATTTCGCCACCGAACATGGCTCCGGCAACCTGCCGCAAAAAATACTGTTGGCCGGCCGGTTCGATCTAAGCGCCGACGATGTGAGCGAGCACATCCGTCTGGGGCCGGTCAAATTGCACCTCCACGAAGCTGCGCTGCCGCCCTTGGACGACGCGATTGCCGGCATCCGACAAGCACATGAACGCGGACGCCCGATTGCCGTTCACTGCGCCACGGAAGTAGAGCTGGTCTTCGCGCTGGCAGCGCTGGACGAGGCCGGCACGATTACCGGCGACCGGATCGAGCATGCGTCGATCGCGCCCGATACCGCCGTCGCCGAGATCGCGCGGCTCGGCCTCGCCGTGGTCAGCCAGCCGCATTTCATCTCCGAGCGTGGCGACGCCTATCGCGCGAACGTCGCCGAGTCGGACCAGCCCCTGCTCTACCGCCTGCGCGCGTTCCTGGATGCTGGCGTCACGCTGGCGGGAGGGAGCGATGCCCCGTTCGGCGGAGCCGACCCCTGGGCGTCGATGGCGGCCGCGGTCACCCGCACGACAGCAGCGGGCACGACGATCGGTCCCGGCGAAGCGCTGACGCCGGAGCAGGCGCTGGATCTGTATCTCGCCGCGCCCGAAGCGCTCGACCAACTGCGGCGGGTCGAGATCGGCGCGTCGGCCGACCTTTGCCTGCTCGATCGCAAATGGTCGCACGCTCGCGCAGACCTCGCTTCAGTCGGCGTGCGCGCCACCTGGATCGACGGGCGGTTGGTCCGTGATGGGGTCGATCAGGCCCCAGCGTAACGCCGTGCCGGCATCGATCCGCTTGCCCGACAATATCATCAGCGCGGCGCGCTGCCGGCCGATCCGGCGCGGGATCGACACGCAGCCCCCGGCGCCCGGAATCACACCCATCGCCAGCTCCGGAAGCTGAAACCAGGCTGACGGCGACGCCGTTACGCGCCCGGCAAAGGCGGCCATCTCCAGCGCCGAGCCGATACAGGCGCCCTGCACATGCACGTCGACCAGTGTACCGCACCGCGACAGCGGGTGTGCGGGCAGTGTCAGCCCCCGGATGTGGTGCGCGGTCGCCGGATCTCGGGTGGTGCCGAATTCGGCCAGATCGGCACCGGTGCTGAAGGTCCGCCCGATCGATCGCAGCTCCACGCGCGCAATATCCGGGTCGAGCGCCGCGAGCGTAAATGCCTCGAACAGCGCGTCGCGCAGCGCCCGATCGATCGCGTTAAGCGCGCCGGGCCGATCGATCACGATGCGCAGCCTCGCGCCTTCGCGGGTCAGGTCGATCCGCCCGGGCGGCGCGGGTTCGGCCGAGGGCTGCGCGTCGATCCAGCGCGTGTGTTCGGCGCTACCCTGCAGCATCGCATAGCAGATCGATTCCATCGCCAGAGCATGATCGACCGCCATGCCTTCGGTAGCGCGCAGCAATTGCACCACGGCGGCAGCGGCAAAAGGGTGGCGCGTCACCTGCTCGACGATGCGATCGAGCCGCACCGGCGCCTCGACCACCGTGTCGAGCGATCGGGCGGCGGGATGCGCCGGATCCCCGATCCCGATAATCGGAAAAGGCGGCAAGCGCAGCAGCTCCGCATCGGTCCCGAGACCGTCCAGCTCGACACAGGCAAGCGGCGGTGCCTTGCCCGTCCAGTCGAGGCGCAGGCTGGCGGGATCGATCAGATAGGGATCGATGGTCGCCACGTTGCCTGTATCCCCCATTGACCGCCCCGACGATGTGCCCGCGCTTGTCGTCACCGTAAAGCGCCTTAGACCTTGGGGCATGGAATCCTTGTCCGAGCTGTGTGCGGAAACACTCGCGATCGACCCGACCCGCCCGGCCATCGAATTTGCCGGCACATGGCATGATTGGGGCAGTGTGCAGCGGCTGGCGGACGAGGTTCGCGCCTTGCTGGCGGTGTGCGGCGCGGGTCCGGGCGCGACGGTCAGCTTCGTGCCGCGCAATCGCCCTTCCGCGCTCGCCGCGCTGCTCGGCATGCTGGCCGATGGGCGCAGCGTACGGATGGTCTATGCCTTCCAGTCGAGCAGCGCGATCGCCGCTGCGATCGAGCGCCTGGATTCCGCTGTCGTCGTCATGGCCGAGGAGGATTTCACGCCCGAAATCTGCGCGATGCTGGCGGCAAAAGAGATGGCAGGCATCGCACTGTCGGAGATGCACGCGCTTGCGGTCCCCGGCACCGAGCGCGGCATGTGTCGCACCGACGACGGTCCGCCGCGCGTGGAGATCCTGACCAGCGGCACCACTGGACCGCCCAAGCAATTCCCCATCCCGCACGACGTCATCGCCCGGTTCGTCCTCAATCAGGGGATGACGATGATCGACGATGCCGACGAGCCGCCGTTCCTGATGTCATTCCCGGTCGGCAATATTTCCGGCATCTACAGCATCGCGGCGTCCCTGCTGCGTGGGAAGCGCGTCGTGCTGGTCGATCGCTTCTCGGTCGCGGCGTGGCGCGATTTCATCGTACGCTATCGCCCCAAGGCCAGCGGCGCGCCGCCTGCCGCGGTCGCGATGATCCTCGACGCCGATCTGCCGGTGGAGGATCTCTCCTCGCTGAAATTCTTCAACACCGGAGCGGCCCCGCTCGACCCCAATGTGCAGCGCCGCTTCGAGCAACGATACGGCATTCCGATCCTGCTGTCGTATGGCGCGACCGAATTCGGCGGGCCGGTCGCATCGATGACACCGCAGCTGCGCGCCGAATGGGGCGATGCGAAATTCGGCAGCGTGGGGCGCGCAATGCCCGGCGTCGGCTTGCGCGTCCGCCATCCGGATACCGGACGCATCCTCGGACCCGGGGAAGAAGGCATCCTCGAAGTCGTGTCGCCGCGAATGGGACCAGAGTGGATCCGCACCTCGGACATCGCGGTGATCGATGCAGACGGCTTCCTGTTCCACCGCGGCCGCGCCGATGGGGCGATCATGCGCGGCGGGTTCAAGGTGTTGCCCGAGACGATCGAGGCCGCCTTGTTGCTGCACCCGGCCGTCTCCGCGGCCGGCGTGGTCGGCATCGCCGATCCGCGCGTGTCGGAGGTCCCCGGCGCCGTGATCGCACTCAGGCGCGATGCGTCCGTACCGGGCATCGCCGAGCTTGAGACGCATCTCCGGCATCATCTGCCGGCCACGCACCTTCCTGTGCACTGGCGGTTCGTCGATGCGCTCCCCAAAAACCCCTCGTTCAAGATCGACCGCCCGGCCTTGAAGCAGCTGTTCGTGGACGACGTGCCAGCATGACCGACGCGAAGAATCGAACCACGCCAATGGGGTGGCGCATCCGGTGGGATGCAGCACTGGCCGAGCGTGCCTATGCCGATGGCTGGTGGCGGAAAGAGACGATCGGCGATGCCTTGCGCCGCGCGGCCGCGGACGCGCCGGATCGCATCCTCGTCATCGACGGCGAGACACGGTTGCGCGCCGCCGACCTGTACGACCGCGCCATTATTCTCGCGCATGCGATGCTGGCGCGCTTCGCGCCCGGCAGCGTGGTCTCGTTCATGCTGCCCAACTGGCACGAGGCTGCCATGATCTACATGGCGGCCACGCTTTCCGGCATGGTGGCGCACCCGATCCTGCCGTCGCTGCGCGACCACGATCTGCGCTTCATGCTCGCCGATATCGGCAGCCGGATGATCTTCATTCCCGCCACCTTCCGCGGCCATGATTACGCCACGATGCTCAGCCGGGTCGGCGAGGCATCGGAAACGGCACCGGAAGTCGTCGTCGTGCGCGGCGACGCCGGACCACACACCGCCTTCGCCTGCCTGTTCGAAAACGCGGCACCCGCCCCCTTGCCCGCACTGGATGCCGACGAGGTCCGCATGGTGATGTACACCAGCGGCACGACTGGGCGGCCCAAGGGCGTGATGCACACGCACAATTCGCTCGGCGCCCTGATCCGCCAGATCGGCGCGCACTGGATGATCGAACCCGGCGACCGCTTCCTGGTGCCGTCCCCGATCAGCCATATCGGCGGATCGATCTATGCCTTCGAGATGCCACTGCTGCTCGGCACGACCGCGATCCTGATGGAAAGCTGGGACCCCGACGCGGCGATTGACCTCATGGTGCGCGAACGCTGCACGCACATGGCCGGTGCGACGCCGTTTCTGCAACATCTCCTGGCCGCAGCGCGCAAGGCCGGGACGCGCTTGCCCTTCCTCAAGGTCTTCATCTGCGGCGGCGCGTCGGTCCCGGCGGCATTGATCCGCGAGGCTGCCGGTTATTTCGAGCGCGCGGTGGTCAGCCGTGTTTACGGATCGACTGAGGTTCCCGTCACGACCGTCGGGGTGATCGATCGCGGCGATGTCGACCACGCGGCGGACACCGATGGATGCCCCGGCATCGCGACGGTGATCATCGCGGAACAAGGCGAAATCCGGGCGAAGGGACCGCAGATGCTGGTCGGTTACGTCCATGCCGAGGACGAGGCCGGCGCGTTCGACGCGGAAGGTTTCTACCGCACCGGCGACCAGGGGGAACTGGTCGATGGCGATCATCTCGTCGTGACCGGTCGGATCAAGGATCTGATCATCCGCAACGGCGAAAACATCTCCCCCAAGGAGATCGAAGATCTGCTCGCCGGGCACCCGGCGATCGCCGAAATCGCCATCGTCGGCGTGCCCCATCCGCGCACCGGCGAACGTGCGGTGGCGGTGATCGTGCCGCGAGGCGATGCGCGACCCGATATCGCGGCGCTGGCCGACTTCCTTGCCGGCTTCGGCGTGGCGCGGTTCAAATATCCCGAAGATGTGGTGTTGTGGCAGGCGCTGCCGCGCAACGATGCCGGCAAGGTCCTGAAGCAGCAGATTCGCGCGACGCTGACCGCGACCGGCTGAGCGGGACGGCGATCAGTCGCGTTGCCCACGATCATGCGCGCGCAGGATCGCTTCCTGGTCGGCCAGCAACTGCGCGCGATACTCCCCGTGCGTGACGATATGGCGTTCGTTCGCTGCGAGATCCGCCACCAGATGGCGCACGGCATGGTCTGCCGAGGCGACATGGTTGGTCGCATCCATGCCGCGGCTCGCCATCATCGCATCGATATCCGCGCGGCGCGCCTCGGACACGCCAAGCGCCGCCGGGCGCGCCTGTACGCTGCTCTGCAGGTGACGCGTCGTCATGCCTGCCGGGAACAGGATGGACACGCCGATCGCCTCTTCCGCCAGTTCCATGCGCAGCGTCTCGGCATACCCCGTCACGGCATATTTGCTCGCCGTATAGGCGCCCATGCGGATACCGGGCGTCAGCGCCGCCGAGGATGAGGTGATGGCGATCCGACGATCCCCGCCGGTGCGGCGGATCAGCGGCAGAAAGGCCGTGACGGTGCGGATCACGCCCATCACATTGACCTCCAGCACCCAGTGCCAATCCTGTTCGCTCAGCGTGTCGATCGCGCCGAACTGCTGCACGCCGACATTGGCGCACAGGATGTTGCAACCGCCGAACGTCTCGTCCGCAAGCGTCGCCGCCGCGCACAGGGCATCTGAATCGGCGACATCGACGCGCATCGCCACCGCGCGCCCACCGCCATCGCGAACCGTGCGGGCCACCTCCTCCACGCGCGCACCATCGATGTCGAGCGCGACGATCGCCATATCTTGCGCCGCGAACTGCGCGACCATCGCCGCGCCGAGCCCCGATCCGGCACCCGTCACGACGGCGGTGCCGCCCGCGAAACTCACCGGCACCGCCCGATCACCCCGCGCGCGCCATCGCAAAGCTCGCGCCGAGATGTTTCATGAAGCCATGCGGGCCGTCCGCCTCGATCGGCACGACCGGAAAGACGAACGAATCCGCCTGATCGCCGATATCGCCGATCCGCGCGCCCATGTCGGCCATCGTCCAGGCCGGCTCCCACGCCCCCTTGGTCTCGGCCAGATAGGCCTTGGCCATGCGCCCGCCGAGCGCGACGAGCACTTCGCCCGAAATGCTGCAGCTTTCATGCGCCAGCCAGCCCACCGCCGGTGCGACGAACTCCGGGCCGAGCGGCGGAAACTGGGTGATGTCGATCCCTTCCGACATGCGCGTCACCGCGCTGGGGGCGATGCAGTTCGATTTTACGCCGTGCGCGGCGCCCTCGATCGCCGCCGTATGCGACAGGCCGATCAGCCCGGCCTTGGCGGCGGAATAATTCGCGACCTCGTAATTGCCGTACAGCCCGCCGATCGAGGTGGTCATCACGATCCTGCCGTAACCCGCCTTGCACATCGCGGCGAAGGCCGGTTGCAAAACGTTGAACCCGCCGACCAGATGCACGTCGAGCACCGAGCGGAAGACGTCCTCGGTCATCTCGGCGAGCGGCGCGCGGCGGACATTGCCGGCATTGTGGATCAACACGTCGATCCGGCCATAGGTGTCGAGCGCCTGTTCGACGATCGCCTTGCCACCGGCGGCGGTCGCGACCGTGTCGCGATTGGCGATCGCCTGTCCGCCCGCTGCCTCGATCGCCGTGACCACGTCCCCGGCCGGGTCTTCGCGCGTCCCGTCGCCGGCCATGCTGACGCCCAGATCGTTGACCACAACCCTGGCCCCCTGCGCACCGAGCAGTTCGGCATAGGCCCGACCGAGGCCGCGTCCACCGCCGGTGATGACCACGACGCGATCGTCGAATCTCAAATCAGTCATGCGCTATTCCTCGACACCTATCGGCAGGATGGCGCCTATCATGGCCCCGGCACCGCCGGAACGGGACCGTCCAAAACTCCCCTCCGGCGATGAATCGTCGCGCCACGTTGACAAGCGACCGCCAAATGCTGCGCAGCATGGCCCAACAGATCAGGGGAGCAGGCAATGCAGGTAGCCATCGTCACCGGTGCGGGAAGCGGCATTGGGCTGGGCACCGCGAAGATGCTCTACGATGCCGGTATGGCGATCGTCGGGGTGGGCCGCGACCCGGCCAAGCTCGCCACGCTCGAGGCGACCATCGCTGATCCCGACCGTCTGGCCACGCTGTCGATCGATGTCACCGCCGACGACGCACCGCGGCGGATCGTGGCACTGGCACTGGAGCGGTTCGGGCGGCTCGACTTCCTGATCAACAATGCCGGCGCGGGGAGTCCCAAGCCGCTGCACGAAACCGATGACGCGACGCTGGACGGCTTTCTCGATGTGATGCTGCGCGCGCCGTTCCGGCTGTGCCGCGAGGCGATCGGCCATATGGGCGAAGGCTGCGGTATCGTGAACGTCACCTCGACCTATGCGGTGATCGGCGGCCGGCGCGGTGGCGCCTATTCGGCGGCCAAGGGTGGGCTCACTTCGCTCACCGAACATATCGCCTGCGATTATGGGCCGAAAGGCATCCGCGCCAATTGCGTCGCGCCCGGCGTGACCATGACCGACATGGTGCGTCACCGCTTCGAGGACGAGATGTTCAAGCGCGTCAATGTCGAGACGACGCCCTTCCCGCGTCTCGGCGAGGTCGCGGACATCGCCAGCACCATCGCCTTTCTCTGCTCGCCGGGCGCCGGCTTCATCAACGGCCAGACGATCGTCGTCGACGGCGGCTGGACGACGACCAAATATATGTCGGACCGCGCGCTGCGTACCACCTGGGTCGAACCCGCGGCGTGAGCCCTCACGCGTCGCCGAGCGCGTCTGGTCCGCAACAGGCGTCGGCGCAGATACGGCGCAGGATGGCGATCATTTCATCGCGACGATCGGCCGGTACGTGCCGCGCGATCACCGCCTCGTTGCGCTCGAATGCGACGCGCAACTTCTCGTGCAACGCCTCGCCCTTGGCCGATAGCGACAATTTGATCGCGGGCCCCCGACCCGCGGTGCGTTCTATCGCACCGACCGCCGCCAGGGCATTGATGAGCGGCACGAGATTGGCGGGCTTGGCGCGAAGCGCGCGGCTGATCTCGCTTTGCGTGCAACCCGGGTTCGCCGCGACCAGCATGATCAGCGTCGCCTCGCTCGGCTTCACGCCGAGCGGCGCCAGATCCCCGGCGAGCGCGGAGATCAACGCGACCGAGGTGCGTCGCAACTGGTATCCGAGCATCGTCTGCAACGGATCGGAAAATGTCGCGGTGGCGTCGGCAGGCTGTTTCACGCTCGGCAGGTAGCTCGCTTGCTATCACGTCGCAAGCGAGTAGATTATGTTCTATAACATAAACGAATCGAAGCATGACACGCGTCGATCATCAGGAGAGAGCCGAATGCGCATCCCCCATCTATATTGGCATATGATCATCGGCACCGCCGCGACCCTTTTGGCCGGGCTTGCGCCCGCTGCCGCGCAGACGGCGCCCGGCACCGCCGGATCGATCGCACCCGACAAGACCGTCATCGTGCCTTCGTTCAACCTGCCGCCGTCGGTCTATGTCAGCGCCGAAGCCAGAGCGGCGATGTCGGCGAAACCGACCGACCCCGAAGAGCAGATGATCAAGATGCTCGCCGCGGGGATGGTGCCCGCCGTCCGGCCGAAGATCGGCCAGTATATGGCGCCGCAGATCAATCGGATCAAAGCGCTCTACAAGGTCGCAACGCGCGACGCGACAATTGCCGGCGTTCCCGCCGTGTACGTCACCCCGGTGGCGGGTTTGCCCAGGGCCAACAGGACCAAGATCCTGCTCAACCTGCCGGGCGGCGGGTTCGTGATGGGCATGGCGCCCGGCACCGGCATGGTGGAATCGATCCCGCTGTCGGCGCTTGCCGGCGTCGAGATCGTCAGCATCACCTATCGCCAGGCACCCGAGGCGAAATATCCCGCGGCGACCGAGGACATCGTGAAGGTCTATCGCGAGCTGCTCAAGACGCACAAGGCACAGGATATCGGCGTGTTCGGCTGCTCGGCCGGCGGGTTGCTGACGGCGGAGGCCATGGCCGCTTTCGTTAGAGAGAAGCTCCCTTTGCCGGCCGCGATCGGCATCTTCTGCGCCTCAGCCGATGCGCGCTGGGGCGGTGACAGCCGCGCCTTTGCCCGCCCGTTCCAGGCGCTCGCCCCACGCGATCGTGCGCTGGGCTATTTCGAGGGCGCGGATCTCGACGATCCGCAGGCATCGCCGATCCTGTCGCCTGACCTGCTCAGGCGCTTTCCGCCGACGCTGCTGATCACCGCGACGCGCGCGATGGAAATGAGCGCCGCCGTCAACACGCACCGGGAACTGGTCAAGGCCGGTGTGGATGCAGAACTGCACGTCTGGGACGGCCTCGGCCACGCCTTCTTCTACGATCCGACATTGCCCGAATCGCGCGAAGCGTTCGACGTGATGACGCACTTCTTCCGTCAGCATCTCAAGCTGGTGAAATAGTCCTCAGTCCACGGCGATGGCGGGAACCACGACCAACCGGTCAAGGATTTCCGCCATGCGCTGTACATCGTGGGGGGGGCTTTGCCGCAGCCACCAGGCGATAATCTCGACCGTCGCGCCGACCGCCACGACGGCGCGCAAATCGTCGGGGATCGATCCCCCGCTCGCCCCTCGATCCTCGGCGACGCGCTTCGCCTGATCGGTGAACTCCTGCTTCAACGCCGCTGCCGCGCCGCCGGTCAGCAGCGCCGACCACAAGGGTCGGTGCTGTGCAACATGCTCGAACAATGCGACGCACGCCCGTCGACTGTCGTCCGAGAACAGGATCGGCAAGGTCAGGGCCAGCAGCCCGGCAATCTCCGCCGCCGCCAGATCGTGGAGCAGCGCCTCCTTCGACGGATAATGGCGGAAGAAGGTCGCGTAGCCGATCCGCGCCTCACCCGCGATCTCGCGGATCGTTACCTGTTCGAACGGCCGCGTCTCGATCAGCCGAAGCAGCGCATCGAGCAAGGCGCGACGCGTGCGTACGGCTCGCGCATCGGTCTGGATTGACGCAGGTTCATTCATGGCGATATGATACACTATAGATCATAAATAGACGAGGGCTCCCATGGCTACCTGCCGCATCGACGCAAACCGCGACGATCGCAAGACAGCGGCGATCGTCGCCGCGCGGGCGCGACCCGACCAGGGCACACGCATCACAACGTTCAGGCAGGCGCGTGACGTCCTGCGCAATCCGGCGCTGAAACAGGCCGGCGGCGGCGCGGAATATTTCGACATCAGCGATCCGGCGCGCGCGCCGGTATTTTTCCTCGACGGCCCCGAACACAAGAAGAAGCGCGCCGCGATCGCGCGGTTCTTCGCGCCGCGCACGATCACCACGCGCTACACCGCGATCATCGATCGCGTGATCGAGGAGCAGCTGGGCGACCTGCGCCGCACCGGTACCGCGCAGATCGACGTGATGAGCTTCGACCTCGCGGTGGCGGTGGCTGCCGATATCGTCGGGCTGACCGTGACCGATCGGGTGAAGATGGCCCGGCGGCTCAACGCGTCGCTGTCCGCCGCCTTCTTCCCGCGCAACCGGCCAATCCGGCGGCTGGTCGTGTCGGCGAAGAAGCTGCTCAATTCGATCGACTTCTTCTACAACGACGTGAAGCCCGCGATCCGCGATCGCACCGCCAGCCCGCAGGACGACTTGCTGTCGCACCTGATCAAGGCCGGCTGTTCGGACAAGGCGATCCTGATGGAGTGCATGACCTATGCCGCCGCCGGCATGGTCACCACGCGCGAATTCATCGTGATGGCGGCGTGGCATTTGTTCGACAATCCCGACCTGCGCGCGCGTTTCATGGCCGGCGCGCAGGACGACCAGTTCGCCATCCTGCTGGAGATATTGCGGCTCGAGCCGATCGCCACCTTTCTCTATCGCGGCATCGACGGCGACGCGCCGACGCCCGAGGCGCTGGTCCCGGCCGAGGGCGGCATTTACGCACTGTGCTTGCGCGACGCGAATGTCGATGAAGCTGTCGTCGGCGCCTGCCCCCATGCGATCGACCCCGATCGCGCCGCCACGATGAAAACCAACGGATCGTTCCTCAGCTTCGGTGACGGCCCGCATCATTGCCCCGGCTGGCAGGTCGCGCTGCACGAGGCGCGCGCGTTTCTCGACGCGCTGTTCCGCATACCCGGCATCCGCCTGACGCGCGCACCCGACATCGGCTGGTCCGACATGCTGCAGAGCTACGAACTGCGCGGCGCGATGGTGGCGTGCGATCCCGTGCCTGTTTGATGGTCGCACTTCGCCGGGGCGATCCCGACCTGCCACGCGCTTGACACTCCCCCGCCCTATCCTGTCCATGCGTGCTGAACAGCCGCTCAGAACGGCAGTGGAGAGGATTTGCGATGACGAGGTCTTTGAACGGTAGGGTAGCGGTGGTGACGGGCGCGGGATCGGGCATCGGCCGCGCGATCGCGATCCGTCTCGCCGAGGACACCGCCAAGGTCGCAATCTGGGATATCAACGCCGCGGGCGCCGAGGAAACCGCGAGGATGATCGTCGATGCCGGCGGCACGGCGATCGCGATCGACGCCGATTGTTCGGACAAGGCAGCGATCAAGGCCGCCGCCGACCGGACGCGCGCCGAACTCGGGCCGGTGGCCATCCTGGTGAACAATGCCGGCATCGCGCCGTTCACGCCGTTCCTCGATATCGAGGACGATCTGTTCGACAAGGTCATCCGCATCAACCTGCGCGGGCCCTATCTGCTGACCAAGGAAGTGCTGCCCGACATGCTGGCCGCCGGATGGGGCCGGGTGATCAACATCACCTCCTCCTCGGTACAGTCCGGCTCTCCCATGCAGGGTCACTATGTCTCGTCGAAAGGCGGCCTGATGGGCATGACCAAGGCGCTGGGGCTGGAATTTGCCGCATCGGGCGTGACGTTCAACATGGTCCCGCCGGGGTTCATCGACACGCCGATGCTGCGCGCCGCACCGAT
>Ga0307510_10004534_pt1 | contig 16359 bp, 11 predicted proteins | sample 12_EM_MG_FD_207224 | JGI IMG/M metagenome (GOLD analysis project Ga0307510, IMG submission 207224) | Populus trichocarpa ectomycorrhiza microbial communities from riparian zone in the Pacific Northwest, United States - 12_EM | ecosystem: Host-associated > Plants > Roots > Unclassified | place...
GCACAGCCATCAAACTTGACTAAGATATCATCATATGTCATTAGGCCTAATTCTCTTTATATTCTTTCCTCGATAGACCCTTTTTCCTCATCGCTAGCTTCAAAGCACTTATTTCTTATTACCCAGATCCTCCCTAAGAGATTAGTGGGTTTTCTCTTCTTCTTTTGGCATCATAGAATAGTGTTAGAATATTCACGAAGGTTCCATATCTACAACACTGGTACTACACCGAAGGTTTGGACCGGGATAGTTTTTGTTTGGAAAGTGTTTGGAAGTATGGAAGTTGAAGCGATGACATGTAAGGACGAATGGTTAGGTGCAGCGGAGATGTTTTGTGAGGATTCATGAATCAGACTAGGGGTACTAAAGGTTTGGAACTAGTGTTAGCTAGCGGATGCAACGGACGAGTGTTACACTTTGATGATAGCGAAACAGGCAACGGTATCAGGAAAGTTTGGGAAGGAGTATTCAGGAAAAGTTTGTAAGTAGTTGAAACGGGTGAAGGGATTGAAGGAGTAAATCTGTTGGAAAGTTGAGGGTGTGGTTTGGAAGGCAAGAGACGGTGATGGAAGAACAGACTTGAACGATGGAGAAGAAGAGAGTTTCTTGTATCATACGAGAGTTTTGTGTATATATAGGACGCTGCTGGCAGCATAGAAGGAATAAGGACCGCAAGACTCTCTACCCATCTTAGCCTATTTTTATGAAATAGAACCTTACCCTCCCTTCTCCGCAACTTTCACATCGGAGAATAAGAAACATGCTTGGTAGAAAGAAAAAGCAGTTTTTGTAACATACTCCCTATAGATATTTATCACACCAGTAAAGGTCGGGAGCTAAGTTCACTTTCCTCTTATTCATATATCGTATTATCATACCTTAAAGTACCAGCTCCTCTGCACACATTCCTGTCCTTTCCGCCTTTTCCGGGGCCAGTGTCGTTCACCTTTGAGTAATATCACCTTGGCACTTGGGGTCTTGAATCAATGAACAATTCAGACATCCTGTTTCATCAAATGCCATACCTGTGATACTACCGGTAGTGGTATTCTGCTCCGCCTCTCCAGAAATCCACACAAAAAGAGAAAAACATTGGAGATCCAATGATTTCGCTCGACGGAATAGCCCCCGGAATTTATGTGGATGATTTAACGTACTTCACCTTGGAAATCATCAGAGCAGGCAGTGGCCCATGACCACCACCGCCAGATCACCACCGGAGAAACCAAAAAAATTGCAGCAAAACACTTGCCTCAGAATAATACCAACGGGTTACTACACAACTGAAAGTAAAAGGTCTCAAAATCAAAACAAACCTCTAGGGCGAAATACAAAAATAATCAGAAAGGTTAGGCTGGGAATTAAAAGTCAAATGGAATTTGCGCTATTGAGAAGGAACAGGAAAATGATGAAATAAGATAGTCCCAGGGGTTGAGGTTACCAAGAGTAAACTATTATGATAAGACAAACCGGAGCCGATGCAAGAGCCCCGCTTCTCGTAACGTCCTGGCGTTTGTGGTGACGGCTGCTATTGCACAAGGGCAAAAAATTAGCCAGAGACTCAGGGTTTTTCTGGTCCGCAATACCAGCCGTGTTCACAAACCGTAGGACATTAAGAGTTGTGCGAGTATGATACCGTAAAAACCGAAATAATTGAGAATCTCGCTAGGGCGTTTGAGTTGCCTCTCCTAGTAAGGCCTGTCGTATCATCTCTTCTTCCTCGTCTCAAGTGAGGGCTGAAAGAGAATATTCTAGCTGTGTTTTCACCCCCTACGAAGGTACAGCACCTAAGTTTTGAATATTTTACTAGCAGGGGTGTTACGCTAGCAGGAGCCAAGGCAGCAAATCGGGTATAAGGACAGCGAATTGGGTATAGTGGTTACCCAATTCACCTCCTCATCCCTGTTAGTCGAACATCCCCTGCTAGTAAAATATTCAAAACTTAGGCGCTGTACCTTCGTAATCCAAAGGTGAAATTCCGGACGTCTTAGCGTCATTCCCAATTATTTCGGTTTTTACGGCACTGCCCTCGACTGCTACGGTTGAAATTTGGCTTTCCTAACTTGCAGTTTTTTTTAGCTTATCCGCGAATAACCTAGACAGAATAGATAGAGCTTCATAATTTTGGCTTGGGGAGATGTCACGTTTCTGCAGGGGTGGTTGTTGCCTAGTATTGGCAGACAGGGTGTAAGTTATGTTCTTTGCCTTCTCTCCCCCCCTCCACAGCCACGACGACTGCAAGGAATGTGAGGAGCAGGAACACTGCGCAACAGAGGAACAGTTGGATTGTGGATTGAGGGAGGAAAGTTGTTCCTGTATCTAGTTAGTCGGACAACCTGTAAGGTCGGGCTTTCTTGCAGTAGGATTTTCTCTCCTTTGTGCGGTTCTCTGGATTGGTATTGCGAGGTAGTTTAGTGAACTTGAATTAATCGTGACTTGTGTGGCTTTCCTTTCTGGTTGAGATTTCTTGAATGCGACGGTTGTTTGCCAGTACTTCTCCCGTTCCACAGAGTAGATACTGTTGCCCGATTATTTTGTTCTCAGTACTAGTACTGCGAGCGAACGTTTAAAATACCATGAAAAACAGGGGGGTATGTTTAAAATACCATGATATACCATGACAGGGGTGAAGTTTCAAGCCACAATTACAAGGGTAGAAAACAATTAACTGGGACAGACAAGGATATATTTGGCTGGTTAACTTAGAATAACTGTTGCATAACTTCTTGCCGAGCCATGGTACTAGCAATCTTGGCGCGAAATTATGCGAAAATCAACCCTTTTTAGGCATCATAACTGTGCCAAGCCCCATCTTTACCACTGGGAAAAATATTAAAAATTAGGCCTCACATGGCCTTATTTTTGATAATTATCCTATGATTTTTATTATTTTATTATTATTTTATTTGGGCCCCTCATGAAGGTATTTAGAGTCCTGAATAATGATTATTTCTGCAAGTGGTCGCATTGGGTGTGGAGGAGGTCATAGTTTGCAAACTTCGCCCCTGTCATGGTATATCATGGTATTTTAAACAGAGACCCCTGTTTTTCATGGTATTTTAAACGATCGCTCTAGTACTGCGGGTATGAGGGTTAGGTGATCCCAAACCAACCGCAGATCGTAGAGGCCGGGGTGTTGTAGAGTTGTATTAGTCTAGGATGTTCGATAAATGTGGGCCTGTGAAACGTCAAAGCCTTACCCTACTTGAGGTCTTAAGGTCCAGGGGATCCCCTGAATTTCCCCGATAAAACACTTCTAATTACACTACTGGTACTGATCGAAAGCACTTCGAGTAACATGGCACAAAAATCATCTCAAAACCTAAACATCGCCGACAATATCAACTCTTTTAATTACAATAATGTTATCAACGTCAACACAGGGTTATCCGATGAGGAGAATCAGATTCGGGAGTGGCTATCGCCTCTGAAACCCCAACAGCGGCACCAAGGCGTGCGAGCCGAGAGGCTCGACGGCGTGGGCGATTGGTTCCTGGAGACCAGCGAGTTTCGGAAATGGAGTAACGGAGACGATGCATCCCCCGAGCGGGTGTTATTTTGTTCCGGTGGGCCAGGTGTGGGCAAGACGTACCTATGGTAAGGGCACCCCGCCTCCGGAAAACGTAGGGGGGTCAGATGTCACTGACGGGTGTAAAATATCAGCTCCCTAGTAATTGACAGCCTATGTGATCGAGCTGAGGAAAAGGATCTGGCGGTCGCTTGGCTATATTGCGATTTCCTCGCCCACCAAGAGCAATCAGCGACGGCCATGCTGGGCGCAATCCTAAAGCAGCTCGTGAGCATAAAGGAAATTCCGGAGAATGTACGGCAAGCATTTCGAAAACGGTTTTCCGACCGAGGTCTGCGGTTGCCCGATATAGTGAGAATGCTAAAGACGACTATCCCATTACTCCCCCGGGTTTATATCTGCATTGACGCCTTAGATGAGTCCACTCCGGGGGGTCGGCAGGAGCTACTTGGGTCACTACGAGATATTGTGAGGGAGTCGCCTGGTGCGCGGGTGTTAATTACCGGGAGAGCTCACGTAGAGGAGGAAGTGAAGAAATACTTCACCGAGGTCATCACAGTACCTGTCAGCCCGACTGAAGGTGACATTAGGGTATACTTGGATGCGAGGTTGGACAAGGACACGGAGCCCTATGCGATGGACGATAATTTGCGGAGGGATATTATGAAAATAATTCCGGAAATGATTTCCGAAGTGTGAGTAGCAATATCGAGCACTTCGACAATACGGATAAGGGCAATTCACTGACACCAGTAGCTAGATTCCTCCTAGTTTCGCTAAATATTGACGCAATTCTGGAAGAGGTGACCATTTACAAGAGAAGGAAAAAGCTTGAAGAGATGACAAAAGGGAAGGGGTTAGGAGATGCGTACACGGCAACCCTAACCCGGATAAAATCACAGAAAGGAAGCAGATCGAGGCTCGGTATGGAAGCCCTCATGTGGATATCACATTCCGAGCGGCCCTTGAAGGCTCTCGAGTTATGCCAGGCACTGGGGGTAGAAAGAGGAGAAGCGGACCAGAATTCTTGGAACATACCTGCAATCGAAACCGTGCTACGCTGTTCGCTGGGTCTTGTCACCATCGAGGCATCATCATCTACGGTCCGCCTCGTTCACTTCACTCTCCAAGAGCATCTATCCAATGCTTCATCCCTGTTCCATAGTCCCCACTCAATCATGGCCGAGATATGTTTGACTTTCCTCAACTTCCAGTGCGTTAAGGACCTATCAACTGCCCTTGATTCGCCACCAGTAGCAGTCTTCTTTGCTGACTATGCCTCTTGTTATTGGGGAACTCATGCAAGAAAGGAGCTCAGCAAGCGAACAAAATCACTAGCATTAAGACTTCTTGGCGGTTGTGATAAGCATGTGTCCTCTAAGCTGCTCTTAATTCATGAAGGAGATTGGTGGTGGCACCTTTCGGGGAACGGAGATAGTAATGCCGTTGAGGGATTCACGGCGCTTCACGGCGCAGCCTACCACGGGATCGTGGCGATAATAGATTCTCTATTGGAGGAGGGGGAATGGGATGTTAATTCTACCGATCTCGGGGGAAGTACGCCATTTTCCTGGGCTGCTAGGAAGGGGCATGGAGATGCTGTAAAGATGCTACTGGCGCGACCGGATGTTGATCCCGATACAGCGAACGCGGATGGTCGAACACCCCTCATGTGGGCCGCTGCGTGTGGGCATCACGGCGTGGTGGAGAAACTCTTAGAACGGACGGATGTCAACCCTAACAGGAGGGATAAATATGGTCAAACAGCACTCTCGTTAGCTGCTGAGTACGGGCGCTGGGGAGTAGTTGATATTCTGGTGAAACGGATGGACATCGATCCCAACACGATTGGCAGATATGGGCGGACTCCGCTGTCGTGGGCCGTCTCGGATGGACAGGAAGGAGTAGTGAAGATACTCCTGGATCGAGTGGATATCGAACCTGACACGAGTGATGCAAACGGTCTAACACCACTGGCCCAGGCCGCCTTGCATGGGAACGAGGGAGTGGTGATGATGCTCCTAGCGCGAGCAGATGTCAACTCCAACATAGTAGATATATGTGGGCAAACACTGCTCTCGCTCGCGGCGGCCCATGGATGTGCGGAGGTCGTGAAGGTGCTGCTTGAGCGGAACGATGTCAACCCCAACACTGCGAATGAGGTTGGTATAACACCGCTCTCCAGAGCAGCCTGGAAGGGAGATGAAGGAGTCGTGAAGATGTTGCTGGAACGATTGGATGTCGACACTAATGCTGCGAACGAATATGGCAGTGCACCACTCTTTGTAGCCGCCTACAAAGGGCACGAAGGAGTCGTGAAAGTACTGCTGGAGCGGAACAACATCAACCCCAACACTGCGAACGAATATGGCGCTACGCCGCTCTTCGGAGCCGCCGACAAGGGGCACGAAGGAGTTGTGAAAGTGCTGCTGGAGCGGAACGACATCAACCCCAACACTGCAAATAAAAATGGTATAACACCACTCTTCAAAGCCGCCTTGAAGGGACGTGAAGGAGTCGTGAAGATGTTACTGGAACACTTGGATATCGACCCTAACAGTGCGGACGAACACGGCAGCACGCCGCTCTTCATAGCGGCCTACAAAGGACGCGAAGGGGTCGTGAAGGTGCTTCTGGAACGATTGGATGTCGACCCTAATACTGCAAACGAATATGGCAGTACACCGCTCTTGGGAGCCGCCGACAGGGGGCATGAGGGAATTGTGAAGGTGCTGCTGGAGCGGAACGACGTCAACCCCAACACTGCGAATAAAAATGGTATGACGCCACTCTCCAGAGCTGCTTGGAAGGGACATGAAGGAGTGGTGAAGATGTTGCTAGCACGATTGGATGTCGACCCTAATACTGCGGACGAATATCGCCAAACACCGCTCTTCGGAGCCGCCCACGAGGGGCACGAGGGAGTTGTGAAGGTGCTGCTGGAGCGGAACGATGCCAACCCCAACACTGAGAATAAAGATGGTATAACGCCACTCTCCAGAGCTGCCTGGAGGGGACATGAAGGAGTGGTGAAGATGTTGCTGGAAGTTTTAGATGTCGACCCCAATACTGCGGCTCAAGATGGCCAAACACCGCTCTTCTGGGCCGCACTCACAGGGCACGAAGGAGTTGTGAAGGTGCTGCTGGAGCGGAACGACATCAACCTCAACACTCCGGATAAACATGGCGAAACGCCACTCTTTGGAGCCGCCTGGGGAGGACATGCAACAGTCGTCAAGATGTTACTGGAACGATCGGATGTTGACCCTAATACTGTGAACGAATATGGCAGTACACCGCTTTTCGGAGCCGCCTGCCAGGGGCACGAAAGAGTTGTGAAGGTGCTACTGGAGCGGAACGACGTCAACTCCAACACTCCGAACAAAAATGGTATGACGCCACTCTCCAGAGCCTCCTTGAAGGGACATGAAGGAGTCGTGAAGACGTTGCTGGAACGATTGGATGTCGACCCTAATACTGCGGACGAATATGGCGGGACACCGCTCTTCTGGGCCACCCACGAGGGGCACGAAGGAGTTGTGAAGGTGCTGCTGGAGCGGAACGACGTCAACCCCAACACTACGAATAAGGATGGCATAACGCCACTCTTCGAAGCCGCCTGGAAGGGACATGATGGAGTCGTGAAGATGTTGCTGGAACGATTGGATGTCGACCCTAATACTGCGAATAAAAATGTAATAACACCACTATCCAGGGCCGCCTGGGAGGGACATGGAGGAGTCGTAAAGATGTTGCTAGAACGATTGGATGTCGACCCTAATACTGCGGACGAATATGGCCAAACCCCGCTCTTCGGAGCCGCCCACGAGGGGCACGAAGGGGTCGTGAAGGTGCTGCTGGAGCGGAACAATATCAACCCAAACAGTGCGAATAAAGATGGTACAACGCCACTCTTCGCAGCTGCACGGAAGGGACACGAAGAAGTCGTGAAGACACTTCTACAGCGAGCGGATGTAAACCCCGATATGGCAGATCTCGCCGGTGAAACAGCACTCTCGCAAGCTCTGAAGCATGGGCATCATGCCATTGTGAAGTTGCTATCCGAACATAAAAATCCAATTCCCTTGTCGGGTTGCCATGAATCTACAACGCTTTCCTCACCCAAGCCGGCCGATATAGATCCACGCCCCTCCAAAAAGATCCGCAGGCTTTGATGTTGAATTCCGAAGCTTAGAACACCTCCCTACTCTCCTCTTTGAATTTTCACCCGATCGGTCCACACGGCCTCCACCTCCCTGTTCCGCCCACTGGTTTCAGAATACCATCTGCATTTCTTTCTATCTTTCGCTCCCCTTTCCGTTTCTTTTTCCTTTTGGCCAATTTACTCCACTACCCCACCAGAAAGGCCACCAGACAACTTTCCACAGTCCCATCATTTCCAGCGAGCAGGGTGAGGGGCTGGGGGCCAATTCGCTTAAGCTATTTTGTTGGTTTGCGCCATCAAACCTGAATACGACAGCATCAGCACCTCGCCAGACCTGTTTTCTCTTTATATTTTTTCCTCTATGGACTCTCTTTCCCCGCCGCTAGCCTCAAGGCACTTATCTCTTGTCTCCCAGATCAATTTTGTAAAATCAGAGGCTTTCTCTCACTTTCTCTTGGCATCATCGAATAGAAGCTCCCCCCCACGTCTCCTCAACCTTCCAACAGCAGGATTGGAAGCAATTCTAGTCGAGTGAAAGAGTGTTTATCTGATTCTCCCTAAACGTGTGTATCATATCAGCGAGGGTCGGGATTTGAGTTTCCTTTCTTTCCATTTCGTATTTCCCTATCATGGTCCCATACTTCAAAATACGTGCTCCACTACACACATTCCCATCCTCATCGCCCTTTCCGGTGCCAGTTCCGTTGAATTTTGAGTAGTGTCATCTTGGCCCTCGGGGTGTTCAATCGACGCACAATCCAGACATCCCGTTTTATCAAATATCATACTTGTGACACTACCGGCAGTAGTAACTTGGTATTCTACTCCGCCTCCTCAGCAAAACAAACAAAAAGAGAAAAAACACGCGAGATCCAATGATTTCTCTCAATAGAATAGCTCCCGGAATTCATGTTGATCATTTAGCGTGTTTCGCCCAGGAGATGATCAGAGCGGGTACGGGAGGCCGATGGCGCCACCCAGTCGCAGCAACATGATGCTTTTTTTTGAACTAACTTTAGAGAAAGCTACTGCAAAGCCGAAAATTAAGACACCCAAAAAATAAAATAACATTTGAGCAAAATTCTAGAGCGAAAACAATTTGGGCCGAAAACAAAAATCACGAGCATTATAGAAGAGGCATCAAAACGATGAAATGAGTGGGTCCGGGGGTTGTGGTTGGCAAGAATACTAATGATAATGGGTAGTATTTCTTTTGGCACTAGAAAACCCGCGGACATCCTAAAGGCTGCAAACTAGCGCATAGTGTTTCTCAATCTCTCTCTACTGAAATCAGCATCTAAGTCTCCCTTTAAAGAGTTTTACCAAATACCTCCCCTTACGATAGTGAATACCGTGCTAGATCCAACTCATATGTTAATACCGGTTCATGATTCTCCACTAAACCCTCCCACATGTCGTCTACTACCTCTACAATTTCCGGAAGCAAGCAAGCATGCAGAAGTCATATATCCAAAATTTAATCCTGTTAACCTCCGCTTGTCATCTTCACCTTCTCAGCCTTCCCCACAAATATCCCCAGCTCTGAAGCAAAACCCGATTTCAAGTCAGAGTCCTATATTCCAGAATATAATTCAAGTTAAGCTTGATGTGCGCGCTCAATTCCACTCTTTTCTGGACACCAGGAATATAGGTTTCATCCCCTTTGTTATTCCTTTTCTTAAAAATAAAAAATAAAAAAAGAGGTCTATTTTGTGTCGCAACAGTGTTCCCAGCCGTCCAGTCCGTGCTTCTTCGGGGTAGGGCGGGACGGACTACGACTCATAGCCCGTCTTTTTAGGGGCGCTAGGACGGACTGCGCCCGGGAAGGTGAGGACCGGACGGACTATAGGGGACTATAGTCCCAGCGTTTGGATCTCCTGTACACAACTTCCCCCAAGCCTTTCCTCTCTATCAAGTTGTCAATCATGATCTTCATCTCCACTTAAGTGATTTCACTCCACTGCGTAAAATCCTCACTGTGAATCATTGCCTCCGCAGCCCACATTTTCAATAGTCCCCGACTGTCCCCCACCGTCACCGACCGTCTTCTACAGTCCCCGGCCATCCACCCCCTACCACAAACACACATGTCTCGCCCTGTAGGGGCCGGTGTCCGACCCAAGGGCTGCCATCCTGCACTTTAACCGCCCGGGACGGGCCACACTTTTTTTTCTATTTTTTCTATTGTCTCAGTCCTCAGCTTTCATTATTAATCAAAAATGTTTTCCTTGTTTCCATTATAAGGTCTTCCCTTCCGTATAACAGCGATTTGGCTAGTATAGGCATCCATAGAGGCCCTGTAATACTCATATCATAACCTTAAGCCAATTTGCGATTTAAGAACCAAATTAAGACCGATAACCATTACTTAATGTTAGCCAGTACAAAAATAGTTAAAATTCATCAATTTTAGGTTTGAAAATTTCCAATACAAGTACCAGATCAAGGAACACGTATATTGAAATCAAACGAGTCAGGGATTTCTACCTTAATTCTATGTTATTATACCTAGCACTTTGGTCTTGCGTTGATGGCACCTGCCCGGGGGTAAAGTCAAGTGGTCTACAAATGACCCACCAATCAGCGAGCAACCAGAACCAGGTTTAATAGAAAGCAAACGTCACTATAGGCTAATTCAATACTTTAGAAGGTGACCTCACATAGCCATAGGAAATACACTAGATCGGTAGATACTATCCTAGACATGCAGAACCAGTCAGCAACGCAGAACTCACTACTGCGGTCGCACACCGACATTTAAAAACATGAATACCGAGGATGTCATCAGTGAGTGATTTCTCATGATGCAATATGAAAATGGAATCTCTACGAATATATCTTCTAATTTTAGGCATATGATATGTTCTTCTCAATAGAACACGAGTAGGCAGAACCCCCACACAGAGCGGGAATCCTAAGAAATTAAATACCCACCACATCTTTGCATAAAAGTGTCTTACTTCATTATGCATATCCCGGTCCTAGTTACAGGCAGCCCCTGGAAATTCCTAGTCGCCCAAAAAACGCTCATGGTCTCCTGGGAGCTCACGCTCTTTTCCTCTCTACCCGGTAACAGAGATAAAATCCATTATTCAGGTAGTTAAGCCTTGAATAGAAAACACGAATGCTCAGCTGTGATGTAGAGGAATATTCAGATGACACAAGTAATTATGCCTAATGACTCCACAGTACAATACCTTTCCCCCAACTATCAACCGGTAGTTTCCAGGTTGTCACAGGGCCCCCAGGACAATTTATGATTTACTCCACCTAAAAATCGGAGTTCAGAAAAAGGGCCGGGCGCTCCACCAGGTTTATCTTCCGCCTAAGCCTGCTAGCCAGCCAAACTTCCAAATTCTCCCGGCCATGTCGGGAGACTACTTTCTTGATTGTTTTCTACGCTCCCATGCTCGCCCCAGCGCTCAATAAGAAGTGGAAACTTTCATAGATGGGTAAATGAAAACTTGTGGATTTCTCCCACAGCTGTTGCACAGATCGAGGCCGAGGCCAAGTTATCATACTCCGATTGGGCAAACCCAGCCGGGCAGCGGAACCTTAGAAGGGCCATCTTTGGCTCTCACAGGGGACCCTATGGAATAAAGCGGCGCTTTCCGGGGCTGGGTATATGACCGCAAGCGATGTCGAGGAATGCAGGGAAGTGGAGGATTTCTGGATAAGCCACGAGTGATATTTCATGAATAAGCTCCCCTTATCTATTCCGGAATCTAATTAAAAAAACAAAACAATAGAATAAATACACAGGGTAGAGATCTCGGAGTTTAAACCGACGAATCTCGCTTCTACTCCTGGACCAACCTTAGGTTCTTGTCTGCTTCCTCAATTAGTAACAAGTCCGGACGCATTCCACAATTCAAGGGAGACAGCATGCCAAAAAGGGATAGAAGGAAGTGCTCAGTGGGAACCCAAAAAAACTCCCAGAAAAAACGGTAAACGAGAGCGAGCGCAAAAGCCTTAACCCCCCAGTTCAAGACGAAAAAAGACCTTGGAGCTATGATAAATTCTTTGGTACTCCCGGGAAGGGAGGTTTGGGTCCCGGGGCTCTTTCTCGGGGGAGATAGGGATGGATGTAGAAGATTAAAGGCGTGTAGGTGAGGGTAGGCAAGTATGATAGGTAGAGGAAAACAGAAATCCGTGCGCAGTCGGGAACAGAAATCTCTGGGGATGGAGGGAGGCTAGGAGGAGTCTTCTCAACAATGATAGTATAATGCCTTTTTTTTCCGTCGGGGTTAGGACGTGACGGCGATTACTGTACGAAAACGCGGGCTTTGAATTTCAAGTTGTGGGATAGCTAATAATATTATTATTATATAATAATATTATATCATACGGGAGCTATCCCCCCATTAACGGCGGGCTTTTAGTTCTCTAGCCCGGCTATGCCCGCCCCAGCTTGGGCATCCCCCCAGCGGGAGTTCAAGTCCGCAGACACTCACTTCCAACAATGTAATCCACAGTTGTAGGTAAACTATGGAATGCTCTTTATTGCCTGCCGCCCCTAACTAAAGTTCGCAATTTCTCCTCCTAGGACTCTCGTGTTGGGTGGATATGGCTTGGTTTGCGTTGTGCTAGTTCGGATAAGAGCAACTTGTCTCCGGAGGTCTAAATTGGCTATTTTGGCCAGAATGGGAGGTGATATAATACGAGTCCACGGCATGAAGAACCTGAGCACAGGGGGGATCCTTCATGGCGGGGACTTGTACTAGCAAAATGGAACAATACCTGAGAAGGGAGACTTCGACGTCCTAGGACAAATTTCCTACCCAAGCCAATACAGTTATTTAGTAGCCAAGTCCCTACAATTGGATGTGTACGGCGGACTATAGCGACCACAACCACCACCACAACCAAAACTTAAAACTTAAAATCTTAAAACCTAAAAAGTCCCACAACCATCAGAGTTTTATAAGTAATGAACTTATTTATAATTATTATGACTGGTATCACTAGGTATCAAAAATTGAGTGGCAAGATAAGAGAATAAAAGTAAGGGATAGAGGAAATAGTTACAAAAAATAAAGGAACTAATCAAATATAACACAAAGTAAAGAGAAGAAAGTTTTAAACAACAGTTGGGCAGTTGGGCCCAGTTGATGTAATCCTTAGTCATCAAACTACTCAAGACTTTTATTGATATGAACAATGATAATAGACAAGAGATATCAGAACAAGGAAGAACAAAGAGATCATCTACAATAACAACTTTGAAATCACTTTGGCGGCAAGACAGGCAATAACAGTAGTTGTATTCCTAAAATGCTATGATAGACAGATAACAGATGAACAAAAGGGAAGAACAGGCCATCTTATATGCATATCAATAGAAAATCTTCTTCCCCAAGGCTGGTACTATACTTCTTGCATGTACCTGCTTCCTCTGCATCTTTCTATCCCTTAGTCATCCTTCTTTTTTCGCTTTGCAGGTGCACTTTCAGGGTAGTATTATAACAGCCAAGGGTAGAGTTATATCACTTACCTTAGGTAGAGTCCATGACTCAGAGTGAAATAAATATTTGGCTGTCACTGATATTTGTATTTCATTATGGGTGAACTTGAATTGGTGTTTGATGCTGGTGTATCCAAGGCAGGCAGGCAGGCAGGGTCTGGGTATTTGATAATAAGTGTTCAAGATGATGGGGTTATGCAGAGTGAAACAAGTTTCCAGTGACCCAGAGATGGAAAACTTTTGTTAGCAGGAACAATTTTACGATAGAGAAAAGTTATCAGAGAAACAAGAAAATATAAGAAATTGTATGCAGTAACAAATAACTTCAACAAAGAGTCGATGAGCAAGTGAGCAAAAGGTAAATGCAATGATAGACTGATAACAAATAAACAAAAGGAAGAACAGGCTTCGTGTATTCTTCTTGAGATAGAGTCTTTTCTCAATAGCAGACATCTCGACCATATCATATCTTCAGTCTGTTTCTTCCACATAGTAATTCCTTTCTACTACGAAATCAAGTCAGATCCAAAGTGGAAATACAAGTACCAAGTATGTAGTTAACTGGCCTGCCAAATACTAGGTATACAGCCTCAGATACAGTTGGTGTTCAGCTATAGCGATAGCAGGCATTTTATTATTGGACGATAGTGGTTTGATGTAGTCATATTAGATATACAAGACAGTTGTCAGAGAATGAGACTAGTAGTTATGAGGCAGTGATCGAGAGAGTAGTATGTAACACCTGTTAGAGGTTATGTTCCTGAGCCAATGCACATGGGAATATACATATATAGTGACCAGTTTAGAATAATCCGTGTTTAACAGTGAGAAGCTAACAGTTATGGAACACTCTTGAAGCTGCCAACCATTTAAGGTTATCGTAGTTGCACTTCCCATCCGGGGGAATTTTACGGGGTAGCTAATACGGTAGGATTCCAGGCTAACTAGGCCAAGAATATTCGAGACAACGGATTAATAGTCAGGAAGCCTTGTAGGTACTTGATGGTAAAGGTAAAGGAATAAAGCATAGTGAAATATCAAAGAGTTAAAATATAACTCGCTAACTTGTTATATTGTTAAGGTCTCTTCTCCATTGCTTGATGATTCTTCAGCCACCAGGAAGAGGTATACTATTTATACTAATGTTCATGCTACTTCAACTTCTTTACTTAAGAAGTATTTTCTTAACCATTCAGTTTCTCAGAACAAAGTGGAAACACCAGTTGATCCTGAAATCTATCCCAGCTCAACTTAGAGAAAGTCTCGAACTGCTATTTCATCTGAGGGTATCCTCATTCCACCAGTAAACAGTCTTTGATCTCTTCCTCATGATAGACTATTTATGAATATGCGTGCCAAATGCCTACATACCAATATGAATATCATCAGCAAAAATAATACCTTGCGTTCTGTGCGTTCTGTTCATCTGACGCACCGGACGCTGAAACGCAAATCGCGAACCAGGACGCAACCATCCTACCACACCACACATCTGATGCAACCTGACGCAGCACCTAATACTCTGGACGCACCAGACGCAGCACCTAATACTCAGGACGCTACCTGACGCCAGACCACATCTTTCAGAGATAAGTGAAGGGTCCCCCCTTTACTTTTTTCTGACCTGGGTCACAATACATTTCATACCGTCAAACCATTAAATTTACTACTAGTAGTCTTCTCTTGTTCTAATATACAGGCCATTTTACAAAGAAACACTGTGTCATAAGAAGTCTTCTGACACGTTCATCCTCTACCCGGAACCGTGTAGCCCAATGGGAAATTGACGCCTCAAGATGTATCCTATACCACAAGGTAGCTGGCGTCGAGCCCCACAATCCCCTGCAACTTGAATCAGATCTGGAATCGGCCCAGCAGTCGTGAAGGTATCCGCCATCGAGTTCAGGCACCTGTTGAAAGACCACTCTCAGAAGAGTTGGCGGATTCATGAGATCTGATGTGACAGAGACGTACCCTATACCTCCGCGTAGCAGGCGTCGAGCCCAACAATCCCCTGGAATCAGATCCAGAATCGGCCCAGCGGTTATGGAGGAATCAGCCATCGAGGTCTGGGATTGCCAGTAAACCATTCAGCACTGTAACTTCATGAATAAAAATCGCGGGGGGAAGGACCTTATACCATCATATAACTGGCGTCGAGCCCAACAATCCCCCGCAATCAGATCCAGAATCGGAGCAGTGGTTGTGGAGGAATCTGCCATTGAGTTCAGAGACCTGTTGAAAGCCCACTCTCAGATGGGTTGGCGGATTCATGAGTTTTGATGCGACAGAGACGTACCTTATACCGCCGCATAGCTGGCGTCGAGCCCAACAATCCCCCGCAATCAGATCCAGAATCGGCCCAGTGGTTGTGGAGGAATCTGCCATCGAGCTCTGGGATCTCCAGCACACCATTCAGTCATGTAACTTTATGAGTAAACATCGCGGGGGGAAGTATCTTATATCGTTGTGAAGCCTGTGCCATGACCAACAACCCCCCGCAAAAGGCATCAGAATCCGTCGTGCGGTCGTGGAGTAATCCACCATTGAGTAAAATATCGCCAACTTGATACCTAATACACGCTCCACAGAAGACAGCGAGTTCATGAGTTCAGATGCGACAGAGACGTACCTTATACCGTTGGAAGGCTGGCGTCAGGCCCAACAACCTCCCGCAAAGAGCATCAAAATCCATCCAGTGTTTGTGGAGCAATCTGCCATCGAGTAAAATATTGCCAGGGCTACTATAAAGATCCTCTCCACAGAAGACAGCGATTTCCTAGGTCTTGATGTGACAAAGACGTACCTTATACCGTTGGAAGGCTGGTGTCAAGCCCAACAACCTCCCGCAAACAGAATCAAAATCCGTCCAGCAGTTGTGGAGTAATCTGCCATCGAGTAAATTATCGCCAGTGATACCTAATACACCCTCCACAGAAGACAGCGATTTCCTGAGCTTTGATGCGACAGGGAAGTACCTTATACCATTGCGTAGCTGGCGTCGAGCCCAACAATCCCCCGCAATCGGATCCAGGATCGGAGCAGTGGTTGTGGAGTAATCTGCCATCGAGTTCTGGGATCGCCAGGGTATCTATAAAGACAACTCTCACAAGGGTCAGCGATTTCCTGAGCTTCGATGCCACAGAGACGTTCTTTATACCACTGCGTAGCTGGCGTCGAGCCCGACATTCTCCCGCAATC
>Ga0307510_10004535_pt1 | contig 16352 bp, 14 predicted proteins | sample 12_EM_MG_FD_207224 | JGI IMG/M metagenome (GOLD analysis project Ga0307510, IMG submission 207224) | Populus trichocarpa ectomycorrhiza microbial communities from riparian zone in the Pacific Northwest, United States - 12_EM | ecosystem: Host-associated > Plants > Roots > Unclassified | place...
GCTATGCGACTGTAAAAATCGACCCATAAATGGATTAGCTGAGGATCACACCCAACACTGCACTTCACATGCCGATTTTTCGCGTGCATGACGTCCCAAGGCCGTGGTGTTATGCAGTACACTGACTAAAATTATCAGCCTTCGCCATGTCTGACTGAAAATGATTTGTGATTGCTTGCGGAACCAGCTGGATCGATCATCATGATAATCTCCCGCTCCCGGCACTCAACGTCCTAGCCACAACGACAACAGAAACCGGGAGGTTTCACAGGTCTCGCGGTATCGTAAGGCCGAGACTTACGTCACTTGACTTCATCAAAGGAAAGGATCAAATTCGACGGGAATAAGACCCGATGGATTGTCTTGTTTCTTGAATCGATCTTCAGACCAGGAATATGATGTTGGCCCGAAAGGACGCGCGGAACGATACTCTGTCTTCGCCGCATTGGGCCCTCAGATGCGCCGAACTAATAAATACTTCAAAACAATCCGACACATGATACAGCACATCGCTCTGAAGGTTGTGTCGAGCGTCTATCGATCCATATCGGAATACGCATGCACAGACCAGGTCACCTGCAACGTGTTCCTTTATCACTCCCATCTGTACACCAATTCTCGTCTCCATCCGTCAACCCTCACCCCCCAGTAACATGTCCCAGACCCCCACTGCAACCACCTCAACCTCAAACTATCAAACGGTCTTCGACAATGCCGTCAAAGCTTACGAGAAAAAGACCAAGAAAGATCTCTGCTCCCACCCACTACTCGACAAACTCCAGAACTGTGATTCTCCGGATGCCGTCCTCAACACACTTTACGAACAAATTCCCGGGTTCGACCAAACTCGTGGTACCAATGACAAAATGACCAAGTGGCTGGATCCCACCGTCAATGTCCTCTGCACGTTTTCTGGAGTCATTGGAGGTGGCGTTAGCCTAGCAAGTCCCACTGAGCTCAGGGTTACGTCGTTCGTGTTCTGATATTTGATCGTCGTACAGGTATCCCAACCAGCGGCGGTGATCTTCACTGGAATCGGTGTCCTTCTCTCAGTGAGTATTTGTTCATTCGATATATTTCGATGCACATCATGACGCCGAACTCTCCCAGGCGGCTAAGGCCGTTTCTGATGACCAGGACGCACTTGCTACAGTCTTCGAGCGCATAGAAAACTTCTTCAGACGGTTGGAGACCTATGTCGGAGTGCCACCAACCGTGGGGATGACAGACATAATAGTCAAAATCATGGTCGAGGTGCTTTCCATTCTTTCGATCGCGACAAAGGAAATCAAACAGAGCAGAGCGAGTGAGTTGATTCCTGGCGGTTTGAATCGTCCATGTCGACTTACGGTTGCTTAGGGAAATACGTAAAGAAGCTCGTTGGGAGGAAAGACATCGAGGATGCGTTGGGTCGACTAGACCGACTGACACAAGACGAAGTTCGGATGGCTGCTGCGCAGGGTCTTAAGGCCACTCACGAGGTCGATGAGAAAGTGCAAGCTGTCGACGACAAAGCACAGTCCATCGACAATAAAGTGCAGGCCGTCGATGACACAGTACACGCTGTTGGCAAAAAAGTGCAGACCGTCGAGGATAAAGTACAGGTCGTCGATGATAAAGTGCAGGGCGTCGACGACAAAGTGCAAGGCGTCGACGATAGAATGAGGGACGTTGGCGACAAAATAGGCCTCATCATCGACGGTGTGTAATTCGGTTTCAAACAGTCACCCTCAAGCACTCAATTCCATCTAACTAGGCGGTGAGAAGATGAGAGAGGAATTAAAACAAGTCGCAGATGACATAGGCGATCAGAAACGTTCGTGATCGCATGATTTCACTTCGTGTACTATGACTGCTCAATTCGCTCTCACAGGCAATCAGATTCGACAAGAGCTTCGAAATTGGCTCTCTCCCCCAGATCCGTCTGTAAACTACAACATTGCAAGTGATGCCCACCACGAAGGTACTGCCCTGTGGTTCATTGAAGGCAATGCCTTCAAAGATTGGAAGGCATCTGGATCATTCATGTGGCTCTACGGAAAACGTACGTCTCTCTCCTTCAGCGGCTTCGCCTTTACTTACAGACTTCTACCTCCATAGCCGGTTCTGGGAAGAGTGTACTCAGGCTCGTCTCTTCCGTCCCAAATATATTATGACCCTTAATATTGACCATCCAACAGCTCTTCGATCATCCAGGATATTAAATCCATCTGTCATGCAGGATCCGCCCATGTAGCCTACTTTTTCTTTGATTTCAAGGACAAAGGAAAGCAGGATACCCGTGACATACTTTCCTCTTTCCTCGTTCAACTCAGTCATCAATCCACGTCTTCTTGCGACATTCTCTTTAGCTACCATTCATCCCACCAAGCTGGCTCGCAACAACCCAGTGACCGCACACTCATAGAATGCCTCGAAAACATGCTCAAAGCATCAGGACGCCCAATCTATCTCATCATTGATGCCCTGGACGAATGTCCCAACACAACCAAGCTTCCGCCGCCACGCGAAAAGGTGCTGGAGCTCATCGAGAAGCTTGTCAAGTTGAATCTTCCGAATTTGCACCTATGCGTTACCAGTCGTCCTGAGGTTGATATTCGGACGTCTCTCGAACCTTTGACAACTAAGCGTATACCTCTTCATGAGCAAGGCGGTCAAAAGAAAGATATCGAAGACTACGTGAGGTCGGTGGTTTACTCAGACAGAAACATGAGGAGATGGCGAGACGAAGACAAAAAGTTGGTCGTTGAGACGCTCACAGAGAAAGCTGATGGCATGTAAGCACATAATTCCGTGCTCAGAAATGCTCTCTCACATTCCCACACAGGTTTCGTTGGGTCTTTTGCCAACTGGAAACTTTACGGCCCTGTCTTCCATCGAGTGTGCAACCGATTCTCAACGAATTGCCGGAAACGTTGGACGAGACGTACGGACGGATACTGCAGGAGATTCCCAAGTCGAACCGATTGCACGCTCGTCGGCTCTTGCAGTGTCTCACCGTTGCCATTCGGCCACTTCGTGTAGAGGAGCTTGCAGAAGTCCTCGCAGTTGACTTTGGCGCAACGGGGGGGATTCCGAAACTAAATGAAGATTTGCGGTGGGAAGATCAAGAGCAAGCAGTACTATTCGCATGTTCTAGTTTGATCGCCGTTGTCGAGGACGATTCTTCCCGAGTGGTTCAATTTTCGCATTTCTCGGTCAAAGAATTCTTGACTTCGGATCGCCTCGCCACTTCGACAATTGACGCCTCCCATTATCATCACATCCTTCTCGGGCCGTCGCATACGATCATGGCTCAAGCTTGTCTCAGCGTCCTACTTCGCTTGGATTCACACATCAACAAAGACAGCCTCAAGGACTTTCCCCTGGCTCGGTATGCTTCTCAACACCTTGGGGACCATGCCGAGTTTGGGAATGTTTTGGCACACATACGGGGCGGGATCAATAGCCTCCTTGACTCAGAAAAACCCCACTTCGCTGCATGGTTATGGGTGCGCAAAGGCGATTTCGATGAGCCACCGAAACGGCCGGAAGCAACTCCTCTATACCACGTTTCGGGGTTTGGATTCCGTGCCATGGTGGATTACCTCATTTCAAAGCGACCAGAGGATGTAACCGTCAGAGGTCACTACGGCACTCCGTTGCACGCAGCGTTGTATGGCGGTTACACCGATGTAGCATTGTTGCTACTCGGGCACTGTGTAGACGTGGATGTCCGGGGAATTAACGACCGGACTCCGTTGCACATGGCAGTGGACCATGGACTTCTCGAGGTTACTCGCATACTCATCGAGCGGGGTGCGAGTATCAACGCGCGAGATTCGAGCGACCGGACTCCACTCCACCCAATCTTCCTTGATCGATCTGGTACATTCGATGATATATATTTCGACGTGATGCGGTATTTACTGGATCACGGTGCGGACGTGGGCGCCGAGGCCAACACCAAACACTCGACTACCCTACATCTGGCATCGTACTATGGAGGGTTCAAGGTTGCACGGCTACTGCTCAACCGTGGTGTAAATATCAATGTGCGGGACGGGAAGTGCCAGACACCACTACACAAAGCATTAACGGACCTGACCAACTCCGGCTCGGTCTCGGATTCCTTTGTTGATGCGGTGCGGTTCTTACTAGATCATGGTGCAGACCTTGAAGCAGAGGATAACAACCATTCGACACCTCTACATGTGATATCGAAGCATGGCAACGCTAAAGCCGCACAGCTACTGCTTGAACATGGCGCGCGCGTAGGCGCACTGGATAACGACCACTCGACCCCGCTGCATGTTGCATCACGACATGACAACGTCGAAGCTGCACGGCTGCTACTTGAGCATGGCGCGCGCGTAGACGCACTGGATAACGACCACTTGACCCCGCTCCATGTTGCATCACGACGTGACAACGTCGCAGCTGCACAGCTGCTACTTGAGCATGGCGCGCGCGTGGACGCACTGGATAACGACCACTCGACCCCGCTGCATTTTGCGTCAAAACATGGCAACCCCGAGACTGCACGCCTACTGCTCGAGCATGGTGCGGACGTTCACGCCCTGGATGACAACCATTCGACCCCGCTGCATTTTGCGTCAAAAGATGGCAACGCCGAGGCTGTACGTCTACTGCTCGAGCATGGTGCGGACGTTCACGCCCTGGATGACAACCATTCGACCCCGCTGCATTTTGCGTCAAAAGATGGCAACGCCGAGACTGTACGTCTACTACTCGAGCATGGTGCGGACGTTCACGCCCTGGATAACAACCATGCGACCCCGCTGCATTTTTTATCACAACATGGCGACGATGGGACCGCACGCGTAATGCTCGAGCATCATGGTGCCATCGTTGACGCACGGGATGACGAAGACTCAACCCCGCTGCATGTTGCATCAGAATGTGGCAACGCCAAGGTTGCGCGCCTACTGCTCGAACATGGTGCGAATATCCATGTGCGGAACAAGAAGGACCAGACACCGCAACACTTACTATCGACCACGTGGAGCGACAAAACGCTGGATGATGACATTGATACTATACGATTCTTTCTAGGACACGGTGTAGATGTCGACGCAGTTGATAACAACCACTCGACTCTGCTACATAGGGCATCATACAACGGAGCAGTCGAGGTTGTACAGCTGTTGCTTGAATGTGGTGCAAATATCAATGCACGGAACAAAGAGGGACATACACCACTGCACCGAGTATTGGTCGAACTCGGGGATGGCGCCCGGACTAGTTTCTTTGATACGATACAGCTCTTGCTTGATCATGGCGCGGACGTTGATGCGTTGGATGACGCCCAGTCGACTCCGCTCCATGTGGCATCAAAATATGGGAGCGCCAAAGCCACACGGCTACTGCTCGAGCGTGGCGCAAAAGTCCATCTCCAGGACAACGAGGGTCATACCCCCTCCCAAGTTGCGTCGGCGGAGGGTCATGAGAAGATCGCGCGCTTGTTGGAGCAGAGTGAGCAAAATATGTGACATTTACGAGTACAATTCGTCAAGTACCTAAACAAAGGCGTCCCACTTTGTTGTATTTTATAGTCCTATACAATGACTTCTTGTTTGTGGCCCTCCCCAAAAGACCTAGCCCACAGAGATCTAAGTCCTGTCCTCACTGGGAGGACTGCTAGGGTATCACAGCAGTAGTGACGGATGCCCCGCGCTGGATAGAACCATCATTCAAGCGGGAATCTTAAGGGGGAAGCCAGAGAGAGGGTGATTGGGACAAACGATATATCGCCTAAGACGGACGAGCATGAGTGACATCCTTTTGCGAAATTTATTGGCGTCATCCTCACCTGGAGAATCGGGTATTTTTAATCACACCTTGAGCAAGGCGGCGGACTTGCCTCGCGAATCCGTAAGCGGTGGTGCTCCTCTGTTTCCGCCTCTGCCCCTTCCTCTGCCCCATCTACCATGGCCATGACTCGTGGAGGTGGGCGGGTTAGCGTCGGCAGACGTCTGGGCGCCCGATATAGCGTCTGTTGGCCGTGCTTGCTGCGACAGGCGTGGTGGGGCCTGCTTGGTCTCGCACTGGAGTAGGAGCAGATAAGACACTAGGCTGTGCAACTGCAGCAAGCCTGCCCCGCGCCCGTGCGTCGCCTTCCTTCCTCCTCCCGTCGCCCTCCCCCTTCGAGCTGGAGGAACCATCCTTCGTTCCTTCTCTTTCACCCTCACCTTCACCTTTTTGGGCGTAATGGATGTACCAGAGTCTGTGGGGGGACTCGAGATGAAGAGGCCGTTGATGTGGCTTGACCTGATGACGTGTACGATGGTTTCGGTTGATGCTTGCTGCTGTAGTAACGACGGCTGCGGGGAGTAAGATGTCGACCCAAGGAAAAGGTAGACAGAGAAGGGAGAAAGAGGGGAAAAGGGTGGGTGTAAGAGAAAGGGACGAAGAGGCGAGAACGAACACGGACGATGGTTCCGCTATGCGAGGCTAAGCCGGGTGAGAAGTGACAGAGAGGACAAGAAACGTTTGCGAGCGACAGACTCGCTATGTTGAAAGAAAAGGAGTGATCACGCAGGGAAGAGAGTAGAACTCGAGGAGTAGGGTTTTTCAATGCACTCCACGAGAGAAGAAGGCATTGTTTAAATACATGCACTATCACTGAGATTCATAGCAAGGTAAGGGCATTGGGAGAACGAGGCCACGAATGCGAAGGCGGGAAAGCGATGCAAAAAGAGAGAGGCAGTGACGCCAGCAGACGCTGGGAGTGAATGAGAGGGACGAGGTCAAAGCGAGACGGAAAGTATGTATGGACACGACAAGGCAATGCAAGCTAGGGGAGGTTGGAGCCGGTGAAGGGGCTAATGACAGAGCGTACGAGTGCCGGCGGCAGCGACTACCTAGGCAACTTCGTGTGAGCAGGGAACTTGAAGGAGGAGGGCGGCGACTTGAGAATCGAATTTGCAAGTGTGTCGGAAGGGTCGGATCTGAGCCATTCCGCACGTGGAGTGTGAGGTCGACCTTACATTGCCTCGCCTGGACTTGCCCTTGCTCGGAGAGGACAGAGATGGCTTGACCACAGGTGGAGCAACGCAAGTGGGCGGCTGCAGACCCCTTCGCGGCTCGTTTGCCAAGCGGTGTGGTCAAATCGCCACCTTATTTCGCCTCGGACATAGCATCGGAGGCGGCGCAAGCCTCCTTTTTGCATTCGCCCTCCTTGGATGCTCGAGTGGCGTCCTTGTAGTGAGGACGACTCCTTTGGATCGCCTCTTTGTCCCGTTGGGCAGATTTCTCAGCCTTGAGGGTGTCCAATAAGGGCGTGAAAGTTGGCATGGCAGGACGTTCAGTAGAGGCGACTAGAATCGCATGAGCGAAATGATGGCTGAAAATTATATGCGCGATGGGACGGACCTAGCATCTCCAGGAGCTGGTCAGCGTCATGAGGCTTGGTTGAAGGGGCCTTAAGAGACTGCAGAAAGGCAATGTACTCCTCATCTGATTCAGATGAGTGGGGGAGAGGGGCTTCGAAAAGACCACGACGTACCTTGGTCGATGGCCGCGTTCCTACTTTCCACCCTTTTCTTCTCCAGTGGTAGCTTCATGGAGCAAACTCCACCACGGCTTGCGATTCTTCCCTTTCGTGCAGCAATCCAGGTCACATCATTTTGAGCCCAAGAACCGAAAACGATGACGAAAAGACAGACCTGGTTTATCTTTGAATATGTGCCCATCGTATTCGCGGCTGAACCCCGCGACTAATTCCCCTGTCCTGAAAGCGATGTATGCATGGGAGTAGACGTTCAGCCTTCAGATCCGAACCGCCCCATTGATGACGTCCGTGAGTACCCATGGAACTCCAACAGTTTTGTCTGTAGTACTCACATATTCTTTACTTTGTCAGGATAAAACACCTTCCAAGTTACAGTTTCATCGGTGATCCAGGTTTGCACAGACCGCGAAAAGATCTGTTCGGGGAAACTCGGGGGCAACCTGGCACGGCGGTCTTAAGGCGTTCTGAGCCGGCGGCTTTGGACTTCCCTGGAGCTTTTCCTTGGCCCTGAACCGGAATTGTGATTTCTTGGCAGGTTCGGCGGTTGCACTGGGCGTCGAGAGACAATTGCAAAGACGGTTAGACAGTAAGCCACTGGGTGAACGTCGTACAGTACCATCAATCATGGGGAATTGTGGCCAAGTGGGCTAGCTAAATTTGCAAGTCCATGCACGTACTGTATCACTTTTGCATGTCAGCGCACAAATCTCACAACCTGACTGAACGGGGCGAATTTGCTTACCAAATACAGAGGTTTCACGTCACGAGGATGACTGCCGGACTGCCATCTTCGAGTATCGTGCACGTGCTGAAAAGTTGTCACACGGTCCGGTCCGGGTCAACTCGTGTCATGGTCGCCCACGCTGCGTCTGCTCATGGCTACTTCTCCAACTTCTAACAGGGTGGGTCAATATTGTTGGACGTAGGTATCACTCATCCCTGGTCATTTTCATTTATCGTGTGAGGCAGACCTGTAAAAGGGCATGCGACGCCTCAAAATGAAGCTTGCTGTAGTATTGCCTCCCGCGGATCGCTGAGTTCCCGCGGTATATGAGCCGGAAAATGGCTGTAACCTCACTAACAGGCCTTCTTATCCATATTCAAGGTCCACCGAGCTGTCATGTCCCCCCTTAGACGACTACTCATACTGTGACGGGTCTCTGATGCATCGGGGCCCAACATGCCACCAAGGGCCCTGTCCATCTTATTGTTCTTGGCAGTGAACATCGAGGGGCCTCGAATGGCACAGCCAGCGTGTTGTCTTCATAGATCTTCCCACCATCAAAGCCATTTGTGCCAATGTCGGCAAATTGATCCCTTTGATCCAAGGTCCATGTTCAGTAACCTTGGTGATTCGCGTACCAGATAGGCACGGCACCGGACCCATAAGCGTCCATATGGATAAACGACTTGACAGCTCTTGCCCCTGCGCGCTCGATGCACTGCGACATTGACCATATACGACTTGTAGCTCTTTTGTTCACCCATTGAACCGCTATGGACAACTTGCATCACCGCAAATCCCTTTGTTTTTCCCAAGTCTTGTTATTATGTGCTGGGTGGACGCACGGATACCACCCTCCTTCCTCTGCACCGGGTCTATCTGCCCCCCCCCCCCCGATACCCAGCGCGCCAGAGCCATAACGGACACGCATGTCTACAGGACCCTCAACATCTGCACATACCAATCCGTATAGCGTCGGTCCACCTCGGGGAGATGCTATCTCAAGTGCACAATTAGTACCACATATGTTCGGTCCCGGCTTTGAGGCAGGCCCTCGAAATCGAAATCAACCTCCACCATTTCCGCTCGCCGCTCCAACGCGGTCCACCCAGACCACGTCGGGTCACTCGGTCATAGACACCGTCCTATCGACGACGTTTCAGCCACAGGTTCCGAGTCAGACCTTCGATCAAGCACAGAGTGACGAACCGCGAAATCGCCTCTTTGACGAGTACGTCCTGGTAGCCCCAAGAAAGCTCGATATATTCTTAGAAAGCTGAGACGAGACTTATCCGTTTCCCTCGTTTGTGTTTCAGAGATGAGAACGCTCATCCGGGGTGGGTGAAGTACATTCGCCTGGATGGGAGCATTTACTATCGCCACATGAGCGGACGGCTCTTGACTCCCGACGATGTCACCCAGCCGCGCATCAGAGAATGCTTCGAGAGGCTGTTGTCGCTGACCATATCCACCCTGAGGGAGCAAAATCTCCTCTCAGACTTGCCTCAGGACTTTGAAATCGTCGCTGAGCGCATGGATCCCGAGGTCCCAGAGGTATTCTACTTCGTCTCGCAGAGTCTGAGAAGCGTCATCGACTACGGATACGCTTGTTCATGCGGGCCGATCCCCGCGAACTCTCACCCACGGGAACAGTGCCCAAGCCCAAGGCTCCGTACGTCCCCCCACATACGCCTCCCACCTGTCGCATTCTCCCTTCCATTCATCACATTCTGATATCGTGCTGCATCAACTCTCCTTAGGCTTGGAAAAGACCCCGGGAACGCGCTTCTGGATGCATCTGGCCTCATATCCGATGCACATCACCTCCCTACCCCCGCACTCTGAAGCCGACTTTCTCATGGCACTGACACAAGGCGCGAATGGTGCATCATCTTCCCACGTGCTTCCATCAAGATCCGTCAGAGTTCACTGATAACCTTTTCTTCCAATTCATAATTGGTTTTTTTGTGCAGAGCGTATCCTCGACGAGCGCAAGTCAATGTTTCCTTACACGGATCAGCAGGCGCAGCGCTTCGTGCAAGTCTACCGCGACCTCAAATGTAACATCCCCCCTTCTCCCTCTCACTGTCCCTGCGCATGCTCACGGCTGGGCGAAACAACAACAGGTGTACCCTACGGCCAGGGCCGACACACGATCCTGCCCGCCCTCGCCTGGCACATCTCGCGCGTGATGACCAAAATCGAGGCGGTCCGAGAGCGGTACCACTACGGGACGAAGGAGGCCCGTCTGTACCGCGACATCGCCGTCGTCGACGCGTCGGACGACGAGCGGTCGACGTGGCGCGAGCGCCTCCTGCTCGACCCCGTCCTCTTCTGCCTCTTCTTCAACGCGCACAGGACGTACAGGGACAGGCTCGAGGGCACGCGTCCAAAGGGACACGTCTACCTCCCCGATTTTCGCGAGTTGATGAGCAGCTTGCTCGTCGAGTGGTCCGACTCGAATCTGCTCGCCACCGTATTCGTCTCGTACGTTTTTGTTCGGTCGATCGATAATCACCTAAAGATTGATATGATGATGATGACGTTTACGGCATTGATGGTTCCAGCGCCAACGTTGCCTTCTTAGCTGTGCCCGTACGTTCTATTCCTTGGGTGCCCTCTCTCTCTACGATGCAGATGGTAACTAGATCTTTCCTCGCGGGCGCAGAACATTTCCGCGCTTCCCCAGACCGCCTCACTCTGCTCTACGCTCTTTTCCATGTTCTCGATGGTCATCGGAGTGCACCACGTTTGGAGGCACCGCCGTCGCGCCGACGCAGATGACGACGAAGCGGTGCGTGACTCGCCACGGGTTTATCCTTTTCGAGTCCTCATACTCCCTCCCATTTTTCAGAGTCAATATCTCCGCGTTCGCTCTCATGGTGAGCGGGGTGACCTCACGTTACTCGCGTGCTTCCTCGCGCTCCTCTGGGCAATCCTCTCCTTCACCATCGCCGTCGGCGCGCTCTGTTTCTCGAGCGCGGCGGGCGCCGACGTGCACATGCGCCCGTTGTTCGCGGGCGTGCTTGGTGTGCTGCTGTCGCTCGGTGTGCTCACGCTGCTCGTCTTTTGGGACGCGTGGCGCTCTCCGCCCACGACCGAGCCCGAAGAGGACCATGCGCGTGGCGTTGGTGTGAGGAAATCTGGGCGCGAGGGCTGGTTGAAACATGCCCGTCGGCGAATGAGGATCGTGCGCGCCAGTGCAATGGATGGTATGCAAATAAGAATGAAGAAGATGAAGACAGTGGTCGGACGGGCAGTGGGCACAGGGAAAACAACGAATCCAACGACTTTGGAAGATTCCGACGTTAGGGCAACAAGAAGCAGTTTAGGTATCGCTGGGACGGAGAATACAGCAGATGTATGACTTTGGATGCATTGGAAAGAGCTAGTCTAGAGAATAAGTCGATGAAGTATGAAGAGGTGTGACGGATCTACATCATTGTTATACCGCATGAATCAAGGTTAGTGAACACAGATACCAGAAGGGTAAGAAAAGAAGCTCAGAATTTGGTCATTAACATAGCGATTAATGCATATCCCACCATAGCGGGAGGGGCAACAAAACAATAAGACCAGAAAATAGTCCGGCTAACCAGTCGCTCAAAGGTGTCACTCGAGACGGCTTGTGTGATCTGTGGAGAGCGTGACATATTCAGCGACTGAGAATTGATTAGAATGGCAAAAGATGTACCTGGGCTAGGGTCAACGCGGGTGGCGATGCGAGTAGAAGCACGTTGCTAAGGACAAAAACGGGACTGCCAGCGCATTATTAGAGGTGAATAGGCTGATGGACAAAGACTTACTCTTGAAACACGGGTGGATGCGTTCGGAGTGCGCCGATAGCAATAAACGGGAGGAACAAGGCAGGTACGACAACCATACGCGCAAGTATCGCCACAAAGATCGTCTTCCCTTCGCCCTCTCGCTCGCGATGCGGTGTGACTGGTTGCCCATCCTGCTCCCGAGCCTTGAGGCGGAAAATCTCGCGCAAACCACTCGCGAAGGAAGCCGTCTGCCAACTGGGAGAACTAGGGGTAGGAGTGTGGGGTTTTTCCGGAGGCCGATAGAAATATGCACCAAGCACGACGAGTGTGATGGGGATCGAACAGTTGCCTGCCTGAGCAATGGCACCTTGGACGGGATGCATATGGGCTTCAAGTAGGTGTTGTAAGGGTCTGCAAAGCGCAACAACGAGCGATATAAGCGATGCCCAGAGGGGTGGCGTCAAGAAACCCGTGACTTTTCTCCAGACGGTGCGTGCGGACCGTCCCACACGCTGCAAGAATGTGGGAGGGGGACGAGACCAAGTTGGAATAAGAAGTTCCTCCTCCTCATCATCATCGGAACCCGAGGAGGTTTCGAACACGGAATCGACTTCAGGATCGGAGGGTAGTTGGACGTTGGAAAAGTAAGGGGTACTAGGGAAGGAGTAGTAAGCATGCGCCGAGTGTCTACGCACTGGCGCACGCCTGCCCGCCTGCGATGGAGAGAGGAATTCATGTGGTTGCTCTGCATCAGTTTCGTTGGATATACGGTCTGCTTCATCATCAGCCATGGAGAGGAGGCGAACGCCATAGCTCCAGCGAATCTACAACCCACTTGATCAAATCACAGGACGGGAAACTGGAATAGAATTTGCTGACGAATTGCCCAATGGTACTACAAAGGAGCAAGTAGGTGAGAGCACGGCCGATGATAGCATCCTTTGTGTCGTCTTTGCCCCATTTGAGGTCAGGGACCGTAGCAGCGAGGGATTGCAAAAGGGCGACGGGAAGCGAATTAGAGTTCATGAACGTCGCGGCTGCCATCGCAAAGTTTCTGGCAAAAATAAATTGAGATTTCCATCTGCCATATGAGAAAGCAGGATACCTTTGAGAGGGTTTCAGTCTGAAAAGGCTGCCGAGCAGCCACGCGACTCCCAATGAAGTTCCGGTGACGAGCAAGAAAAAGATGGGAATGATCCATAGTTCTCGCAATTTTTCTGGAATGAGAGGTAAGCTATTGGCGAAATGGATGGTGATGATGGCGGACCCGGTGAGAGAAAGAAGGCGACTTTGGAGAAGAGGAGACAAGGAGTGAAGAAATTGACGTTGAGGGAGTTCAATTGCTGTAAGATAGCCGAATGAGAAGGATAAGACGGAAGATGAAATGTATGACCGACCCTCTGAGTTGCTTTATCAAGAACACCCCGCCGAGCAAGGACGTAACCGGACAGGCAGACAAGCGTGACTTGGACGATGGACTGAGGACATGAACATCAAGGGGATGATGGATGCACGACGTCGATAGGATACGTACACCAAGGACGGTTTGAAAGAGGGGCCATATCTGAGAGTCCCCGGTGGGTGTGGAAAGTGACATGGACTGAGGGTGGATCGAGGGGTGGGTGAACGAGAGCCAGATCACTGTGATTTAAGCCCCTCTTTCGCTTGGCCGTGACTGCGCACAACTCCGAAACGGGTCTGGCAACTGCCGGAGTCATCCTTTGTATGGCGATGATCCAAGAACAACGCAGTGCCTGTATGATACCGTCAAATTCTCTCCTTCCTTCCTAGACCTTTCCAGACCAGTCACAGACGCCACAGAATGTTACCACAAGACGTGAAAAAAATAATTTACCTCTGCGCTTCTCTTCCACACACATGTTCCAATCGCCTATTGCACGAAAGGCATCACCGCACTGCCTTTCGGTCACACCCGCTGGCCGTGTATTCCTTTACGGGCTGGGCTGAATTGAGGCCAAGGACGCCAGCTGACGGTGATCACTCCGCCAGGGGCTCCATTCATAGCCTCGACCTATCTGTGGCGTGGCGCTACACACGCACAATCCGGTCTCGGTCTCGGTCTCAGTTGGACCTCGGTTCCCGCGCCCACGCCCATCACCGCTCCTGACCCGAGGGTCGGCACGGCCTCAGTTGCTATTGGTGATTACTTTTGTCTTCGGTGGGCGCGGCAGCGCAGATACGTCGCCCCTACCCATCAACCAAGCGGAAATTTGGCGATGTAACACTTGGCGCCGAGCACGCCGCGCCGATCTGGGAGCCCATCGTCGCCACAAACGTGGACGCCCCACACATTCGCAGTCATCACTCCATTCCATGACCTGTCATGGTGTACGCACCTTCTTCTTCCCTATTCTGGTTGGTCATTTTGCCGCGTGCCCATCATATGTCTCTTGGCAAAATATTTTTTTTGTGTACATGCTGGACGTCTTGAGAAGGCGTCGGCGACTTGCATGTGTTTGATTTCCACCAAGAGCTGAGCCTGCACGCGGTGGGTCAGCGCTGGCTCTGAATGGAACCCCAGTCTTGTTACGTTTGTGGCGGTTGGGCCTTTTCCTTTGTCTGCATGTTTAGCAGCAGCTCATGCTACCCCATTTGGCAGGTTTTGCTGGAGAAGAGCTTGGCACATTTGGCATTTATCATTTATGACATGACATGACACCCGTGCTAACTTGCTAACTCTTGGCGACCCACAACATGGAAGCCCGGGCCTGCGCGCCGTGCACGGATTCGTGCAATTCGGATCGCCGCACTTTCCCCGTGCGCTTGCACCCGTATATCACGGGGGACGCAGCCCATCGTCCCTCGGACACGCTGGGGCAGGTGAGTTCTGGGATGTTATTTGGCTGGTCGAGGCTGGGACCGAGGGCGAGCCTGAGCTGGCGTGGGAGTATGTACCCGTGCCAGGAGACAGGCCTGCGCCTGCTCCACGCGGGTGGTTCCCCCTGCTTCATGGGAACGCGATGAATTTTACTCCACTGAGGCTTATTGTCGTCCAGAGCGCAGCTGACTGTTGGAGATTGACCGAGTGACTGAGTAAACTCCTGGCTTGTATCGCGTGTGGATACCAAATGTGATTTTTTTTTTTTTTAAGTTCCATTTTTTGTGCGCCTCGGGGTACAGAACCCCACGTAGCACTTCAAGTATGTACATGATAACGATGGTAATGTGACGAATGAGGTGTTTATGTACCGGGTTATTTCCCAAATGTGATTATGCGCCATGTCTCCTCCACTGCATGATGGTGGTGGATGATGATGTTATCGTCCGTTACGTTACGTTACGTCATAGATAAGTGATTGCGAGCTGAGAATCCGTCAGAGGTACAGTATTGACCTGACAGTGACCATGGCCTGGTCTTGCTCTGGCACTTCCAATGCCGGACTCGTAACCAACTTATTGCGCAATAAACTGATCAATTCTGAAACAGTGGCCGCCGTGCGCGCACCTCCCCGCCTAAACCAGCCCAGAATCTAATCCACGCTGACCCTTCGTCTCTCTATGCCTCCTAGGCGATGACACTCGTAGACCGTGCAAACTACGTCCTCGACAAGCGTAATGCATACGAGGACTCGCCCCAGTGAGTCTCCATCTGAGAACCGATCATTACGATACGGAGAGAACCCTGACCCCACTGTACGATACGATACCATTAGATCAATCGGCCACGACGCGACCATCTCTGCTCCACACATGGTACGTTTGGTTCCCTCAGCACAACAGCAACCGACACCCACCCATCCCTCCAAAACAGCACGCGCACTCAGCCGAGCTTCTCCTCCCATACCTGCGCGATCATCCCGGCGGCCGCGGCGCGCGTGTGCTAGACGTCGGCGCAGGTTCGGGCTACCTCACCAGTGTCTTGTACCACCTCGCCTCTGAGCGCGCCAGTGGTGAGCCCCCCGCCGCGCAGCAGCAGCAGGACAGCACCGTAACCGTACCCGGCACAGACGCAAACGCAAACGCAGGCGCGGGTGCGGCGGCGGCGGTTGTCGTCGGCATCGAGCACATACCGGAGCTCACCGCACTCGCGGAGCGGAACATACGCGCGGACGGGCTCGGAGGTGCGATCGACGAGCAGGCGATCGTGCTCGTCACGGGCGACGGCCGACTCGGTACGTTCGTGTCCCCTCTCCCTCTCTCTCTCTCTCTCAATCGAGTGACGGTGGCGGGGTAGGGTACGCTCCGAAGGGGCCTTACGACGCGATTCATGTTGGCGCGGCGGCGCGGACGATACCGCCTGCGCTCGTGGAGCAGCTCGCGAGTCCGGGACGCTTGGTCATCCCCGTCGGGACGTATTCGCAGAGGTTCATGCAGGTCGACAAGGACG
>Ga0307510_10004537_pt1 | contig 16345 bp, 16 predicted proteins | sample 12_EM_MG_FD_207224 | JGI IMG/M metagenome (GOLD analysis project Ga0307510, IMG submission 207224) | Populus trichocarpa ectomycorrhiza microbial communities from riparian zone in the Pacific Northwest, United States - 12_EM | ecosystem: Host-associated > Plants > Roots > Unclassified | place...
CCAGTGGCATCTCTCGTGCATAGTCATCACATTTAACACATGTATTAATTATATATTTTCTTCATACTAGTACACACTATATATATACAGCTTGCAATGGAACGCGATACATGCCTCTGCACATATCCATCATCATACCCTCGGTTGAATTAGTAGTAAATTGCGTTATACATCCTCAAGTCAATAGGGCTGTTGACGACCCAGCGCCGGTCTCCCTCTGAAATGAGATGAGCCAGGTCAAGAATTGTCCCTAGGTCAACCAAAGTAAACTCTTGCTCATCTTCTCTCAGCTGAACCGTAACAAGTCTGTATATATCAGAGGGCTGGCCTGAGTTCACAGGGCTCAATATCTGAACGCCTACCAACCGCTGGCCAGTGTCTTGGCTGCAGTCCCTGATTTTAAAGAGCACCACAAGCTTTGTCCGGAGACGACCCCTCAGCGCACGATACATCTCGTCACTCCCGGCCTGTACCCAAATCAAATCATTCCGAATTTCTTGATTCCGAAATTGGTGAGTTCCTGTGCATTGTGCACAATGGATGTTGTAAACATCGGTTTCCAGGAATGCCAAAACCGGGATTTTGAGTTGCGTTAGTAGTTCAACAGGAAGTAGTTGCAGTATTGTATTACCCTAGCGTGAATAGCTTACCTAATAATTAAGAGAGCGGTATATGGCTTCATAGGATGACCGTATATCCGAACCTATGCTCCAGAAGTTATGAGCTTCCTAGAGGCATCTGGAAGATAACTCGGACCACTGGATGAGAGCAGGTTGGAAGATATGTTTATCTGATTGGAACGATGTTTGGAGAACACTACTCCTCTCACTCTAGTCGCATATGCATATTGCTGCATAATGCTTTGATAACTCGATATCGGAACTGATCACTCCATATTCCATATTACTATTGGTATATAGGCATTTGGACCACATATTCATACATAGTCTATCATGACGAAGAGATTGAAGACTGTCTACTGGTGGAGTGGGGACACCCTCAGATGAAATAGCAGTTGGAGAGATTTTCTGAGTTGAGCCAGGCAAGTTTTCAGGGTCAAACGGTGTTCGCACTTTGTTCTGATGAACTGAATTGTTAAGAAGATACTTCTTAACTAAAGAAGTCGAAGTAGCATGAACATTAGTATAAATAGTAGGCCTCTCCCCCGATGATTGAAGAATCATCAAGCAACGGAGGAGAGTCCTTAACAATATAACAAGTTAGCGAGTTATGTTTAACCTTTTGATATTTGACTACTCTTTATTACTTTACCTTTTCCAAACGATTATCAATGAGCCTTCCTGACTATTAATTTGTTGTCTCGAATATCCTTGGCCTAGTTAGCCCAGCATCCTACCATGTTAGCTATCCTGTAACACTATATTGTTATTCTTCTGTCACGAAGGGTCACACTCTCCCTTATGCTATCAGACTTGATTGCCTGTTTGATCCTATATTACCTTTTTTTCATCCTCCAAAACCCTACTGAGACTGCCATTGACGCATCTCAACCAACTGAAGAGCCCTTGGACGATTGGGAACTAGAGTTAGCAGGCGAAGTTACATTACTGTACTCCACCCCTTCTCTCCCACCAACCCTCCCGCCCCGATCGTCAACTCTGGAAACCAGTGTTCATCTGTCTCCTCCTGTTGATCGCTTGTATCAAATCTCAAATGATTACCAGGAGTATATTGATTCACTTGAACAGAACTGGTGGCATACGCAATACGAATCCTTTCGTCACCCATTTCCTTCCAAAAGGCGAAAACCAAAACCTATTCTTATCAGACTTGTTAATCTGATACCTCAATAAAATGTTGGAAAACCAACCTGGTTCACCATTTCCTTTTGAAACCTCCTCCCGTGATGAAACACCAGATTATCCCATGGTAGATGAGGAAAGCTCAACACCTTTTGCTTCATCTTTCGCCCCGTCAACTGGACCTCTTATGATCCCCTCTGGACCTAGCTCACTAGCAATGAGTCGATCCACAAGCGCACCTTATTGGATCCGAAAGCCTTACTCCGGCTCAACCCATCACCAGCACTCGAGAAACCCCACGAATCCTTCTGAACTCCTTAAACGACAAATTGCTCAAGCATTCAGGATGATTTTGTCCACCATACATCAGAGCCAAGATGAAAATCTAATAGCTCTCGAAGTATTTTCATATGATGCTAAGGTGCAATACGGCAGCGTACAATTACTACAAACCCGGTCAGCAAAGGGCGAATCAATTGTTGATGAGGAGCTAACCGATGTAAAGTGAGCATTGACAATGTTGGAAGGAGCAACATGAGTTGAGCGAGAATGTCCAACAGCCAAGATAGCCGGTCAATATACACGACAGGAGGCACAGCAGAAACAGGATGCAGAATTGGCGGAGGGCCGTGATAAGATTCTGGAACGTGAGGTTCTTGAACAAAAAGATCTGTTCAAAAATCAGGATGCTACCTGACAACGAGCTCTCCATGATCACGAGGGACGAGCGGATCAGCTACTAAAGCAACACAAAGACAAGGCCACCATTTAGCAACAAAAGGATCGTCAAAGGGCAAGAGACCACCTTGACAAGCAACGATTCGAATTTCAAGCTATAATACAAACCTTAACTGCAAGATTGGATCGTGCTGAAAAACTTCACTATACGATTCCGCCAACTGATGGTGGTGATGGTGACTCCTGACCTTTTAACTGAGGGCAACAAACCCCTTGGATATGTTACGGGGTAGCTAACGCGGTAGGATTCCGAGCTAACTAGGCCAAGGATATTCGAGACAACGGATTAATAGTCAGGAAGGCTCGTTGGTAATTGTTTGATAAAGGTAAAGTGATAAAGTATAGTCAAATATCAAAGAGTTAGAATATAACTCGCTAACTTGTTATATTGTTAAGGTCTCTTCTCCATTGCTTGATGATTCTTCAACCACAGGGAGAGAGTCCTCTATTAATACTAATGTTCATGCTACTTCGACTTCTCTAGTTAAGAAGTATCTTCTTAACAGTTCAGCTTGTCAGAACAAAGTGCGAACACCGTGTGACCCTGAAAACTTGCCCAGTTCAACTTAGAGAATCTCCCGAACTGCTATTTCATCTGAGGGTGTCCCCACTCAATCAGTAGACAGTCTTCGATCTCTTCGTCATGATAGACTATAAAAGAATATGCGGCCCAAATGCCTACATACCAATAGTAGTATGGAATATGCAGTGATCAGTTCCGATATCCAGCTATCAAAGCATTATGCAGCTAATCGCATATGCAACTAGAAAATGAGAGGAGTAGTAATCTCTAAACATCGTTCCAATCAGTTGAACATATCTTGAAATGTGCTCTCATTTAGTATTCCGAGTCGTCTTCCAGATGCCTCTGTGAAGCTCCTAACTCCGGGAACTTGTGTTCGGATATATGGTCATCCTATGAAGCCATATACCTCGCTCTTAATTATTAGGTAAGCTATTCCCGCTAGGGTAATAGGATACCACCCGAAGGTATCAACCCTGACAAAGAGGCAGCATCAACTCGGCGACAGAATAAATGAAAGGAAGTTGATTGCGGAGAAAACAATCAACCACCACCCCCACCAGGTAATACTGGTGGAGATCTCGACCCAGATGACGATGACGATTATGATAAAGACAAAGATGGAGGCGATGGCAAGGGCAGGAGAGGCGGACGTCCGGAACACAATGCTCGAAGACCATCGCTCCTCAGAGATGCTTCTCCCAGTACTAGAGCCATGCTGGAATTTATGCAAAGTCTTAGTACTTCACAGCGACCAATAAAAAACACTGTGGAATCTCCCTATTTCTTCACAGGAGAAGATAACCAAGACGTTAGAAACTGGTTAACTGCAGGTAAAGATTACTTCGATAGCAACCCCACACAATCGGAGAACCACTCACATCGCATCGTATTCGCCTTAGGAAAGACTAAGGGAAATAAGGTTGCACCTTTTTCGGAGACATACCGGAAGGTCATGGGGGGTTTAGCTGGTTACACTCAAGACACTAGCATTTCAAGGTGAGAACGTTTTCGACAAGAGATTATTAAACAATACATCGGTATCGAAAAGGAACGACGAGCCCTAGAAGAAATGGATAACATTATCTATAAGGGCAGAATTGATACATACCTTTTAGTCTGCGAGAATCTTAATATTAAGGCCGGTCTCACAGGAATAGCGTCGAGTGTCAAGGTTGAATGCAAACTTCCGCAGGATATCCTTCGTTGATTATCCTACTTCAAGTTTAACGATGACAATCGCTAGATAGAAACCTTGTGGGAAGTTGGAAGACAGGAAGAATAACTTCTCGACCGTGGAAATTTGTTGAAATCCATATCGACCCCTCACAACCCCGCCCCCAAGAACAAGCAAGATGGGTCAGAAAAGCGATTCAATACGCAGTTTGAGAAAAAGAATGATAAACCACGAAAGGATAATACCTCTCGATGGAAATCTCCACGGACTACAACACCGAAACGAACTGGAAATAATTCCAAGAATGAACATACAGACTGGAAGAAAGCTCATGAAGGAATCGCAGAAGATGTGGTTGAGAAACGAAAGAGGGAAAAACAATGTACTCGTTGCACCCTCAGGAACGACAGCTGGAGAAAGTGTTGAAAGCAGATGGTAGTGGCAACTACCTTCGCTTATAATGATAGGGGAAACCCTAAACCTCATCGAAAGCCACGACCTTCAATACTGGCTATTCACAACCCTCCACTGTCACGTTCAGAACAAATCCGTAAGATGAACCGAGTACAGGGAGATATACCTACCCAAGGATAGGAATTATCCGATACAGAAATGTCATAGGTGCACGCGTTGAAAAAATCATTTGAAGTATTTCCTTTCCCATGTTTATAAGTCCTTATACTGCCTTGTTTAGTGGACAAACTAGGGCGGGTGCCATCTTGTGTTTAAGAATGACAAGGACACGGTAAGTCGTGCCTTAGATTCGAGAAGCAAGCAGGTACCTCATATTATTAAGGCAAGCAGGAAGCGAATACAAAATTCTTTTTTCACAGGCTAGTTACACCTTGGCATGTTTCAGATGTTCTTGGCAAAGTCTTAGGGCTCATGCAAAATTTCTCGCTGCAGATCCTGGACAATCCAACTGATTTGCAGGCACCGCCACAATGGTGTAATTAAGGGACCAGGTACTTTTTTGTCCGCCCGAAGGAGGACGGAGATTGCCATCCCAGGAAGGACTTTTGGTGCCACCCGAAGGTGGACTTTTGGTTGCCCCCCTAGGGGGAACCATTTCATCATCCTGGAGGATGGAGACTCGTTGATGACGACAGTACAAATTATATTTGTTCTTGCCCTTAACAGGAGTTGAACGCGTCACCTTAAGGGTAATACTGGAGGAGCCAATTCCAGCAAACCGCTAGACCACAGCGGACGGTACAGAATTATGATCAGATGATTACCCCTTATACCCCCTCCTCGCGTAAAAACACGTTCATGCAATAACACCTGTTGCTATGCATCAACAAAACAGAAGTCGGTACAACAACCATCTTACACGATAGAGAAGTTTTATTTTATTTTATTTTATTTTTTTGCATATTTTCGCGTTGGTATTTGGTTCATTTAGTGGGCTTTATGATTTTGGGAACTCCTCGGCAGGGGGTAAAGACTACTTGTAGTGGGCTGGCCAGAAGTATACGCTATCTTAATTTTTATTGTGACAGTTTGTCTGAGGAGACCTTAGTGGTCAAAACAACGTGGGCGTTGTCACAAACATGGGCAATTATATCATATACAGTATGCCTAAACGGGGCAAGCAACAACTACAATTACGCACTAAGCGAACTGATTGATGGGCAGATCCCGATATACGTGCACCCGAAGGCTATAACTGTCCTGAAGGATATGGGCAAATATATATCCTCGGCAAACGCTACCGAATTTCAGTTCTATTAGATTCTGGATTGAATATTTTCCGCATCAACGAGCAACTCGTTGAAGACCTACACATACCCGTAACACTCGAGAACCGATGTAGTTCAAATTCAAGTGTTCACGGGAGAAAACATTGCTTCTGGTGGAACGAATTTCATGAAACCTCTATTCCTACAATAGGAAACAATCAACACCTTTCTCATATTTCCTGCGAAATAGCTTTGGCAGGAAAATATGGTATTCAAATACCATTCGGATGGTGGCATCAGGAACAACCTATCACCGATATTGCAAACACAAAAACTGGTCCTTGGAGGATCACGATTGCCAATCGCACTTCCTTCCCGAAGACGAAGGAATGTCAGTAGAATTGGATAAAGACGTTTTAAATGACCCAAACGCTGTGGTCATCGGTTGAATGGAAAGGTTTGATGACGAAACGGTTACCATTATCGACTGGCTACAGGAAAGGTATCACGACTCCCTCAACCTATTCCGTCCTTCTACGCCAGAGAAATTAGCACCTTGCCGTACCTTCGACCATGCGATTGACCTTAAACCTAATACCCAGCCACCATGGGGTCCAATATACCCCTTATCTCAAAAACAACTTGAGGTGCTACGCAAATACCTTGATGATATGCTCAAACAAGGAAAGATTTCCCTGAGCAAATCATGAGCTGGCGCACGCATCCTTATCGTTCCAAAACCGGATGGTCACCTAAGGCTTGTTGTTCACTACCGAGGACTAAATAAAGTCACGATTCACAACAAATATCCTATCCCCCTAATGACGGAATTGAGAGATCAAGTCCATGATGCTCAAACCTTTACGAAGTTAGACCTGAAAGATGGTTTCCATCTGATCAGAATTCGTAAAGAAGATGAATGGAAAACCGCTTTTCGAACCCGGTATGGACATTATCAATACCGAGTAATGCCTTTTGGGTTAGTCAACGCACCAGCCACCTTCCAAACTATGATGAACGAGATCCTACCGGAATTTCTTGAGCAAGGAGTTGTTGTATATATTGACGATATTCTTATCTATCTCAAGAGGGTCAAAGAACATATTATACTCATTGGAAAGGTTCTGCAAAGGCTCCGCGAAGACCAAATGGCTATTTCCTTGGAGAAAAGTGTATGGCGTTTAAAAAAGGTGGACTTTTTGGGCTATGTTGTGGCAAAGGATGGGGTAACAATGAATGAGAAGAAGGTGGAATCTGTGAAGGCTTGGGGAGCTCAAGCCTCGGTTAACGATGTTCAGATTTTGCTCGGGTTCGCCAACCGTTACGGACGATTCATTAAGAACTTCTTGGCTATCTGTGCCCCGATAACTCATCTGTTAAAAGAAGACCCCAAGAAATTCCTTTGGGTCAAAGAACAACAAGAGGCCTTCGATGACCTCTAGCACTGCTTCATATCAGCACCAATCCTATTTTATTTCCATCCAGAACTTGACACGGTTGTGGAAACAGATGCCAGCGATTATGCACTAGGATGCATCTTGTCGCAGTTTCATGGAAAAAGACTTCATCTTGTCGCCTTCCATTCCCGAAAGCTTAGCACAGCTGAGCGAAACTACGACATCTATGACAAAGAATTTTTGGCTATCCTTGTTGCCTTCATGGAATGGAAACATTACTTGGAAGGAACTGAGAAACCAATAACCGTCTATACCAATTATCAGAACCTACAATATTTTCTTACAACAAAGGCCAGGACGCATAGACAGATTTGGTGGACACAGAAACTGGGTGGTTTTAATTTTAAAATCATCTACCGACCAGGCACCAAAGTAGGAAAGCCTGACGCTTTAAGTAGGTCGCCGGAGTACCGCCCTGAAGAGGGAACTACTCATCGCGAAAAACAAATTTTGAAACCTCAACACTTCGGAAAATTCCAAATCGCCGTTGTGTGGGGGACAGATTCAGGACAGCATGAACTGGAATTTCCCCATGAGGAAAAGGAAATAGGTATTTGGATTCAAGAGCTGAATGAGAAAGCTCGAATCCCAACAAAAGGGTCAAAGCTTGCAGCAGGACACGACCACTATAGTATCGAAGACATACTAATCCCTGCCAACAACCGAGCACTAGTCAAAATCGGTTTAGCAATCGCAGTACCAAAAGGAACCTACAGTCACATAGCACCAAGGAGTGGCTTGGCTACCAAAGGTATCACGTTAGATGCAGGGGTTATCGATGCAGATTACAGAGGAGAAGTCAAGGTCCTACTTGTTAATTATGGCAAGTTGGATTACAAGGTCAAGATAGGAGAACTCATAGCGCAGTCATCAGCAAAAAAAGCGTTTTCTCCGGAGGGACGGAGCCCGCTTCTGGACGAATAGTGTCCGCTCTTTGCGTCCGATCCTCCCGGATCTCCGGTTCATTCTTTGCCTTTCATCTCTTGCGTCTGGTGCACACAGACGGTCCACTTTCTCTCCACAGCGTCCGACGCGCTTGTAGCGGCCCCACCCCCTCCTAGTGCCTTCCCCTTGTATCCGCCCCCTTAACCTCTTGTCTACTAGCCTCCTGCCTACTCCTTGAGGTTGCGCGCATCCGGCGGCCATCTCTGCTACCCTCCTACCTTTGGTGACCTAGATCTGTCCGCTTCCATCGGCCTCCATCCGCCGCCATCCTAGGTCGCTTTTTTCTTAGTCTGCACCTTACGGTCACTTCCATAATTCCCTTACTGTGCACAAGACGCCCGGCGCGGCCGCCATGCAGACCCCCTACTTTGGTTGGCTTCCCTCCCCGCAGGAGAGCCTAGTGTCGCATTAATCATCTGCAGAACTCAGGCGGCCGAGTTGAACCCGGACACTTTGTATGGGAATCTCTTCCTTAAGTCGCCGGCTTCAACCTGGCCGCCTATTCAATTCATTCTATTTAAAACATTCCCTTAAATGGCCACGGATCATGTAGTACTCCTGCAGCCGAGTGGAAGCCGGACACGCGATATGGGCACTGCCACCCTAAGTATACGGCTTCAAGTTGGCCGTATATTCATACAGAACAATTGATCGTATTTAAAACATTCCCTTCAATGTCTGCGAATCATGTATTACTCCTGCGGCCAAGTTGAAGCCGGACACTCAATATGGGAACTGCCACCTTAAGTGTCCAGCTTCAACCCAGCCGGATATTTGTGTAGAACAATTCAACCTATTTAAAACATTGCCTTAAAGGTCCACCGATTGTGTAGTACTCCCACGGCCGAGTTGAAGCCGGACACTGAATATGGGCACTGCCACCTTAAGCGTACGGCTTCAACTTGGCCGTATATTCATGCAGAAAAATTCAACCTATTTAAAACATTGCCTTAAATGCCCGCGGATGGTGTAGTACTCTCGCGGCCAAGTTGAAGCAGGGCACTCAATACGTAAACTGCCACCTCAAGTGCCCAGTTTCAACTCGGCCGAATAAATACCGTACATAACTGGATAGAATAATTTAATATATTTCATTAAACGTCCTCAGATCAATCCTGTGATTAACTATCCATTGCTTCTTACCGCTAGGCATTACCTGCGCCTGTCCAATCACTGCCCCTATACGGAGTATTCGCATGTCTCGACCATTGATCCGGTTGCCGACTCGAATATGTCCGCACGAAATGTGAAATCTGCCACCATTGATCGGATTGAGTATGCGAACTAATGCCAGGCGATGGATGCCTGCGGCCTCACTTAGAATATTTCTTATCTTAAAAAGTGCTAGCAACCGAGCCACTACGCGTCCTCGTAAATCTCCATAGTTCGCTTCCCCACCAGTCTGGACCCACACCCAATCATTTCCAGAGCCACCGTTGCGGAATGCCTTCGTTCCAGTACAGCGAGCCCAGTGGATCTGGAACCTGTCAGTTTCCGAAAGTCAGGCACTGGGATTACATGCTGAGCAAATCCCTCTACAGGAAGTAACCCCAGTTCGGCGGGTCCTCAGGCAACCGGCGGTCATTCGCAGCAGTGTGCCTGATAAAACGGAGTATCTCCTCCATCATGTTGGAATAATGGATATCGAGGGCTGTGCATAATTCGGTCAGCGTGCTGGTGTTCTTTATACCGCGTTTAAGAACCCGGTGAGGTGTGCTGCGACTTGAAACATTCCGCATTTCCATCCCACTATCTTCTACCACCATCACACTTTCAACTTTCGAAAGTGCTTCTATTGTCTGCAACCCTATTCCTAGGGTGTGCTGGCGGCCATAGTGCGACAAGATCTGTTGGGCGGCTTCATTCTTGCTTGACCTGAGGTAGACATCTTTAATCTGATCCTTAGGTGCTAGTTCACCGATCTCGGTTGAATACATCGATATGGATCCAAAACGCCATACATGGGAGGCAAAGGGAGTCAGGTAGTGCATCTTGATGAAGTTGAAGTGGTTCTCACGCCGTATCAAATCTGCCAGCAGATCAGACATTTCAATCCTCTCTTGATCAGCCAGCTGAAGGCGATTAGCGACACTTCTATAGTAAACTTCTTTAGCATGCTGATCTGCCATTAATTCCCTTAGCTCCCGATCCTGGCAATTTGCTTGACCCCGTGTAGCCTTCGATGTACGGAACTCAAGAAAAATGTCCTTTATCCGGTGGAATGTCTGCAGGTAGCTTTCCATGTAGGAAAGTGTATCTGATGTATGACTGCGATATTGAGCTATGAGAGTGAAGTCCACAAGCGCGGTAATACACTTCAAAGCGCTCTTGAAATCCTGATACTGAGAACTGTCTGGATTTCGCGGTGTGGACGCCAATATGGCTGCAATACAACGGCCGACATCGCGAATCTCCTTCCTGGCCATTGTGTGATTTCGCGATAGTCCTTTTTCGGTACACTGAATCTGGGTTAAGGAGGCATTTCTTTCCAAGCATCGTCGAACGCCTGCTGCCGTTCATGCTTTTTCGGGAATCCTTCCACCCATTCCATCATATGTTTGAATAAGCCAAGGTGGATGTTGTGCAAGAGGTCCGGCTTGTGTAGGTCCGCGGGGCTTACTCGGTGGAGCCTGGTGAATACATTGTTTCATATTTTCACACCCAACCGCGGAAAGTATTCTGCAATGCCGTCCGCTTCTGCCGGCTCATGCCTCAAGGGTTTCTCTCTATATAGCAGGTAGTCGCGGGTCTCATACATCCGCCGCGCATCCCCACCGAGCTCCTCACACAGAACCTGACACTTTGGGCATGACTTGCTGCCTATTACTTGCAAGGCTGCATGCTTAGCATGATCCGCGATCCAGGCCAACAAAATGGGAAAACAAAGGCGTGTTTTGCCATCTGCACAATCCATTACCGTTCCTTCTCGAGCAACCTGCTGTAATGGTGCCAGGACAAGATCGAAGACAGCCCCGAGGATATCCGCGTTGGTCTGCCGCTGGGCTTGGTTGGCACGGGCTGATTCGCCAGTGAACTTTGGCAGTACTGGAAGCAATGCCAGAAGCAGGATTGGCATTTTGGCAGGGCTGCTTCTTGTTTTCAAAAGGATATTGCCGATCGTCATGTATACCGGCCTGGCTGTCTTATCTCCGGAGAACGTGGTAAGGTGTGTCTGGTCAGACAATCCGATAATGGGCACAACTGTGGACCCGGCGGGCAAAGCTTTCTACCAAGGAATGAAATAGGCTGTTAGTACTGGAAACACCACTCCAAGAACCTTTCAGGACCTATCTCATACCTGCATAGCCCACCACCTGTCCGCCGTATGCATCTCTGAATATAATCGCTCCCCACTGGAATCATATTCTCGAATAGATGTGTAAACCATAACTGCGCTATACGCCACCTGACGGATCAGGTAGCAGACACAGTCAATAATCTTTTGATAATAGAAAGTTTTTGCCTGTCGACCATCATCAATACTGGCTTCCGCCCACACCCGGTATTCACGAAATGGGTCCAGTATGTTGAGGTGTTGTCGCAAGGTATAGGCGGACCGGAATGATCTGCTATCCATACCACCCAAACTTTCCGCAAAGTACGCGTTGATCTGCGACTTGGCTACCTTGCTCCGGACAAACCAGCTTGCCCAATTAAAGTCATTTGCAGATGAGAAAGGGCTCCAAGGGTCATCGGTCATAGCCTTGTTGAGCTCTGTATAGCCAGCAACTTTCCTGACTCGTCTGCCGGCACAGGGAATAGTTTCTTGAACCGCAGGGCGCACGCGGACTGGTCGGTGGCAAATTTCTTCCGTGTCTGAATCGTTCTGCATATCATCTATCTCACCACTTGCTGAATGGAAATCTGGGATCTCCAGCTTTCAATCAGATTCGTAGTCTGAGTGGGTCAGGTTTTGAAGTTAATCACCAACAAAAGTATGTCCCATGGAAGCCGAGTCCGCAATCGCGCTGAGGGAAAGACCGATATCAACATGAATTGTCTGAAGGTGTTTTTCATATGCAGTGGCTTGTTGATAACGTCGCCTGCAATAAGGGCACTTTCTTCTCATTGAGGTTATCGTGTGTGGTGTTTCTCTTTCAAGTAGTCTGGCGGATGCGTAAGCAGATGGGCTGAGTGGCTGCAGCAGACTCAGGCTTTCAAAGTGAAGGGTAGGGTTCTTTCAAGGGGTAAATCGAGAAAATTTAAAGTTTATGTAGTCGGATGACGAACCGGTCCAGACATTCAAGCTGCCAACCGTTATTCACAGTTTAACTTGTGAAACCTGTTCTTTGTTGAGATGAGACTATGGGAGCCTTGGCTCATGGGTCACGGCTCCCATTTGGCTCTGTTGCGGCCTAAAACCTTATCTGAAACCTATTGTCATTGTGGGTGGGTCACGTGACTTTTCAAGATATTCAAGTTTGTACAGGGTACAATCCTGTGAACCCTATTAAAACTGTGCTCGTGCGGCCTATATAAGCCCTCTCTTCCCTTCCTTCCATCTTCTCTCTATAATCCTTTCCCCAATCACAATCACATCCTCGATCCGCCAGCCTCTCCTAACAGGACCCACGAAGCTCAGCAGAACCTCTCACTCGTCCGCAGTATCACCAGTGTATCCTCAGCTCATTTCAGATTACCTATCTACATTTCCCTAGCCAATAACCCCTTCACAGCCATTACCATCCGCAGAACTCCCTTTACCGTCTGCCAGGCCCGCTCTATTTCGATTTTCGGATCTTTTACAATCATTCTTCTTCAAAAGTACCACCATCTACTAGCGGCCATGCTCTATCCGCTGAGGGACTATTTAAACCCCCCTAAAAAACAGCCTCTTTTAGATCCATCAACCACCCCTAACACCCCGATCACTATTACAATAGGAGCCTCAAAGGTTGGTCTGACTTTCGAAAAATTGGCGTCCTTTAAAAACGACGGCGATGTTACCTGGTGCATGTACGTTTGCGGCATCCCCCACCCACGAACCTATAGTCCGGAGTATAAAGCCTGGCGAAATGCTATGAAACGTAAGATGGAGCAAGACAGGATCCCAGGGTGGAAGCAGAGTACAGCCGCACAATGGGCGACAATCCAGGCACATGCTCTTACCCTCCGGACTGTTAGCCAGAGGTCGGGACTCTGGCAGGCTGATAACCCCCGTGGCGAACGTTTTACCGAATGCCTCGACCTTTTGCTAAAGGACATAGCAAAAAAACATCAGGCTATCTTAAGAGACATGTTGAGAGCACCTGTTGCCCCTGTTCCGGTTGCGGACCCCACCCCGCCAGCAATGATTGTAAGTTATCCCCAAGCGTCCGCAATAAACATGTACCATATATGCTAATACAGCTTCTGCTGGTCTCGCCGGTCCGCGGTCTGTCCGTCTCTGGATAGATGAGCCATCCGTAGTCCGCCCAAGCAACCCACTTCCCGTCGGGATGGACAAGCTCCAGTGGGAAAGTCGTGGACATGTTTACTGGATGGAGCTAACTGAGCCCACCTTTCCGAACCTGCTAGCGGGCATAGACAAAGCCATGGCACTGGGCGGCGGATTTCATATGCTTATTGCTGCGACGAGACAGGGCACACGTCTGCTGCAGAACGCTCCAGAGGAGCCGCTGCCGCTTGCTGAAATGATCCGAATCACAAATAGCCGACTTGTCCGCATATGGTGGTCTTTGAATCCGCCAAGTGAACCAATTGATCTGCTCTTCTGTTGCTATCGAAGCAATGATACAGAGGATAGTACTCCTCCTCCTGGTGAGATCAGGTTTGCTCCTCGTGATAACTGGGGCCCCTCTCCAGCCAGCTCAGATGACGGGTCCGCCGGTAGCGATATTGGACAGAGCTCAGATCGCCACCAGCCTGAGTCATCCGCGGCGGCCGCAAAGCGAACCACGTCATCAAGGACTCCTAGGAGTGGTCATACCACAAAAAAGACTAGGCGAACACACCGCATCAATTGGGCGCATGTTGGCAAATCAGGGCCAGAGTCTTCTGGTACCCAAGCTTCTGTCCCTCGTGCTAACTTGGGCACTCGTGTTTTGAGGTCTAGTAGACAAGGAGAATGGGAGACTGACCTAAAGAAAGCATCCCGGACCCCTGCCAATAACGGTGGTAAACGCAACCTCGCGGTCTTGCATGAGGCCGATGAGCCATACAGTTCGGATGGAAGTCCGGAACCCCTGAGAAAGGTGGCCCGCCAGGTGGGGGCAATCGATGCTGACATTGAGGTTCAGCCGGACACACCCGATCGGGAGCATAATCCGAGTCGGCAACTTGCTGACAGGCCTAGTCCGACAAACAGTCCGTCTCCGTTTACTCCCAATCCGAGTCACGATCATGCGTCCGCAGCCTCTGATCTGGCAGAGGCGAGAAGGTCAGCTGCGCATCTTTTGATGCTGGCCGCAGGGGCCGAGCAGCCTGTCAACAGATTGGCGACACAAGTCGATACGCCCGGCAGAAGCCATTCCCCCTCGGATCCGCGTACCGGCGATGTGTTTGCGGATATTCCGATGGTTGAAGAAGTGGGAAAACAATTAAGCCTGCCCGCTGACTCCCCAACGGACTCAAGTGGATACTCTACACCTGGTAAGTTCCGGTTACGACTACCAGGTTTTTCATCCATTCTGTTGGCAAGGTCTGCCGCAGTTCCGGCAGAAATGGGCGTTGGGAGTCCGCTCAAGCCTGTTTCTGTCCTGGCTCACTTGCTCTGCGAACAAAGCTCTCCTGCCCCGACCAATGTGGCTAATGTCTAGCTAGCTGAGGGCGCAGGTCCATTTCAAGCAATTTACAAGTACTAGGCCATGATCGACCCTTCGACTTTTCCTTTTGGTGTTTTCACTTGTGTTTCTAGAGTTCATGTTATTCTCGCTGTTTCCTGACTATTTCTGTTTTAGATTAGCCCACTACGTCTGGGCTGCTTGCCCTGATCAGTATACTTAATTTAGACCTGCGACTGTCCGCAGATCCTACGGGTGTTTCCTTTGGGTGTTTTTCAATTGGAGTTTAACTTTTAGAGTTTTGTGCGTTAGTCTTGTATTTTTTCCCACACATTTCTTTATTGGATTGGCCCGGCAGTTGCTGTTCCGGGTTGCGCAAACCCAATGTAGTCTACGGACACTTTGTTGCTCTACAGGGTCCCTTTTAGAGCTTTGCACACCATTCTTGTTTACCACTAGCTGTACTGCGTTTACCGGGTCGCCTTGTGGGCCCTGCTCTCTGAATCTTCGCAAATCATTGTTGCTCTTTTCCTGCTCTTTTTCGTTTGGTATATGTTCTCTCTGCTGGTTTTAGCGGTTTGCTCCTTGGACTTGTGCGGATCATTCTTCTTCTCTAGCTGTTTTTCGTTCGGGGTTGCTCCTTTCATTACTATTCCTATCCTAGCTTTTCATCTTATATCCCATCAATTGAGCCTTAGCGGCAGCTTTCACTTTCTGAGATTAGCGTCCGGGCCCGCTCCCTAGCATTACCCGCATGTGTTTCTATCCCTTTGGCAGACCTACTCAAACTAGATTAGTCAGTACATTCTGATAAACCTCTTATCATCTGGTTCAGGAACCCCAATTACCTAACACTCGTATTGCCCCAGTGAAATCGCAGCGCGGCCAAGTCTTCGCGTGCAAATTCCTATTCAGGTATCAAGCGGCAATTTGGACGCGCGGTGTGTGCAGACGCCAGCGGACATGAAAGGGAGTTATGAACTGTAAATGTCCTTAGTTCTTAAGGAAGCTGGGCCCCTCATTTCGATCTTCCAAGTTCCCACCCTATATCGTACTCTTAGCTACCTACCAATAGAGCCTTCCTGACACCACCTGCACCTTAACGTCATACACTGCAATTGTCTTCTATCACTATTCACCTGCATACTATCTCACAACAACAGCGGCGGCTTATAGCAGACCGAGGACGTTCATCGACACAGGAAAGGCAAAGGCAAAGGGAGGTCTATCGCGGACGTTGCCGGGGATCTGGGTCCAGGGACGGATTAACCATAATCACATCGCCCAGTGTTGGGTCTGTTCTTGCTCGGTCGGCTGTAGGTCGAAGGAGGGATCCCG
>Ga0307510_10004538_pt1 | contig 16340 bp, 20 predicted proteins | sample 12_EM_MG_FD_207224 | JGI IMG/M metagenome (GOLD analysis project Ga0307510, IMG submission 207224) | Populus trichocarpa ectomycorrhiza microbial communities from riparian zone in the Pacific Northwest, United States - 12_EM | ecosystem: Host-associated > Plants > Roots > Unclassified | place...
CGTCGCATCCCCATAGGTCGCGATATTGGCCGTGCGATCGTCGCTCGCCACCGGCCGCAGCACATGGTTGACCCCGGGCAGGACGGTGAGCGTCGCCCCCGGCTGCGCCTTTTTCAACGCTTCGGCATCAGCCAGCGACACCTGCAGATCCCGGTCGCCCTGTACGATCAGCACCGGCAGCCTGGTCGCCGCGATCAGCTTCGTCGGATCGTGCGAGAACAGGTCGATCAGATAGGGCTGCAGCTTGTCGGCGAACAGCGGCTGGATCGGCGCGGGCAAGGTCGCCGCGTCGACCCGGCGACCCGCCTCCAGCGCATTGATCGCACCCAGCGCGGCATCGAGGATCGGCGCATTGGCCGGGTTGGCGCGGAGTTGCTCGCGCATCACCGTACCGATCGGCCGGCCGCCGCCCGACAGCAGGATCACCCCGCACAGGCCCGCCGGCGCCTGCGCCGCCTGCAACGCGACCAGCGCGCCCTCGCTATGGCCGAGCACCCACACGCAGCGCCGCCCGGTCCGCTTGAGAATCGCCGCGACCCAGGCATGCACATCATCGGCATAACCGGCCGTGGTGGAGGCATTGACGTCAGCCAGCGCAGCCTTGCTGCCGAACATGCCGCGCTTGTCGATCCGCACGCTGGCGACCCCATCCGCGGCGAGAGCCTCGGCCAGCTGGCGATAGGGTCCGCCGGCCACACCCATCGGGCTATTGCCGTCGCGATCGGTCGGCCCGGAGCCGGGAATGATCAATACCAACGGCGCCTTGGGATCGGGATCGAGCATGGTCCCGGCGAGAGCGCCTTCCGGCCCCGGTGCGGTAACTTCAACTGGCGCGGGCAGCGCGGCTGTCGGCGCAGCGCCCAGCAACGCGAGCGCGGCAAGCGCGCTCATCGCTCACCACTCCGCCAGCGCCAGCCGCCATCGGTCTTGGCAACGGTGATCGCGACCATCGCGGCGATCAGCGCCAGCGCGACGACGATCTTCTCCGCCACCGTTGGCAGCAGCCTGATGGCAAGCAACAACGCGCCGCCAAAGCCGAGCGTCACCGCCCAGCCCTGCCAGGTCACCGGCCGCGCACCGACGCCGAAGCGCTTGGGCACGAACCAATAATCGTCGCGCACGCTCGTCACAACAGCACCACGAGACCAAGGCACAGCGCCGCCAGCGACAGTGCGAGCAAATAGGGCAACCGGGCCCTGGTCGTCATCATTCCAAGCATGACATCACTCCGTTTCGATCTTTGGGGGCCGCCCGCGTTTCGCCGCGACCGGTGCCGCCAGTTTCACACCGCGCCGCGCCAGTGCCTCGCGCAGCAGGCATTCGAGCTGGGCATTGACGCTGCGCAGGTCGGCCGCCGCCGCGCGCTCGACCGCGGCGTAGAGCGCGGGATCGAGACGTAGCGGAAACGCCTTCTTGATCCCGCGCTCTACGCCGCGGTCGAGCGCGGGATCGAGACGTAGCGGAAACGCCTTCTTGGCCGGACCCGACATTGCCGCGCTATTGGTAGAGCGAGCCGGCATTGACGACAGGCTGCGTGTCGCGCTCGCTGCACAACACGACCATCAGGTTCGACACCATCGCCGCGCGGCGCTCGTCGTCCAGCTCGACGACATTCTTCTCGCTGAGCAGGGCGAGCGCCATCTCGACCATGCCAACCGCGCCCTCGACCAAGGTCTTGCGCGCCGCGACCACCGCCTGGGCCTGTTGCCGGCGCAGCATCGCACCGGCAATTTCCTGCGCATAGGCGAGATGGGTGAAGCCGCATTCGTCGACCGTGATGCCCGCCGTTACCAGCCGCGCGATCAGTTCGGTGCGCAACTCGCTGCCGACCTGATCATGGTTGCCGCGCAGCGTCACTTCCTGATGTTCGAAATCGTCATAGGGGTAACGCGCGCCGATCGTGCGCACCGCCGCCTCGATCTGGACGATGACGAACGCCTTGTAATCGTTGATGTCGAACAGCGCCTGGGCGGTGTCGGTCACGCGCCACACCACCTGCGCGGCGATCTCGATCGGGTTGCCGCGCTGGTCGTTGACCTTCAGCCGCTCGGAAATCATGTTGTTGGCGCGCAGCGAGATCTTGCGCCGACCATGCCAGGGCAGCACCCAGCGCAGGCCGGTATTGCGGTCGGTGCCCTTGTACGAGCCGAACAAGGTGACCGCGACCGCCTGGTTGGGCTGCAGCATGTAGAAACCGAGCAGCGTGAACACGAACAGCAACACCGCGCCGGTCATCAGCACACCGCCCAGCCCCGGATCGCCCTTGACCGACGCGGCGCCCGTCACCCCGGCGACGATCGCCACCAACAGCACCAGCAACATGACATAGCCGCTCATCGTCGCCGCCGGCCGCTCGCTCGACAGCGTCAGCGCATTGTTGCGCACCACCTGATCCCCAACATTGCTCGCCATGACGAACCCTTCCCGTTAATGTGATATCACATTTATATCGGGTTTAAGTGAGTCGCAAGCGGAATCGGCGAGGCGCACTTCTTACCGGTCATCCCAGCGAAAGAGTGTCAGGTCGGATCGTCCCCCGGACGACCCTTGAACGTGCGGGGCACGTTCAACCTGACACTGATCTCATGCGGCAAAGGCGCGCGCTATCACCGGGAGATCCCAGCTTTCGCCGGGATGACGGACGTGGCGGGCGAGTCGCGCGCCCACCGCCCGCGAACGCAAAAAGGGCGGCATGTGAAACCACACGCCGCCCCTTGCCCTGCCCCGCCGGGAAGGAAGATCAGTTCAGGACGATCGTCACCGCACGGCGGTTCTGCGCCCAGCTGGCCTCGTCCGAGCCCAAAGCGAGCGGACGCTCCTTGCCATAGCTGATCGTCGAGATACGGCCCGGATTCACACCGCGCGCGACGAGATAGTTCTTCGCCGCATTGGCACGGCGATCGCCCAAGGCGAGGTTGTACTCGCGCGTGCCGCGCTCGTCGCAATGCCCTTCCAGGCTGATCGGCACGTTCGGCCATTGCCGCAGCCACTGCACCTGGCTGTCGAGGATACGCTGCGACTGCGGATCGATGTCGTAGCGGTCGAGCGCGAAATGGACCGTGTTGCTCAGCACCGAACGCTCGAAATCGGCGCGCGAGCCGGGACGGATGCTCGGGCCGCTCGGTTCCTGTGCCGGCCCGGCGACCGGCGGCAGTTCGGCGGGGTGCTTCTTCGCACAACCGGTGGTCGCCGCCGCCAGGGCAACGGCTACCAGCAAGATGTTCGTCAGTCTGGCCATCAGGCTTCTCCTTCGATCCTGTCGGGACGGTGCGCCAACAAACTCCCGGGCAACGTCGCGACTTGGTTAACGAGAGTCAACGGTTGTGGTTGGGCTCGTCATTGGGCGCTTGGTTCAGGGGCGTAACGGTCCCCAGGACGGATCGGATCCATCGAGCGGGGTGGGAATCCGCCGCAGGGCGACGCCGGTCAGGTCGACCGACCACAGATCGGCCACGCCGCTGCCGCCCTGGGTTGCGCGAAAGAACATCAGCACGCGGCCATTGGGCGACCAGCTCGGCCCCTCATCCTGCCAGTCGTCGGTCAGGTTGCGCTCGCCGGCGCCCACCGGGCTCATCACGCCGATGCGGAAATTGCCCTGCACATGGGTATAGGCGATCAGGTCGCCGCGCGGGCTCCACACGGGCGTCGCGTAACTGCCTCCACCGAAACTGATCCGTTGCTGTTGCGTGCCGTCGGCGTTCATCACGTAAAGCTGCTGTTTGCCCGAGCGATCGCTCTCGAACACGATGCGTCCGCCATCGGGCGAATAGCTGCCGCCGGTGTCGATCCCCGGGGCGTCGGTCAGCCGCTGCGGCGTGCCGCCGGTCAACGGCACGCGGTAGACATCGGTATTGCCGGCGATGGCCATCGAGAACAGTACCCAGCGGCTGTCGGGCGAGACGCGCGGTGCGAAATTGAGATTGGTGTCGGGCACCAGCAACCGCTGCCGACCTGTCCCAATATCGTACACATAGATGGACGGGCGATCGTTGAGATAGCTCATATAGACGATCGAACGCTGATCCGGCGAGAGCCGCGGAGTCAGCACGATCGACTGGCCATTGGTGAGGAAGCGGTGATTCGCCCCGTCCTGGTCCATGATCGCCAGTCGCTTGATGCGGTGCGCCTTGGGCCCGCTCTCGGACACATAGACCACCCGGCTGTCGAAATAGGGCCCCTCGCCGGTCAGCCGAGTATAGACCATGTCGGCGCATTTATGCCCGGCGCGACGCCAGTCGGACGGCGGCACGACGAAACCCTGGCGGGTCAGTTCGCTCTTTGCATAAGTATCGTAGAGATAGCAGCCGACAGTGAGCGTGCCGTCGCCATTCGCGCGGATGAAACCCTGCACCAGCGCCTGCACACCGGCGCCGGCCCAGTAATCGAACCCCGGATTGGTGACCTCTGCATAGGCGATCGGATGCAGCCCGTCGCCCGTCAACGGCTTGAACAGCCCGGAATTCTGCAGGTCGTTGGTGACGATCGTCGCCAACTCACGGCCGAGCATATCGGTCGATCCGGCTGCGGTCTGCTGCACCGAGGCGGTCGGCATCGGCGGAATGGCGATCTGCGACGGCGAAGTCGTACCGCCAACCACATCGACGACCAGTCGGCCGCCATTGTCCGGGGCCTGCTGACCACCCACCGGCGCGGGCGGCGGCACGGGCGGCGGCGCGGTCTGCGCGGCGGCAAACGAGATCGGCGTGACACCCATTGTCAGGGCGATCAGGATTCGGGAAATCGAGGCCATCAGGTCTTTCCTCATCGCGGCAAATGATAAGTCATGTCGAAGTCTTTCCAGCCACCGCGTACGTCATAGAGCTCCAGCGGAAGCCCCCGTAGTGGCGCACAGCCCATGAAGGTTGCAATCGCCCGGTCCTGCACCTGCTCAAGATAACGTTTGCCGGCATCGGCGTCCGTCCGCGGCCGGGCGACGGGCCGCGCCGCCAGTGTGCCATCGCGATTAATCTTCAGCGTGACGATCACGTTGACGAACTCGGCGCCCGGACCCGGCGACACCTGCCGGTTGGCGCAAGGCTGCACCTGCTGGTTGATCTTGGACCCGATATCCATTGCCGCCTGCGCGCTCATCGTCGCGGCCTGCGGCACCTGGGAGGGCGACTTGCTTGGCTGGGCGCCGACGCCCGCCATCACCGCGGCGAGATCGCCGCCGCGCGGGCGTTTGCCAGGTTTCGTGCCGGCACCGGCGGCTTGGGCGGCGACTTTCGCAGGCTTGGCGGCGGTGGTCGCCTCGCGTGTCGGCGGCGCCTTGGCAGCGTCAGGCTTCTTCACCGCGGGCTTTTCAGGCGGCTTGGGTGACGCGGGGGCAGGTTTGGGCGGCGGCGCGGCCTTGGGTTGCGGCGCGGGCGGCGTGGGGTCGGGCTCGCTCTCTTCGGCCGGCTTCGCCGGCGCGTCTTCCGGCGTGCCGAGTTCGGGCGCCTTGCTCTGCGCCGGCGGGGTCACCGATTGCGGCGCCGTCGCGTCCAACGCGACCTTGTCGACCAGCGAGACGTCGATCGCCGGCGGCGGTGGCGGAACGGGCGGCGTGCGCGACAGCAGGCCGAGCGAAAGCGCGCCGAACAGCACCACATGCCCGGCAACCGCAATGCCCAGTCCGACTTTCTCCGCCCGGTCCATCAGATCGCGGCCTGCATCAGATCATTTGCCCCGGATCATTTGCCGTCATCGCCGACCGTGACCAGCGCGACGCGGTTGAGCCCGGCATGGTTGAGCTCGCCCATCACGCGCATTACCTTGCCGTAATCGAGATGGCGATCGGCGCGCAGGAAGATTTGCGGTGGCTTGCCGTTTTGCTGCTTGGCCGCGATCTGCGCCAGGGAATCCGGCAACACCGCCTCGGTCACCGCCAGCTTGTCGACATAGATATGCCCTTCGCGATCCAGCGCGATCTCGACCGGCTGCTGATCCTGGTCGAGCGGTTTGGCCTTGCTGTCGGGCAGCTCGACCGGCACGCCGGCGGTGAGCAAGGGCGCGGTCACCATGAAGATGATCAGCAGCACCAGCATCACATCCACCAAAGGCGTGACGTTGATGTCGGCCATCGGTGCGCGCCGGCCGCGGCCGCGCTGCGAGGGGAGGTTGATCGCCATCAGCCGCGCACCGGCTCACCTTCGAGCTGCCGGCTCAACGTGGCGTGGAAGCCGTCGGCGAAGCGGTTGAGCCGCGCCTCGATGCGGTTGATGCCATGGCTGAAGCGGTTGTAGGCAATGACGGCGGGGATCGCCGCGAACAGGCCGATTGCGGTGGCGAACAACGCTTCGGCAATGCCCGGCGCGACCACCGCCAGCGAGGTGTTCTGCGCCGCGGCGATGTGCGTGAAGCTGCTCATGATGCCCCACACCGTGCCGAACAGCCCGACGAACGGCGCGACCGCGCCGACCGTGGCGAGAATGTTGAGCCGGTCGGACAGCTTGTCGATCTCGTTCGCCACCGCCGCGCCCATCGCCGTCGCCAGCCGCTCGCGCGTGCCGCCGCGATCGACCGTACCGGTCGCGGTCGAGCGGCGCCATTCGGAGACGCCGGCGGAGAGCACCTTGGCGACGGGCAAGTCGCTGTCGCCCTCGCGCCGGTGAAAGGCATCGACATCGTCGGCCTTCCAGAAATCGCGCTCGAAGCGGTCGATCTTGCGGCGCGTGCCGCCGAGCCGCACGGCGAAGCTGACGATGATCGCCCAGGTCCAGATGCTCGCCAGCAACAGCCCACCCATCACGAGCTGTACCAGCAGGTCGGCCTGCAGGAATAGCGCGACCGGCGACATCGATCCGGTGTCGGTATGCAAGAAGAAATCCGTCACGCTTGTTCTTCCCCCTGGACCAGCACCGTTTCGAAGGCGGCGATCCATTCTTTCGGCTGGCGGCGCGGCCGACCCGTCGGGCCGACCAGAGCCACCGTCACATCGGCTTCGGTCAATATCGTGTCGCCGCGCATGACTCTCTGATGAATATTGCCCGAGGCGGCGCGAATCTGTGTCAATCTGGACAGGACGAGCAGGTTATCGTCGAGTTCCGCCGGGCGAAGATAGCGGATCGCGATGGCGCTGATGGCATAGCCACCCTCTCCCGCCACGATCGCACCGCGATGGTCGATCCCGATCAGGCGGAGAAAGTCGGACCGCGCCCGCTCCATATAGCGCAGGTAATTGGCGTGGTAGACCACGCCCGTCAGGTCGGTGTCCTCGAAATAGACCCGCACCGGGAAACGATGCTCCGGCCCGTCGAAGCGCCCTTCGAGCGGCTGGTCCTCAAGCGATGAATGCATGCCCGTCTGTTAGCCGACGCCGCGCCGCGACGGAACCCCGTTCACCGCGCCTCGGGCACGACTTGACAGTGGAGTAACCTTGAGGTTACATGTCACCCATAGGTTACATAAACAGGGGATTCGGCATGGTTGCGCAGAACGACACGGAGGTCGCCGATCGGCTCGGCCGCAGGCGCTCGCGTATCACGATCGTAATCGCCATCTACTTCATCGCCGGGCAGGCGGTGTATCTCGGCCAGCCGGCGCACGACCCGCTGCGGCTGGTCGACAAGGTCAGGCTCAGCGCCTGGCTGGTCTGGGCGGTGGTGCTGATGATCTTGCTCGCCACCAACGGGCCCTGGCTCCGCAACAAGTCGGTCCGCGCGCTGATGAATGACGAGGTCACCCGCGCGAACCGTGCCGAAGCCTTTATGTGGGGATTCTGGGGCGCGATGCTGGTCGCGGTCGCGCTCTATTTCGCCTCTCTGTTCGAGCCGCTGTCGGGCCGCGAGGCGATCCGCGCCATAGTGACGTTCGGGCTCGGCACGGCGCTGCTCCGCTTCGGCATCCTCGAACGGCGCGCGCTCAAGGATGGCTGACGGCCTGCGCAACAGCCTGAAGGACGAACGTGCCCGGCTCGGCCTGACCCAGGCCGAACTGGCCGAGCGCGTCGCGGTCAGCCGCAAGACGATCAACACGGTGGAGAACGGCGTGTTCGTGCCTTCCACCACGCTCGCGCTGAAGCTGGCGCGGGCACTCGGGTGTCCGGTAGAGGACATCTTTCAGCTCGACGAGCCGGCCTAGGCCGCGCCGCTCTCTCTTCCTGTCACCCCGGCACAAGGCCGGGGTGACAGGAAGAGAACTCACGGCTCCTCGCTGAACCCCGGCCCGGCACCCTGTGCCGCAACCTCCACCGGCCGCTCCTCACGCGGCGTGTAGACCACCCGATCGTCGACCGGCGCCAGCGGCACGCGGGCATTGGTCGCATAGGCGATGCGCGGCGCATCGTCGCTCGCCGCCAGCGTGTAGCGCGGCACCGCGGGCGCGGGCGCCAGCGCCTGCTCAAGCCGCGGCAACGCATAGCCCGCAAACGCGTAGAACTCGCCCGGCGCCACCGTCTCGCTGTCGCGCAGCAACGCCCGCGCCGCCGCGCAGAAGGCGTCGTGCGCTTCGGGTGCGGCGAAATGATTGTAGAGCCGCGTCATGTCGTCATCGTCGCGCGCCTGCCACGCGGCACCGAAACGCGCGCGATAAGCCGATTCGACCCCGGCCCGCGCCGCGGCCAGCGGCTCACGGTCGGCAGCGAGCATGGCGTTATACTGCGCGACCATCGTCACAGCATCGGCATCGCGACACGCCAGCGCCGCGACGTTGAGCCCGGCTCGGACATGCCACGCCACCTCGTCGGACGAGAGCCCGGGCTGCGCCGGCTCCCAGCTTTGCGCCGCCGCGGGTGCGGCAACGATAAACGCAGCGACCATCGCCGCTGCGGTACGCATATACTGAACCATGATGATAACCCCCTTCATGCCCGCGCGGGAGCATCACGCGAACGGGGATTAGCGGTGGTGAAAGAGCGCGGAAAACGCCCTGTTCACCACTATTTGCGCGTCGGCGACTTTCCCGCTGGACGTATCCCCCTGCGCCCGGGCAAGCTGAGCGGATGACCGCACCCGCCCTCAGTATTCACGGCCTCGCCAAATCCTTCGACAAGCCGGTGATCGCCGGGCTCGACATGGAGATCGCCGCCGGCCAGCTCTATGCGCTGCTCGGCCCCAACGGCGCGGGCAAGACCACGACCTTGCGCATGGTCACCGGCCTGACCCGCCCCGATGCCGGCTCGATCCGCATCTTCGGCATCGATGCGCTGGCCGATCCGATTCCCGCCAAGGCGATCACCGCCTGGCTACCCGATGAGCCGATGCTCTACGACAAGCTGACCCCGTCGGAATATCTCGCCTTCGTCGCCGGGCTGTGGCGGATGAACCCGGCCCACGCCGCCGACGAGGCCGAGCGCCTGCTCCACTGGCTCGACCTGTGGGACGAGCGCGACACGCGCTGCGAGGGCTTCTCGCGCGGCATGAAGCAGAAGGTCGCGCTGGCCGGGGCGCTGATCCACGATCCGCAACTGCTGATCCTCGACGAGCCGCTGACCGGGCTCGACGCCAATATGGCGCGCGCAGTAAAGGACGCGCTGCGGGCGCAGGTCGATGCCGGCAAGACGGTGATCGTCACCACCCATATCCTCGAAGTGGCCGAGCGCATGGCCGACCGCATCGGCATCATCGCCGGCGGCAAGCTGCTGATCGAGGGCAGCCTGACCGAATTGCGCGAGCATGCCGGCAATGAGGGCGGCACGCTGGAAGACATCTTCATCCGGCTGACGAGCGCGGCATGAGCGACGGCGGCCTGTTCGCGCCGGGCTCTTTCGCCTGGCTGGCGCGGCACGAGCTGTTCCTGGCGTGGCGCAACCGCCCGCAACGCGGCGCGCTGCGCTGGCTCGGCTTCGTGTTCCTCGCCGTCTGGGTCGGGTTTGGCTGCTTCATCGGCTGGCTGCTGCGCGACGTGCCGATCCCGCAATATCCCCCGATGTTGATCGGTGCGCTGGTGGTCAGCATCCTCGCCTTCACCTTCATGACCACCCAGGCGATGATCGGCAGCCAGCAGACGCTCTATGAAAGCGGCGACCTCGCCTTGCTGTTCACCGCGCCGATGGAACCGCGCAACGTGCTGCTGGCGAAGCTGCTCGGCATCGCCGGCGCGATCGTGATGACCTATGCGCTGCTGCTGCTGCCGTTCGTCCTGCCGATCGCGATACTCGGTCATCCGCAGCTGTTCGGACTGGTCGCGCTGCTCATCGCGCTGGCGCTGGGGGCCGCTGCCGCGGGCCTTGCCATCACCATGCTGATCGTCAGTATCGCCGGCCCGCGCGCGGCGAAGACCGTCGGCAAGATCGTCGCGGCCCTGCTCGGCGGCAGCTTCTTCCTCGTCAGCCAGCTCCTGTCGCATGCCGATCGCGGCACGCGTGCCAACCCCTTCACCACCCTGTACCACCGCCTGCGCGAGAGCGGCTTCGGCAGCGAGGGCTGGAGCGCCCTGCCCGGCCGCGCCGCGTTCGGCGACCCGCTCGCCGCGCTGTTCATGCTCGGCCTGGGCGTGGCGCTGTTCGCGCTGGCCGGCGCCGCGTTGCAGCGCCGCTTCCTCACCGGCTATCAGGATGGCGGCGCCAAGGTGTCGCGCAGCACCGCGACCGGCCAGCCGATGGCGCGACTGTTCCATGCCGGGCTGACCCGCTCGATCTTCGCCAAGGAGTGGCGGCTGCTCGCGCGCGACCCGGCGCTGGCGTTCCAGCTGGTGCTGCGCCTCATCTACATGGCCCCGATCCTGTTCGTCGCGTTCGGCAATGGCCGCCACCTCGCGGTCGCCCCGACCCTGGCCTTTGCCAGCGTGCTGGTCGCCGTCCAGCTGGTCGGCAGCCTGGCGTGGCTGACCGTCTCTGCCGAAGACAGCCCCGACCTGATCGCCGTCGCCCCGGTCATCAAGGACGATATCGACACCGCCAAGCTGCTCGCCGCCTTCGCGATGGCGGCGCCGTTCGCGCTCGCGCTGCCGATCGCGATCGCCTTCCACACCATCTCCGGCGCCATCACCACGTTGGTGATCAGCGCGATCGGCGGCGGTCTGTCGGGCATGACCGAGCTGCAATTCGGCAAACCCGGCCAGCGCGCCAACTTCGCCAAGCGGCGACAGTCCGGCTCGTTCGTCTCGGGCATCCTCAACCTGGTCATCTCGCTCGCCTTTGGCAGCGTGGCCGGCGTATTGGTCTATTTGCTGAGCTGAGCGCTTAGTGCAGCGTCTCGCCGCGCGCGCACATCGCGACGAACTTCGCGATCCTTGCGGCCCGCGTCTCGGCCTTCTTCGCCTCATGCACGCGGTACAGGATGGCGTAGCGGTTGGCGCCGGTCAGCGTGTCGAAGAAGGCGCGTGCCTTCGGCTCGGCATCGAGCGCGGCGGCGAGATCGTCTGGCACCGTGGCGCTGCCCTGCGGGGCATAGGCGGCGTCCCAGCGGCCGTCAGCTTTCGCCGCTTCGATTTCCGCCAGCCCGGCTTCGGCAACCCGCTCGTCCGCGATCAGTTCGGTCGCCCGCGCGCGGTTCTTCTCCGACCATTTGCTGCGACCCTTGCGCGGCGTGAAGCGGATCAGCCACCAGTCATCGTCATAGGGATTGAGCTGGCCGTCGATCCAGCCGTGGCACAGCGCCCCGTCGATCGCCTCGGCCTTCGATACCGAGGCCTCGCTTGCGCTGGCCTTGGCCAGCTTGAGCCATACGCCCGGCGACGATCGCAGCTGATCAGCAAGCCACGCTTCCCACGCGGCAACGTCAGGAAAAGCGCGGATCGGGAGGCCGGCGCGCTCTTCCATCTCAGGCCGCCCGCTTCTCCAGCGCGTGCGCCGCCTCGGCCATCAGCACGGCGATGATCTCGGCGACGGGCTCTTCCTTCGTCACCATGCCGACCGACTGGCCGGCCATCAGGCTGCCATTCTCGACATCGCCGTCGATCACCGCGCGGCGCAGCGCGCCGGCCCAGTAATGCTCGATCTGCAGCTGGGCCTCCATCATCTCGACCTTGCCCTCGTCGAGCAGCTGCGCGACCTCGCGCTGCTTGGCGGTGAACAGCTCGCTCGACGCGTTCTTCAGCGCGCGCACCGGGATGACCGGCAGGCGCGGATCGATCTGCACGCTGGCAATCGCGTCGCGGGCCGAGGCGCGCATGAACGCCTTCTTGAAGTTGGCGTGCGCGATGCTCTCGATCGCGCAAACGAAGCGCGTGCCGAGCTGCACACCCGCCGCGCCCATGTCGAGATAGGCGGCGATCGCCTCCCCCCGGCCGATGCCGCCGGCGACGAACACCGGGACCTGCTCGGCGACCTCGGGCAGGATCTCCTGCGCCAGCACGCTGGTCGACACCGGGCCGATATGGCCGCCAGCCTCCATGCCTTCGACGACCAACGCATCGACGCCCGAGCGGATCAGCTTCTTGGCCAGCGACAGCGCGGGGGCGAAGCAGATCAGCTTGGCGCCATTGGCCTTGATCGCGTCGATCGAGCCGGTCGGCGGCAACCCGCCGGCGAGCACGACATGGCCGACCGCGTGGCGGTTGCACACCTCGATCAGGTCGAACAGGCCGGGGTGCATGGTGATGAGGTTCACGCCGAACGGCTTGTCGGTCAGTATCTTGGTCGCGGCGATCTCGGCATCGAGCAGTTCCGGCGTCATCGCACCGCACGCGATCAGGCCGAAGCCACCGGCATTGGACATCGCCGAGACGAGATGGCGTTCGGACACCCAGGACATCGCGCCACACAGGATCGCGACCTCCGATCCGAGAAACGCCACACCGCGCGCCATGCGGCGCGTCAGTCTCTCTTGGCCGAGCGTCATGTTATGCGGACCTTTTCGTCATGAGCGAGCGACCTAGCCGCCACCGGGGCAAGGGGGCAAGCATCGAGTGGCCGTCCCTGTGCGCAAACCACTGGATGGCGAGCGCGGCGATTTGTACAACCACTCCATGCAACTCACCAACGACGAAGCCGTCAACCTGGTCCGCCGCGGCGCCGAAGCGCTCCAGCAAGGCCGTGCCAGGGAGGCGCGACAAAGCCTCGAGACGGTGACCCGAACAGGGCGGGCGAACACCCAGATCTGGATGCTCCTCGCCATGGCCTGTCGAGCGGATGGCGATGGGCCGGCGGAAGAGGAGGCGGTCAACCGGCTGCTCGCGCTTGATCCGCGTCTCGTGCGTGGCCTGATCATGAAGGCCGATTGCCGCGACAAGGCCGGGGACGAGCAGGGCGCGCTGAAATTCTACGAGAATGCCCTGGCGGCGGCAGAGGGACAGCAGACACCTGCCGACCTCGTCGCCGAACTCAAGCGCGTGCAGGCCACCTTGGCGTCGGCCTATCAGCGGATCGACGAGCGGCGTGAGGCATCGCTAACCGCGCGCGGGATCGCACCGGGTCAGCGCAGCCCGCGCTTTCAGGAATCGCTCGATATCTCCGCCGGCCGCAAGCAGATCTTTCCGCAAGCGCCCACGGCCTACTACTTTCCGGGTCTCGCCCCGATCCAGTTCTTCGACAGGACGGATTTCGACTGGGTGCGGGCGGTGGAGGCGGTGACTGACGACATCCGCGCGGAACTGCGGGCAGTGCTGGCGGACAGCGGTGCTGAGTTCCGCCCCTATCTCGAAAGCAACCCGGACCGGCCGCGCCCCGCCGACAAGGGTCTGCTCGACAATGCGGCCTGGAGCACGCTGTTCCTGTGCGAGAACGGACGGCTGAACGAGGCGGCCATCGCGCGCTGCCCGAGGACATGGGAGGCGATGCAGGGGGTGCCGATGCCGCGCGTCGCGAACCAGCCGACGGTGATGTTCTCGATGCTGCACGCCGGCGCCCGAATCTCGCCGCACAGCGGGATGTTCAATACCCGCCTGATCTGCCACCTGCCACTGATCGTGCCGCCGAGCTGCGGCTTCCGCGTCGGCAACGAGGTGCGCGAATGGGAGGAAGGCAAGCTGCTGATCTTCGACGACACCATCGAGCATGAAGCGTGGAACGATAGCGACCGGTACCGTGTGGTCCTGATCTTCGACGTCTGGCGACCCGAACTGAGCGAACAAGAGCAATGCGAGGTCGGCGCGCTGTTCAGCGGCCCTAACCTCGACTGATCTCTCGGCGGCTCACCCCGCCTCTTCGTCGGCGTCCAGCCCATAAGCCGTGTGCAGCACGCGCACCGCGAGTTCGGTCTCGTCCTCATGGATCAGCACGCTGACCTTGATCTCGCTGGTCGAGATCGCCTGGATGTTGATGCCGCGCGCCCCGAGCGTGGTGAACATCGTGCTCGCGACACCGGCATGGCTGCGCATGCCGACACCGACCACCGAGATCTTGGCGACGCGCGTATCATGCACCAGCTCGCCGAAACCGATCGCGTCGCGCGCCTGGTTGAGCGCCTCGATCGAGCGCGCCAGATCTGACGACGGCACGGTGAAGGTGACGTCGGTCGAGCCGTTCGAATGGGCGATATTCTGGATGATCATGTCGACATTGATGCTCGCCGCGGCAAGCGGCTCGAAGATCGCGGCGACCGCACCGGGCTTGTCGGGCACCGCGGTCAGCGTGATCTTGGCCTCATTCTTGTCGTGCGCGATCCCGGTGATGAGCTGGCGTTCCATGTCGTCGATTTCCTCCTCGCCCACGATCATCGTCCCGGGCAGCGTGTCCGCCGCGTCGCCGTCGATGAAGCTCGACAGCACCTGGACGCGGACCTTTTCCTTCATCGCCAGCCCGACCGAACGGGTCTGCAACACCTTGGCACCGACGCTCGCCAGTTCGAGCATCTCTTCATAGGTGACCTTTTTGAGCTTGCGCGCGCGCGGCACGATGCGCGGGTCGGTGGTATAGACGCCATCGACATCGGTATAGATGTCGCAGCGATCGGCCTTCATCGCCGCCGCCATCGCCACTGCCGAGGTATCCGAGCCGCCACGGCCCAAGGTCGTCACCCGCTCGCCCGCCGCGACGCCCTGAAAGCCGGGGATCACCGCGACCTCGCCGGCATTGAGGCTGGCGTCGAGCGCCGCCGTGTCGATGTCAGCGATGCGCGCCGAGCCGTGCCCGTCCGAGGTGCGGATCGGCAGCTGCCAGCCCATCCAGCTGCGCGCCTTGACGCCCGCCGCCTGCAACGCGATCGCCAGCAGGCCCGAGGTGACCTGCTCGCCGGCCGAGACCACCACATCGTACTCGCGCGGATCATAGAGCGACGAGGCTTCGCGGCAGAAATTGACCAGCCGGTCGGTCTCGCCGGCCATCGCCGAGACGACCACCGCGACCTGGTTGCCGGCCTCGACCTCGCCCTTGATGCGCGCGGCGACGCTGCGGATGCGCTCGATCCCGGCCATCGACGTGCCGCCGAACTTCATCACGATACGTGCCATGGCCGGTGCGGCGTCCCCAATTCACGAAGAGCGCGCCTGATAGAAACGCGTGCGGGGTAAGGCAAGCAATCGCCGCTTCGCTGCCGGCCAAGCAAATCTATCCTCGGAAGCGATCGGTTGTTAGACAGCGCTGATGCAGACCCCCGCCCCTTCGACGATCGACCCGGCCGAGGCCGCCCATTTCGGCGCAATGGCAGCGGAGTGGTGGGACCCGAAGGGCAGTTCGGCGATGCTGCACAAGCTCAACCCGGCGCGGCTGAGCTATCTGCGCGAGCGGATCGATGCCCACTGGCATGGCGATGGCGCCAGCTTCACGCCACTCTCGGCCAAGCGCGTGCTCGATGTCGGTTGCGGCGCCGGCCTGTTGTGCGAGCCATTCGCCCGGCTCGGCGCGGCCGTGACCGGTATCGACGCAGCGGCCGAAAACATCGCCGCCGCCCGCGCCCATGCCACCTTGTCGGGCCTGACGATCGACTATCGCGCCGGCGGGATCGAGGCGCTGGCCAGCGAGACGTTCGACCTGGTCACCAGCCTGGAGGTGATCGAGCATGTCGCGACCCCCGACGCCTTCGTCGCAGGCCTCGCCGCCGCGCTGGCGCCGGGCGGGCTGCTGATCCTCTCCACCCCCAACCGCACCGCGCTGTCACGGCTGGCGCTGATCACCATCGGTGAGGGGCTCGGCCGCATTCCGCGCGGCACGCATGACTGGGAGAAGTTCCTCGCGCCCGACGAACTGATTGAACTGCTCGAAGCCGCCGGGCTGAAGGTGATCGATACGCGCGGGCTGTCGCTATCGCCGGCGCGGGGCTTCGTGATGTCGGACGATATGAAGCTCGATTATTTCGTCACGGCGGTGAACGCGTAGCGCAGGCGCCGAGCGCCATCGGCGTGTTTTTGGCGGGGTAATTTCGCAGCCGTTTTTGCGGTTCCACCCTGCTCTACGCGAACGTGCGAAAAAGCTACCCTGCTTCGCGCTTTTTTCCCCGAAATTAGCCGCCCTATTTCAGATGCTTGCGGGCCACCTCCCCTGCTCAAAAAAGCAGGGTAGAATTATGCGAAGAGCAGGGGACGAAGCACCGCGCGGCAGAGGA
>Ga0307510_10004539_pt1 | contig 16339 bp, 13 predicted proteins | sample 12_EM_MG_FD_207224 | JGI IMG/M metagenome (GOLD analysis project Ga0307510, IMG submission 207224) | Populus trichocarpa ectomycorrhiza microbial communities from riparian zone in the Pacific Northwest, United States - 12_EM | ecosystem: Host-associated > Plants > Roots > Unclassified | place...
GAGGTGGGGGATGTTGAGTTCTAGAGCTTTTTTTCTTCCTTTTATTATGATCATATTATGATATAATATTATGATATAATACCGCCTTTAGCGAGAATAGGTAGTTTAAATAGTTGGAGGATTTAATGGAAAGGAAAATGGGAGTGGATGACGGATGGGCGGGGGTTAGTGTCGGGCTTTCTTTTCTTTCTTTTTTTAGAGTTATTTGTTATGATACCCTACCTTTAGGAATTCTCTTTTTTTGGCTGTGGAACGACTTATATACCTGCTGGTTTCCGTCGTGCCCCCTTGAAGACTTATAACGTTATACGGTATCTCCTAATCTATTTTCAAGAGCCGACTTTGTCCCGCCTTCCAACTCCAAGTAGTATAAAGAGCTGTTCATCCTGAACTATCATAGCAGAAGGCCAAGCCTATCGATCGCCCATGCCAGATTCTCACGAGCGAGCCCATCCCTTCGATCGGTGACGTTCAAACTATCATAATCGGGGTGATGGTCTTGCTAATCACCCCGCTAGGAGGAGGGGCGAAATTCCGCAAAAACGGGGGGATAAACCATTGTAGTCTACCCTACCGTGGCCTGGTTTCAAGTATGATACCTCGGGCAATTACTTGTATTATGATACACCCCTCACAATAAATCACTCGCCCCCGAGACAATCTATTGTGTCACACTACTATTGACTACTGTCTCACTGCTGCTAACTTTATTGGGATGCAACGTACACCTAGCAATGAAGGCAACCCGCACCGGCTAAGAAGCATAAAAAAGAGGCATGATAGCGAGCCTACCCTGCTACCCCATCCTGCCCACTCCCTTCCTGCGGCGGGTGCGCGGCGGACGGGGCTGTCCACACCCGTGGCCGGCGTGCTTATCGGTGGGCTTGTTAAGATTCGTCGAAGATGGGCTGGGATCCGCTCTGGATTGGGAGCTCGTGATGTCTGGCGCTGTGACTTGGTTTAGTTGGTGGGGGGGGTTCACCAGCTTAGAACTATCCGAAAAGAATTTGCTTGCGGCCTTTTTCTTCTTCTTTTTCATTCATAACCCTCTAGCTGTTGCGATACTACCCCATCACTGTCGTTTTACTCCAAGACAATTTATAGTATTTATTTATTGCATGGGTATAGGTTAGTCTATAGCGAGAAGGCAGTACTGTGCTGTAGTAGACGTTGCGTACGATGATACATCCTAACTTATTGGTTGACTTATAGACTAGATTGGATTACGGGTGGGACTAAGCTCCCTTACTATGTGGGCTTGCGTCTAAAATGAACTCAGATCTCTTCTCTCTAATTTCCTCTTCGTTTGGTGTACTAATTGGATGTGTAGGCGGGGGGTATCTGCAGAACTATTCGGTATCAGATATGTTCTAGCTGGCCAGCAGATCTATATGCGAGAGTCTATTTGGGGGGTGCCAGGGAAAGCCAACATGAACTCGAGTGCTTCTGGTGACATGGAGTGGAAAAAAAATAATCAAATGTATGCAGGGTAGGGGCGACGGTGGCCATGTTCCCTCAGTTCCTAGTTGTTGTGCGAGTATATGATACTGTATGATATATCATAATAATATTACTAGGTCAGTCCTTAGGGTCCCCTTATATTCACCACCCGTCACTCGATCACCTCACCCACTCTGGCACAGGAGTTAGGGTCTTGACTGTTCTCTCTGTACTAGGCCCGTCATTTAGTGAGTGCGAAAATGTAGCGCGGCCCCAGACGGGCCGTGTCCCAAGCGGCGGGTTAGTGAACAGGATGAATTGGGCGCGGGGGGGGGGGGGGTTCCCTGTTAGAAGGCGCCCGGGGGGGAGCCTTAGGAGGGATGCAATCTAGCGAACCTCGTCCACCTAGCTAAGGTGTCTAGCACTGGGAACGGGCACTGGGTGTTAAAATTCGGGAAGAATATATAATATGACGCAGGCTAGGAGGCATATGGATTCCCTCTTAAGTTTCACTCAAATATTATAGAGTTCTACTCCCCCTCCCCACGGAGAGAAAGAAAAAAAGACGAACCCAGAGATGGAAAAGGACCTAATCCACTTTTATTCCAACCACGGGGTATGTCTCCTATCTAAGCAGCTTCTCCGGATGCGGGGCGCTCTGGCCCTAGCCTGCGGAGGCCACCACGGCCGCAGTGGCCTTGATAGTGGATGCAAGCCTTTGCCTAGGGTTCAGCGGCTAGTATTAAAAGACTCCTAGTTAGCATTACTAAGTAAGGCTACAAACATTTCCGGGACCTGCAATACGAATGTAGAATAATTTCAAGGTATTGGCAATGTAGGAAGCCCACCGACATGGCGGAATAGCACTAGGTGTGTATTTCCCCGATGCAGCGCATATGCTCCGTTGCTTTACCTCAAATTCACGTTTGTACTGTACGATCAACTTGAAAAGGTACGAAAAGGAGAGTTCTTACACCAGCAAATTCCCCTACTTTTACCTAGACAACGCCTAATTTACATGAATAAAGCATACCCGAAAACAAAGAAATGTATCTACTACACCAGAGAACAAGGGGCGAAGAGGATGGAAGGGGGTAGAAACTGAGCCTGCGCATAACCGGGGCTTCGGATTGCGGTAGCGGAATCCCGGTAGTGCCTTCGATGCTGGACCCAATGAAAATATAATTCCTAATAACCACTCTATCACACAAGCGATGATCTAGAAGGATCCGGGGGGGGTGTGGGATGTGTGTGGGTGTGCGGGGGAGTGCGCCGGTTGGAACTCGGGATGAATTCTAAGCTCAACTTTAAGGAAAAGAGAGGGGGTTGGAGGAAGGTAAAGGAAGGTAAAGGAAGTAGGGTAATGTCTCCAGGAAGGTGCCTTAGGCTTATAGTGAGCCACGATGACGCCGAGGAAGGTGGGTGGTTATAAGAATGGGTGTGGCGATGGTGGGGCTGCGAAAATGGCATATATCCGAGTTCTAAGCAGGGGCTTAGTGTTGTTGTTTCTCAAGCTTATGTGGTGCTGTAGGTTGTAGGGTTCTGTGTTTGTAGTAGTTGCGCCACTCCTGTATGCCCATTTGCAAGAGCATAGAAGTGTGGGGTTCTGCCTTTGTTGTCCGACATGTCGGGGTTGACGTATTCCGATCCTAACAGTAGCTTCACCACTCCTTCGTGTCCCTGTGCGGCAGCATAGGAGAAAGGTGTTCGGCCTTTGTTGTCTGTCCTGTCAGGGCCGACGTCTTCCCTTCCCAGCAGTAGCTTGACCACCCCTTCATATCCCCGCCTGGAAGCAAATGAGAGGGGTGTTGTGCTTTCATTGTCTGGTCTGTCGGGGATAACATCTTCCAGCCCCAGGAGTGTTTCCGCAACCCCTTCGTGTCCATTGTAAGCAGCCCAAGAAAGTGGTGTTCTCCCTCTGTTGTCCGGCCTATCGCGGATGACGTCTTCCCGTTCCAGCAGTAGTTTCATCGCCCCTTCATGTCCCCACCCAGCAGCGCAGGAGAGGGGCGTTCTTCCTTTGTTGTCTGGCCTGTCGGGGACAACATCCCCCCGTCCGAGTAGTGTTTTCACTACTCCTTCATGCCCATGGCAAGCAGCCCAGAAAAGCGGTGTTCGGCCTTCGTCGTTTGGCTTGTCGGGGATGACGTCTTCCCATCCCAGGAGTAGTTTCACCACCCCTTCCTGTCCCCATCCAGCAGCATAGGAGAAAGGTGTTGTACCTCTGTTGTCTGGCTTGTCGGGTATAACATCCTTCCGCCTCAGGAGTAACTTCGTCGCCCCCTCATGCCCTCGTCCGGCAGCATGGGATAAAGGTGTTCTGCCTCCATTGTCTGGCCTGTCGGGGATAACATCTTCCCGTGCCAGTAGTAGTTTCATTACTCCTTCATGTCCATCGTGTGCAGCCCAGAGAAGAGGCGTTCTGCCCCCATGGTCCGACCTATCAGGGATAACATCCCCCAGGGCCAGTAGTAGTTCCACCACTCCTTCATGTCCATTGCAAGCAGCCCAGAAAAGTGGTGTTCCGCCTTCGTTGTCCGGCCTGTCAGGGATGACGTCTTTCCGTCCCAAGAGTAGTTTCGCCACTCCTCCATGCCCCCGCTCAACAGCATAGGAGAAAGGCGTTCTACCTTTATTGTCTGGCATGTCGGGGACGACGTCTCTCCGCTCCAGTAATAGTTCCACCACCCCTTCGTGTCCATTATGAGCGGCCCATGTGAGCGGTGTGGCTCCCACCTGATCTGTTCGGTTGATGTCATAACACTTCATCTCTATCAAAGAAGTTACAAACTCATCAATTCCGAAGAAGCATGCGCAGTGTAGTGCGGTGAACAGTGACGGGGCAGTGGTATCGGTAGAGTGACTTTGATGCACTATTTGCTGGAAAAGTGATACAGCGGCTATGTGATTCTCGTACCGGTCCAGAAGCTCCAGCGCGAGACGCTTCCCGTTATCCGAGAGTTCCTTTTTGGCATGAGTTCCCCAATGTCTTGAAGAATACTCGAGGAAGGGTTTGTTTTGGAGGCTAGAGATGGATGTCGGCGGAAAGTCCTTGACCCGGGGTGAGCTCAGATAGGTCAAACAAGTTTCTGCTATTGTCGAGTGAGCCCTAGGAAACAGGTCCGGATGAGCAGAGAGGTACTCCTGGAGAGTAAAGTGGATTAGCCGCACAGTATATGCTTTCCTGTCTACTGCAATAAGGCCCTGGCAGCAGGCCAGTAATGTACCTATTAAGGGAACATTGTCGGGATCGAAATCCGTCGATCCTATCTCCACTGCAAGCGCATGACACAGCTCGTCCACCTTCAGTGGTCGTTCCGAATGACATATCCACATTAAGGTGGCCATCGCAAGCTTTGCCTTCTCCTCGCCTTGTGCGTTTATCCTTTCTAGGCTTGCACCATATACATCCTCCAATTCCAAGCCACCTGTCATTGCCTCGAGTCTTCTCCGCCTCCGAGCAATGGTTGTTTCCCGCAGGATTGCCTCAATATGGAGCGAAACTAGTAGAAATCTAGAGCGGCATTCATCAGCGAACCATTCGGGGTCGATCTTACGGCGTCCCAGGCCCTACATACATTTCTGGGACCGTTTCGGTGATGCTCTTCATAATTTCTGCCTCTAGTATACTGTCCATTACCTCGGGCATCGTGTCCTTGCTCAATCTCGCCCGTACATATGTAATCATATCATCTTGGGTAGGCTTTATCGATACACTTGCTACCGTGAAACCAAATGGTCTCTCAATCTGAGCCTGGATGTGTGTTCTTCCGGTGATAAATATTCGAGTGTTTGGTGACGTCTGGAGGAGTCGGCTTAGTGAGCCAAGAACCTCGAGTTGATGCACTGGCGCACATTCGTCGATAGCATCAATACACATGAAGGTGCGCTGTGTGGGCGAGATACTTTGAAAGAGATGAACAATCTCAGAAGGTTGCAGCCCTCGACCGCCCAAATTTTTCATCTGGTACCGAAATTCTCGCAATATCTCTTCCGGAAACGTTTTCAGCCCAACCAGAAGCTGCTTCAGGAGGGATCCCAGTACGTTCTTTGGGGACTGCTCCTCTCGGGCAGCAGAGTCAAAGTAAAAACAAGCGACAACTATGTTTTGTCTTCTGCTCCGCTCACATAGAGTTTCTATCACCAGAGAGCTATCCTAACTTGTAAGCGAATACCGCTCTTTTCTTTTCCCCTCAATAATCAACTTACGTAAGGTGGCTCTTGCCAACTCCCGGATGCCCGTAGCAAAACAAGACCGCGCGATCTGATTTATCATCCCCGCAACCGCTATACCAGCTTGCGAATTCCTTGGTTCGCAGGAGCCAATTTCCCACTCTGTCTACCCGCTGGGTTTGGATGTCCTGATGTCGTACCAGTGGCTCTAAGGGGGATAGCCAGCCCAGGATTCCAGACCGGTCATCGGCACCAGTATAGTTGATGTGAGTCACGTTGAAAGAGATATCGGTGTTGAAAGAGTTATTGTTATTGGACAAAATTCGAGACATCCCTCTTTCGCTATCCGAAATGCTGGGAGAACAAGGCGTTGATTAACTTGGGTTGATTGACGAAATTCTTGTGGGTAGAGAAGACGCGGAGTTGTTTAGAGAGTTTGGGCATGGAGATCTAGGTGGTGGTTAGCAGAAAATAGACCGAGATGCAAGAATGAGTTTACGCAACAGGTGTACTGTACAAGGGGCAGGCATATAGCGATCGAACACACCACTTTGTGACCTCACCAGCGTTCGAGGATTTTTGCGGGTAAGCCACTTTGGTGTGTTCGAAAACTAAATGCCTGACCCTTGTACTGTAGGAAAATTTGATTTGGCGGCCGGGTGACAGTGGAATGAGTAGGCCAGCAACTTACTGTACAACATCGCCCTCAATTATGTTCCCTGCTCAAATTCTGATCCTAGGCTATCCCAGTTGGGTATCTGGTATCAACCATACTGGCCGGCATACAACAAGTGATAATCCGCAATCAAATACCCAATATTATGATTACTAAAATCCTCGAAGAGATTGTAAAGAGAGATGGGTGCGCAAGAAGGGGAGCACAATGGATCGCCGAGTGTCATCCACGCTGTCCGTAAGAACTTGGATAACTGGACCTCTGCGGGGATGTTGGTGTTACCTCTGCTAGTAAGGTCCAGCATTTTTTAGTTTTTGTCTTAAGCTGGGGCTCAGGCCGTCAGTTTCTAGTAGTGCTCTCGCCCCCCTAAGTTATACAGGAGAAGGAATTTCGGACGTCTTAGCACAAGGTTCAATTATTCAAGTTCTTACGGTATTGTACAATATCGATCAGATTGGTACCGTACCTGACCTGCATAGCGAAAAATCCGAGTTTGGAATGACATGATAGTACTATCCACTAGTGTAGGGAAACCCCCCCTAGGTCTCACAGTATTAGAAAACATCCCAATGGTAAAAGTGTATTGTGTCGTTGCTGATTTATTGTTTCGCGGCAATCAAATTTCTCCAGGTCTCAAAATCCCTATGTTGCACTTCTTCCATGTCTTGCCGCCTGCCTGAGCTCCCAAGACTTTAAGGTTAACCGAAAATAACGTGTTATCCTGCCGCCCAAGTTTCCTTACGCAAACTCTCCATTGCGGACCCTTGTTGCTCACTAATAGGCTACATCCTAATCAATCGATGAGAGGTCCAGGACCTGAGCACTTGCAGCAATTTCATGATACTGGTATTCGGAAACCAGGACTCCTCAACTTGCTTCGGGCCTACCAATCACACAGATTTCGTATCACCATACACCAGGCCATTCTCCCGACAGCCGACCTCACTAACCCATTATACAACCGCCGATATTTCTCCAGGCTGAGGGGGAATTCCCTCAAGACTGAACTCTAGCAAATAGAATGACAACCCGGAGAAGTGGTCGAATCCAGTCCTAATTAGTCGGCAAACATAACCTAGTTTTCTCCTCTTATTATACATCTGGACCTTGGGGCTGCAGCGAGTTAGCTGAGACACCAGGGAGTAGAGTATGGCCCAAAGTCCTCTTAACATATATCTTTGCATGAAACCAAGATCCCGAATATTATTGAGATAATTCATCCAGTTTCTGTGCCGCACCTCTATATTACAACGCCTCAAGCTCCACCGTCTAGTGCACCTTGCTTCGGTGGTTCCGTCAGAATACCAAAAAAAAAAAAAGTAATAGTCGCCACATAACCTAACTTGAGCCTCAGCATGACCAGGCATATCGCGATTGGCACGTACACACAAACTGCAACTATTTTTGGCCACGTGTGCTGCCGAGGTTTAAATACTATCCACCATATACTAGTAGCCTAATCTCCCTTAAATGGCTGAAAGGGCCCGTCATGATTAGTCACTCGTTAGGATTGGGGACAGACTTGTAAGTCCATACTATTGAGTATGATACTACCAATATGATACAATACGATATATATAATACAGCAACTCGCTATAAACTCACGAGACACCGTTAGCCAGTCCAGTGCAAGAAAACACCCTACACCGCAGCGGAGGCGCAAGAGTAGGAAGGTCCCCACCTATGGCTTGCTGATGGGGAGAAGAAAACACACTTCGTTCTGAAATACGCACTTGACCCGAGATACCGCTGATGAGAATACCTTGGATCCAAACCGGCCAAACTGGCCATTACTCGGTAACTTCCTCCTGTCGCAATCCTCCGCATATGCTGCCAGAGCCTCATCGTTAAGCCTTTTATCTAACTCATCTGCTAATCTCTACAGGTTTGGATATCGCCTTCAGGCAGTACCTTACAGCTATAGTTTTCTGCACTGTCTCAGCTGTTTACAATACTGTAGCTTAAGGTATTAATCGGAGTGCTGGGTAACATCCGGAGCGCATCATAAGTCTGTCCCTGCACTATACCCTAGAATACAAAAGAGGGGCTCTGGAATTAAGCTAGTTTAGCGCACCCTTCTGATAGTAGTTTTTTTTTCTATAATATATGATGATGTTTCCCCCTACATACCCTGGGTACTCGCCACAGAACAAACAGGATTACTTCCGATTTAACTTGCGCCCTAATTGGCAGACCGGAAAGGCAGGGGTGCTTCTAGAGATCCTGTATCAGTCTAGTCAATATTCCATCAGCCTGCCCACCCGACGCTCGACAGGGGCCAGATAGGTTAAACCGATCAACGGAAACTACGGTGACCGGAGAAAAAGTTACCTAGACTCAGATGATATAACCGCTTGTGCGCGACCGGTAATGACTTTGCTTGGGAGAGAAGTGGATGATCGAGTGAGGTTTATCATTCGAACTATCGTTCCTGCAGGCCAACTAAGCCACTCCTAGCTCTTTATTTCCTTCTTTTCTTCATGTCATAATCGGGCCCGAACGTCGTGGAATGGGCCTGGGTCACTTCTGTTTGTGTCCTCGGCAGGGCGGACTGGCCGCTTGGGGTCACGGAGTACATCACTTTGGCCCGATATAATTTTCGGGACCAGCGGTTTTGCAAGTCTTTGACATCTAGTGCCTGGGGAGGGTTTGCCGCCCATTTTTAGCAAATAGTTTACTCTAGTATGATAGGGAGATTTATGAGACTTAGAGAAGAGCAAAGCACTAGCATATTGCCTAATAGACATCACTCTCACTAGCAAAATGGTAGTGCTGCACCAGCGCGCCATCTCCCTCTTCAACCACCAATAACGAAACATAGCCCATATCTCATTACAATATCCCCTATCTCCTCAGGCCTACAATGTATACAAAAAGTCTGGCTTCCGGTCCCCTAGATACTCTACCTCCCCCCTACTTAGCCCCTGCACCCAAGCATCCCTCTTCCCATTCCTCCTCTTCTCGTTCTCCCTCCTGAGCAGCACCCAGTTCAGCACACTCCCACCAAGAAGTCCAATCGCAAGATACCCCAACACAATTCCATGACCGAGCCTGTAATGCGGTGCATCAACCTGCCTATAGACATTACTACTCATAACCCCGTTCAAATTCCCCCAACCAATCACAAAGCCCAGCGTAACTCCACGTTTATACACCCCCTCGACATTGTTCGACACCCAGGTGATTGTATTCGGAATACAGGGGTAAATCCCGAGCGCGGCTAGGAAAACCGCGAAGTAACTCAACGCAGCGGAATTTGACCCCAGGAGGATACTGAACCCCACAACACCGAGCAGTGAAGTGGCCATGTTAAACACCCCACGCCGATTACTCCTATCAGCCTGCCAACCGACCAGAATAGTCAAAATGCAAGCAGCAGCATAAGGCGGCACTGTGAGCAACTGGGCGCGTGAGGCCGAGTATCCCATTTCCTTGATAATGGAAGGCAAGAATAGACTGAATGCGTAGAGGGATCCGTCGACGCCCATGTATATCAGCATCCCCGTGTAGGTTTTCCAATCCTTGAGGGATTGCCAGAGGTAGAGCATTTTGAAATCTTCATGCTCTGCTGAGGATTGTTGATCGTCACGGAGGCGACGGAGGACTCTGGCGCGGTCTTCGGGGGAGAGAAAATTGGCGTCGTCCGGGAAGTCGACCACTACCCAGAAGGAAATTACTCCTATCAGGATTGTCGCAAGACCTTCGAGGATCTGTGAGGGGGGTTAATGAAGGAAGATAAGGAGGGGAGGGAGGGGAAGCTACGAAGATCCAGGCCCAACCGCGCTTACCACCCACTCCGTCCATTTTGGATATACCGGCGGCGAGTAAGCCGCCGAAAGACCCGGAGACTGCTGCAGCGGAGAACTGGTGTCTATCAGTATCAGAGTGATGTATAGGAGGGAGAATCCACGGGAGCACGTACGAAGATTGCGGCACGGATACCAAATTCTCGGCGCTTATACCAGCAGGATAGGTAGTAATTAACTCCTCTACCACCCGATGTTTAGAAAGAGTGAGCCAATTAGAGTTGGAGGAAGAAAGCTCACGGAAAAAGACCCTAATCCAACCAAAATGCCGCACTGTGAGTGACATTCTGTGACACAAAATCGGACAGGTTACAAAACCCACAGCCTCAGTCAATCCCAAAAACCTGCGACACAAAAACTGTCAACACCCGCCCTGCCCCATAGGAGCAAAATGAATGAAAGAATACGAGCTCTCGCATCGGGGAACAAACCATCTGGCAGCCATCATCCCCGAAAAATTGTGACAAAACCCCATGAAGGTCATACAAACCCCCCAGAGCACCATGATCAATGGGATATAAATCCTTGGCCTCATCCGCTTCAACAAAATGTTCGAGATTGGCTCGAAGAGCTTTCCCCCCAGTCCTCACAAGTGAGCCTTATGCTCCGCCTCGTTCAACAGCATAGCCCAGGGAGGGGGGCACATACAGCATACGACACAAAAAAAATAGTAAGACAAGCGCTATACTGCCTGTTCGTCATTCCAAGATCGCTAACAAGTCCTTCGATTTTGGCATTGCCGATATTGGTTCCTTAAAAGCCCCCCAATCAACCTAACCCTCTATAATTGGATGGGGGAATCTCACGGTCTAAAAATGAGGCGAGGTATAGAAGACATAACCAGGGGATAAGCCTCATATCCAACTTCCGGACGAGTCTTTTGTCCTATTCGTCGTCACGGCTCATTACGGGTAAGTATCCTCACGAAGTCTCACTCATATGGAATGGGGCAGAACAAACAATAGCGGCCCTCTCAGCATCGCTTAATCCTGCATCTGGATCTGGCTCCTCTAATTGCTCTCCCTTCTTCTCTATCTCTTCTAGCGAGGAGGCCTTGGGGTTGGATTCTGCCATGGTTGAGATCTGCTCTGCGGCCTGGGGGAGGAAGGAGTGAGTGAGTGAGTGAGTGAGTGAGAGCGTGACAGAGTGAGAGAGAGGGCCGGGGGAAGGTGTTTCATTTTATATTCGGGGGGACTTTCGGAGCCATCATAGAATATCTGAGTCTCCACTTTTTTGAACCCGAGGTTGAGAACCCCTGCTTTCCTTACAGCCCGCGCACACTGCACCATGGCTTACATCATGGGTGTTTTCTCTCTACCAGTACTGCAGTTTAAAGCACCAGGTTTGTTAGCTTATCTTTGCCTTCCCGTTCTCATCACAGTATTTATACTTGTCCTAGGCAAGAAGTATTTAGAAGGAGGGGTTCGCAAAATATATGGCAAAAAATCCGTGTGTATCACAAATTCACTACCGTGACGGTACTTATTGCTTGGGACAAGTATATATATATATATTATATATTAATTCTCGCAACCCACCCCCTGCTCTCCCCCGCTCCCCCGCTTGTTTACGCCTTGCAGGCAAGCCCCACACTCACACAACATGCACCACGCAGCAGATGTTGAAGTGATCATCCGGTTGTCTATGTGGGAAATCTTATATCCGGAAGGTAGTTTTTGGAAGCTGGTGGCTATGTGGGATCTCTTCCTCTGGCAGATTACTCGAGTACCAGCACTGGCAGGTCGCAAGACTGATGTCACTACCGCACCATAGGTGTAAGGAGGACCTAACTTAGGGCATAACTTAACTTTTCGGTGAAATGCTAATGCGGTTAGAACGAGCGGTTGCCAAGCTAGAACGTTTCGGGTAGGTTTACCGTACTAGTATGATACATGGGTATTCAAAGTCCGCTTGGGAAAGTCGGACGGTTGTGTTCTCCCCTCAAGCTTGTCTAGAGATTGCAAAGACCCAACGACACCAGCTAATCTGTGAACTGCAGAGCGAGTTTGGCGAGTTTTATGGTACATCATCTACGTACTTACTGTACCTGCCGAGGCGACATAAATGTAGGTGGGCATTTTTTTTTTTATTAAGGCCCTGCTTGGCACGTCAGAAAAGTGGCATTTGTCCAACTTTTATGGTATTTTTTGTTGCAAATAAAAAATTGCAACATTTCCCCTTTCTGATTATAGCCCAACCTACAGGTCACCTACCAGACTCTTCTTTCGATCATAATCATTAAAATAATCATTAAAATGATAGCCACTATTCAGATATGAATATTTTTACAACTAATTGATCAAAAGGGTTTGAGTTTTGGCACAAACCAAGTTTTTAGGAAAAATGGCAGGCCGTGCAAAGACTAAATCCACGGTGGACAGCGATTAGGTCGCAGCGTTTTCTTTGTCAGTGGTATCCGGAAGGGCATGGTATCGAAAAGGTTTACCCGGATTACCGTATAAATGCTGTTAGGTCGCGCGCGTGCCTGAATTGGCGGTTGCTCTTGTTATTTAATGAATGAATTGCACCGCTCACCATTTTCTTCATCTTTACAGCACTTTGTTCTTTTCGCGCTTTCTGTGGGACTGCCCAACCTCAACACTCCGCATATACAATTCAACCCTCCCACCTCCCCCTTAAACCCTCTCATAAATCCCATCGCTATCATACTCCTTCTTAGGCCCCTTAACCCCATACCCAATCTCGAACTCCTTCAACCGTCCATCCCCCGCCTCACCCCCACTACCCCCACTGTTAAACCGAAACCGATACCTCGGCCAATACCAATCCGCACGACAAAGGTGCTTCCCGCCCCCAACCCAGCCGCCTTTCCCATCCTTTGCGCGTCCGGAGATCTCGACGCGGTGGAAGAAGTAGTCTACACGCGAGCTGTCCTCCGGCTTGACGAACCAAACGGTGATCGTGTCTTCCGTTGGGTGGTGGCGGTATATGTAGGACCTGCGCGTCTGGATTGTTAGAGGAGTGGGCATGGTCGGAGCGGGAGTTGTGGTGAAGGTTCCGGTTTCAGTGTAGAGGTATTCTAGGACTTCGCCGGAGTGCACGGGTGGCGGGGGGGCGGAGGGGGCTATCGTAATATTGGCGCAGGTTGCGGCTTCTTCCCGGCCGTCCGCTTTGTCGTTGGTGTCGCTGCCTGTGGTGGGAGGAGTGCATGAGAAGGAAGGGGGCCTCGGTAAGAACTCCGCAACGCCTTCGAACGTTCCTGAGGAGAATCCTGGATGTCTGGATACGATCTTCCGGTGAAGCTTCCATTTCCCATGAAGGGCTTTGAATATAACTCTACTCAGGATTCCATCCTTCGCTTCATCCTCCCCCCTACGCTCAGTGATTATCTCCGCCACCTCCCGAAGCGTCTTTTCCGCCTCTTCATTGCCAGGGGAGAAGTGTGCGGGGACCATGGTGTTGGGATATATTTGATTTGTTTCAGGCAGGAGCGGCAGCCCAATAGTCTGGCGGAGTTCGTCTATAAATGCCAAGTAATCCCCCATGGTCCACTGCATACGTGCTTCGAGTGAGCGCCCCGTGGTACGCAGCGTGCGGACGGCGCGAGATTGTGAGATGCCGAGCTCCATCTCTGGGGCAGATGGCCAGGGGAACTTTCCGGAAAGCAGCCCCGCCATCCAGCGGCCTTGGAGTTCCATGACACCGAAGAAAGGGCCTTTGTGCATCCCCACGAAACCACCGGTGTTACTGAAGGATGGGTGGAGGGACTCTTTATATAGGAGCAATGGTAGGAAGTTTGAGTCATCAGGGGTGTCGGCGTCGTTGGAGGTGAGGTCGCTGAAGAGGTCTTCTGGGAGGAAGCGTTGGAGAGAGGCACTCGGGTGGAAACCAGTTCCTAGCAAGATGGTATCGACGTCCGTGATTTCAACAGTGTTAGTGCGCAGTGTGCTACCGTCTGCACTCTCAAGGCGGCCGATCACGGGCTTTATTGCTCCACTGCGGACGAATTCCAAGTACGAGTCTGATATCGTGACCCAGGGGGGGAGGCGCATGTAATCGTCCGTGATGTGCAGGTTGGGGTGGATATTCTCCTGCCTCCCACCGACCTGAGAGGACATGAACGTATTTATGAGAATGTTCTTCTCCTCCTGCGTCTTATCCATTGGCATCGGGTTCTCCCTCCGACGATTAACGTCGTACAAGACTATGTCATTAGGAACAAAACGCGGTGCCGAAGGGTCCCCTTGATGCGCGATCGGCAGAAACCTCGGGATGATCCAGAAAGGCCGCGAGAACAAATGCACGAGTTCGATTCCCGCACGCTCCTCTTCCGGCAAAGACGATATCCGCAAGGCGATATCGGCCGCAATTTCAACGCCACTCATGGACCCGCCGAGCACTACAATTTTCTTCTTACCAGAAAGTTTCTCGTGCGGCCATGAATACTCCACGGAATGTAACACCGAGCCCGTGAAACCATCCATCAACATCGGAGGTACATAAGGCATAGAAAAGAACCCTGAGCAGATCACCAAGAAATCAAACTCTTCCTCTCCTCCCTCTTCCTCTGCATTCCTCCAAGTAATACTCCACCCACCCCCCTCCACCTTCCCTACATTAGCAACGGCACACCCCAACTTCAAGCACTCATCAGGGATATGCCTCCTCCGATACCTTTCCAAGTACTCTCCAACCTCCTTCGCCGTCGGCAGCATCGAAACGCCTGGCTCATACGCCAATTCCGGAAACACACAGCTGTACCTCGACAAGTTCGTTCGCATGCCTGGATTCAGCGTCACGCTTCCAGCGTCCGGAGACCAGAGCCCGCCAACAGCATTACGGGGCTCAAATATAGTTGGATGAATCCCGTTCGCTAGGAGGGATTTCGCTGTTGTCAGGCCGGCCGGGCCGGCACCGATTACCGCGGCGGTTCTGCGTTTCATTGTTGCGATTAAGCGGTGATAGAGAGGGGCCAGTTGGAGACTTTGTTAGTGGTGACGGTGGTGATGGCGGCGGGTTGGTGGAAGAGAGGAGAGGGGTTTTTCTGGAGTGGGAGGGGGTGAATTCAACCTCCGTTAGGGTAGGTTGTTGGCAAGGACTTGGCTTACGCATTAACGTTTTTCCGGATAGTTAGTGGTGCGAACACCGGTAGCCTATTGGTGGACAGTAGTTTCCTTATCTTGGTGGGGTCTGGAGGATGCGGGATCGGAGTTTACCCGTTGACCGAAACAGGCAGGGATATACCGTATTTTGCCGGTTAAAGTTAACCCCAAATAGCTGTCCCACAATTTCTTGTCGAATCTGCAGCGCCCAAAAAATCACACCCGCTGACCATCTCAATTTCCAAATAGTGGGAAGGGATCCCTTCAACATTACTTTATAATACAACACTCGCAGAGTAACACGCATCGGGGAATCATTGCTGTCTACCAACTGCAGCAATGCTTCCACAATTCTATTAAACCATTACCCACTCTTGAACTAGTTACCACCCTCATTTCCCTTTATTCTATCCTATTACGATAACTACATTAAACTGCTCCTCCCCCCAACCTCAGTACTACCCTGCCCATTCGGCATCTCTCCATTTCGCTGTCCGACAAACTCCGTATATATCCCTTGCAGGCGCTTACGCTCCTCTGGGGAAATACTTGGCCGTGTGGACTGTAGTGAAGACTCAACATGTGACCAAGATATTGTTACTTCCGCAGCTCCGGCGTCTTGCTTCGTCTTTGTTGCGGAGGGGGCATTGGCGATGCTGTTAGGGGAGGCAGAATTATTTGAGGATTGCTTTTTCAGGGACTCGACCTGCAAGAGTTAGCCAGAGTAGAGGATATGGGAAGAATGACAAAATACCTTCTCCACGAGTGCTATCCGCTCACGATGTCGATTTTCGCCAACCGCGGGTGCAACGCGACCCTTACCTTTGCGGCTATCCCCCCAGACGAACTCCAAAAAGTCCAATTCCTCCTTAGCATCTTTACCGGTTGCGCTCGCCTCCTCCTGCTTTTCTTCTAAGGCTTCGCGCTTGCGCATTTCTTCACTGATGACCCCCTGCACGGCTTCTAAATGTGCATTGTAAAGGACCGCCTGCAAGTCAGCTCCGGAATAACCTTCTGTCCTAGTGGCGAGTTCTTCGAGACTAACGTCCGGGCCCACACGCAATTTTCCGCCTTCGCCGACGAGTGCGCGGAAGATATCTAGCCGGTCTTCGAGATTTGGTAAGCCGCACAGCAAGCTCTTGTCCAAACGGCCAGGACGGAGGAGCGCAGGGTCGATTAGG
>Ga0307510_10004540_pt1 | contig 16333 bp, 21 predicted proteins | sample 12_EM_MG_FD_207224 | JGI IMG/M metagenome (GOLD analysis project Ga0307510, IMG submission 207224) | Populus trichocarpa ectomycorrhiza microbial communities from riparian zone in the Pacific Northwest, United States - 12_EM | ecosystem: Host-associated > Plants > Roots > Unclassified | place...
CTATATAGCAAAATATAACCACCTTAGTTTAATTTTTTCTTATACAAATTGATAGAAAATATTTGCCTTTTGTTATCATATATGTTAACATTTTCTTAGCATCAAAAGGTAGTTTTCCATCCAGTGCAAATGACTAAAGTCAACACTCATCCCGCTCATCCCCCTATGTTCCCTATCACCCCAACTGAAAACACTTGTCCTTTCGAAACTGTCGCCATGGACTTCATCACCAAACTACCCCTATCAGGAGGATATGATACCATCCTCACCATCACTGATACAGATTGCTCAAAAGCATCTGTCTTTATCCCCTGTAATGAAGCAATCAACTCTGAAGGAGTCGCTCTACTCTACCTGAACAATGTTATTCCTCACTACGGCATACCTCACAAGATAATCTCGGACCCTGACGTCCGCTTTGTATCCAAGTTCTCAACAGAACTATGCCGTATCCTGAACATCCGCCAAAACATCAGCACAGCCTATCACCCTCAGACAGACAGAGCCAGCAAACGAACGAACCAAACCCTTGAACAGTACCTTCAAGTATTCTGCGGTACTCAGCAAAACAACTGGCACGCTTGGTTACCTCTCGCTCAGTATACCAAGAACTCCTGGCCCTCCGCTACAATGAAGAAAACGCCATTTGACCTACTCATCGGCTATACCCCACAAATACACCAACCTACTAGAAAAACAGACATCCCATCCCTTGAACAACGACTCTCAGCCATCAATGAAGCCAGGAAAGCCACCCAAGAGGCACAACGTAAAGCACAAGAATCCTGGATCAAAGAATGTCCACGCCATTCACCATTCCCTGTCAAATCCAAAGTCTGGTTAGAAGGAACAAACCTACAACTCCCAAGTAACATCACACCCAAGTTATCACCAAGGAGATACGGACCTTTCGAGGTAGTCTCCCAAATATCCAAAGTCGCATACAAAATCAAATTACCCCCTACCTGGAAAATCCATGACGTCTTCCACGCATCCCTGCTTACACCATACAAAGAAACCAATCAACACGGACCCAATTTCCTGGAACCGCCACCTGACATCCTAGAAGGTGAACCGGAATGGGAAGTTGAGCAAATACTCAAAGAAAGACTATTCAGTCGATGGAAGAAGAAGCAATACCTCGTGCGCTGGAAAGGATACTCGCCAGCCCATGATTCCTGGGTTAACTCCGAGGATCTCCATGCCTCAGATCTATTAGCGGACTTTGAAAGTCAACCAAGCCGTATAAGAACCCTTGGAACCTCAGACGACTCTCTCTATCCCCAACCCCCATGTCTGCTATCCACCACGAACTCCCCAGCTCAGGATTCGCCACCTCTACCATCTTCACCTTGGGTACCGACGATGGAATCATCCTCATCCGTATGCACACCAACGACAATCAACTCTACTTCTTCAGAACCTTTGTTCGACAAGGACACTTCGATGTCGGCTACCACTGGACCACTTGGCAACCTAGAGAAAACCTCAAAGCCATCGACATCGACCATGAAGCAATCGTGGTCCCAGTTAATAACGAAGATCCTGTCCTCAGGACCCACGTCAATTTCGAAAGATTTCCATTTGCTCCCCATCCCCCTCGATACCAACCCCGACCTGCAACCCCTTTCAACATCGTCATCCCCGCTAGTACTATTAGCGGAAGCAGCAGCAATGAAACAGCTATTACCCCCACAGAAACAGAAAACATTCCACTTCACGTCACCAACCCCGACCCCTTTACCCCCGTTGAAGAAACTGAAAACGACAACCAGTCTGAGCAGTACACTGATGCCGGACTCCTTCCCTCAGACCACCTCCTCCATATCGCTCAAGAAGAAGCATGAAGAATGTATTCAAGACATGGTCTGACTCAACAATAAATGGACCCTCCTTAACAACTGGTTCAAGAATACTTCAGTCGCCAGAATGTTCAGAAAGAAGGACAGCAATGCCACCCTCTACCTCTACCATTTCCACCGACAACTCTACGACATGGTCACAAAGGAAATCCTCCTAATCATTGCCAAAGAAAAGGACCTTCGAAAGAGAACAACCCTCCCCTTTGGCACATTATCCCCTCATTACCACACCCTAAAAGATCAAACATTCCTCAAAGGACTATGAATCCTTCTCAAAGGACGTAAAAGAATTATGAGGAGCAAATCACCATCACCTGTATTCATACCCAGTTCAGGTCCTTTAGGAGGAACAGGAGGACCAACTACCGTCGTCATCCCAAAACCACCGTCATCAGCCCCAGTCACTGCACCACCACCTCATGTCGGACCAATACCAGTTATCCGACAATACATCCATCCGTCATCATCCCTACCACTACCACCAGTTGTACCAAGAGTACCATCACCACCCCTTGCAAACCCATTGCCATTCGTCCAAACGCTCATTTATTCACCACCTGTGGAACCACCCCAAGTCGCATCGCCACCACTCCCCTTAGTACCCTGGGGATCACATCGACAGCAATACTTGTCAATGGAACAATACGAACCACCAGTACCAATGGACGAAACACCTGATCCAGTCAATGTACTCTTACCCCAGTCGCTTACCCCATCACCACCAACAAGAGAGGCAACGCCTATTATCCCAGCACCATGGAATAGATCACCAAGGCCAGAAGAAATTCCATTACCACCATTGTCCAATAGACCAACACCTCCAGAATGGAAACAAGTTCAATCACTACCAGTTACAGGAAAGCGAAAGGAACTCTCACCCAGAACGGAATCTTCACCACCCATAGCCTCATCATCCCGAACCCTGCAAATTCCACCCATTCGAACCACCCCGTTACCCAAACACCCCCTTACAGAGGATGAACCATTGGTCAATAGGGAAGGACCACCCAGTTGGTCAAGAGAACAGCCATCACCTATCTTAAGGAAGCGACAGGAATCACCACAACACGTTACAATGCCATTCAAACGCGAACGAAGCAATCCTCCAACGGAAAGGTCAAAGAGTCCTGAAGAGCAGCCTACCCCTCCCGATTCACCCAAGAGCACAGCTCTATCAACACCCTCTAGCTTTGGATTTGCCGATCTTTATAGGACCCCAGTTCAAACAATTATCAAGGTCGAAGATGATGAAACCATGGAAGAAGAAGGAATATCCGACTTGGACTCATCAATAGAGGAAGGACAAATCGCAGACACAAGACAGTCTACTCCTGATGACATGGACATAGGGATACCTCGCGTACCCTCCGACTGGCTGCAGCCCTCTTCACCTTAGGTTGTGTGGTAACGACCACTCTAGGAAGGGCGTCATGTTACGATCCTGGGCCCTACCACCAATTTTCCACCATTTATTTCCACACTCTTGGTCACTCGTTCCCCACTCGTTCCCTCACACGCTGCTCGGACCGCCACCAAATCACTTGACAAGTCACCTGATGGATCACCTGACCATTCCGCAGTCAGATATCACATGCCATCACTCCGCAGTCCGCAGCATTCCACAGCATCACCATTTAACCCATTATGGATTGCCAGCTCATTGCCATGTCATGATAGACCGCCAGCTCATGATGGAGCTATACTTAGGACTGACACATCATGATGGACCTTACTAAATATTTCCATATTTCTCTGTGACTCCTGTGACCCATTACTTCTCATTTGTATATAAGTGCTTGTACTTTTAGCAGTTAGGCCCTAAGCCTAACTTGGTTTTCAATCCAAGACTTGTAGCTTCCACCCAGGACTCTCAGAGTCAACAGCCCGAACCCTTAGTCGCTTCAAAGTCCCTCTTGAAGCTCTACCCTCTCTACCTCTATCAGAACACTTAGGAGTCGCCCTTATCATTGGGGACTTACTTGTTATACTGCGTAGCCAACTGGTACCGTGCTACTCACGTGATCATTGCCTCAGGAGGACAACCCACTGAGCAATCCCAGTCATCACCAAACCAACCCACGCACATCACGTCTTCAAGGCCCTTGGACCTTAACACCAGATCCCACCACCTTTTCATGATCAGACTACCCCAACATTCACTTTTGGACCAAGGATGAATGGACCGCCTTTGAATTGAAGTGAAAGGACTCATCAGATCCCAAGGACAAGGCTGGACCTCAAGGAAGAATGAGGTGTGCACAAGGTCACAATGTTTCCATGCAGTTTATCAAAGAAGCTGACAGATGACCTATCAGCAGTATGCAGGCAGAGGACATTCGAAAATTTGCAAGGTCAATCTGGACGGACCTGTTATCAAGAGGCTTGGCACCAAAAATGTGGGGCAAAGCATCAAGGAAAGTCCATGACAAGTACAAGCATGAAATGGAAACCCGGTGGCCCATCCTGTGGTACTGCAGTAATCATTGGAAGACACATCACATTGCAACGAAAAATTACTCCCAATGGTATGGCCACTGCAAGACCAATGAAACAGAAGCAAAGGCTCCAGCTGAGAAGAAGCGCAAGACTACAATTGGGGACAACAACACTGGCAATTACCAGACCAACTCTGACCCAGAGACCGACATAGTGCCCAGCGAGGCCTCAGATGAGGCTAGCAACATCACCTTACCTTCTTGGAAAGATGCCCACAAGGGACCTGTGGCGGGACCTTCAAGGCCCAAGGCCAGGCCACTGAGAGATCCTCTGTAGGTTCTCAAAGTTCTCATTGATCTTGCTAATGATTCTCTTCTCAGTGCCAACATATTCAACCAGTCCAACACGTCTTTTTGCCTGGTAGGCAACACACAATGCGTCGATCCAACAGCACACCCCATCATCAGCAACTGAGGTAACTGGTATGACATTGATAATTCTAATTACCACACCACCAACAGCAAGGCCCCAAGTCAGGCCACTATGGGAACGACAACATGAGAGGACAGGCCTTCCATCCCTCTGTCTCAACCCATCTTGCCAGTGGGGGTCATGTCATTGCAGGGCCCAGGCATCCCTCCCACAGCTGCTTACATCCCGGCTTATGTCCCCCCAGTCATGCTCATGCCTATACAGGGCCCAGGTGTCCCTCCTGCAACGTCTTATGTCCCCCCGGTCACAGTCACACCCATGCAGGGCCCAGGTGTCCCTCCAACAGCTACTTACATCCCAGCTTATATCCCCCCAGTCATGCTCATGCCTACACAGGGCCCAGGTGTCCCTCCTGCAACATCTTACGTCCCCCCGGTCACGGTCATGCCCACACAGGGCCCAAGTGTTCTCCCTGTGGCAGCACCCCTTCCTCAAGACCCCACATTGTCACCTTCTGGTGCAGGCAACCACAGTGTGCCAGCCACTGGTGAACCAGCTACAAGGTTACGGGGAGCATGCACGAGAAGGTACAAGCACCCCCAGAAGATATCACCCAGAGTCGGAATCTCTGTGGCATAAGTGCTTTCCTCATACCATTTCATCGCTGACATTCGTCCCAGGAATATATGCACTGCTGATTGGTGTGTTTTGCACCCTGAGGGCACAGTAGGCAAGTTTAATTTCTACTGGGACAAGATTATCAGCAAGGATGTCCGCAAAGTGCATCTCTCTTGTTTATCTCATATACCTTAACGCTTACATCTTTCACATGCATTTCTAGCAATATGAAAAAAGAGAGGTGGCGATGAGGGCCGAATACAAGGTGAGTACTACAAATCTATTTCCTGGTCAGCATTCTAACCTTAGGCAAAGGCCACACAGAAAGGGCACCTTCCAAGCAGGAAGGTGAAAGCTGCCAAGTAGTTGATACAATGGAATTAGCTTGGTACAAGACCACATTTCTGTTCCCCTATTCCGCTCTTACCACCCTCTAGTTCATTTCCTTGTCCCCTTCGAACCATTGCCAACATCCCTCCGCTCTTGTCTTGCAAGCTGCAATGTGTTTTCATACTTTTCACAAGTCTCCACTCTCATCCAGCAACAATTCAATGGGATTCGATCCCAATCAATTTCTTTTGTTTGGGTGTAATTAGATGACATTTGTTGTAGTTCTATGGGATTCAATCCAATTAGATAGTATCAAATCAAATAGATTGTAGTACCAGTATTACAGAAAGAATGAAAATGAATGTCATTTAATATGAACGAATGTGAGAGAATGCAAGAGAATGTGAACAATTGTGATCTACTGCTATCAAACCTGAGCAGATCAGTTTGATGGGATTCTCTTGCATTCGATGGGATTCATCCAGATCTAACATCAGTCTCAAATTTCTAATCCCATTGAATCTGATATGTAAATTGACTGGATTCATTCACATTCGATCTGATTAGACACATTTCTGGCTGGGGTTCACAAGTTGAGAGGGAAGACTCAGACAAGGGGAGTTTGGGGGAATGATGATAGGATTGCAAGACTCAAGTCAAGCTTAAGGCTTGACTGTCCAGAAGTACAGGTCTTATATACTACCTGGTACAAGTCAGTCTGAGTCGTTGTATGACCTTAGTCATAGTATAGTAAGCAATCAGTCATTTGTATAGTAAGCAGCTGAGGGAGTCAGTAAGAGTCATACAGTACTCAGTCAACAGGAGGTGCACAATTGTAGCGGACTGTGACAGGTAGAGTCACGTCTCAACTGTCAGAATTTCGTACTCAGCAGAATAAAATGATCTTGGAAAATTTAATGTAAGAAAAACAAACATAAAACACATGCACATTATTGCTTGCTGAGTCAAGTAGGGGAAGGCCCAGGGAATAAACAAGCGCAAGGGTGTTTCCAGGCATTATTTAGGCCTGGAAAGCACTGTTGTTTTCACATGTGCACCCCTGAACTGGCAGAGGAAGGGTTCCTTATTTGTAAAAGCTATTCATATATTATAAGTGGAATAATAGTGATAGGGAAAAGTGGTGCAGTGGTTGTTATCTCTGTGGTCTCATGTCCTGGTGGGGTGGGTTGTTGGTTCAATTCTGTGGTAGTGCAAGTTTTTTTTGCTGCAAAAATTAATAATATCAGCAGCACAAAGTGGTCCAATTGTCGGGACACATGACGCGGACACCAAATATTGTACAAGTCAATATTTCATTGAGAAGGCAGAAGGGCTGGGCACTGCCAGGCACCCAGCATCATGTGCATTCGCTCCACTGTGCTCGCCCCCAACTGCATGTCCCCTTCTGCTGCACTGGCCAACCCCACTATGCACCTTTCCACTTGCGCAAATCCGTCCGCGGTGGCCCCAGCTGCACATCCCCCCTCAAGTGCTGCACCTGCTGTAAGGCCTGCATGTGCACTGGCCTTGCAATCAGCCTCTTTCCTCATTGCCGACACATCTGACAAACGAACCCGAAACCTCCAACACCACAGGGCAGGGAGCACACGTTGCTGCCCTCTCCATTCTGCCATGTCACCCTTTTTCTTGTTGTTAAGGACACATCGTAGCTAGATTGTAAATAAGTAGGTGTGAGAGATATATAAACAGAGGCGCAGTACCATGAACAGCAGGCAAGGCAAGCAGTGCCTCACCTGTGCTGCCGGTCTGCGTTCTTTTCCCCCAATCTTTCACCCTTTCATCTCACACCTGGGGACTGTCTTCGAACTCAACACGTAGACGCCGTCTCTACCTTACACTGCAGGTGCGCTTTTGCGACTTTCGGCTGCTTCCATTGGGCCTGCATCCACACCCCCTTCCTCTGCCAATTCAAGGCTTGCACATGTGGGGATCTCCCAAAAAAGCACTTTCCAGGCTGAAATAATGCCTGGAAACGCCCTCATGCATGTCCATTCATCCCCAGGCCTCCCCCACTTGACTCAACAACAATGTGCCTTAGCAGCACGTGTTTTATGTTTGTTTTTCTTACATTAGATTTTCCAAGATCGTTTTATTCTGCTGAGTACAAAATTCTGACTGACAGCTGTCGCAGTGAAAACCAAACTTCCAGAAACGCTCCTTTTATGGGACGTGACTCTACCTGTCACAGTCCGCTACAATTGTGCACCTGTCAACAGAAGTCAGCAAGGCTGTGAGCAGGAGTCAATCAGAGTCAGTGTGGCTATGTGTGCCACCAGTATAGTACACAGTCTGTTAGGTCAAATATGGTAAGCCAAGTCACATGTCAAGGAATGGTCACTGGGTCTGGCACCTGACTGGTCAGGTGCATGATAGGTCACATGCCTGGTCATGTGAGGAATCTAGAGTCAAGATCAGGTCATGGGGTCATGGGAGTGCACACATGCTCCCCAATCATGTGGTACCAAGTTAGGTGCATGGATCAGGTGATAGTTTAGGTAATCAGTCAGGTGACGCAGGTGGAGAGATAGCAATAAGATGGAAAAATGGTAGGGGAATGCTACATGGAGGGTGGTTCGCAAAAGGAAGGACCAACAGCATGAACAGCCTGTCTGTAGTTTCTTTTCCCCAGGGTAGTTTTATTTATTTTATTGAGGGGTGTGTGTGAAGGGAGGGGGGGGGAAGTTGGTTAAGCGCTTCTAACTCTTGAAAGTGCCACGATGAGGATACCGATCGTCTTTGTCAATGCGGGCTGCCCTGGCAAGACGCTCGATAGGTGGGCCATCATCATTTTGCGTGCGAAAGAACTGCAAGTGCTTGTACGGCTGACTCGCACCGCTAAGGTCGCCGCCTTCCAAAGAATAGAGGAAGGCATCAGGTTTGATGTTTGGAGATGGGTATAGCTGCGTGGTTACGCACAATTGTAGAATGCGAACAGATGCTTTCCTGCGTCGCGCGCTGTGCGCAACGAAGGATACGCCTGGACGAGGTCACTCGGCTTCAACGGCGAAGTCTGGCTTTGGAATTCTAAAGGTCGAATGGGGAGGACCCAAAAAACGCGTCAGCAAAGTGAATAAATCACGCCATAACCCCCTTGTCGCAGCTTTATGACGCAGAGTGGGATCATGATAACGCACCCTTGGTGACCAAGAGGAAATACTCCTCGACGACAGAGTACTTGTTGAGCTGTGAACGGTGCATGAGTCGGTTCATGCTCTCACAATGATACAGGGCTCGTGATGGCGATGAATGAGATCAACCACTGACCAGGACGACGTATCCGGTACTCTGTTCCTCATCCTGCAACTCGCCGACGTAAAGGTTCGGATTGTACGGCGGCTTGAACACGTCCGCGCGCTTCTCCTTCCGGTGCTCAGCAGAGCCGGCCTCAAAGTGCGCGGTCGGGAGATCGGGTTTGTGTAGCAACACCGGACATAGCCTGATCTCGAACTAGTAGTAATACACAACAGCATGAATCGTTACCACTGATGCGTGCGGATCTATGAGGTCTGGGGGAGATGCGTTGTGTTGAACCCACGTCGATGCCCAAGTCCTTGTGCGTGTGAACTTGTGAGGGAAAGAACAACAGACCGCCCGATGCTTTGCCCTTCTCAAAGGCGGGCGTGATGGTCTAGATGATGTCAGACGGCGTCGAAACGGACATGAACTTCCGCGACGGTGCGACACCCAAGATCAGACAACGTGAAATGATGCATGACAGGCGACCGGCGCACGGGGTGCGAGTAATGTGTGGTTACAAAGCGTGATCACAAAGTCCGTCCGCATCACACTTCATCACCTTGATCACGTCTATCGTGTGCTTGTTGTCGACACCTCGGACGGCAGAGGCATCCCGTAAAATTACAAACACCATCACTGTGCGTGTTTCAATACAAGGAAAACAAAATAACGACAAAGAGAACAAAGAGAGCTATTTCTGCGACGCAGGACTCAGCCGTGCGCGCGGTGAGGTGGGTATACCTCCCAGTGGGCAACCTCAAGCACGCTCCCTCCCGGCTTTGCTGTCCTTTGTAACATCATGGCACGTGAAGGATGGCAACAAGAGACCATATTGCCCCATTCGTCCCCTTACAAGGGAACGGTCTCGGTCATTCCGTAACAACGGTAACGCGATGAGAAAACGCACCTGATAAAACAATATAGCGAAGAAAACTTGGAAAACCAAGAGAACAACCCCTGCAACTAAGCTCCGATACGCGGTAGTGCCCTTCAATAAATGGCGGGGGATACTCCAACGCGAGAATGACGAGACCGAGGATGAAGGATATTATTGGAATGACCGGGGCATTGGCCGTGATGTTGATAAAGAACGCGTCCTGTTTCGCTGGCCTAGGTTAGGAAAGACGCATTCAGGGGACAGTGGAATGGGGAGGGTTTGAGCACGTACTGTATACCTCCGGGGTTACACCTGATACCTCTAACAAAGTTCCAATGACATTAACGATAAACCAGCCTAAAGTAGGCTGCCCAGACGGTGTCTGTTTTTTTTTTTTCTTTTCATTGAGGCGGCGATAGGCAAGGGATTGGGTTGCCAACTTACAGACAGTTGCCGTGATAGACGTAGCGAGCGTGTCCGTGCCAGATGAGTTTTCTCATTTTGAAGACCAGCTGCGGGGATAGTGTTGGTGTTTTGTTGACGAGGGTAAGGGTGGCTTTATTAGGGGAGGGAGGAAGAGAGGGAAGACCTATTGGGAACAATTGCGACCACAGGACACGGAGGCGTATATCTGGGTTGTGCAAGGAAGTCCGCACTGAGCCCCGCTCGGATGGAAAATGGCATCTCCGTGGGGGACGAAAAGGAAAGAAGGGAGTTCTACTTGAGGAAGAGAAGCGCCTCCCATGGAAGGCGCCCAGAAGTACGCCGGAGATTTCCCTGCACGTGATTGGACGAACTCCGTTCCGCGAATTCCGGCCTTCGTTTTTGAATCATCAGTCACCCCCGAGGGTGCGCGCCTCGTCACTGCTGACAGACCTTTCACCCGTGCATACGCCACCGTTCACTCTCATCATGCCCTTGTTTTTATTTGAGCATGATATGAAGGTGGTGTCATAGAACCAAACTCTCGGGCTTGACGGCCGTGCAACGACTTGGGGGGTCACTCACCAGTCTCGTAGTAGGCAGTCCTGATCAGTCCTCAAAAAAAGCCAAGAAGTATATTTGGCTCCTGGTTAGTAGAAACGGTTTCTTAAAATGGACCCGCAGGTAAGCTTCAATTGGTCCTCCGGCGCTACCCGGATCGACCGGCTTCGTTGAACTTCGCACGTGGAAGGCGGAGATGGCGCGGAGGGAATCATACAGCAGAATCATGGGGCATTTCATGTCAAACGCGAAGCAGGTGCCAGACCCTGGTATTCCTCCCTTTCTCCTCTATCATCCCGCCCTCTTCGTGCTCACACTATCTTCTTGCCAGCGTGTTTCACAATATCGGAATTATACCCTTCCATCGCACTCTCCCTTACAACCTATGGGATGAATTGTCCCTAGGATTCTTGAGCCAGCAATGACTGCTTCAGTGACGTAGAGCAAATAACAATAACAAAAATTTTGAGCCAAGGACCGACTCTCCAACATTTCTGTTACCCCTTACACGTCGGTTACCCTCGATATACGCTACCACGATGAATGCGCTACGCCCTTCTCTCTTCCGTCCCACCACCCGTCCTTCCTCTACACCTCCAACTCCGACCCCTCGGCCATCGGATGGGGCCGTTCGGAAGGACAAAGTACCGCAGTCTATCGCCAAGGTATCACTTTCCGGTTTCAAGAGGACGACTCGGACCCTCCCGGATCGATGTCATGCTCACAGGTTGCTACCGTCATTCAAGATGGCTCTTACCTTCAGTCTCAAAGTTCAGCGAAGGCATTTCCAAGGCGCATGCCCAACCTGTTAGCCACGCTACCGCCAGCGACCTGTCAACAGGAGGCGCCCCGTTCCAGCCGGCCGAGGACGCCAGTGCGGATCACTTATTGCAGTATGAGCAGCTCATTTCCGGTATAGCGCCACTTGTCATTTCCATTCTAACCGGCCGGAAAAAAACTGAGTGCATTAATTACAAGATAACTCACACCCTCGCAAGGCAGCCTTGAGGTCCCTGCATCGTCCCCTCTCTGCTTTGTTGGCCAATCTCTCGAACAATTTGTTACGGCTGCTATCCTCTCCCGAATTCCTCAACCCGCCAGCGCCTACAATTCATGCACCGAACCCAAACCCAACCCAGGCCCATACGTTGGCCCTTGCAACCTTCGCTAGCGAGTTGCTCGAGGTCTTCGATGAACTCGGATTGGGGCTTGACTCGGACGCTCGGGATGATGGTTTGAAATCGACGAGGGAGGCTCTGTTGCTGTTGCCACACGAGTGGTTCATCCATCGGTCGCTGGGATCCGGGCAGAGCTTGTGTTGCTTATCGAAGCACTCGAAATGCCTGCTCCCACGTGCCCCCCAAAACCTGCTACATATTCAAAGACGGTCAGCACGTTGCATCTTTCCACCCTCGCTCTCCAAAGTATCATGCCAACATATGTGCGCGCCCTCACACGGTACTTTCCTACTACGTCTATGCAGTCTCATCTTGCCCCGTTGGAGATTTCTGTGGTTTGGCGCGCACTCGTGGCCCTTGCTCAGAGGACACCTTCACACTTGACGCCGCCATCCTCGCCAAATCTTGCACTTACTGGCGTAAACGGAAAGAAGGGCCGTGCTGTTGGCACCACACCACCAACCATGCCCTCATCGACGCGGTTTCATCTCAAGCTCCTACCATCCCGCCCTCCCTCCCTTCCACTTCCGCAAACGGTCGTGCCACCTATCACCGGGGACACCCAAGCTGTATGCGACCTGCTTTCCTCACTACCCGGACCCGATGCCAATAAAGAGACCACACGTCTGGCACGAGAGGCCGTCAGGGACGCTTGCGATGGACTCAAAGCCCTCCTGCGTCTCATGGAGTTCGTGCAAACGCCAGTGAGTACGATCCGTGGTACAGAAGAACTCGCGCATGAACTAGGAGACTTCACCGCGGACCTTCCGACACTGATCGCACTTCCTATTCTTCTAAATGCGTACGTGTTTACGAGCGAGAGGGGTGCACCTCGGTCTTTCGCTTCACTACTCAGTCTTCCGGAGGAGCGATATCGCGTGGGATGTCTCACGGGATTCGGCAGAGCCGAAGTGTATGGCGGCCGTTGGACAGAGAGTGGTAGACGTGCTCACGGACCAGCCGTGGCTCTCGTCGGAGGCGGGTGAGGTGGTGAACCGGTGGCTCAAAGCCGAGATGGCACCGACATCACCGACAACCACGTGCCATATGCATCTCAGACCATATGCATGCACACTTGGCTATGATTATTCTCCCTAGAAACTATTTTCTCGCGTTTTGCCAACCTGGCCTACATTAGGAATGTGGTATAATTTATATCGCGTTGTTGTTTTAGTAGTCCCCATACGGAAACCAATATAAAGTTGATATATTCAGTATCATCACGAAAAAAGCGTACGACGGCTAAGAATAAGTAGAGCCCGATCATGAACTTGTCTCGGAGCAGCCGAATTGGCATGTGACCTCGTCCGAGTCGGTGCGCGACAGGATGTACGTTCCGGCTCAAGCATGAAACGGGAACATGCAACCCAGGCAAGGCCAAGGGTCCTTAGCGCCAAGGGGCACACAGACAGCAGGTCAAGCGCTCGTGTACTAGTATTACCTCCAACCGTGACTTCTTCAGTCCTAGGTTTATGCCCTAGGCCCACTAGCCTCCCCTTAACCCACAGTCATGACCTCGATCTTGAAATGGTTTCTCACCGCTGGCAGGGTAATCGCTATTCGCATTCGCAAGAAGCATCCGAGTGAAACGGAAGACTCTTCATCTCATCGGAGTCCTCCAACCGGCGCTGATTCGCCCGAATCTCGACTTCTTTCCGAAGTTGGCGATGTCATCCAACTCGTCTCTCCGATGGTGCAAGCTGTCGCAGGGACAATCCCAGTAGCAGGAACCCCACTAAGAGCTGCCGTCGATGGTTTGCTCTACATCATTCAGATGATCGATGTAGGCCACTTGTTCTGTATAGCGGCGCTTCTTCTGATCGCACCACAGACAACCAAGCGCAACAAGGCCGCTCTCGATGTTCTAGCCTCGCGAGTTCGTCGACTATTAGAGTTCTTATCGCTGGAACCCCAGCCGCGGGATGAGGTGGAAGCCAGGCGGAGAACGGCCTTAGCACTGTGTGTTTTCATCCTCGAGTCATTTTCGATATCCAATCACATAGCTCGTTCAGACGTCTCCAAGATACATCGTGCAAATTGATGAAGATGCAAGGACGTCGCGGTTTTAGACTCGCATACGGTTCTACGACGCAAGATATTGCTGAATGCAATACGGATATTGTCCAGTTTCTGTCGGAATACGCGGTAATCCTATCTTTCACAACAGATGGCTTGCGTTTCCTGACCACGCAAATTGTCACAGATGTACGACTTAGCCTTCATCAAAAGACAGCTCAGGCAAATGCTGGCGTCTCCACGTGACTGCGTGATACTCATAGATGCTGTTGGTCACGAACACAAAGTACCCCTGGAGTACAGTACATCATTCCAGGTGAGTTTCAACTGCTCCATATCTGTTCATCGAATCGTCGACTACTTGCTAAATGAGCTGTCCAGCAACTTAATGACATGCTCCCAGTGCTGATACCGCCTGAACGAAGCGGAGCATCCGTTCAAAGACGTTATATCACATCAAGGAAATTTGAATTCTGTATAGATGACGGGAAAAGAATCACGCTACTGACGAGTGACTCAAACCTATGGCATACCATAGAAGCAGGCACAAGGATAGTCATGAGGGTCGTCTTCGAACGACAGGCATTCTTTTTCGCTACCTATGAATGTCATCTTTGTGGAGCACCTAACAAGCTTGTATCAATTAGCAAGTCGTCGGAGTGGCTCACCGATGGATCTCTCGACTGGTTCGTACTTTACATTGGTTGATCGAAATCTATCTCACATGGAAAAGTCATACTTGCAAAGGAAGATTTCAGATCTCGATATCTCGAGACCGGAAGAAGCAAGGCGGGAATGACCATATTGACACGGAAACTCGGCACTGTATACGCAACTTCCGTGTCACGCAAACTGTGTGTATGACTTAACTCAAACATTGTCATCCTTTAATGAGCCAATGTTGCTTATTATATGTAAAATAACCAGGTGTGTGCTCTCTTATCGCGATATGCACTGCACATGACTGATGCCAACTCATGGTACCCTACTGGCACACTTAGCCTGTACGTGATCTCATGGGATGAGCTTCCTACTGCAACACTGACAACAATGACTTTGCCATGTCCCTATCTCAGCCTGTGCGTGACCTCAAAGCATGAACTCCCTGCTGCCGTGCTGACGATGACGACTTTACCATGTCCCCTTCTTAGGTTGTGCGTGATCGAGTCGTAGATTCGCATAGGCTAATTGGGCTTCCTGCTGTAACGCTAACGACAACCGACAACGACCTTGCCATGTCCCCTTCTCAGATTGTGAGTGATCTCATGACATGAGCTTCCTGTTGCAATGCTGATGACGACGACTTTGCCATGTCCACTTCCCAGCCGGTGTGTGATCTCGTTGTATGGGCTTCCTGTTGCAATGCTGACGACGACGACTTCACCATGCGCGCTGCGTAGCCGGTGTGTGATCTTGTTGCATGGGCTTCCTGCTGCAATGATGATGAAAACGACCTTTGCCATGTCCCCTTCCCAGATTGTGCGTGATTTTATGGTGTGCAATGCTAATGATGACGACTGGGCCATGTCCCCTCCTTAGCCAGTGCGTGATCTCGTCGCGTGGGCTCCCTCCTGCAATGCTGATGACGACAACTTTGCCATGTCTCCTTCTATTAGCCTGTGAGTGATCTCGTCGCATGATCTTCCTACTACAATGCTGATGACGACAACTTTTCCATGTCCCCTTCTTAGTTTGTGCGTGATCTCGACACATGGGATTCCTGCTGAAATGCTGATGATGACAACTTTTCCATGTCCCCTTCTCAGCGGGTGCGTGATCTTCACGCATGGACTTCCTGCTGCAATGCTAATGATGACGACTTTGCCATATACCACTTTTTAGTCGGTGCGTGACCTCGTCGCATGGGCTTCCTGCTGCAATGCTGATCATGACAACTTTGCCATGTCCCCTTCTCAGTGGGTGCGTGATCTCGTGGCATGAGCTTCCAGCTGCAATGCTGATCATGACGACTTTGCCATGTCCCCTTCTCAGGAAGTGCGTGATCTCGTGGCATGAGCTTCCAGCTGCAATGCTGATCATGACGACTTTGCCATGTCCCCTTCTCAGATTGTGCGTGATCTCGTGGCATGAGCTTCCAGCTGCAATGCTGATCATGACGACTTTGCCATGTCCCCTTCTCAGATTGTGCGTGATCTCGTGGCATGAGCTTCCAGCTGCAATGCTGATCATGACGACTTTGCCATGTCCCCTTCTCAGGAAGTGCGTGATCTCGTGGCATGAGCTTCCTGCTGCAACGCTCATCATGACGACTTTGCCATGTCCCCTTCTCAGAGGGTGCGTGATCTCGTGGCATGAGCTTCCAGCTGCAATGCTGATCATGA
>Ga0307510_10004541_pt1 | contig 16332 bp, 7 predicted proteins | sample 12_EM_MG_FD_207224 | JGI IMG/M metagenome (GOLD analysis project Ga0307510, IMG submission 207224) | Populus trichocarpa ectomycorrhiza microbial communities from riparian zone in the Pacific Northwest, United States - 12_EM | ecosystem: Host-associated > Plants > Roots > Unclassified | place...
GTTTATTAATTAATGTATATGAAAAAATTGCTTGATAAAAAGCTATGACTATCTTCGCCTAATCGTTTTATGCTCAGTAAATTCTTTCAATCGAACAAGTTCAAATATTAATAACTATATAAAAAAAACAAGGTTATGTCAAGAATGCCTGTATAGTAAGTACATTTAAGTTGTTTTTTTTTTAGTATTTCAAAATTAAAAAAAATAAAACAGAAAGAGATATAAAATAAATCCATATTTAATGTAATCTTAGAATAAATTTATATATTTTCAAAATAAAAATATAAAAAAAACATATATTCTTTATTTTCATTATTTTTATCCTTTTTATTTCGAATCACCCATGCTATGTCATAATTGCTACAAAATAAGAAAAAACTTGAAAAACAACCACCAACTACCACTTTGGTTTCAAGAACCGCGGTGGCTTTTTGCTTCTCGAATATCGTGCAAGTATTTGCTTTCTTTTTTATGTCTGTTTGGAGGTGTCCTTTTGGGTTCTTCGAGAGCGAAAAGAGAGGCAGGGGTAAGTGGCTAAGTGCTCCTCAACCATTGTGTGAATACTGTACAATGAAGAAGGTAACGAAGGACAAAAAGCAAGAGATAGTTAAAGAAAGAGACTGTGAAGACTGGTGTTTTGTTTGCAAAGATGGTGGAGAGTTAATTCTGTGTGACTTTGAGTAAGATTTTTTTTTCCTTCTATTTTCTGACTTTCAAGTTCAAAGTCACTGTCTTGTTGGGTCTTCTTGTTTCTTCTTTTGCTATTGATGACTGAGATAGTTTGCATGCCTGGAGATTGGAGTGCTAGTTTCCGTCTTTTGGGGGTCAAAGGGTAGTTTTGTCTTGGTGAGTTTCTGTCCGTTGGACTGAACTTGCCTCATGTATGCTGCTATAACATACAAGGATTGTAGTAATATTTGCTTTTGCTTTCCCAAGTTGAAACAATCCATTTTCTTGTTATATCTTGATTTTTAATCAAGGCACTATATTATGTACATTGTTAGATTGTCACCTTGAACATGGCAGATTCTTCAATGCCTTTTTCAAGAATTTAGAGTTTTCTGTGATTTTTATTTTTGAATTTCACAGCCACTGAATGTCCGTGGAAAAGCCAAGATCGGCAGTATCTTTGCCTTTGGGAAATTAAATTTCTTACCAACCAAAGTCTATTTTTTCTTTTGAATATGGAAGTTCTTGATTTCAGTATTGATAGGCCTAGGAGCTTGTGAAATCGTGATTTTGGTATTAATTGGCAAGTTGATGGAAACTAGGAAAAAGAGGTCCTTGTTGTTTGAATTTGATGATCTTGTTTCATTTTTGTGCTCAATAAAAGTTGACATTTTGTGTGTCATAAGTGTTTTCTTGAGCACTTCCTTTGAATTAAAGCTTAGATAGGGTTAGTGGATGAAAATCTTGTACTTGTAAAACATTAAAATAATAGAAAGTACTAGGATTTAATTGTTTAAGAAACAATATCTTGTGATCTTTTTCTTTGATAGTTTATGTTTAGCATTCAATTATGATCATCATTGATCATTTTTAAATCTATCACTCGCTGAAAATGCAGTCACAAGCAATGTTGTACCTGTAATTTTTATTTGTGCACAATTTGTTTTTTCTGAACTCAATGTCAGATAGATTCGGCTATGGAGAATGCCTAAAATTTGAAGGTATGGATGACTAAGAAAGTTGTGTTTTCTTCTATCTAGAAAGGGGAATACTGATTGTATTTTTCCAAAAACATCAACACAATAACATGTGATCATGTTGCATTGCCTTATGTTTATTATCATGGTGAATTTCTCTGTTTGGCTCAATCTATTTACAGTATGAATGTTGCTAGCTTTGGTAGGAGTAATGGGTTCATTACTTTATGAAAGTCGAGCCTCTCTGCGACAAGGAAAATAAAAGAAAGAAAATACTGATGTTCCTAAATGGAAGTTAGTCACTTGGATAGTGTACTGTTATGAAGCATGGTGGTGTTTAATCCATTGAGATAGTTGAGCGGTTTTCAATTAGCGTTGTCATCCTTGTTTTCTGACAGTCAAATAGATATCTCTAATGATGAGAATTGAGAAAACCTGCCATATATTATTATAATGAGTACATACTGCAGAAAGCTTTGCTGTTATATACACTTGTCCATAAATCATGATTTAATCCATGTCCGTGAATAATTTATGGGGACGGCTATAATCTGATTGTGGTAATCCTGCATTGAAACTGCACTCATTTCTTGACTTTCCTCTGAAGTATGTGCGACAGCTACTTCCATGCATCTCTTAAAATAAAATTGTCATTGTCATTGTTGCCTTTCTAACTTTTGTCCTCTTTCTAGTGATTGTCTAAAGGTTTACCATACAGAGTGTGTGAAAAAGGGTGATTCCTTTCCGGGAACTGGTCAGCAATGGACTTGTGGTAAGTCACTAAAAGTTATATGTGATGATAATCTAACTTGAAATTATGTCTTCTATTCAAATATTTCTAAGCAAGTGTAGTTACAGTATGCATGAGGTAGATTACACTGTGTTAGCCATGCTACTTTGAAATATCTTAATGTATTAGGTTTCCTTTTTCTCAACTTTCTTTGTAAAGAATATGACAGGAAAACTTATGTAGCATATATAAAAAATTTTGATGTTTCAGCTCGGCATTCTTGTACCAAATGTCATAAAGCCACCAAATTATATTGCTACTGCTGTCCTAAAGCTGTATGCAGTCGCTGCATCAGTGCTGCTAAGTTTTTAGCTGTTAGAGGGAATAAAGGATTGTGTGAAGAATGTGTAGAGTATGTACATTGTGTAGAAGATAAAGATGATGTGGATGCTGATGGGGTAAGCATATCACCTTGTGTGTCATTTTTTAATAGCAACATGCACATGTGCATTCTGTACTAGTTCTTGTCTGCATACTGCATTTCAGAAGGACCCAATAAATACATTATAGCAGGTTTTGGGTTGGCTTGTGACAGACTGGAGAGTTTGGTTTTTTCTCAAATTCTGCAAACACTCGGAAAGAAAATGCAATAAGCGTATCACATTGAATACTTAGACAGGTCATTTTGTCTGCCAACACTTTTAGGTAATTGTTTGGTAAACATAATATATTTTAATTAAAGAATGAAGAAGGGAAGAAAGTTGACTTATGTATCTTGCAGGGATATGTTTCATGAATTTTCCTGGTTTTTTAGCACCATGGATCTGCATTTTAGTAGATAAGCAAGAATCTGATTCCTAGGTGATTGTTGAAAAGTAGGGATACCAATGGAAAGGACTTGGAAGTTTTTCAACAAATGAAGAGGATTTTAGCCATTTAAACAATGAATCAGATTGAAATAGAAACTTAGATTCATCTATGAACTCTCAACGGTTGGGCATCTATGCTTTCTTTCAATTTATTGATAAACTCTACTCTTTTTTGGATGTGAGAACGAAGTTATGATGATGATTGTTCCACTGTGGCTGTATTTTGTATGCATATCAATTTGCAGGGTGAAATAGACTTGACAGATCGAGATACGTATGAATGCCTGTTCCTGGAATATTGGGAAATCATAAAGGAAGCAGAAGGCTTGACATGGGATGATGTCAATTTGGCAGAGCTTGGGCTGAGAAAGCATTCCAAACGCAGCTTCAAGTCAACTAAAATTGGGAAGAGCAAAAATGATGGTGACTTGGTGATATATGATAGTGATCTGGAAATTACTGAAGCCTACAAAACAAGAGGAAAAAGGAAGGGGTCAAAGCCAATTGAATTTGATGGATGGGGATCAAAACAGCTTATTGAGTTCCTCACATTTCTTGGAAAAGATACAACAAAAGAGCTATCACAATATGAAGTTAATACAATCATCTGTGCATACATTCAAGAAAAGGAACTTCTTGATCCCGTAAAGAAAAAGAAAGTTATTTGTGATGAAAAGCTCTATTCAATTTTTAGAAGGAAATCTATGTATAAAAATGCCATACTTAATCTTCTGGAATACCATTTTACTGCAAACTTAATTGATTCACAGTCAGAGGATGATGAAAATATAGATGGAGTCGAAATAAGTTTTCAAGAAAAAAGTGAAAAATCCACTATAACATTCAAGAAACGGAACTCAATGGGCTCTCGAACGAAGTCTGAAGAAATAGAAGCAGTTCCTAGACTCCATGACAGTGGTTTTGCAGCTATAGTTACTGAGAATATCAAACTTGTCTACTTGAGGAAAAGCTTAGTGGAGGAACTGTTGAAGGAGCCTGAAAGTTTTGAAGGTAAGATAGTGGGAAGCTTTGTGAAAGTAAAAAATGACTCCAGAGACCCCAGTGCTAGAAATTCTTACCAGCTCTCACAAGTTACAGGTAGGTCACTGTATCTGGACCAACCATAGCATTCAATTATTATTAATGCATGAAGGGGATGGCAGCTTATTTTCAGTTCTGCAAAACCAAATCTTTTCGTTTATGTTTTTATTCCTATTTGCATAAAGTGGAAACATGATTGGTAATTTGTGGTAAATTTCACACAATGTAGCTCATTTTTGCGCCTAAACATATGTTCTATGTTTCAGAGGTTATTCACATTTCATTATTTTATTTCTTGTTTTTATCTCAGGTATAAAGCAATCCTCAGTAATTGGAGAGAATAAGAGTGAAATTCTTTTTAGAGTTTCCAGTATGCCAATAGATGTATGCTTTTCAATGCTTTCAGATTTGGACTTATCTGAGGTAACTGCTATCGAAGCTTTCAAATAGAAATAATGATATGTTTTATTCTGCGAATAAATATAGGTTTTGAAGGTTTCCTCTAAATGAAACAGTATTGTCAATAATTATCCGAGTCTTCCGTGCTTATCATGGGAAATGGATAATTCACTAGTCTACCATTTTTTCTTATCATTTTTATTTGTATTCTATTTACCTATCCCTTTGCAACATTGTTGTTCTTCCCTCTTACTAAGCAATTCTGAGAAATGCCAGTTGTCTCTCAATTAAGTTACCATTTTGCATTACTCATAGCATAATAGGGCTTTGCTGAATTATCTTCACATAGTGGTTGAACTGTTTATTGATGTATTAGGCACATTCTTGTCATTTGCAGGATGAAATTGAGGATTTGAGACAAAATGTGGAGGAAGGGTTACATCCGAAACCTACTATTGTAAGATTTTCAAAGAATAGTTTTATCTCTTTCTCTTGAGGTGCAACATTTCTGAACGCTCAATCATATTGCTTTTTCCTTAGCATTCTACTATTTCAAATATATTTTGATTATCTCAAGAAATTTTAAGACTTTAATATTAAGGACGTCAGAGTAATCATCATTATCGGAGTTCAAGTTGCTCGTTTTGTAGATAAGAAAAGAATCACTCGAAACCTATAATTAAAGAAGGGAAATTCAACTTTATACCTGTTTTCGAAAATGTGGAGTTATATCCTTTGAGGAACTGTTTAGCTAGGAAATGGAAGCTGTTTTCTGTAATATTTCTGGTTGTATGGTAACGGAATATTTACAATAGGTCAAACAATTTGCCAACTTAATTGTCCTTTTTTTCTCTCCTTAATATGGGTAAAGTAATAGGTTACGGCAATAATTGATGGGGATGCCTTTCTTGACAGGTGGAGCTTGAACAGAAGGCAGAACAGCTGCATGTGGATATAACAAAACATGTATGTATTCAGACTTGATGCTATACCTCTTAATAATGTTTTTCTTACCCTTTGCATCCTGAAAAAGTTAAACAAACTTACATATTGCTTGCTATAAAAACTTCTCATTTCACTAGTTATTAATGGGAAACATTTTGCTGCAGTGGATTGAGAAAGAGCTGGCAAGGTTACAAAAACGCATTGATTTAGCGAATGAGAAGGGATGGAGAAGAGAATATCCTTTCATGGTGTATGCTATTTAATAAAAGTGTTGGCTTTGGTAACATATTCCATCATCTTCAAATTTTCTTTCTCGAACCTCTTACATAAACTTCCCTGAGATTATATTGGAAGTACACTCACCCTCTTTAAAGCCTAAAACGAAGTTCTTGGCTCTGCCATGCGTCCCCTATATTCTTTTTTTGCACCATACATGCTAATCAAATCTGTCATATTGGTATGATGGGGATGCTATAGGTCTAGCTTTTGCTGAATTATACCTTTCTAAAATTTACTTGGTACTGATTTTTTCTTTTATTTGTCATCATTGTCATCCGTTCACCATCATAAACGAACATGTAACATTATGCATTTTTCACAAGCTATTAACTATCTCAATGAATGATTGTTACCTTAACCTTTTATTGGTGTCAAACGTTGTTTGAATATTTAGATGAACTAGAACTGCTTAAGAAACCGTCTGAGCAGGAACGATTGTTACAACAGTCGCCAAAGGTCATTCAACAGATGGTCGAGTGCAAAACTTCTCCACAGATGTTTCAGAAACGATACAGACCAATATGATGGATCATGCAGGGGTGCGGGCTGGTGTAGGGGTGTAGAAATCACCCAGCACTTAAACTGGAAAATACCCAAGCTTGGCCATATCTCTGATGGATTTTGAGACTGAAACTGCTTTAAGCAACTTGGTCATCCTTTTTGTTAGCAAACTATTTGGGAGAAAATTTTGTTTAATGTCAGGGATGGGTGTATTATGTCATAAATTTGCACTATATATTATAATTTACAACATATGGTTGCTTATCATCCTAGATTTGGGGATTGATATTGTAGCAAAATCATGGTTGAAAAAATTTGATGATGCACAAAAGCTCTCCTTTCTGGCCCCAAGCCTATGCCAACTTTAATTACGAAGACTAATACAATAAATACATGGGAAGGCCTTTTCTGTTTGCGTATTACTTAAATTTCTTGTCACTTGCATATAATGTATATCGTTCTATCAGTTATCTGAGCATATCAACTTTACTATTAACATTCAATTTCTCGTGAACCCCAAAACCGATTATGGAACTGCAGAATGATTTTTAAGTTTTCAGGGTCTGTTTGGAAAGAAGGTTGCACTAGTTTCCTGGTGTTTGATGCTTTTCACTGGAAACTAAGGTTGCACCGAACGGCTACTTAGCAGTAACAGGTCCATGCTTTCCTTCGTTTTTGAGCACATTAACTCTGTCAATGGTATCTGATTCGTTCTCCTTATCAATACCAACATCAGTGATGGGAAGCACAGAAGGAACACTTTTTACAGTAGCTGAGTCTTCATTTTCCCTTGGAGGGGAATGACTGTTGCTCTTACTCGGCCCATCATCATCTCTCAACTGGGTATCCACCGAGTCGTAGTCCTGGCTCTTCCTGTTTTCTAGTATCTGTTTTTTCTCACTAGCTTCCAGCAAAATTGTTTGGTCATTGGTAATTAGCGATGGCGCATCTGACATTACAATGGTGTCAGGCAACTCGGGTGCATTGGGCAACTCTTGTTTTTGCTTCTGATTCGACTTCTGACCCAGTGTGCTACCACCACCAGAAACACTCTTGGTTTTTCTGACAAGATGGTGAAGCCACAATACCTGTTCAAGAATATAGGCTTCTGTTTTCTCCTTGTCGGCGTGGTGGAGTGTTTCAATCCGGATTATGTCAGCTGCTGCAGCAGCAGACTTTCTATTGGGCTCAGACCTGTATGCAAAACGACCATATCTTAGTTCACTCTGGCCATTCTGCTTACTCGTATTAACAAAATAAATTGGAAAAACTGAGAAACAATTGGTAGAAACCTAAGGACTCACCCGATACTTGCCCACTCTCCTACCCAACCAAAACCGTGATGGGCTCTGTTTTAGATCAGTTAAAATGCAAAGCGAAACGATGATAACGATTAGGCAGCGAGACACACAGCAAAATTAAGGATATAAAGCAGGAGAAATTTTCAGTTTTTAGGGAGGGAAAATAATGGCATTGCATACTTGGCTGTATTAATGGACATTGGAACCAGCCACTGCAATGTCTTCTCCATCTCATCTTTAATTTCCGTAATGGTAAGCTGGAGAGGCAAATCACAACTGATGTAAACAACTAGAGCATCTGCATGGCTAAGAAAATAAAAACCAAGGGGAAAAGTAATACCTCATCTTTGACATGAAAAGATAGCAATTTGGAACGCAGAGCTGATTTTACACCAGGCAGCAAGTTCTGGTACAATGCATCCTTACTATTTGGAGGCATGGAGCTTGATCGTGCCACCTGAGAATCTATAATTAGAAAGGCCTTGAGGCAAGATTCCAAGAACACAAGTACATGCATGAATGGGGAGATCATAAGAAAGCAGGGAGCTCAATTTTTTTAACACAGGTGAACTAAAAAAGTGCAATTAAGGCGGGGAAACTGAGCAACAAGCAAAGATGATAACCAGTAGGAAATGAGGGTGTGAAATCTTCAAATCATGTTCCAAGTCATTCAGCTTAGCAGGGGCACTGTAAGCTGTCAACTTAGTCTGGTTCAGAGCAAAACATGAGGGTGTGCCTTACATTTAATAGGGTTGTGGCCCTTGAAGCTGTCTGTGGATAGAAAATGAGCTAGAAATTTATGAAGCATGAGGGCTATTCGTTTTACTTGCAATGCAAAATAGAGCAGCTCAGTGTTCAAGTGTTTGAAGTTAATGCATTGTAACTGAATCGAGACTAGCCCTCTTAAGACCCCAATTTAGCAGTTCATGGTCCTATTCAAAAGGCCAAATCATCTTTTCTTCAAGTACGCACTGGCTAAGTCAGAATTCTAAAATAAACAATAAACAACCACCCATGCAATGGTGCACACGCACACAGATATCCATTTTCATTTCTAAGGTTCTGTTACGAAGTTGTTAATAACTCTTTTCATTCTTACATGGTAACTGCATGATACATGAATGCAAGGTTGTGCACATAAATGCATCCAAAAGTAATATCGGTTGCAGTTTGGTGAATTGCAGGCGAAACATGTAATTTTACAAGATGAAAACTTTGAAATCTAGTGCAGCATGTAAGGGACTCCATCAGAGTCATTCTATGCACGTAGTATAGTACATATGGAAAATAAGATAGCTCGTCCATGCTTATGGGTGCAGAAATTATGGAAAAATAGTTCAACTCATTCCAGATTTTTCTTCCCACAACCTTTCTGATTCTCTTCGCTTTCCTTTAAGAGTAAGACTGTTCTTGCTATATTAGAAGCCCATCAGATATGTGAAATAATGTCACATAGCAACCAATCTTGATTACAAATTGTAAGACTAATAATTACTAACTTTGAAGAATAGTGGATAGACAAAATGCAGAATGAGATTTAACATGATGAACATAGATGGCACTTACAAGGTTATCAATTTGCATAACTACATTTGCATAATGTAAAGAAAGACCAGCAGGTCCCAATCTTGCAGGATTGCTCACAGATTCTTTATCTTGTATGGAATCATCTGCAGTATACAACTAAATGCCATCAAATATTATAATAAATGAAATCAATTTATGCAAGAACTCCTTCGAGTAAAGGATGGAAAGTCAAATATGCAGAAGCATAAATCCCAAGGAAAATCTGTGGGCCAGTAGTTGCAAGAAAAACTTTTCTACTTTCCATTGCCGAGTTTGAACTCCACGTATAATGTTCTTTTTTCTTATTCAAAATGGTTTCAAGTATTGAAAAAAAGAAAAGAAAAGAAAATGATACCAAATGGTAGTACATTTTCATTGGTTAATGGTGAAAACTTATTACACTGAATATACAAGTGCATCCTTAAGAAATTTTTCAATGATAAAAGATTAATTTTGATTGAAAAAAAATATAAATTGATCATTCATATTCAAAACAGAAATCACAAGGAAAATTAGATTGACTTCTGTGATGAAATCACAGGGAAAGTTGACATTGACAAGGAATACTGCAGAAGCATACACTTCAAATAATTTCTTTGCGACTTGATGTTTTGGGTTAGTAACTTTCCCTGTAATTTTGAGTTGAAACTAAAACCAAAATGTGATAACACCAGAACTAGCAATTTTCGAACATGAAAATTACATATTTTGAAGAAAATGAAAGTAAAACATGCACTTGGAGAGCATAAATAAGACATGCTCAAGACCATGGCCAAACACATACCGAAGCTACCATATGCATTGCCTATCTCGAGGATTAAGAAATGGACAATATCTACAAACTTCTCCATAACCTGCATAAGATAATTAGGTCACTAGAAGAAGTATTCCAATTATTGAGATTCTATTTACTCTATCAACAACCTTGGTAGATAATCAATGATATTTGTTGCCATAAATCAAAAATCATAATTTCAATTATGTAGCAACAGAAAGAAGCAAAACAATCAGTAATGCTACCTCTTCCAAACTTCTAGACCAGAGTGATTTCTTCTTTACATTTTGTATTCGTTTTCTTTGGTTTCTTATTTCTGTCCTTAACATTGCAGGGCTTTCTCCTGCATTTCAGAGAGCAAAGACACAAACTTAAATTAGTACCTCACTAACAAGTGCCCCAGGGCACTGGGTGCAGGTTACTACATTAATTAGCAATTGATACATTATCAGAATTCTCAACTACAATCATGTCAATCACCTCGACTTTCAGAATCCTAAAACTATTTAACACGGATATTTTCAATTTCTAGTAACTGCAACATAACAAATGGCCTCTGTATACCTTTAGGATTAGTCATATGTAAAATATAACAAACAAAATTAAATGTTACCATCATATAAGCACAACTCACAACATTGCAGCAATGTCAAAATCAGTACCCAGATTAATAAATAAAGAAAGTGGTCTCTTTTTTTTTTTTTTTTTGTGTGTGTGTGTGTGTGTGTGTGCGTGTATCAATATTGTGATGAAGAAAGCATAGATAAAGCACCATATCCTATCATTTATAAAAATCCATTCAAAGAATGTAGCTTTCTTCATCTCATCTAGATGTATTTACATTAAATGTCTTTTAGTTTCTTTCACTTTGTGATCAGGGCCCAGTCAATTTCGGCAACAAAGGTGATATGTTCAGTCAATAACATCATTTCTCATTAGTTTCTGGACAAAGGAGCGGGCATACTGTTTGGTAACTAAAAGGATGCCATATACACAGTTCAATAGGTTCAGCATAGAGTGTAATTCACATTCACATCACACTCTTTTATGAAGCACGAATGGCAGCATTTTTTATTCAAGAGCAGCTCTCAGATAACAATATAGAAGTTAAAAAATAACCTTTCTGATTAGAAGCTGCAGCATCCTCCCTCTGTTGACATTCTTGTTCCATTTTATCCAAAATTTGCAATTCATGGTATAGCTCCTGCAAACCCAAGAACATTTATGTCATCATTCTTTGAAACCAAAGCACATGATGTAACAGCAAAAGTTTACACAACTTATCACAATACTCCAGTTATGCAAAGCATAAATCATCACATCAGGAAGGCAGATAAATAAAAAATTAATGTAAAGCTGCAGACTCCATGGATGTATATCGTAAATGTCAAGAATAGTTTTTCGGGCACAACCATATTAAAGTGCTAAAGAGGCCATCTATCCACCAATTAAAGTTCGCCAAATCATAGCAAGAAAGAATATTGTACTCACGGCTGTATACTGAACCAGAATCGTTAAAAGTTCTATTATGGATTCTGCCTCCTCCCGCAATCCCTTACTAGGAGTTTGTACTCTGCTAATTCTAGAAATCAAATAAAGAATTTCAATCAGTAATCAATACTTTAGAAGTATATTGTAAATATAATGGACAAACAAGGTACCGTGCTATATGTATTACTTCTCAAAATAACGGTCCAAGTTGTGCCATTGAGAATCTTTACATCGATTTCCAAAACGAACCACCTCTCCTGAAAATATTTTCAGCTCTTCTCTGCAAAACAAGTAAATGAAGACTTCAAGATACTGTTACAGAAAAAAGACAAATAGGAAGAGAGCTTGCCCATAGATGCATTATGATGCTAATTTGTAAGGCACTCACCTCTTGTCAGCTGCAACGATCCTCAAAAGTTCATCCATATCTTTTGATATCAGATTTTGCACGCCTTCTGAAGGAAGCACCTCTTCTTTCAAATAACTTACACTTCGTATAGAAAGAGATTGCATAAGGTTGGAACCCTTGACAACTGTGTTTGCTACCTCAAAAGCTAAAATTCCAAGTTCATTGCCCTTGGTTGCTACACTAGAAGCAAAAATATTAGGGTTTAAATTTGTGATGCTACTCCCTAGTGTGTCCAGGACCTCCACTGCTTTCCCTAGTCCAAGAGTGCCAGCTCTACTTATACGTGAACTAACCTCCGAAACCTGCAGATTATAGCATTTCACTTAAATATTTTCAATGCATATCAAATTAGCAGACCACTGCAGAATTGTAGTAGGTTATAATCTAGATTATTCATCTGGGTCTTCAGCCATCCAACAATGCTGATTACACATATAAGCTTTCGTAAATATTCCAGTTACAATCACTAATGCAATCTCATCATGCTTCTGGTCTGGTTTGTTCAAAAAACAAGAACTTTCCTCCAATCCAACATCGTATATAGGAGACTATTCCTATTTACTCTAGCATGCCATATACTTGATATCCATTCGCCTCGCCAAAGTTTTCACAATTAGATGAAAAATAAATTGATTTAAGGATGGACAATTTTGGTGATTAAGGATTCGATAACTGGGATTAAGAGCTGATGCTACCTGTTTACTCAATTTAAACTACTTTTCTCTATGTTTGACTCCAATCCAAGTTTCACCACATCAAGCTTTCCATCTACACTATCCGACACTTTTAAATCATCAACAAGCTTGCCTTAATTTACAACAAAACATAAAAGAACTAGTCTTGAAAAATAGCCACAACTAACTGCTCTTGCAAGAAAAAACATGAAAACTTCAGTTGACCAAACCCAAAAAAATTGCAAACTTTACCTTGGCAACAGCTGCTTGTCTGCGAATTGATCTTGATTTTATTGATGATGATGGATATCTAGGAATCCCATCATAAAACTCGTCTCCAACATCATTTTTAGCATATAAAAATGACTCCTTTGTCCGCTGCTTTAAATTTGCCTCTTGCAATTCCTTTTTCTCTATTTTTTCCTTCACTTGTTGAGTACTTGAAATATGTGGCTTGTTGCAATAAGAATCAACACCATTCCCCTTAGACTTTGCATATGGATTGGATTTTTTGTTACTGGCATTGGATTTCTTTGAACAAGTCCCCCCCATGGTTATTGTCTAGTGATCAATCAACACTAACACAAATTGTGAATCCAAAAACAGCAAATACCCAATTTGGAACACAAATTTGAAGCTGAAAAAGAAAGAAAAATTGAAAATTGAAACTTTACAAGTGCTTTACCAGATGAATAAAAGAAGTGGATTTTTCCAGAGAGAGAGAGGGGGGAGCTAGAGTGTGTAAAAGTCCACCCGACATAGCCATCCCGCCTAAACCATTAATGAGAATTCTTTAATGCTGTTAAACAATCACATGTGATCCTCCTACTTTTTACCTTTATCAAATCAAATTCTGTACTTTCATGTAAATCATTTTGATCCTTTTTTTTTCAATCAAAGGTGATTTAGGCCTCATTTATTTGGCAGAAAGTGGTTTTCTGAAAATTATTTTTTAAATTTTCTTGTGTTTGTTTGTTATTGAAAAAATTAATCAATAGAAAACACTTTCCAGTTAAAAGAAAATTTGATTTGGTTTTCAGAAAAGTGTTTTCCTTTTATTTTGGGCGAAAAACATTTTCCAGAAGTTGTGAAAAATTTAGAAATATCATATTATTTGTTGATTATAACAAATTTGATCCTCAAACTTTTGATTCCTATATATTTTGTTTTGAATATTTTTTTTTTCAATTTCACCCCTTAGAATTTGATTTAATTTGATTTTTATATTAATTTTTATATTGTTATTTGTTTTTCTCTTATTATTTTTTTAATTAAAATTTTATATCTATCAAATTTTTTTTCTCATTCTTTTGATTGTTACTTATTTTATTTGAAATAATTTATGAAATTATAATTACTATTATTTTAATTTCATTATCTTTCAATTTTTTTTATCTATTAGATTTGATCTCTATTATTTTGATTGTTATTTATTTTATTTGAGATAATTTATGAAATTAGATTTTTTTTTCAATTTCATTCTCATTCAACTTTTTAATTTATAAGATTTGTTCCTCATCATTTAAATAAACTTGAAAAAAAATATTAATAAGTTATTTTCCAGCTCATTTTCCATGACATAACCAAATACTGGAAAATATTTTCCAACTTATTTTTCATGACGCTACCAAATATCGAAAAATAATTCACTTTTCAAGAATTCACTTTTTAAAAAAACCACTTTTGACCTTTATCAAATCAAATTCTATACTTTCATTTAAATCATTTTGATCCTTTTTTTCAATCAAAGGTGATTTAACTCTCTATCCAACTTTGTCACTAGTTAAATGGTGGCCAGAAACTCCATATTATTAACATGAAAAAATAATTTCTTATTAACATATTATTTCAGAAGTAAATGATTTACTTAAAACTCAATCAAAGAAATAGATAATTTTGTTGAACAATGAAAGGGTACAAGGATTTCTATATTGTCAAGGTAAAAAAATAATTAAACAGCTAGATGAAGGTCACATGAAAGATGTCAAATTGACTTTTATTTAAGATAGAGGAGTTGATTTAACTTAATATAAAGTAGAGTATTTGAATTGATAAACATGAAAACTAAAGGGACCATATGTGATTCTTAGACATTAATTTGGTGTGCTGTTTTTAATGGTGTCCAATAGTCAGACAGATAATGAATCAAAAGAAGAAGTCTTGTTGTAATAGAAAGACAGCAGCAAGGCGTCTGCTTATTATTTTAATATAGTCAAACTATGGGCTTTGACTAGTATGAACTGATCACTTATTCGAACTTATCCAGCGGATGTCGTTCTTGGCGGCAGGTGGCTGTGTGGCGTCGGGGCGGGCCAGTTATGGGCAAAGATTTGAAACTTCGCCTGGCCTGTCAGTTTACTTGCTTGTTGTAGCCAATTTTTTTAATTTATTCTAAAATAATATTATTTATTTCTTCTAAAATAATAAAAATTATTGATACTCATACCCCGAGATCTAAGCAGAGTTATAGAACTATATTTACGAGGGCTTTGAGAAGGTTAGGCAATGCTTTTTCTAGGAGAAGTTAGAAGTAGAAATCTTCTAAAGAAATAAAAATGTTAATGTCAGTTGAAATACAACTCACATTAATAGGATTGGATCATGTTGATATTGTTGCTTTGGTTGCAGAAATAAGAGGTAGGTACCTAACCTAGGAGGGTGTGTATCACACATCCACAGTATCAAATTAAAGTTGAAGTTAATATAACCATCTAGGTGGTGACCCAGCGGTAAGAACTTGGGATCAAGAGGTTTGCTCCCTCTATAGTCTCAGGTTCGAGCCCTGTGGTTGTTCATATGATGACCACTGGAGGCTTACATGGTCGTTAACTTCAGGGCCCGTGGGATTAGTCGAGGTGCGTGCAAGCTGGCCCGAACACCCACGTTAAACTAAAACAAAAAAAAAGTTGAAGTTAATATGATGTGGGTGGATAATAAGAGTTAGATAGTTTTTAACAATGAGTTGTGGATCTATATTAAAATAATGTTTGGTTACTATTTTTAGATTAAAAAAAAAAAGAAAAAAAGAAAGAATGAAGGAGGACAGTGAAGATAAATGAAACAAGAAAAAAGAGAGAGAGATAAAAACATATGTACAAGACAAAATAACAATCTTTGTATCCTGGTTAATTGTGGCGGATAACACAAAATAAATATAAAAAGGTATATTTTATCTTTACTATGCATTGCTGCCAAACTTGGATATTTTATAAAATAATTAGATATTACATTAGTTTATATTGAGCGATAAGATTAATAATATTATAATAATTATCGTTATAAAACTTAGACTGACCTGATGAATTAACCTAAGACCTGGACAATCTAGGACCTAGATTGGTCATGGTTTAAGAAAAAATAAAGGAATGATTGACCCGGTCCAAAACCTGATCGATGATTGACCCGGTCAACCTAAGATAAAACACAGGTCAAAAACTCGTTGACTTATTTTTTGAAGTTATTTGGGTCAAAACAAGGTTACTTTCATTCTTTTTTTAAAAAAAATTTTGTAGGTCAATCCGGTTTGACCCTCCCGACTCATGACCCGGGCCTTGCCCCGGGCAACTCTTGAATCGAGTTTTAAAACAATGATAATAACCATCTTTATCCATACATTGATCCAAGTCAACCCTCCTAACCCATGACTTGGGCTTTACCCAGGGTCAACCCTAAAGTTAGATTTTAAAACATTAATAATAACCATTTT
>Ga0307510_10004542_pt1 | contig 16331 bp, 18 predicted proteins | sample 12_EM_MG_FD_207224 | JGI IMG/M metagenome (GOLD analysis project Ga0307510, IMG submission 207224) | Populus trichocarpa ectomycorrhiza microbial communities from riparian zone in the Pacific Northwest, United States - 12_EM | ecosystem: Host-associated > Plants > Roots > Unclassified | place...
ATGGCTGGGTAGCTCTTGGAGGGGGGTCCTGAGATGCTATGTTCGAACGGGTCACATCGGTGGGGCCCTGAGAACCCACAAGTCCCATCCACTCAGATAACACCCCTACCGCACCAGGTCTCCCATTCATCGGCAAATCGTGGTGAATCGGAGGGGGGCTCATGAGTCAATAACTTCCGTTGTGATTTGATATGCGCGTTATGAGTTTGATGCCATCTCACAACTATCTTGCAACGCATCATAATCTCATCTCAATTCTGGCGAAGGGTGGTGACGGCTCACGGGCCAATACAATCTCACATTGATCGTATGGGATTACCGTAATATGTTGTGTGAATCATGAGAATAATGCAGTCTCAAATCGATCATACAAGGTTACCCGTAATCCGGTGTGTGAAGTTTGAGAATCATACGATCTCATATGATCAGTATGAGATTGCTGCGATCTGATGTGAAAATTTCGAGAGTAATACAATCTCGGATCAGAAGTATGAAACTGCTGCACTCTTATATCCAACATACGAGACCAGTATCATCGGGCAGTGCATTTATGAGTTGGTACTTGGAGCATGAGACTGCCCACTCCTATATTCAACACATGAGACTAGTACCATCTCCTGGTGAGCTTATTAGTTGGTACGATCTTGCTGTCTAAGCACGCGTCCACTGCATTCTTACACCCAATGTATGAGACCACACATCTACTTGCAAGCCAAAGAAATTGCGATTGTATTTGGAATCCAGAAGAAACATAACATGTGATAAGCTAGCTATTCTGGGCCCTCAGATTCCGGGCCCTCAGGTTCCAGGTCCTCAGGTTCTGGGCTCTCAGGCTGGGCACACCTTGCACGAGCCTCCTGAAGCCTCTTTTGAGAGGACTTCACCGCATGGCGTGAGGCCGCTGCACCACTCTTGCTTGCTGTAGCAGGAAATACTTTACTAGAACAGATTTCGACACATTAGCGCATCAATATACATATTGGCAATAACAAATCTAACCTGTTCCACCATGTAAGGAGTTCGCTCCCTATGTTGACCTTGTCGTCGGCTTGATCTTCGAAATAGTCGACAATGAAGTTGTAGAAGGATGGGTAATGGAAGCCAGCATGCTCCAACCTCCACTCCCATGCACTATTTAGAGAGAAAATGAGCTTTAGGAGGAAAAGTGTTAGGAAATGACGCTCAGAATGATAAGCATAGATTTCTACTTACTTGCGTGGCAGTATATGCGATTGACCTTGGTGTGGCCCGGCCATTCAAACAGAGAGTTGTTGCAACGTCGCGTCGCCTGGCAGTGATTTCACTCGAAATATTCTCTGAGTCATTGGAGGCTGAAGATGGTGAAGTGAAGATGTGCCGATATGCCTGAAATTCACCAACTGTCATGCACAGTAATACACACAGCATGGAGAACACAATTGACTTACACGCAGAAGAAGTGGGCCCTTCAGAAAGCCCTCATCAGGGTTTTGAGGATCCCCGTTCTCTCCATTGTAGAGGCATCTCAGAAAGAAGTTCGCGTTGAAGTCATAACCCTCAGCAACCTCCCTCAACTTTGTATGTACTCTACAGGCACAAATTAGATCCCAACGGCTGAATAAACATAAGAGACGTACTCAGGATCATCCCAATCATAATCGATTGGGCAAAGGAGCCGGCCTGTAATATCGTTTGAGATTCCACGCTCCTCCTTTCGTTTCACCGATAGCCTTGAGTTGATATTTGCTACTCCATTAGGAGTCTTACGGCAGTTGAGCCAGTCAGCAATTGCCACCTTCAACCAACTTGTGTCATCACTGTGTGCATCATTGGCCCCTGATTGCAACTGGATATCACACTAGGTCAGTGATATGATTGAGTAAATGCCTGGGGAGACGTACATGTACACATAGACCATTTATATCAACAGATGCATTTGCCCTCTCTCAAAAGCCTGGGATTAGTTTATCAAGAAGTTGCATCGCTGTGTGACAACGCTTGCGGCTGATGTTGGTTGGGGCGTCAGTCACATGGATGTCACAAAGCCTGGTAGCTTACTCCTTCTTTTCTTCTTCAATCTGATCTTCTGTCAACCCAGCGAAGTCATTGGAATTCGTGTCCTCAATTTCTTCTGGGAGGAGTGTGCTCATGGCGGCATGCGTTGAAGCTTTGGCCACTAGATCAGGGAGTTCGTGGTATAGATCTATGATCTTGCGTATCCCCCTTCCTGGCTGGGTTAGAGAATTGTCTTTTCTGGAAAATCAAAATGAGATCTTCTGCTTTTCTGGAATTCAAGTCAAACTTACTTTCGTTTACTGGGTCTTTCGTCACTATCAGCACTACTAGTATCGGCTCTGTTCCTAGCCACAATATGCTCGGTAATGATGCCTCTCATTTCCTCGATGTCACGTTCCATCTGGGTGGCTGTTTGGCTGTCTATATATGGGGAGGGGCTTCTGGGCCTGCTTTGTGAAGATCCACACTGTGACTGGGACGAATCACTGTGCCGTAGAGACAAGGAAGAATGTGTCCTAACCGTCTGGGATGAGCCTATTCTATTGTGCCTACCCGTATCCGAAAAGGTCCGGCGTGCCATGAGGAGAGGAAGTAGGGAGAGATGGAATGGGGGGAGGGGGTTGACAGGGGGCAGGCAGGCAAGTAGGGAAAGACAGAGTGGGGGGGGGGTGACAGGAGCTCTCTTTTTTATAGGGCATCTTAGTACATCTCCGTTGATTTTTTCCTTTTATTCCCAGGGGGTCGACTGTTGATCGCAGCCGTCGATTGTTTAGTGCAGCAGCAGTCGATTGTTTATTGATCTGAGACTGTGCCTTGGATCTGCCAGAACTATCATGACTAGTGAAGGTCTCCCCAGGCAAGGCCATTGCCAGTGATGCCCGCATGCATCCACTGCATTCCCTACACCTGACATATGAGGCTACACGCATATTTACAAGCCAGAGAGGAAGTTGCGCAGTGGGCGAGACACAGCTGGTCGTGGACAACCTTGGAATGATGTGGATCACTGGCAAGTACTTTGCGCTTGACCAGGTGCAAGATCTCATCATCCTCCTTGAGCGCCGTCTCCCCACAGGTCCGGTTGGCACCAGCAGCATGAACTGGTCACCAGACAGTGCAGGTGCAGATGTACTTTTCGATGCCTTTTTTTTTTTTTGGAGTCAATTTATGTGCGTCTTGGGGAGCAAAGCCCCATGTGGCACTTCTAGTTAAAGTTACATCCAAACTGTGTAATGATATGTCCATGGGTCCTAACACTTCCGATTTCTACCCCCACAGCCCTAAAGCCGTCGTTGCGTAACGTTATCTGCAGTGAATCTGACGAGTGTAGTGGTGTTACGCCAGGTGACCATATTGTCGTGATGGGAGTGTGCGTGCGATGCAGCACTCGCTGAGGTCGCCCGTATGTCGTCGATTCTCTTGAGTTGGGTTGAGGTCGCTTGCGCAGATCTAGCGCGCGCGTGGTCGTTACGAGGGGAAAAGTATGTGTGTGTGAATGTGACATGAATGATGTTTCTGAATGGTGTTAAACCGTGGGCTGCGTGTCTTTGAAACGGTTTGTAGCTTTGATGAATTTGGCTAGTGGTAGCGCCAACTCGGGCTGTCTGAGTACCGTCTGCATCATCATCGGTTTACGCAGTTTGCTAGCACATTGGGCGAGAGCCCATCTCTTGTGTGCATAGTTCTTGCAATTAAGCAAGAAGTGTTCTGCAGTTTCCACATCCTCGCTGCATGCCGGACACCTAGCGCTATCCACTCTCCCTATGCGTTTGAGGTACTGATTGATGGGCGCATGTCCTAGCCGGAATTGGGCTATGCAGCTGGCGTTGACTCTACTGAGCTCAGGTTGGCTGGACGACTTCAAAAGCTTCTTGGAGGGAGTCGACTCTTCCAGATGGGTGTATCTTCGCCCCCTGTCGGTCCCCCTCCATGTCTTCACCCAGTTTGACATTAACATGTCATTATGTGCTCTTTTAACGGCTGCCGAGTTGATGAGTAAGGATTTACGAAGGTAGGAGGGTAGGAGCGGCTTGTCTGTGGTTAAACCTTCCGATGCTCTTTTCGCTTCCTTGTCTGCCAGTTCGTTGCCTTCCAACCCCTCGTGGCCTGCTGTCCATCGTATTGTGAGCTTATAGGCGTTTCTGCTCTTTTGCTTGTTCAGCCTGTTGGCTATTCGGACAGTTTCCCTTGCTAAATGGTGACCGGGCTTTCTCATCATTGAGCTGAAGGCCCTTATCGCCGCCTGGTTGTCCACCCCGATCGTGAAGGTGGTATTTCCTTGCTTTTCGGTGCTTATGAGGTGCATACCCAACAGTATGCCCGTTAGCTCCGCTTCGTGTACCGTGTGTTCGCTTTCGGGGCCAAGGTGGATATGCAGCAAGCACAGTGAGTTGCCTGCTCTCAGCAGTATCGCTGCCACCCCAACTTTGCTGTTTATCGCGGACCCGTCAGTGAAGATCTGTATCTCTTCTTCCGTGAGTTCCGTTTCTCTGATGGAATCCTCTCTGCTGTTAGCTATACTAATCTCGAAGGGAAGTATACCGCGTAGCATTGGGTCCCTTGAAATTGCTGGGAGTTTTTCAAATTTCTTGGGATCGCAGCTGTAGGACGCTAGCAGTGTGTTAATCGGGGAACGGTGTCTCTTGACTACACCTGCCAGCTTCCTATTGATCGCCTTGTATAGTGCGTGTTCAGTTGGGAGCGTTGCCAGTCTTACTGTGGCTCTGTGACGCCACTTGTCTATGAGGTGGGACATGGGCATTAAGAATGCCTCCGCATTTAACGCATCCGCAGCCAAGGTACAGAGTCCTCCTGTTACGGCTAATGCTCCTGAGCTTTGTACTGCTGTTAGCTGTTTAACGGTTTTTGCGGCACCTCCGAGCCTTGCGGCGGTGGCGATGGGTAGTTGGCACCAAACGTCCACAGCGTAAAGGATCCTTGGGATCGCTACACCAATATATAGCCTTCTAGCTCTGTTGGGGGTTAGTCCCCAAGTGGTGCGAGTCAACCGTTTGATTTGCGACATCCATGTTGTACCCTTACCGACTGCGTATGCCTGTTGGGCTTTCCAATTGAGGTTCTGGTCGAAAATGACTCCCAGATACTTGGCACTTGCGGACGGGGTGATTTCCATCTGCAGCAATTGCATTGGGGTCCTTTCCTTTGAACTGAAACTGTGGGCGAAGTCAACTAGCGCGAGCTTAGAGTACTCGAGAGGGGAGTTGTGCAGGGATGACCATTCTGCGACGCCTCCTGGTCTTGTCATCATATCGACTAGCATCTCATGCGCTTTCGGGAAGGTATCCGCAGTCGCAATCATTGTTGCGTCGTCTATGAAAGCTGTGGCGGACTCTTCTTTACGTGCTGGGATGTCCAGTAAATCTGCGTTGTAAAACTGGTAGAGGATCATGGAGAGTGGGTCTCCTTGACCTATTCTGTTATTAATACATAGCAAATCGGACACATACCCATCAAATTTCAGAGTGGTGATTCTGTTCCGTAGCATATTATGCACGAACGTGACTATCTTTCTGGGAACACCTCTCTTGAGTAGATTGTGCTCCAGCCGCGATGGGACCGCGTTAGGAAACGCCCCTTCTATATCTAGGAATAGGACTGCTGTGACTTTACCTGCCCTCCATGACGATTTTATGATATCCGCTATGAGGTGCATGGCGTCCGTCGTGGTGTGTCCGGGCCTACCTCCGAAGTGGTTATCGGGAAGTAGATGATGTTTTTCTGATATAAAGGTGAGCTGGTCCGCTATAATTGCTGTCAGCACCTTCCACATGGTGTTGAGGAGGGCTATCAGCCTATATGCCTTCGGCACGTCGTATCTGGGTTTGCCTGGCTTGCGGAGAACAACCGTTGCGAATGTTTTCCAGGGCTTATAGGATAGTCTGTGTTTGTAGATGGCTTTGTAGATGCAAAGCAGGCTCCCAGCTAACAGATCTGCGCATTTGGTTAAGATGACGTTGGGGATGCCGTCTGGCCCCGGGGCTTTGAAGGGTTTCAGCTTCTGCAGTTGCCCCTGTATCTGCTCCACAGTAATTTTGATGTTACCCTGACATTGGTTCGGATAATCCTCCTTGTCATCCGAGTCTAAATCGGGTGGACTCGGTGGGAAGAACCCTTTGGCAAGGACGATGCCTTTCTCCTCGTTAGTTCTGGCTACTCGTTCCTCTTCGCCTACTTTGTATTTCAGCATAGGAATTCTCACTTTGCCTCCGTCAGAGGCTGCGGCAGAAGTACATCGGTTCACCGTCCAAATGTCCGGCTCTTCCGCTCTTTCCAGCCAGTCTCGCCAGTGCTGGTTTTTGTTATAAAGTAGGATACCGTCATACCTCTTCGCAACCTCCTTGTGCTTGGCGTGTATCCTGTGACCTGGGTCGCCGCGTCGCTCATAAGACTGTCTGCCCATTTTGTTGGTTTTCCTACGGAGCTGGGTCAGCTCCTTAGTCCACCAACGTTTGGATTTCGGTGTGATCTCCGTTATCGGGACTTGGTCCCGAATTGCGGCTTGTATGGCTTCTGTTAGCTTAGCGCACCTTTCGTCTAGTTGTCGCTGGCAGATTATTGCCGAGCTTCGGTCGGTTGCTTCTAGGTGCGCGCTCAGTGCCTTCCGGAACTCGTCCCAATCCACTTCCCTGAAGTTCAGAATTGGATCAACCTCCAGTATGTTCACAACTAGGTTCAGCTCCGTGAGTATTGGCAGGTGATCTGTGTTAATACCCCTATGATCGGGCAAGGTGTTACACGTCGTCACCATATCTATGGAGTGGTCCGTGATGAATACATGATCTAACCTGCTCCAACGCTTTGTGGCGCTGTGGCAGTGGGTCGGTAAACCACGCGGTAGGACTAGTTTGAGGCTGGTTTCTGCCACGGCTTCGATCAGGATTTCCACTGCGAGCGTGGCCTCCTTAGTGAATAACCTATCATCGCCCAGGTCGTCCCAGTATGGGTGGTGTCTGTTAAAATCCCCCAGCCATACTGTGTGAGCATTTCCGCTCGCGTTGTGCCCGATGTTGGCTTGGTTGTCCTTGTGGTACTTTGTTAGTAACTTGATAGTGTTGTTGTGCTTACCGTCATTGTATATGTTAAAGAGCGTGAGTTTGCCCCACGCACCAGTGATCTGGATCACTGTGACGTCGCCCGACGGGAAGTCGAGTTGAGACCAGCTATCTGTACTAATCTGTGAGCGTATTAGTAACAGGGATCGTGTAGATTCCGGATTACTGGTGTGCGTTGAGGGGTAGATCGACGTCCATTCTTTAGCCGCAATGGACATGTTATTAAAGTTTATCGCTGGCTCCTGGATAGCCAATATGTCAATGTTCTCTTTTGTAAGTTTATTACCACTTAACAAGTCGTGCTGGCATGTGGGCGATTTGTTGACGTTTTGCTGCCATATTAATAATGTGTCTTTCACTGCCATCCTGGGGTATCGCGGGGGGTGTTCCAGTCGGTGTAGTCCAGTTCTGCGTCCTGATCTGGCCTGTCTGTGCACCAGAACTCGTCCTCGTCCTGGAGTTCACCCTCCTCCCTGACGCGGCTGATTGGGATGTGATTCGGGTTTCCGTGCGCTTCTTTGCTCCCTGCATTGCGTCTTTTGCCCCTGCGCTGCTGGCCTGCACCGGGGCCTGGGTGTCTGCCGCCTCCTATGGGTATGTCGTTGACTGCATATTTGGTCGGGAACTTGTCTTCTGTGGGGATCCTGTCTGGTCTGACTGTGAGTGACCAGTCGTACTCGGTGGGGAAGTATGGCATCGCATTCTCCGGGTTCCTTTCGTTGAGGATATGACATCTGCGAATGAATTCTGGGCAGTTCCTATTCCAACTGGCGTGTGTGTCATCCCCACAGGCGACGCAGTGCGTTTTACTTTTGTTTAGGCATTGGTTGGTGCGGTGTGTGTCTCTGCAGTTCCCGCATACCTCAGACTCTGAGGGGCATTCTGACGCGAAGTGACCCCAGCATCGGCACTTCATGCATTGGATGGGTTCTTGCTTCTGCTTCTTTGGTCTGACTTTTGTTCCGCAGATGAACAGTCTGTCTCTTATAATAATGTTAGCGAAGTCCACGGATGTGAGGGATATTATGGCGTAGGCGTGTGTTTGGTCTGCCCTTCTCCTCCCTATCGGTTTAATCCACTTCGCTTTCCTGACCGTTCCTTTATACAGCCCGTTTGTTTCCTCCAGTTCACGTAGGTGCTCGTCATTACCTGGCTTGAAGGTGGTTGGTACTCTTGGAACTATGAGGTTGTGTAACCTCTCCCTTATGTGCGATTCCGCGGAGAATTTCCCGGTGAATGCTACCTCGTTTGGCACGATCCTGAGCCATTTGGCCGCTTCTTTACTGTTCAGGGTGAGGAGTATCGCGTGTTTCCGGGCCTTAAGGGCTGCCAGGACCTTGATGTCCTTTGGCTTGTCTGCGTCCTCTATGGATTCTAAGATTTCGTTTGCCTTTTCTACAATGCTGGTAAGACTCTTATTGAGGATACTATCTGTCTCGTTGTCGAAGATATCGATGAGGATCTGCTTAGCTCTGCGGTCCATGTCGCTCAGGACCTTGGGGTCGGCTTTCGACTTGTTGGTTTGGGAGGGTCTGGACATTACGGCGTCGCGGTAGGAGTTGGCTTCCGACGCGATTTTGGTTGTGGTGTTGGTTACTTTATCCACCTTGTCGACCGTATCTTTGGCGATGGATTTTGCTTCCTCGACCTCTTTCAGCACCTTGGCAGTGTTTTCTTGGATCACATTGCAGCCCGTTTGGACGGCATTGATTTGGTTCGCGATCGCCGTGTACATATTTGCCAGATCTGCCAAAACAGCCTGACGAATGGCGCTCACATTATCATGCCCCTTTTCGTCTTTGCCCCTCAAGTTCTCGGCCTCTTCCGCCTCCCTGGCGAATTTAATAACATTCTCCAGGTCTTTCCTGATGGATGAGTCAAGTTTCTCGCTTTTATTGATGGCAGTGAGCATGGCCGCTACGACCTGGAGCGGGGGTGGCTGTGTCGTGGCAGTGACGCTTGGTTGAGTCGTGTCTGAGTTGACTTTGTCTGCCTCGTTTTTGCTAGTAGCTTTGTTCTCGTTCTCCTTCGAGTTGTTTGGCTGGGCTGTTTGGGGACCTAACGCCCGTGCTGCTGTGGTCGCTCAGGTTTGTGGTATCCTCCCTACCGCTGCTTGCGGATTGGTTGGGGTGATCCCCGCTTTTGGCGGAGGCTTGGACATGTCTGTGATTCGACTTGTCTACTTTTGATAGGAGTGATGTGGGAATAGTGTGTTTTTTAAGACTGTATCCTACTCTAGCTAACACTTTCTTTGGCGAAAATTTGCCGCGGAGGTGGTGGTTGCCAAAAAAGGAAGTCCTTCTTTCGATGCCTTTTCATGGGGTCCTCATCTGGAATTGGATAAATTGTTGCGCGTCTTATTCACTTTTTTTTATAAATTCTTATGGCGTTTACCCTCATGGCATATAAATATATATAGTAAATTCAAGAGAACCACAGGCTGGATCAGAATTGGGACTTCTCGTTCATTTCGCTGCAGGTGTACATGGTCATGACACTCAAAGACAGTGGTGAAAGTTGGATCTACGGCTGTGGGAATGCCTTGTCTCTGAAGTGGCTGACCCACAACCATGATGCTGCACCTCCCTAAGCTGCATGACCATCCCAACCTCACAGTGCATCGGCGATGATGGCAACTGGCATGCTTCACGGTGGACTTCATCACTGGTGTGAGAACGCCACTGCACTACTCTTGTAGGTTGTAGCAGGAAATATTGTCCTAGAACAGATTTCGACACATTAGCGCATCAATATACATATTGGCAATAACGAATCTAACCTGTTCCACCATGTAAGGAGTTTGCTCCCTATGTTGACCTCGTCGTCAGCTTGATCTTCGAAATAGTCGACAATGAAGTTGTAGAAGGACAGGTAATGGAAGCCAGCATGCTCCAACCTCCATTCCTGTGTGCTGCTAAGTGAGAAAATGACCTTCAGGAGGAAAGTTATTATGAATCAATGCTGAGAATGACACAGAACGCCACTTACTTGAGTCGCAGTATATGTGATTGACCGCAGCGTGACTTGGCCGTTCAAATCGGGAGTTGTGGCTATGTCCCGTTGCCTGGACATAGTTTCACTTGCAGCGTCCCCATAGCGATGGAAGGTAGACAAACGCGGTATAAAGATGTGCCGATATGCCTGAAATTCATCAATCATCATGCACCCTGAACGGAGAACACAGTTGACTTACACACAGAAGAAGGGGGCCCTTCAGAAAGCCCTCACCAGGGTTTTGAGGATCCCTATTCTCCCCATCGTATAGACATCGCAATAAGAAGTTTGCGTTGAAGTCATAACCCTCAGCAGCCTCCCTCAACTTCGTACACACTCTACAGGCACAATTTAGATCCCAATGACTGAAAAAAACATAAGAGACGTACTTGGGATCATCCCAATCATAATCGATTGGGCAAAGGAGCCGTCCTGTAATATCGCTTGAGATTCCACGCTCCTCCTTCCATTTCTCCGATAGCCTTGAGGTGAAATTGGATCCTTTGTTAAGAGGCTTGTGATCGTTGATCCAGTCCACAATTGCTTTCTGCAATTGACATGTGTCATCACTGCGGGCATGGTTGGCCCCCAGTTGTAACTTGGTATCAAGATATGTCAGTGATAAGATTGAGCAAGAGACTTGGTGACTTGGGAGACATACAGGTGCACATAAACCAGTAATATCAATGGTTACACATGCCCTCTCTTCAAAGCCTGGGATGAGTTTGTCAAGAAGTTGCATCGCTGTGTGACAACGCTTGCGGCTGATGTTGGTTGGGGCATCAGTCACATGGACATCACAAAGCCTTGTAGCTTACTCCTTCTTTTCTTCTTCAATCTGCTCTTCCATCAACCCAGCAAAGTCATTGGAATCCGCATCTTCAATCTCTTCTGGGTGGAGTGTACTCATGGTGGTATGCTTGTCAGCTTTGGCCACTAGATCAGGGAGTTTATGGTACAGATCTATGATTTTGGGGATCCCTTGTCCTGGCCAAGTGTCCCTAGCAGCAAAATTATGGTGTGCCATGAAGAGAGGAAGTAGGGGAGCAGGGACACTGAGTTACAGTGGGGAGTTGACAGGAGCCCTCTTTTTTTATCAGGCATCTTGGTACATCTCTGTTACAATTTTTTTTTATTGCCAGGGGTTGACTATTTTCGCAGTACTACTAGTCGATTGTTTATTGATCTGCGATTGTGTCTCAGACCCCAAAAATCAATGACACAGACAATTTTCTCAAAGTCCGATCAACCTGGCCCTGCCTGACGGGTTCAACTTGAAGATGGTACTACTAACCTCAATCCGCATCACCTGAGACATTCTGGTGCCATGCAAACCATGACGCTGGTGCAATGCTGTCCAGAGTGCTTCCATGAATCTTCATCCTCTGGAATAACTCGTCATCGATGGACTTGTAAAAAATACCAATTGTTCACAGCAAAACGGCAGGAATTTGGCAGACGCATTGCAGATGCTAAAAAGTCAAAGAGGGCACAGTACCTATGTGCTCAGCAACAAGAGCAGCCAGAAAACATGCTCACAGATGATACTGTGAGTATTTATTCTGTCATTTTCCTTCTGAAATCTCTTACACATTATAGATACCTCTCCCACCACCCCTTCCAAGTCCACCCCCTCCGAGTTCCTTATCACTGTCAGGGCGTCCACAACGAGTCCAGCGCCTGCCAGCTCGTTATCAGGACATGCACCCAGAGCCCACACCTGCGGTCATTGTCTCTACCATCGCAGCCTTGGATTCTGCTCTGGGACCGGTCACTCCAGCCGCTTTTCCACAGGCTGCTTCCACATCCACGGCTGCAGACTCTGCGTCCACTTTCTCAGCCTCTGGATCTGCTCTGGGGCTAGTCGCTCCAGCCACCGTCACTCGGGCTACCTTTGTATCCTCTGCCTCAGCCTCCGCATCCAATCCTGAGGCCACTGTCATCCCATGTGTGTCTCTTATTGTGCGGAACCGGTTTCAGACGGCTGCGAATAGCTTTGGACTCTGGAAGGAATATCTGTTCCGCCCCTCTTATGATCCTGATGCGCTCATTTCCACCAATGATTTATACCATCCTCATGCATCCACGATCATTGCTGATAACAATAAGCAAGAGGAAGATTCTGGCTACAAGAACAAATCTGTTGAACTCCTCTTAGGCTGGCAAAACACTGGGAGTTCTGTAAAGTCTGACGATGAGATTAATCGTCTGGTCTATCACGTCCTTTATAACCCTGAATTCCAGCTTGAGGAGCTAGGAAAGTTCAATGCGAGGCGTGAAAATCACAGAGCGGACACTCACAGGGAACAGTTGGATTTTCTACAGTCTTTCCAGCATGCCAGTGTCAATATCAAAGTTCCTTCTGGTTCCAGAGACACCCCTTCTCAAACATTTCCGATACCTGGCCTGTGCTATCGAAGAATTGTTGACTTAGTCAAGGAGGCATTTCAGAGCCCAATGTCCCTGAAGTTCCACCTCTCACCGTTCAAGCTATTTCGAAAGCACCCTCATGGCGAAGACAACGAACGCATCTATTCAGAGATGTACGATTCTGACATATTCTTAGAGGAGCATGACAAGGTCCAACACACCCCCACTGGCGATCCCTATTGCAAGTGAGAGAAGGTTATCGCAGCCTTGATGTTTTGGTCTGATGCTACCCACCTTGCGACATTTGGTACAGCAAAACTGTGGCCGATCTACATGCTCTTTGGCAATCTTTCAAAATATATATGATGCCAGCCAAATTCCGGTGCAACGAAGCACATTGCATACATTCCCCCATTTCCCAACTCGCTGCAGGATCAGCTAAAGATTTTCCATCGCAAATGGAAAAGTCAACAGAGGGACATTCTGGCCTTCTGCCATCGTGAACTCATGCATGAGGTCTGGAAATTACTGCTCGACGATGATTTCCTTCATGCATTCCGCTATGGTATGGTTGTACATTGTTATGATGGAGTCCAACACCGCGTGTATCCACGGATCTTCACCTACTCCGCAGATTATCCCGAGAAGTAAGCTTTTTGTTTCTTATCCTACCTGTGTCGCAGCTCACTGCTTTATTAGAGTCTTACTGGCAACAATTCAAGAGCAAGGCCTTTGCCCATGTCCTCGCTGTCTAGTACTGAAATCAAAACTTGATCAACTTGGCCATGTTATAGACAAGAAGAATCGGATTGACAATGCTCGCAAGTACAATGCGGATCTTGTGAATGAGGCTCGAAAGGCTATCTTCGAGCAAGGGATGCCAATTGGTGGGGTCGTTGTTGAGAGACTCCTCAAGGATACATCAAGCGTTCCTACAGCGGTGCGTCCTCAATCAACCAATGCATATATACTAATTAAGCATATCTTTGTGTATCATAGAATGCATTCATCGAACGACTTGGTTGTGACTTCAACTTGTCACACATGCTGGTTGTTGATTTCATGCATGAGGTTGAGCTTGGTGTCTGGAAGGCGCTCTTTGCACATTTGATCCGAATCCTTTATGCAGTGGATTCAAGTGGAAGCCTAGTAGCAGAGCTAGATCTAAGGTTTGACACAAATTTCCTAAGAATTGATATAGAACTCATATATGTTAGGTATCGCCAAGTTTCTCCATTCAGCCAGACAATACGCCAATTTTCCAACAATGTATCTGAGATGAAAAAGTTGGCAGCACGAGACTATGAGGACTTATTACAGGTGAGAACCTTTTTAGTCAAGTCACTCGAAGTACTTACAGCTTCACACAGTGTTGTATTCCAATGTTCGAAGGTCTCCTTGATGAATCTCACAACCCACGCCTAATGAAGTTATTATTTCGGATGGCAGAATGGCATTCGTTTGCCAAACTCAGGATGCATACCACATCGACAATAGATCATCTTGAAGAACTTACCAAAGACTTTGGCAGGCTCATGAGGCAATTCCATGATCTCACATGCTCAAAGTTCAAGACAGTTGAGCTTCTTCATGAAGTCAGGGCCCGGAAGCGGCAGCGCGAGCGTTCCAAAACCAAAGCATCACGGCCAGAGATGGTGCCAGCCGCCTCCTCAGCATCGTCCTCTCGGAAGGTGAAGGCCCTGAACATCACGACATCAAAGTTCCATTCCCTCGGAGACTATGTACGGACTATTCGGATGTTCGGGTGTACTGACAGTTTCTCGACTCAACTTGTATGGCGATGTTCATCCCTATGTACCCAAGTCAACCGCTGATCAGTTGAGCTTAGGGCGAGCAAGCTCACCGTCTTGTAAAGGAGCTCTATGGAAGAACCAATAAGCGTGATGCAGCAATGCAAATTGGAAAGCGGGTCAGTCGTATGGAGCAAGCCCAACTTGCCATGGAACAACAGGACACAAATGCGCAGGACGTTGACGCAGATGACGGTATGGAGTTGAACCCAGACGCACGCTATCAAATTTCAAACACCCGAAATGATGCTGTCGACCTTTATACATATGTCCGCGAAAATATAGATGATCCTGCATTAAGCGTAAGCATTTATTTCGAGCATTGTGTATACCTTTTGATCAAGCAATGTCCGCGCCATTTCAGAGGTTTATTCCAAAATTAAAGGGCCACATACTCGGACGCCTACTTGATCGCACATATGAAGGTGATACCTATGGCGAGTTCACTGGTGATGAGAGGAATACCGTTCACATCGTTGGGGAGCGCCTTTATCGTTGTAGGACAATGCGTGTCAACTACACAACTTATGACGTCAGATGCGAAGGGGATGTCATAAATCCAAAGTCATACCCCGATATCATGGTCAAGTCCCCAGAAACAGGGCCCCAAGCCCAGCCGTACTGGTATGCCCGCGTAATTGGGATATTCCATGGCCTTGTGTCTTCCTCACATCGAGAAGTGAGAGAACAATTACCGCGCCACATGGATTTCCTGTGGGTGCGCTGGTTTGGTATGGAGCCTGGCCGATATCGATATGGGTTTCATTGCGCACGCCTTCCGAAAATCGGGTTTGTGGAGTCGACAGATGAATATGCATTTACATTTCTAGATCCCTTGCAAGTTATTAGAGGCGCCCACATGATCCCTGCGTTCAAGGACAAGCGCACCTCGGCTCTGCTGCCAGCTCCGAAGACTGTTGCACAGGTGCTGAATCCTGAAGACAAAGATGACTGGGTTAATTTCTATGTGAACATGTAAGTGGTCGTTCGCCAGGATGTCCAAGTCATTCATATTACTTACTGATTGTTGTCACTACCATAGCTTTGTTGATCGGGATATGCTCATGAGACATTTCGGCCATGGCGTTGGACACCTGCAATACAAGAGACAACAAACTGAGCCTGACGGCAAGATCGCAGAAGTAGAGAGCAGTGACGGTGATATGGCGGATATTGAAGAAGACGAGCAAGATGGCAATGACGATGTGGATATGGGAACTAGCCTTGAAGATGATGGGGTTGGCGACTCAGATGTTGACGATGATGACGGAGGGAGCAAGGACGACGATGATGGAGGGAGCGACTCGGAGGCTGATGACTGCCACTCTATTCGTGACAGGGACTCAGATGGCGGTGATAGTGTGGAGGTCGGATATGGAAGCTTTTAGGTGAGGCCAATTGAGGACGTGTGTACTAGGGCATGTCCAACCGTTATCATTATCATCTATAGCATTCGTTGTAGTAAGGTAGAAGTGGTAAAACAGGAAAGGCATGCAAACGCGAAGTGATGTCGATTGAGAAGGTAGTAGACTTGGCGAGCGCAAGGCGGTGACTGTGAGGTCGGACTCGGAGTCGCCAGACACGAAGGCAAGTGTAGTGTAGCCTATGTAGGTGCTTTGGAAGGAGAGCGAGGAGATATGGTGTCACAACACTGTGATTCTTGCACGATCTGAGCAATTATTAATAATCACGGTTTCACATCACTCTTGTAAGGACATCAAGAGGTATTGAAATACCTGTATTAGTCTCATGATGACATATGGAATTTATACAATCGGAAATCGGTCTTGCGGTTCAGTATGAGTGTCAACGAGGTGGTATCTGTCTCGCAAGTATAAGGTATGCTCGCAACCGAATTACAGCCGGGCGTAATGGCTTGTATGGGGTCGCGATGTGAGGCCGGCTCGCGTCAACCCGGTGAGCGCCACACTGCCGCATCAGACTCTCCATGTTTTCCCGATGTTACGGTGTGCCAGGTCTAAAGGGATTGCATCGTTCCTGGTACGAATGTTGACGTCTGCACCAGACTTCAGTAACAGTGTCAGGACATCGAGATGTCCAAATTCGGCAGCATGGTGTAGCGGTGTGG
>Ga0307510_10004543_pt1 | contig 16331 bp, 18 predicted proteins | sample 12_EM_MG_FD_207224 | JGI IMG/M metagenome (GOLD analysis project Ga0307510, IMG submission 207224) | Populus trichocarpa ectomycorrhiza microbial communities from riparian zone in the Pacific Northwest, United States - 12_EM | ecosystem: Host-associated > Plants > Roots > Unclassified | place...
CCTCCCCCCCCTCCCCAATCGGCAAATCCCTCTTTGGCGGATACCCATGCACGCGAACGCGATACAAACACGTAAAATTTGGATGCCCCCAGTTATCCACGATTCTGAATGCAACGAGGTGGCTAGTGATGTTGAGCCTGGTGAGGTCGACTGGCAATTCAAAGGTCTGGACCGGGGATCCGACGGTATGGATGTCGTACATAAATTCGTGCACACGCACCCACTCCCCGCCGTTGCTGCCGCTACCCAATATCTGCGGTTGCTGTTGTCCTTTTTGTGTGTCGCTGTCCTGGCGAAACCACTCGCCAGGGGGCTTGCCCACTGCCTTCTGCAGCTCCTCCTTGCGCTCCGCGGGCACGCGGATCCAGAATTCAATGTTTTTCGGCGCGGACGAGATCTCGATCGCTTGCTGCTTGGGAACGTGGTCGATTGTAACGTGCGAGACGTAAATTGGCATGGCGAGTTTGATGCCAATGTCCCCCGAGCGCTCGGGGAAGGGCCAGCATTCGCCCACCTCCGTAGACGGGGTTATGGCCAGTGCTGGCGGTGGGGAGATCCGCGCGCCTCGGCCAAAGAGGCGCCACACGTAGTGGTGGTAGCCCTTGCCGCCCGTCCAGTCGTACGAGGGGGATGTGACGTAGGGCCAGACTGAGGCTCCGGTTATGATGGATGCATAGTCTGGTAGGGTGGCCCAGAGCTCCTTGCTACCCTGCGAGATGCGCTCAATGGCGCCCCGACCCCCACGCGAGCTGGCAAACTCTTGCGCCATGTTTCTAGCCGCCCTGCTCGCGGTTCCAGAGGCTATGGCGCTAGCTGCAGCGAGGATGGAGGACGATGCCGAGTTGAAATGTTCTGTGTTTTCTCTCCGGATTCGCCGTTGAAGCTCCTCCAATTGGCTCTCGAATTTGGACTCGAAATCCGGCAAGAAGGTTTCCACCTCCCATTTCTTGTGATACCTCTCCGCCTCTTCCTGGACCATGGCCATCACAGTCCCCTTGCTTAGAACCACACCGCCCGGCTTCCCATCCCCCCCCACACCATCTCCCGCAGAAGCATGCTTTTCAATCAAATCCCTTAGTTTGTCCTCATTCCCTTTTATGAATGCCTCCCAACTGGGTATCTTCCCAATTCCGTCGGGACCTGTCTTTGCGATCGCATCCTTAAAATGCTTGGGAAATATCTTGGAGAATACATCCTGGAGACTGTCCTTGAACTCGTCGGTGAGCTGAACCTTCCCGTTCGGACTCAAAGTAGCAACCATTTGTTTTGGGAGGGCATCTTCGAAGGACTGCATAGCTTCATTCCGCGCCTTCTGCAACGCCTTGAAATCTGACAACTCCTGATCTAACGCCTGCTGTGCCGAGTAGAGCTTATCCAATTTCCTCTTGTTGTCTTCCAACAGTGCATTCTGTAGATCCTTAACAGTATCCAACGTATTCGAAAGAGAGTTGATCTCATTTTTGATCTTATCTCTATCAGTGGATGATTCCATCTCAGCACTAGTTAGAGAACGCTCCAAGACTGATAACTCCTTCTCGAGAACTTGGCGATATTTAGTCTCAAAACTCGAAGCAAGGTGTCCGAAATTACCCAGCTCCTTCTCGACAGTGTGGAGGCGATGAACAAGTTCGTCGACATTTCTTGGAGCTTCAGAAGGGGGAATATAAGTGAAAATAGGGCCGCCCCTCTGCCAACCGAATTGGAAGTCGTAGGAGGTTACCAGATAGTGGGTAATGATCGTCGCGAGAAAACAGACAAGGAGTGTTTTAATGACCCCAGAGATCGAAACCCCAAGCCATCGTTGCCACAAGAAGTCGACGAATCCAAAGTAATTGAAGGGCACATCATCAGAATCAGTATCGTCATCTCCACTACCATATCCTCCTTCATCCCCATCACCACCACCACCCTCGTCACCTCCGCCACCCCCAGCATTCTTTGTACTTTTCGCCGCCTCTCGTTCCCTCTCTAGCAATTCCCTCTGCTTCTGTCTAGTCAACCTTGCATTATCAATCTCTTGCTGCAATTTTTCCCTTTCCAACTCCCTTGCTCTCTTGCCGGCCAGCGCCCTGGATGAATCTCCTATCTTCGATTGGATAAATTCAAGGGAAGTCGCCGGAATTCTGCTATCGGTACCCCTAGCTTTTCTCCCTACGGGCTGACTGGGGGCCGGGACTAGTCTCCTCCCCGCGGGAGCTCGCCTCTGTGCCACTTCTTGTTCCTCAACCTCAGACTCTTCAGTTTCACCAAAGCGCCTCGCCAAATTCTCGGAGACCTTCTTCCCGAGCATAGGGTCCAAGTCATCTTCCGAACCGTACGAGCGATTAAAACCAAGAGTAGTATCGACCCCGACAGAGGAACGATCGGAAATTTCTGTTTTCAATATCCGAGTCATGTTAGCAAGTGCGCGAGCCAATTTGCGATAGTGAGCGAAAACGCTTGAGGGTGAGAGGGTGAGGATGAGAAAGAGCTTCTGGAAGCGAAAGTTGGGAGAGGGACATTTTAAACGTCCAGAACATTCTGAGGGAGCGGGATGGCGCATAGAGTGAAACTTACCAGACTGTTGTCTTCCATTCGCTAATGGCGGCGGTGGCATAAGGTCTATTGATCTCGCTGTAGGAGGACCTTGACCTAAATCTGATGCAACACTACGACTTCTCAGCGACCTAAGTCTAACATCCTTCATTGTCGCCTGGATTTCAGCAGCATCGAGCTTCCCCCCAGCCCTCGTTGTTACCCCTCCCCTCTTCCCCGTTGTGGATGTCTGGGCAGTGGTGGTGGTGGCAGTGGTGATGATGGTCGGGCCTAACCTTCTGCTATCCTCCTCATCTTGAAACCCCTGCTCATCCTGCCCATCCTCCTCCTGCTCATCTTGAGGCTGCTCGCCAGAAGCCTTTTCCCTCTCCCGTTCCTCCGCTCTCATTCTAGCCTCTGCCGCGTCCTGCTTCTGCTGCAACGCCACAGCCATAGGCACCCTCGTATCGGCCAATTGAGGAGCTTTGGGCATGTTGCTATGCGGAGAACCGTACGAATAACTACTTTTAGTAGGGATAAATGGCATAGCCCGTTGATCCTCATCGGCACTAACCTTCCGACTACCAGACCGCCGACGGTAGGTTGAAGGCGGAGTTGCCGTGAACATTTTTCCTTTAACCAGCATCATTTCCTGTTAGTCTTTCGTAATACTTCCCTAAGTAGAGATTCTCTGTTGAGTCTAGTAGCTATCGTTGCCCGGCCGCCTTAACGCGCGAGCGCAAATCGCAGAGCAGAGGGGAGAAGGGTGGGGAGGAGGGTATACGAAGGGAGGTGGTGGAGGGGGCAGGAGGTGGGTAGAAGAGTCTGCGACGAACCGAAAGAAAAAAAATCAAAAGCTTCTTTTGTTTTAAAATGGTATACCTGTAGTAAAAAGATCAACTGGCGGAGGACCAATGCAGCTGCGGGTAAAGTGTTGGAATATAAAGGGCGGGGGGTGTAGTGAGTTGTGTGATAAAAGGTTGATTCAAGTCCGACGCGTTCTAGGGTTTGATGAAAAGACGGGTTTCTTTGTTCTATCATATAAACAATAGCGCAGCATGAGAAGAAAGCCTTAGCGCAGCATTCTTTGGTCGCAGGAGCGATGGGGTGTATTCTGAGTGTGTGTGGGAAGGCGATAGGGTTGCGATGATGAAAGATGGCGGATTGTAGTGTGGGTGGGTGGGTTTAAGTCAAGTCGTGATGGTAACAGACAGTGAGAAGAGAGAAAAAAAGAATAGCTAAAGAGGCTAGGGTTAGAGAGATGGACTGGATGGATTGATGGAGATGGGAAGGGATGTAGTTTCTTGTACTGGGTGATGATTTATTATTATTATTACTTTCAAGGGGGAGGAGGTGTTGTTGTGATTGGAGGTGATGGACCTTCGATATTTCGTTCCGTTCGTTTCGTTTCGCTTCGCTGTTCGTTGTTGGTGAAGGAGGCAAAGGTACGCTATCACGAGTCAACGTGGAAAGTTAACGTAGGAGTGTCTTGCTCGTTGTCGTTGTCCTCTCCCAATTCGGGTTGATTCGTTGTCTCCCTCACCTCCACCACTGCCAACGAGATGCCGGGTTTTGGGGAAGTCGGGATGCTTTTGGTGGTGATACAGAGCTTAGCTACCCTTGGTTCACGACAAAGGAACCTTAACTCGAGCAATGCCAGATCGAATTACCCGAGTGGTGGTTGGCGATGCTCAACCTCTATTTGATCGATTGAAAGCGGTCAACTCGATGATAAGCCCCCACTACCGAAGCACCGGTGGGGAAACATTGTTTACAACAAAATCATTGGGGCAGAGAAATAATGTCTTTGTCCCCTCCGCAGAGCCCTGCTCGGAGAAACAGAATCACGCACACACATACCGGTATAGGTAAGCAATGAAGCCCGGTCCCTTTCCCTCTGGTGAACTCTCAAAAGCCCCCATATCAGTGTTATTTATTGCCTTTCAAAGGGTGAGAAATGACCAGAAAATATAGGGGCTGGACAACCCCGTTCCCTGGTGCCGATATGTAGAGGAGTCTCTGGACCAGTAGACACTGATAACTACTAGTAGAAAGTGTCTTCCCGGGGAATAAAATGAAAAAACGAAAAAACACCCCTGAGGGAAATGGGGGAAGGGAAAAAAACCCCGGTGGGAAGCCAGGGAAGGGAGAGAAAATTGGGCGAAAGTGAAAAAAGGGAAAACAACAGGGAAGTGAGGGGGATGGGAAATAAAAATAAAAAGATAAGCCGTGTGCAATTCTAGTTCTCTATTCGGACCACTGCTCGGCTGGAGGATTTTGCTTTTCACGCCAAGCGGGTGAGATTATCCCCACTTTTCCAGATATGTCAATCGAGTGATATCAAAAGCATTTCAGGTCAAGTTATGATGCAGATATTTTTCCATCAACAGGAGCACTAAACCTGATACGAGAGCCAGGTTGTGAGGCAATGCACCTGTTGATGTTTACTAACCAACACCTCGAGTCATGTGAGAGCTTTACAACTCTATGAGTTGAATCCACCAATCAAAGAAATACGGTGATCTTGCTCACGCCTCTTTAGCACGATGTAGGGAAATTCGGCACTGCAGGAGATATCGTAGCCTTTGAGAACGATCTGCGCTGCATATTTGTTAGCTGCCATCCAGATACCCTTTGAAATAGAACATCTTACAAAAGAAACCAGAAGAAACATCCAGCAGTCTGTTCGCTGAAACCTCTGCTCCGTCCGCTGAGACCCACGGCCCATTCTCCCACCAATTTGATCGAAACCAGATTTCATCTGCCTGCCTAGGTGGTCCACTTCTATCTTCTGTATATCAATATTCTCACTAGCCAATCAATAAAAGCTTTTGATTAGAGTGGGATTTGTTTGTTTCTTTTTAACCTTCTTAAGATTGATGACTTTTGCAGCGACTGAGACCTCGCGGGGGAGCTCCGGTTCGGTATTCAAGTCAGATGGCTTGGGGGTCGGTGTTTCAGTGTTCGGATGGGGGCCGGCATCGAAAAGTTCAAATCGTATTCCTTCTAACTTGCATAGTTAGTATATACAAACAACTCCCATCATCAATGATTAAAACTTACCGTATTCACACCAGAACCACTCACATGGGGGTACCGTAAAACCTGAAATAATTGAGAACCTCGCTGGGACCTTGGAGTTGCCTCTCCTAGTAAGGTCTGTCTCAAGTGAGGGCTGAAGGAGAATCTCCTCGTTGTGTTTTGTCCCACTAATCCAAAGCCGGAATTTCTGGACGTCCTAGCGTCATTCTCAACTATGATATCTCGGTTTTTACGGTAACTGGAAGCCGCGAGCAGTACGAGCTGCTCTAGGGGAAAACATCGTTGGGGTGGTAGGAGGACTCTAACTTAGTACCAGGGTAGAGGTGCGGTGTCGGGAGAAGAAATAGCGTTAAGAGAAGAAGTGGTGGTGGAGTTCAGATTTGAAGGGGCTACGGCCCCAGTCATATGGAGAACCCCGTTTTTGCCGAACATATCTACTAGACTGCCCATAATCAGGTAACATCAGGCACGACCACCATTCCATATCAATACGATTAATGACATCATTCCGCCCATGACACTCACCCTCTTTAGCCTTTCGTGGTGCAGAACCAACCACAGCCCAATCCCGAGTGATTCCACGACTGTCGCTTAATCATCAGCTACAGTGCTTCAATCCCCCACCGCACAAATCCCCCACCCTTCGTACCTGCATATCCTCACCTCCGCCCCACTTCAGGTAAATGCCATCAACATAAAAACCCCACCCTTCCCCAACAAACACGACAATGACCAACCCCCTCTCCGGAAAATTAATATTGATAACCGGTGCCTCGCGGGGCATCGGCCTCTCGATATCCCAGAAATTCGCCCATGCTGGGGGGAGCCTAATCCTAGTATCCCGCACCAAGCCCCACCTAGATGCCGCGCTGTCTACATTACCACCCGGAGGCGAGCACCAGTCTGTCGCGGGAGACGTTGGGGATCCAGAGTTTTGGGAGGAAGTTCGGGGAGGGTGTGGGGTATGCTTGCTCCCCCAGCTAGTAACGACAATGGTGAGGAGGAGGGGGGGGGGGAGGGCAAGAGCTGATGGTAGTGGGAGTATGGTAGAAAAAGTTAGATGTCCTCGTGAACGCTGCCGGAATCACGCATTACAGTCTTCTGATGGCGACAAAATCGGAGACGATACAGGAAGTTATCAGGACGAACCTGATGGGGTCGGTGTTAGGGTGCAGGGCGGTATTGAAGGGGATGATTAGGGCCCGGAGTGGTTTGTCTATCTCTGCTCTACTGGGAGGGGAAGGCCGCTTTGGGGGTGGGGCTAATATGGTTGGCTGGTGATGTGGAAAAAGGTTGTATAATTAATATTTCGTCGGTACTGGGGATTAAAGCTGGCGTGGGATCTGTAGCCTATGCCGCCAGTAAGGCCGGTGTTATCGGTAGCCTCCTTTCCCCCCTCCCCTTCATGTTCAACCCCAGCTAACCATGCCAAAACCAGGGTTAACAAGGTCGTTAGCAGCTGAAGTGGGCAGCAGCGGAGTGAGAGTAAACGCAATTCTTCCAGGGTATATTGATACGGATATGACGAATGGTTAATCCCCCTCCACTGTGCTAGCCACTAACAAGCACTGTATTAACAATAACAGGCATGACAGAAGGAGCGCGGGGGGGCGCGTTAGGGTCCACGCCGATGGGGAGGATGGGCACCGCGGAAGAGGTCGCAGACGCAGCAATGTTTCTAGCACTGAATAAGTTTGCGAATGGGAGTCAAGTCGTGCTTGATGGGGGGCTTTCGGCTACGTAGTTTAGAGGTTTGGCATGGGAAAGTCCCAGACTGATCCTAGTATATAACCCTAGATTTGGTAAATACCTGAGCAGCGAGCTCTATCAGTGACAGGGCTTTGTTCCCAATGGAGAAAGTAGAGCTCGTCTACCCGACTATAAGAGACGATCCACCCTGAAAGCACGCAAATACTTTTCACTGCCAGCTTCCGGTCCAATCACCCCCCACCAGTTATTGTGTCCACAGATCGAGTGACAAAGCATGAACACTCAAATCGACAAAAAAAATCACAAGAACCCCATCAACCTCTTCAACTTTCCAACCTTCAAACTCCACGCCTATTAACCAATTCATCCCAATTACACACTACTTCACGAACGTGATATCAAAATCAGACCCGCCATAAATTTCCAACCCCACCCTTCCGTTGGGCCCAGATTTACGGATATCCGGTTTACTAGGCGGGATACATGCTAGTTCTGCGGATTCCAGCGTGCACGGTAGAGTTATAGCAGCAGTAGTAGCAAATCCAAAACGCAAAATTCACCGAGAGCTCTAGGTGTAAACATCTGGGATGGACAGGAATATTTTCCTGTCAAGGTACGGAGAAACGGAGGTTTGAAGTATTATAGTCGTCCCGTGGATCGTGGGCAACAGTTGCTGATACTGGGTGGGCATGGGTAGGTTGGTGCAACCCCCGATTGTGCCGTCTATTTTAAGCACGATATTGGTAGGCAGACCCATCCTTTGATATGAGCTAGATGGTATCATACTTGTGAAGATGTAGACTACCCGAGTAGAGTAGCACGAAAGGTGCCCTGAGCCGCAAGTAAGCCATTCCCGACCTTAACGGTTACAATTGGTTGATCCCCCCGCACTAGCCCCCACTACCCAAATAAGGTTTTAAGCCCCATCCTGTCGACGCAACCAGCCTTTGAATTGTCGGGAACCATGGTGATCAGCTTCCCACCTCACCTCGCCTCGCCTCACCTTATCATTACTATCATACCACCACCACCCACCGTAAATAAACAGAACGGATAGAAAGAGAGAGAGAAAAAAGCACAGGGTAAATTATCATACTTGAAAGAATGTCGGTCCCAGGCCTCCAACTCTCGGAACTCCCGATCGGCCAGCCCTTCTCAAACTTCACTGCGCAAGACTCCACGCCGGTGGAGCCACTCACGGAAAAGACATACGAGATAGCCAAATTCCGGGAATGGCGGTTCGAGGTTGCGTTTGGCGCCACCGTTGAAGTGAAGGTATGCCCGTCCCCAGGGTGAAAGGAAAAGAGGGAATGCTGATGAGAAATCCTAGCTCTTAAAAGGCAGCGCCGAAATCTTCGGCACGGAGCTCCCGATCGGCCACAAATTCACCTTCATGGGGACCAAATCCGCCATCTTCACCTGGCACGGCTGCACCCTTGAGGTTCGCGGTAGTCCCAGCGTCGAGTACACAAGCGAGGAAACGCCCATGACAGCATACACAAATCTGCACTTCGCCCTGGAGAAGCAGCGCGGGCTGGCGGGCGAGTCGCCGACGGTGCAGGGGCCAAGGGTGATGATCGTCGGGCCGGAGAATGCGGGGAAGACCTCGCTCGTCAAGATCTTGACGGCGTACGCTGTCAGGCAGGGGCGGAAACCGGCCGTTGTGAATCTGGACCCGAAGGAAGGGGTGTTGAGTCTCCCGGGGACACTGAGTGCCACAAGTTTTAGCACAATAATGGACGTCGAGGAGGGGTTCGGGAGCAGTCCTACCAGCGGACCGAGCCCCGTGCCTGTGAAATTGCCGTTGGTGTACTATTACGGTCTGGAAACGCCGGAAGGGAATACAAAATTATACAAAGCACTAGTGTCGAGAATGGCAGTAGCCGTATCCTCAAGGCTTTCAGAGGATGACGAAAGTACCCTCCCCTCCCTCCCCCTCCTTCTCCACAAGCGAAGCTAATATAAAACACCCCAAGACCGCTCCTCGGGTATAATAATCGACACCTCCGGCACCATCAGCCAAACCCCCACCGGCTACGACCTCCTGTACCATGCCATCTCCGAATTCTCCATCACAACTCTGGTAGTCCTCGGCAGTGAGCGGTTGTACAGCGACATGCTCCGGCGCTTCGAAGACCGCCCAAACCACCAGCACCAACCCCCCCCAATTTCTATAATCAAACTTAGCAAGTCCGGTGGCTGCGTCGACCGCGACGACGCCTTCCTCCGCGCTTCCCGCGAGCGCTCCATCCGCGAGTATTTCTTCGGCGAGCCGAAGAAGCGTACACTGAGTCCCTACACTATGACCGTCGGCTTCGACGACTTGAACATCTGGCGCGTGGGCGAGGCGAGTACGCTCAATTCTAGCTTGCTACCCATAGGTCATGGTGACGAGGAGGAGGAGGGCGGGGGCGGTGTTGGGGGACAGGCATTGTTGGTCCAGGCAGAGTGCTCGATGCTATTGCAGCATTCGGTCGCTGCGGTTTTGCATGCCGAGATTGGGGATGAGGTGCGTGCTTTGGCCGAGAGCTCGGTGATGGGGTTTGTTTATATGTAGGGCTTTCTTCTTCTCCTCCCCCCCGGCTCTCACATCTCCCCTAGTGCCAGTGGGATTATGAGATATGCTGACCGTGGTGATGATCGGGTCGAATAGTGCATCCGTCGATGAACAAAAGCGATATATGAAAATCCTCGCTCCGATGCCCGGAAGATTGCCGCCGAAGCCGTTAGTCGTATCCTCTTTCCCGGAACCTACTTTCAGTCTCGTTGGATGAAGTGAAAAATAGAAATGTACAGTATATAAATGCAAATATATATTATATTATATAAACAAAAACAAGAAAACTCATGCTTCGTGGTCAATGGGCCATCTTGCACCGTGTACGATAACTCGATTACTGAAGTAATTTAAACCCTTTCATACACAACACTGGCGCCAAGTTTTTTCCGGGCGAAAAAGCGCTATATCGTGGCTAAAGTACAGAAATGACGGAAAGAGTCCCGTACCCAAACATGAAAACGACGATGGCCTGCACACATATTTTTATGATACACGGAAGCACAGAGGAAAAAAGTAATGACATCTCGCAACTAAAAAACCAAATACACGACGCCTCTATGCCGTATCCATAGCCATTCCGGAAGTCTAACTACGCACCCCTGCTTAGTTACTAGCTCTGGGGATAGAAGGTTTGGAAGAAAGATAGAAAAATACTAGGAAGAGGAGATGTTGCAAACCCTTCCCTTGCACAAAACTAGTCGTAATAGGAGGAACGAGAAAAAAAGAGGGGAAGAAAGGGAGGAAGAAGAAAAAGGCCAGATTGCTCACTCCCAAACTCTGGGTATTAGGATCGTCCCACGGTTCCGAAGAGAAAAATTCACAGGAAGTACTCCACAACCGCACCCGTATCCTGCTGTTGTGCAGCTGCATCTCTATGCTCGCTATTCTCGGGCGCAGCCTCAAAGACATTATAATAGCGCGGCCCGTGGTAGTCGACCTCGAGGACACTAGCCAGGTTGCCGCACCGGTAACAATAATTTGGTGCACTCCATACAGTAGATAATAGGCCATCAAAGAGGAGCTGGTACCCCTCTTGGCACAATTGATGAGCTCGGAGTATGTGAGATTGGTTATTAACTTCAAGGAACTTCTTGACGACTTGGGCACCAAAAGTGTATCCTGCGCCTCTGGGCGATAGTGAGAACTCATCGCGATCAGGATCTGGGTCGGACCAGACTAGGTCTGCCATGGGGCCTTCGTGGGGGATTTCTCGGAAGCGATCAATGACCTTGATCTGATCGATTGAATGGATAGAGGGTGAGAGTCCTAGAAAAGAAAAGGAAGAAAAAAACAATCAGACTACCCATAGCGGTTTGGCAGATAAGTGATCGCAGTTGGTAGTGGTGGCAAACCTCCATGAACGCAGAATATATCGTTATTGATCACAACGCTCAAGGTGAGGAAATCGAACATGTCCGTAAAATGACGCCAAACATTCGCACTCCCATACTTTCTCGAGCACTCTGTATAAAACCCGTAGCTCTGTGTAACCCCCCTACTCTCGTGATTGCCTCTAATCAGGTAAACCCTCGAGGGCCATCGAAGCTTCAGACACACCAGCAACGAGATGGTTTCTACAGAGAATAAGCCACGGTCCACGTAATCCCCAAGAAATAGGTAGTTTGTGTCCGGGCAGTAGCCAGCGATTTTGAAGATCTCCAGCATATCGAAGAACTGTCCGTGGATGTCTCCGACGACGGTTACAGGGGCCGTGATTTGTACGACATTGGATTCACTCATGAGTTGCTCCTTGAGTTTGTTGCATATCGCCTCGATGACGGATTCCGCCAAGAGCTCTTTCTTGTAGAGTCTTTCGATGCACTCATCTAAGTCGACGGAGGCTGTAAGAGGGTAACGCAATTGAGTGCGTTAGTTAGTTGGGAGATGTTCCGATGGCGTGATAGGGAGGGGAGGGGAAGATAAGAAGTTTTGAGGAGCGAAGATAGGTACCGGGTAGTCCAAGCATGTCCGGCTAGGACCCTTGATAAAGGCGCGGAAGGAGGCAGGGGAAAGATAGGTGGATGGATCGGTTCTCAAAAATAGTGGGAATCGGCTCAAAAGGTGAGAGGTGGAGGTGGGGTGATGGAGGAGGTGATGGCAGAGATGGCTGGATCGGTTGGGGGGGGGGGGGGGACCAGGAGCGCATAGCTATCGAAGGGGGAGTGTTTTCAAGGGATTCGATGAGCATCAGGGTTGATACATTGCCGGTAGCAGGGTGAGCATTTGTCAGTGATCACTGATCAAGCGATCATCGATAGGTATTTGAGGGATGCCATTTCCAGTAATACTCGTACCGACACCTGCTATATATAATACCTTCTGCAGTAAATTCTAAATTTTACCACCATCACTGTGATCTTCGACCTTCTGTAAGTCGCTGCAGGAGTTTCCAGCCCTAGAGATTATTTTCACTACTCTCCAGTCGTGATCGACGTTGATTATTTCCATATGCAACGATAAAGCAGTGAGTGACCAAGGGACACTGGTTGCCACTTGCACTTGCACCTGCCCCCCGTGTGGGCAACACTGTAACATTGTTGTGCGAGGCCTCGTCTGTTGTTGCTGAATATTGCTCGCTGCTGCTTTCTTTATGCCAGTGTCACATAAACGATGATTGATTCGAGTCGTGGCCTACCTGCTGCCTTTGTCTATCTGTATTTGAGTGATAGCGGGTTGCAACTGCAAAAATGCATCGTCCTCCTCCTCCTTCTCTATCCTCTTCCTCTTCCTCCCCTTTCCCTTCTCCTTCTCCTGCTCCTCCTCTCCTATTTCTCCCCTCCACCTTCTCCCCCTCACCCACTTCGTCTTCTACCAGCGCGCGCAGTATCATACTTGTTATCATAGAAAGAAAGCTCCGAAACCCTCATCCCTCAGCCCCCTGACCGTCTGAGTGCAACCTCTATTCCTTCCACCATCATGTTTGATTTGTTTACAGCACCGTTAAATTTACTACAGATATCAATAGAGATATGTTGCTCTGCCCACCTCTTCGAGATCGACGCAATTCCATGGTGAGATACTTTCCCCAAATATCGTGCGTTCTCGCTGGTATTCGTTCGCAAGGCTCGAGGGGTTCCTGTCACCGTGGTTGCTGCTGAAATGACGATTTGATCAGTTTACCTCTTCCCCCTGCCCTCCTGCTCTTGTTCAGAGACGTTTTCCTTTCTTTCTTTTGCTCTTTTGTTTGCCCCTCGGTATCATAAATTTCCACAGTGCCTGTTTAGCGTTCGTTTTTCCTCTGTTTTTAATCTTGTTCACTATCCCTCTGGCCTTGTTGGTTGCGATTCTTCTTCAGCCATCCAATATCAATCATCTTATTTACTGTGCACTCACTCATCTCCCACTATTATTACCCTGACGTATTCTTGACTCCCTCCCACCTTGAATATGGCATGCAGCAAGCAGAAAAAAAATAATTATTGAAAACTGCTGTTGGCACTGAGTAGCCAAAAAAACCAAATAACAAGAAAACACCCTTGCAAGAAGCAAAACCCTCTCAAATCCCTGCTACACCTCCAAGCTCTCCTACTGTTTTAAGCCATTTCATATTCGAGTTTCTAGGATTCATTGGGGCTTTGGCACATTTTGATCGCCTCATAACCTAGTGGAGAATATTGGTGGGATCGAGAAGAGGAGTCGGAGGGGGAGTTAAAAAAAACGGAGCCTGGGTTTCTCTGTCTTGGCGCAAAGCTTAACGCGACTTCTCCCCAAAGTTCTTGAGCCATCTCTTTGCTTCATCTGCCCCGTCCGCCAGGTGTTCGCCAGGTCATCGTCACTAACCCTAGGTCTCCCTTTGGAGAGCTTCCCGGCCCTTACCACTGTGATCGTTCCCTTGTATTATGGACATCACTACATCCTTTCATCGGACCTGAGCTTTTGACCCGCTCCCCTCTCATACATTTCAAAAGCTTTTCTCGGGTACTATTAATTGTTCTCCTCTATTGTTTCTCATCATTCTTCTCAACCCTCTACACCCCGTTATAACCCCTTCTCCTAGAATTAGCGCTGACTATTCAACCCTCAAGTGTCCTTACTTGAGCCTTCGATTGTTCCTCTTTTCCATCCTCTCTTCCAATCACAGAATCGGGTATCATCACAGAAGCTTTCAGGATGAACATACCACCGAATCAACCACCATTCCAACCCGGAGCACCTCACTCATGGCCAGCAAACGCGCCATCGCAGAATTTTCAGTCACCCCAGCCATGCTACAATTGCGGATCTGCTGCTCATATTGCCCAGTTTTGTCCGGAACCTCGGCGACAAGTCCCTGCGTTAGTACCGTGCTATATCCTAAAGACCTCTATCAGATAATTAGCCGAACTGACATGCTGCATTAGAGGGTCGGTGAATCAACCTCCTCGCGCTCATCGGATACAGAAGAAAAGCAGCAAGCCGATCATAACCCGATACCCCCACCCCACCCAATATCCCACCACTCAACCTCCAGCTTATCAACCACCTCAGTCCCAAACTTATCCTCAGCAAGCCCAAACAACTGCTTATCCTCCACCGGCGGTTCCCCCTCAGGCGTATCCTACACAAGCATCACCAAGCCCCGTCAGTCCTTATCCACCGCAGCAACCATCGCAGCATTGGCAGCAACCTTATACTTACAATGCCCACCAGCAATGGCCGCAACCTCCGACCCAAACACAACCGCATTATACTCCACATGTGGCTGCTGCTTCTCCAGCTGCAGCGTATGGACCTCGCCAACCGGCGACATATCAGGGTTACAGTCAGCCATCCGTGCATCAATCGCAGCCACAACCTCCACCCGCCCGGCAACCACACTACAACTATCCTCAAGGAGCCCATGCATCCCCTGTCCATCCACCTGCCTCATTTAACCCTCAATTCCATCGTCCTCAGCACCAATTCAGACAAAGGCAGAATAATAGACACCGGTCTCAGCACCATGCACCATCCTTCCACCAGCAGCCCCAACGTAATGCGTCGCCTGCTCAAGTTACTCACGGTTCATCTCAGACAGCCCCACAGGCAACTGCTAACAACCGCCGTGAGCCTCCACCTCCTAAACCACCACCATGTTTTCCAAACACACAGGCCCCAACTGCTCAGTTTGGTAAATCGGGTAAAATAGGTCAGTGATATAACTTCTTGCTGGTATTTCGTAACTTATCTCATGATCCTCTAGTATACAAACCTCCGGAGCGGGTCGAAAAGCCACTGGCGGCAACCTTTGCCGAGACAGATGCCCAACGCAGTGAGATGACGGATGGCCCCGAGAAACCAGCTGAACAGCGGGTCTTTTCAACCAAGTACTTTGATGCGAATGGTGCCCGCATTGACGGATACCGTATTAAGCCTGTGGAAGATGGGGAACCAGAAGATCCTGTGTGTGATTCTGTCAGAACAGGAGGCTCTATGCTGTCGCAGCCGCTAGAGTTTACTTTGCCCGATGATCCAGAGAAGAATGGGGATGTGGAATTCCAGAAAATGCTCAAGGAATTGGAAAACGAGGCCAAGATGGAAATTTACGGCTCTCTAAATGGAGAAGACAAAAAAGGCTCGGAGGAATCTCTATCGCTGGTCTCAAGGCCACTTTCGAGGGGTAGCGGCGGTTCAGGCAAAGCTTCAGAAGGTGGTAAGGAAGGGTCTAAGAAAAGGGGTTGGCATAAGAATCTCGAAGATTCGTCTCACGATGGTTCTGATGATCGTCGTGCCAAACGGCCGGCAAAGGGTAACAAGAAGACCAGGGGCAACAGCCCATCTAACATCACGTAAGTTATCCATATATGCCCTATTTTGCGAAAGTTCGCTCACCAATCCAGTCAACCAAGTGTTCCCCCACCACAACATCACCCCCTGCCGCCAAAGCCCAAGGTCCCCGGTTTTCGCGGCGGGCGTGGAGGGCGCCATCACAAGCATGCTCCCTCCCCAGCTCGTCAATATCAGGTTCACCGAGAAGGTGGTAGTGGTGCAGGTAGAAGTGCCGGCCATGGGTTCTCAGGAGACCATACTAGGCCCACTACTTAATATCCATATATTCCCCCTCTCTTTTATTCTCCTATTTTATGTATATTCATTCTGCTGTCCTGCCCCACCCTTTTCTGATCCTCTTCGATATTCTTGCTCATAGTGGCACGATTGCTTCATAGATAGATCTTAGCTCACTGTCTGCTCGCTTGTTTCTACTGCACAGAGTGCTATACAGTGATGAAGATTTCACCCCTCTTCTCCCCTCCCACACTCTCACATCCCCGCATACTTTTTTTTGTGCATCTTCCCCCAAGATTTATCATCCTTCCCCCTCGTCCCAACTAACCAACATCGGACTCCCTTTCCATACAATCCCGCCCCAATCACTGGCCACCTTCCTTTCCCTTCCTTCCTTCCTTCCTTCCTTCCTTCCTTCCTTATTTATTTATTTATTTGTTTGTTTTTTTGTCCTGTCTTATCTGATCGGAGTCTATCGTTGGTGATTTTGGGTCCTCTTTTCCTCTTTTCTCCCTTCTCTGCCCACCTATCTATATTTTTC
>Ga0307510_10004544_pt1 | contig 16331 bp, 21 predicted proteins | sample 12_EM_MG_FD_207224 | JGI IMG/M metagenome (GOLD analysis project Ga0307510, IMG submission 207224) | Populus trichocarpa ectomycorrhiza microbial communities from riparian zone in the Pacific Northwest, United States - 12_EM | ecosystem: Host-associated > Plants > Roots > Unclassified | place...
ACCGGCGGGCCCAGCGTTGCTGGAGCGTTGCCAGCAGAGCGCAAAAGAGGCTTATGACCAGGCTTAGAAACCAGAGCGCATTGACCCAGACTGCGGAGGCCGGGGGTTGCCAGCTTGACTGGGGGAGGAGAGGATTCGAAGCCCTGCTGGCAAGGGTCCCGTTGGCGAGACCGTCGAGTTGTTGGGATATTTGAGCGAGGAGGACGACGGTGTTTCTTGCGGAGTCGGGCAACAAGGACTTGTAACTATCGATGACGAAGGTGGCGAGTGCTGCTGCGAACAGTCCGGTCTACGAAAGCAGGATTATCGTGTCAGGTCCCGTTCATCAGTAACCAGTGAGATGGCGTACAAAAACGAGTATTCCGTCGGCGCCTACTTGCCAACCTTCTGCCTGATCTCTGTCGTGTTTCTCCGCATGCGATAAGTATAAAGAGAACAAGGTACTTGAGGAGTCGGTAAATGAGGATTCGGCCTCGGGCACTTCTTCAAATATATGGATGCCGGTGCGTGATCGTTCAATCACCGCGTTGGCTACAGGAGCTGCTGCAGAGTGTGTCAGATACAGACGGCAGTTTCCAGGAGCGGGAGTCACGAGTGGGACCTACGTGTGTTTCCCTGTGAAGGGTGAGACGGAGAGTAGTTGTTTGAGGTAGACATGATGTTGACGCCACTGAGAGTGTCGTATGGCCCAGGGATGTTTTTCGTCAACCTGCGGTCAACACGCAGGTCCTAATATACGGCTGGGGTCGAGTCGACTTGAAATTCGTTGTAATGTAATACGCTGTACGTCCAGGTATATCATCCTTTGTATAACACTGGCCATGGTGACCGTCGGTGGCATCAAGATCGAGGGTAGCCTTCATAGCAACCGTTCGTCCCGTTTTATTGTGCCACTCATGACCGAGGCAAGTCAAGTATTGTATTACGATTGTTCAATTCACTGTCCTTCACAGCATTGGCCAGGTTCTCATGTCTTCAGTTGTCTATTGACGCATATATACGGCACCACGAATACAATTGTTTCTATTCTCGGCAAGTTGCTCGTCCCTCATCGATCTCCGTCTTACGACTCTTACCATTGTCTTCCACATATCTCCTTCCTTCGACGTGCTCTCGAAGGACAAACCATACAGAACACTCTCCCGAGACGTCTCCCTTGCCCTAGTGGTCATCGCTGTTGTCTTCCCATAGACCTATGTCGTACACCCGCGCGTCACCCTATTCCGAGGCAATATGGTACCCCCATGACCCATGGCACGACATGGTGCATGTACAATACCTCGAGGTATCATGATAGCCATATCTACAGTATCGTTCTGGCCGTCCTACTAGTAACCCAACACGGATGACGGACCCCACACCTCGGACGGGGTTTGCTCACTTCTGGACCTGAATCGAATCCACAAGACCCCGTTTGTGCCTCTCGAGCTCCGACTCAGCCTCCAGCTCACTGACGGCCGCCTCTGCGAACTGGGTGATGCCGCCCCGCTCGTACGCCTCGGCGAGGCGCGATTGGGCCGCCGGCCAGCTCCACCGTGACCTGTCTACTATTACGTCTGGCACCGGCCCACTTGTGGGCGGTGGACCATCTGGCAATTCGGATGCGGTGCCCATCGCGGATGGTGCTGGCGCTGGTGGCCACAGGGAAGGTGGTGTCGGGGAGTCATCAGACGAGCGGTGAAAGCGCGGGGGAAGGTGGGGCCATTTGTTGAGTACCGTCAGGCGCATGGCGGATGCAAACTCCTGTGTCTGAGATGACAGATAGCCCGTAAGCTTCGCAGCACAAGGAAGAAGTGAAACATTATCAATAAATGGATATATTCACGTACATCCTTGACACCGAGGTATACCTTCACGCCCCACACACTGGCCGCGCCGCCTGCGATAACGAGCGTAGTAGCGATGCTGAAGGCTTTGAGGGAGTACAGAACACCATTGAAACTATATTCTCTCGGGACGGGCGACGGGTCCTCCGAGGACCCTCGAAATGGGGCTCCTGCCATTGCTGACGGCATTCCTGTCATCGATGTTGGTCGCGTCTGTGTTGATGCGATTCGAGGTGACGATGCTCGTCTCACAGGCGGCGGGGAAGATAAGTGAGAAGGAGGTGTATGCATGCCAAGTGTCGAAGTCGATGCACGCTGGCGACGAAGAAGAACGAGGGGAAGGGCAAGGGCTACAGTCGTAATGGCAAGCTGTCAGCAGGACGGGAGACGACTGTCAAACAGGGTGTATCGTGCAGCAATTCGAAGGGCTCACCATGGAAAGTGGGATCCATGGGGAAACGTCTGCATTCTTTTTGTCACTTGGTCGTCGGACTGATATCGGTTCTGACATGGACATGGACATGGACATAGGCATTCGGAAACATCGGGCCGGGTAGCAACTCAAAATCCTACATTACATAACGTAACCTACTAGCGCATCAACGAGCCTCGTGGCTTCCTCAACGACTCTGCAAATCTTAAAAACGTTTCTGCAAGCCGTACCTAGAAGATGTTAGTGATTCAATGTCGTTTCTTATCCGTAAGAATGACACAGGTATTCACCGTGTCGAGCGCGGTGGTGAAGGAGGAGGTAATAACCGAATCTGCGGGGAGCAACGAATCGTGAGAGGCATCATTCTGTATTTCGAGCGCAAGTTGCGCCATCCTCTGGAGATAATAAGTTACTGGCCCGAAGGAGACTGCATGAAAAGAAAGTGGTATCCTAACTGAACCGTGAGTAATTCTCTCAGAGGATTGGAAGGTGGCTCACCCTCGTTGGACGGCCAAGCGACATACGTCTTGGATTGTCTCATCTCTGATTGGGCATTCACCATCGGAAAGGAAAATCATGACTGGTGTTCTAGATAGCGAGCAGCGTTAAAAAATACAAATAATGGAAAACTAGATTAGATTACGGGCCTTTCTGGGCTCCAGTTTTGTTCCATGACGGAACTAGCGGCTTCGAGGGCTGCCGTAAAATCTGTGCCACCAGAAGGTCCTTCGACCAATATAAAATCAAGGAGTTGCTCTGGAGTGCTTGTGAAGTCGTTGACCAAGATATTTTGGGGACTTTCATTGAAGAGGATAACACTGTACGCATCGCGTCGTGCACCAGCGGCTCGTTGACCGGCCGTAACGGTCGCGTTGCGGGCAGACCAGAAGCTATATAGTGCAGAGTAAACAGCGCCGAGCCTATTATCAGCATGCTGCCGGATTAGGTCTGTTACGGGTGCGTCGGCCAACGGTCGGCGGTCTCTGCTAGCCATAGACCTAGATCTAAGATGGTCGCGTGAGGCGTTGTGCCTATGGACTAATATGAACCTAACCTGTCGATGACGAATATCCTGCGGGGTCCAAGTGTTAACATCCTCAACAATTCTAAAAGGCAGTATGCCTACACATGGAATGCTTGTTGCAACACAACAGGACTTGTGCACTCAAAAATATGTCCGTCATTGGATATATAACCCAATCCCTCCCAAGGCTCGTGAATGTTCCTTGGTCGATGAAACATGGGTAAGGTGCAGTAGGACGGCTGCTCTGGGTTATCTGCCGTCGCTGAATGTTCCGGGCCTATATTGGTGTGGTCTGAGTCGTGAGGAGCAGTAATTGTAAGCATTACGACAGACCGGGGCACATAGCGTCGCTAACATGGTATATCAGTAACCCGTTTAGGTCCATGATGTAAAACACACCATTTCGTGAAATTGGTTTGCTCGTCGCGAGTATATGGGTCTGCGTAACTTTAGTATGGTTCCAGATAATGCAAGAGTCACTATGACCTTTGAAACCTGCAGGCGAATGTTAACTTGAGGGGAACGGAACCCAAAAAAGCAGATATCCAACGTACCCATCCTGCGCCAATAGAGGCTGTGAGTGACAGCATCCTTGGGCCTTTCGGGGTCGGGAATCATTCGTGTGTCGAGGTGCTGAATCTCAGGGCCCTCACACGGTGTAGCCTCTTCGGTGCGACAGTAATCAATATGGACGTGTCTCCCCATGGATGAACAAACAAGGTTGCACATCATAGGTCCCCCATCGTCGTTAGAGGAGAATCTACGACCTCCCAATTCGAGACTAGTCTCGTCAGCACCTTCAACGGCCCAACGGGTCTGTGTCATAGAACCATGGCTAGTCTCGTGTTCTTGCTGTGTATGGCCTTAAGATACCGGAATAACTATGTAAACAGTCCATATGCGTTCACGAAATAGTTCTTACCGAGTGGCAAAGTGCAGAAATAGCCGCAATTCTCACAACTACGCGACCTCAGCTGCTTTCATTTATTGCGAAATGTGAGGGCGAGATGACGCACCGGGTCTTGCAGAAGTGGAATGGTTGATCTTCCCTGCTGTGGATATGCGCACCCGGATGCGACGTCTGTCCTGGTTCAATAGTCTTGACGCACTGCAGCCGTTTGGCCACTGTTCACATGTCAGCGCGACCCCATGGATCTGATTCCGACCAAACCTTGCGTATACTGCGAAAAAATGTGGGATTAGTAATGGGTTGTCGTGGCGAACTCTAAAATCACCTTTGTATATTGGAATGTCTCATGTCTGCCAGAGAAGGTAGCTTCGATAGACAGTGGTGCCGTATCAATCTGGCATATTCCTGGCGCCGTGCATAGCGCTGAACATGGATGTCCTTCCCTACTCGAGACCATTGAGATAGTGCTATGATCACTGGTGTGGGGCTAGTACTAACCCGCACAAATGATGCACGTCCGGGTCCAGGGCAAGCCCGTGTAGATGTGGTTGGACACAAAGCCGTTTACAAAGGTCGCACGTCACCGGACACAATCTCGTGTCGCAGGCATGCGTCTCGTGGTCTTGGTCGCTGTGGAAATTCAACTCGATCAATTACAGACAGGAGATCAGACCCGGTTGTTCATGCCTAGGAGTTATACAGCTCTCCGAGCAAGAATACGTTTTCCCGCCAGGTAGTTTCATCCCCTTAAGGGCACATGGCTGGCCATATTGTGTATAAGCAAAAAAGGCAATTTCAAAGTTTTCACTGATTTATGTCGTACTTTACCACACATGTGTACTAGTGCCGAGCACAGGTGCTCATCTTCCGGATGTCCGCGAGTCTGAAAGGATGTTACGTCCTTGTGGCTCGAGATAATTCCAAAGGCTCACTTTCGTGCACTCTTCTAAGCAACCTCGCCTTCCAGATAATTGACAAGGCTCGCCACACAAATGGGCATTGACGACGCAACTGCACGCTGATGAGAGAATCACTTCTTGATCAAGTCACATTCACGCACGTGTGTTCTCCGGGGTGCCCAGCACTATCTTCTTTTCAGCTCACGAATATTACCAGAGATATGACAACGTACGGTGTACCACAGGGTTTGGCTTCATCGTTCTCACAGAACCTGCATCCGTGAACACAGTTGTGGGCAGTTTGGCAGGTGTGCTCGCCTTCGTGTTGGCGACTACGAACGCAAAGGAGATGACAGGATGTGCAAAGAGCGTTGCAGAGTTGGACATTCGTGCGCATTTCGATGACCATGTTGTCAAATTGTCTCCGTAGATCCTCGACCGTGGCATGACCAGTTTGGAATCGTTTCAAGTTGGAGTCTAACCAAAGCCGGACGTGGGTTACACGCGAGTCAATCAATCCTCTGATGTATGAGGTAAGGTTTTCCACCCAGTCAGAGTCGGGCATGAACTGTCGCTCTGTACTTGGAATCCAAGATTCTCTCAGGGTGGCGAGGTGCGACTCAATACGGTCTAGTGACTTTTGTTCCCGCTCGAATACAACAAACCGTGCTGCGGTATCATCGCCTTCAACTATGAGGTCGGTGTCAAGGTTCTACGTACTAGTAAGCCTGCTATCTGCGATTAGATTAGTGAATAACAGAACCTTCAGGGGTTCGAAATCGTGTTCGGTATCAGAGTATCCCGTTGCTAGTGCAATAGGAAGAAGAATTGAGAGGGTTCTAACACGATGTTCCGCCATGGTCTCTGTCAAAGAGAATGAGGGATGACCAGGAAACACAGATGTGGAAACTCACGAGATAGGGCCCCCCAGTCGTTCGCCTGCGGGATATGTCAAACCGCGAGATCAGTAACAAGCTAGGGGAAAATAAATACCTTCAGCTTCGCCATCAACGTTTTGATAGTATGAAGGAATTCGCCTGCGGTCATGTGCGAGATCTTCTGCAGATCCAGGCGTTTTTTAAGTGCGGAAAACAGCCTATAAAATTCCTTCGACTCGATCACAGGCCATGGTATGATTTCTAATTTCCCTCCGTGGAGGCGCGAGATGAAGTTGGCACTCTGCTCTTGTTCTACGATCTTCTGAAACTTGAGAGAAAACCTTAACGCATTTACGCTCACCCAAGGGTCCTATACTTATCACACGAAAACTTACTCGTCGGTTATTTCTATCTTGTCACTGTCGACGACGTCCTAAGAGCAAGGTCATATTACGGTAGGAGGGGGGCCGTGTCGCCAAATACTTACTTTTATGATAATAACAAGCGTCGATTGGAAGAGAGAGGGGTTTGCTGCAGGGTCCAAAACCGACGCGCTTGACTGGAATGATTGAAAAAGTCCACTGATGTCTCGACTGAAAGCGAAATTGTTTCGGAAGAGTACCTACTATCCGTAAGAAACCATTGCAGGGGAAGAGGTGCATAGTCCACATACTAGGTTCGATATTGCTGTGTTGAACAAGACCAGGAGCGTGTCCTCCTGAAGTGACCGTTCGATGCTGTCAACGCCTATGATATTGCCGGTCTCTGTGGACTAGTCAAAGATAGGAACGGGAGCAGCTGAACCAACCTTCGAAGTCAAGTGCGACGATCAAGGTGTCGTCGGTAGGGGTTACGGACATCCATACACCCTCTGAAAATCTCCGCTCAGTTCTGTACGGTAAGCATGGTGGAGACCATGTGACCATACCTGTGGTCCTCATTGCGCTGCCTGCAAATGATGTGTCGAGAAGGTGATTCAATGTAAAACTTTTGCCCACGGATTGCTGTCCCATGGATGATACAACTTTCACCGGCTACACATCATGAAATCAACGTTCTGTGGAAATAGAAGAAAGTAGCAACGCCGGGATACCTGTGTCGCCAAATATGACTGAAATATTGATTCGTACCACCCAAACGACAGTTTGTCCACAATCGTGTTAACCTCTGCGCCAAGGAGAGATCTCTCTAAGTCCGGGGAGAGTACTCCATCCGCCAAAGGCATGAATCTGTTCTCACGACAGACCGCGATATGAATAGGAATGAGGCAGAGAAGGTCGACGAGCCACTCCCCGACTCGATAGCGTGATACATTCCATTCCGGGTGCAAGACCACATCATCCTTGAATGACTCAAATCGTGTTGCAGAGACACCGATACGATACAGTTCTTCGCCTGTAGGTTTCCTCGTTGTCCTTTCCAAACTATGGATGAGATCAGAAAAGTAAGAGCCATAAGGCCGCGTGGGGTCTTCGGTAATGAATGTGAAGCTCTTCCGCTGTCTTTCACTCGAAGACGTGACAGTACGACGCCTCACGGCTGGGAGGACCGGGAACCGAGTCCAGACTTCAATGTGACAGTCAAGTAGACTGTTGTGTAGAGTGAGACGCTCCTCATTATTTGGAGTATTTCGGCTGCCCTTTTTCTTGAAAATGTATTCTGTGGCCTTATTTGTAATATCGATGGCAATTGACCGGACGTGTCCTGTATTGATGTCGAGACCAACGAAAAAAATGCATCCTCGATTGACCATCGACGTCAAGACGGCACCGTGAAGAGAGAATTCTGGGACATCCAACGGAATACCTTGAGTAGACCCAAATGTTTGCCAATGATACGCCGTAATGGATGGTAGGGTGTCTTGCGTATGAAGAACTAGGAAGCAGGACCCATCCGGAGAGGAGAATATTGCGTTTGGAAGCGACGGAAGCGACAAAGAGGCCGGTCTTCTGAGCGTCAGAAACGTAGAACTCAGTATGTAAAATTTCGCACCTGAATTGCAACGTAATGAAGTTAAAGATGCGTGCTCGAGAACCGGAGTCTACCAGAACCAATTCCTCTTTCCCGCTGACGAAGGCTATGTGTAGAATAGAGACCCCTGCTTGGCTATACCACGGGCCGAGGTTTACGGCACTCCCCTGCGCCTAGAGTGTCTTGAGGGTCTCATCGAAGACGAATAGGTGAAGTTGCAACTGGCCAATACCTATAAACGGTGTCCGGACAATGTTAAAGAGATGTTGAGGCACCTTTTTCGAAGCACACACGGCCAATGCTCGTTTCGTTTCGTCAAAAGCGAACAGAACGTCTTGACCTAGTTTCTCAAGATTCAGGCGCTTGATTGGTTCCCTTCTCCGGATGGTCGTGGATATTGCGGGTAGTCGGTCAAGATAAATGAACACCCTATCTCTGTTGATCAGAACAAGGAGGAGCTTCTCATTCTCTAGAATCTGACAGAAGCTAGACAAAATCGTGAGGCATGTGCAAATAATATTACGAAGTCAGACTCGTACGCAATATCGTTGCCGATTGATAGGCGAAAACAGGACGATAATCGGTCGTTCACGGTGGGACTTGGTGTGTGCTTGGGATTCAACTGCATGTCATGACTATCGTCGGTGGTTAGGGCCATTAGGTGGACACGAAACTCGAGTTTCTGGTCCTTGAGAGCCTGTCGGTGACCAGTGATCCAATATTCTAACCATGGGGATCGTTAGCCAGCGAAGAGTGTAAACTCGCGGCGTCCAGGATAGGCGTACCCCGACTGCGGTAAGGATAACTGTGACTGTTCCACGGATAACTAACGTAATCGAGTGCGCCATCCCGAGCGGAAATATATTATCAACTTGAATCCGGACGAGATGAGTGAACGCACTGATTCCCCCACCCACCCAATGGTGTGGTAGCGACGCCATTAAGGTGCACGACACTAGGCATGATGAGACACTTATTCTCGATAGGATCAGTAAAACTTACGAATCATGCCGCCTGGCCGACTGTGCGTTGAGTTCTCGAATAAGCTCCACACGCGCCTCGTTTTGTAGCTTCATTTCCTCGATTCTGAGCTCATCCTGAATAGCGCTTCTGAAATGCCCCTTCTGCATCGCCGCCATCTCATGGGTCATAGACTCAACTGTTTCGTTGATTAAAGAGGACAGTTGAGAATGCGCGATGATCTCAATACGCTGTACTATGGACAGTAGTTCCTTGTCGTCTATGCTTTTCAGTTGGGACAAGAATCGCGAGTCGGGGAGCTGGGCCGCAAAGCCTTTCATTTCTCTTTTCAACGACGCAGCGCTGCTGGGCGAAGGAAGGAAAGTGAGAGTGGAGAGTACGAAGCGGAACATGGCGGCAGGTTTCTTGTCATCTGAAAGGAGCCGCTGGGCACGATCGAAGTCATCTTGGAGAAGTGCTTGGATGAGATCTGCTCGCCTTTCGGGGCGAAGACGCTGATCCTTTTTCAGGTGTTGCACAGATACCAGGCGCAGCTTCCAAGTTTCAAAGTCTCCGTTACGCCTCAATGCGGTGTCAAACCTAGCATCTCGGAAAAACTTTCGATAAGTATTTGGAAATTTGGGGTATAGTGCCTCGAAATCTGCAAAGCAAATCGGGTCTGATGAACAAACAGTGAGCTAGGTGAAGGTCGCACGGGGAGACAACCTACTGGCAATCTCCTGCCCTACGCTCAGGTTCGAGTGTGACGGCACAGGGGAGGAGAGGCGATCGCGTTCCAGTGACCTAGAGGTCAAGACCTGAGCCGCATTTCGCGGTTGGGGAATTTAGAAATAGCACACACGGGAAGAGCGCTATCACATTCTGTATGACGGCGTCATAAAGAACGCAACGCAATGTACTCTCCTCACGAGCAAGTTTTTCGAAACCTGCGCGCTCCCTCTTGGTCGAATCCCGGGACAATATATCAGAGATGTCCTGCTTCACGCTTTTCCACTCGTTGCATTGTTCGGGGAATACATGCGCGAGATGAATGTCGAGTAAGATCTGTATGGCGTTTTCATCAAGGTTTTCCGACAAAACCAATGCGTTGTCTTTCCTGTTTCAACAATAGGCCGTTACGCGCCGTACAGCGGAGCTATTAGTGCACCTACAATAATTGCTTGAGAGCTATTTCGCTAGATGATTTATTGCGGAACTCTTCGATGTGGGTCCTTTGTGGTACATAGGAACCTGTTAAAAAGCCTTGGGCGGTTTCCCCAGGTAGAAGGCGGGGACGGAGAGCTGCAGGATCAACGGGAAGATCTGGGGAAGTTGTATCATGGGAAATGTGATGAAAATGCATCTTTAACGAATGAGGGTCAGGAATTCTTATGACGAAGGGGGATGGGTACCTGAAAACCGGGAGATGCAATTGCATTCTCCTCTTGTTCGTTTGTCTTTGCAACCTCAAATGTGAATAGTCTATCAGTATCGTCGACGTCTGTATCGACAGGTTTGGAATCGCTATCCCCATCATTCCATATTATGGACGCTGAATGCTCGGGAGACAACAGCGCAACGACTTGGTCACACATCTTTGTGAGATATCTACATTTTATGCGTTGAAAAGGTAAGGAAAATGGGCCGATACAAACTGCTCACCTCATGAATGTGACTCTGTTGCGTCGAACTGAGGAGGTTGCGGAATCATTCCAAGTTGAATCTTCGGGCCAATATATTACGTAGTGGCGTTCATCAGAGATATCCATTATCACGTTGGCCTTCACGATGTACAAACCGGACGCGAGACACGGCTTGGAACCATCAACGTTAGTTGGTTCAAGTAATGAGCGGGCTCTAAAAGGTGGCCTGGGAATTAAAACCATGAGGCCAAACATGAAAAGTCCTTACCCGTTGTCATCGACGGCACCAATAGATTGCAGCAGGCGCACAATCTGATCCTTGGATCCGTACACGCCGAGCGGTTTTATCATAAGTCGATCCAGTGTTTTGAAATCGACCCTTGTGATAGATGCATACGCCCCAGGAGAAAGGGCATTGATGAAACGTTGGAGAGAGTCTTGGGCGATGACGACCTTATCAACTATGATTTACGACATCAGTCAATTAGTTTCGTACCGAAGGAATGGCTCTTGCCATAACCATTGCTCCCAGATTCACTAATGAGGTCCAGGAGACGGTACATACCCTTGACTTCCTCAGCAGGGTGAGGCAGTTTGGGGGGGATGAGCGACTGTTGTATACCCTGGAGATGGGTGCATCCGGTGGTGGGGCTCATACTCGAGGCCAGTACCGTTTGACTGTATCTTCGAATCGGATTCGGATCCAACGTGTCAATGTCATCGCTTGTTCCGATCTCACGAGGATCCAAGCCTTATATTTTATATCGTGCCAATAATTGAGGTGGCAAGGCGAATTCAGCTGGCTTGTATATCAAATAAAGGGGGGCGCACGCCACGTACTCGTGCGATCACCACACATTTCTGTGGGAATTGTCTTCGAGGCGGATATTGTTTGTCCATCTACGACATGTAGGGGTTATACAAGGCTTAAAACCAGGAATCGAATGCACTCGCCATCGTACGACTTGCCACGAGAAACACTACCCGTGAGGGAGGAAGCTGAGAGGAGGCCGGATGGGATGACGCATGCGCTGAGATCCATGGGCGGAGGAGCGTCGCGATATGGGCGAAGAAGGGGTGAAAAGAAGAGCGAAAGCCGAGAACCACGACGCCGCCATCCGAATTCGATCCGCAGCCTCGCTAGGTGTCAAGGTCACCAAATGAGGGATGATCTTTGCGGTGGACATATCCATGTATTCGGTTTTTGCGCCCTAATAAGATCACATAACGTGGAGCAGAGTAAAACTTACTCACTAGCTATTTGACTATCCACCCCACATGTCTAGACCAGTTACTCCGACTATGAGACCTTGAAAAGTTCAGACAAAGGCAAGGCCGCTCCGTAGTGTGACCCGGATTCATACAAGACCTTGGAGGTGACCCAACAAGAGCTGAGCTACGTTGATCGATGATCACCTGACCTCGACACCATTTTTTGGCCGTATCACTTACTTACTCCTAAAACGGTAAATCAGCCTTCGGGTGGTGCCCGCGGCCTTGATTGCGGGAACGAAAACGCTGCATCGATCTTACACTCGACAACGCCACGAACACCTTGCCAGCCAATCGCGGAGAGCCACACACAATCGCTCCTCAAAAAACATCAACCAAAGAAGTCACTATTCTCGCTTGAAAAGTTTTTTGTTGCACAACGCCGACACGGATGTCCCAAGCCTACTGTACATTGCCCGTCCCCCTTCCGGGATGCCCTCGCCCGCGCCCGTCATCATCGGCACATCGGGTGGCTTCCGTGCCGCCTCTATCCTCATGCACGTCACCACGGGCGACGCGTTCATGGGTCTTACGTATCTTGCTTCTACCTCGGCAAACCCACACACTTCCCGGACTGTGGAGCCAGCCTTCAAAGCGCTCCCCATGTCACCAAACGCTAGTAACCCCCCTGCTTCACCTGGGCCCGGACCATCCAACCTACCCGCCGTCCTTGATTTGTCTCCCAATCAGTGCCAGTAGACTCGCTGAAAACACCCCAAAGAGTCGCCCCTTGTCACGCGCAGATGCAGCGCACGTGCATATCCTCCTCTCCCCATACACCCCGAAATGAGGCTTCGCGCATTGGGAGGCATGGTACATATCATCTCTTGGCAGATTATCACAACTGGGTAATATCGCTGTTGTTTTTGAGGTACTCCTCTCGCGCTACTGCTTACTCTCTCATCGATTTTGCTACTCGAACCGGGAAAGTAAAATTTAGAACAACGTGATCAATTTGGGTAGTCTCTCACACCGGTAGGTCCCGTATTCACTGGTATTCACCCCGGAATGGTCATTGTCGTTTCGATGCTCACACGGGGCAGTTTGTTGAGCTGTCAGTCTAACAGGTTCGAGGAACTCACGAACAGCATTGATGCTCTGTACCTTGAACTGGCGGCAAGTGCTGGCTGAATCATCGTGTGGTTTTTTAAGGACATGGGAAAATAGGCTACAGGTATATTTTCAACTCGATTGCGATCGTACAAAATGTATGAATGTATCGTGCATAATCCGTGAATTTTACTTTTTGATTCTACTTTTCGGCGGGTTTCCATGTATTTTTTGGGAGCTGCACGGCGATGCACAGCCCAATGCACACCAGGGCGACCAGTACGACGTACGTAAAGTTTCCGCCCAGGATGTTGTTGTTCAGGGAGAAAGCGAAGAGCGACGCGGCAGCGGCCGGTGCCACAGTTCTTTGAATCGAGACCACCGTCTGCGCAAGGCCATTTGTGGCGCCGAGAGACCGCTTGCTGGGTGCGGAGGAAGACACGTACATGAACACCGAGCCTTACAGGTTCGCATCCGAGTCAGCAACGCGGTGAGAAATAGACGTACTGAATGACTTACTGAAACCCATATCGGAGATAGCTATTGAAGAGAGTTGCAGTATGATGAGCAATACCGTGATCGTTGCACCGCCAGTGGCATAGCGTAGCGCCAAATTTTCGAAGTAGAGCATGAGGTACATCGGAAAGAATGCGGAGATGCTGACGAGGAAAACGCGTCGTGGACCGAATCGCCCGACGATGTGAGGAAAACCGACGAATTGAAAGATGCCATTCAAGAGCCCATAGCCGGCCATCCACACACCGATTGAAGCCGGAGTCATCCCGAGCCCACCATACTCGAGGGGTGTCGACCAGACGAGCGGGATAAGGACCCCGGCCATCATCTCGAGCAGCCCAATTACGGCATAATTCGCAACTGATATGACAACTGGTCTTGTGAGCAAAGAGCGCAACAACTGTGGCTTTTCCTCTTCCAATAAGGTTTCATCCATACTTTCATATGTTCTAGGGTCGTGCTTCGTTGATGATTTGCAGTCTACCGTCTGTATAACTTGTAGTGAGCACAACAGGAAACACTCCTCGAGACGGCAATGACTAACCTCTTTCAGGAAGAATGCGGTCAAAATAAATGATAAGGTGGCATAGGCAGCGGTCCCAAGACATGGCAAGAAGTATGGGAATTCGCCCCAGAATGGGTGCGAGAAGGCGTTGGGCCAACGATCTTGTGGACGTGACAAAACGCCACCCATAAGGGGTCTGAGAAAGAAGGGGTTTCAGTCAGAGAAGTGGGAAAGAAACAAATGTCCCAAACCCTATCGTGCCACCGATAGCCCATGTCACCGGGATCAACGAGAAACCCCGCGCCATATTGGTGTCGTCTGTGAGTTCGGCGAGCATGCTCTTTATCACGCCGATATTTCCGTTCAGCATGCCGTTCAGGCAGCGACTAGGGAGTCGAGTAAGGTGGTGTCGTCCTTAGATCTGTGTCGAACTTACCAAAAGACAAGCGACCAGAACGAACGAGAAAGGCCGAACAGGATGATTGAAATGATGGTGCCTAGAAGACCGCATAGGAGCACCGGCTTGCGCCCAATATAGTCTGAAAGGCGGCTCCATTGGAGAATTGTGGCTGCCTCTGCGGCGAAGTATAAGGATACCTGTGATGTGGTTCGGTGTGTGCAAGCCGAGAAAAAGGGACTAGAAGTACTAGGAGTCCTGCATAATACCCAACTTTCCGCTCATCACCGCCAATGACTGAGAGTTCACTAACAAGCTGAAGCCGACGTTACCGAAGATGAGTGGATAGAGAGTCAATCAAGCATACCTGGTTGATGTAAGGATTGATCGAGAGAGACGTGACAGGCTCAGAGAGTAGCAGTAAGAGAAGGAGAGAGATCTGAGTCACGGGCAGAGGCGTTGCTTTCCGTGGTGAGCTTTCACTATGGAGAAGAGGCGTCTCTTCGTCGAGTGTGCCTTGCGATCTTGTGGGAGACATTGAGAGTGGGTGGGCTTCAATGGGACATATCACACGACGGCGAACGAGTGGAGAATTTATAGGTGCTATTGCCTGCCAGCGCATACGCAATTCTTTAATATCCGAGCCATGGTCAAGCAAGGAAAAAGAAAGAGCTGAAATGGAGTGTGGATTGACATGACAAGTGTCAGGTCTTCTGAACGCGAACGGGACGTAACCCTCTGTATCTCGTGGGCAACCCTTCCCCGTTTTGGCAGGTCTCGTTCCAACCGTTGGCCTCCCACGCCATTGCGATTTTCGTTTCGGCGACCTCAAAAGAGTATATTTCTCTATTATTATCCCGACGCCAGCAGCGGGGCATCTGTCATCATCCTAGGGTTGGGATGATGTACCACTTGACCTCGTCAATGCTTCTCCCATCAGTTTTAGCCTTGCCTGCACCGCTAGTGGTTCTCTCATGTCATCAGGTAACAGATCGATCTAGGTTCAAATGCAAAGCAGGCTGAATAGCCCCAATGGTAGCGTCCAGATAATAACCAGTGATCTTTTTTATTATTTCCGCTACCTATGGGCGGTTATCAAGAAACAACTTAACGAACAGGGCCGTGACAGACACCCACGCCCCCGGAGCGCCTTGATCTTCACCTAGCACTGCGCGGATGTCTTATCAATCCCATCTGGTCGTCCGAACAGGGCGGATTGGAGATGCTGCTGGTTCGGCATTGTCTCGACGAATTGCACATCCAGCCTGAACGGGACGGGTGGTGTGTATTTGCCAGTTCAGTAATGTACTCTGCTGACGTGTATGAGCTGGAGCTGGGGGGCTCGCCCGTGCTTCTCATGATGATGTACTGTACACCCAACCAATCACATCCGCCATCCCTATTCTGCAGTTTCCCATGTCTTTTCTTCCATTGAGAGAATGGGAATAAAACAAATCGTTTGAAAGGCATCCCCTTATTATGAGATCGCTTGGCGGTTAGGGGCAACAACGTTCGTCCCAGCTGACAGGGTTCATGGGAAAACTTCGGCGTGGGGAAGCATAGTAACAGATCCTTGCCCTTTCCCTCCATCGTGGGCACCGGCGTTTTACCATGGAAAACCCTTACAGCAGGTGATTGGTATGAAAAACGTGATGAACGAACATGCGAGCGCCTAGAGAAGTTGTGGGACAAAGTTTCTTTCATCAACGTGACAGGGTATCGCCCCATTGCGCTGGTGCTTCTGCGCGCGGAAATATGAGTCAAATGCACGCACGAGCCTTCAAGGCAAGTCATACCTTAACCTGAAGCGGAAGCAGCTCAGCGAATTGAAGTCAAGCGTCGGACAATGTCGGCCGTGAATCCGGTAGGTCAACATGGCGAGAGCGTACTGTATCCCATCTTCACCACGACCACAGCACATATGACTGTATTGATGTCGCTTGCTCGTCAACAGCCCGACTGTTTCCCTCGTGAGGCACCTTGACCGACTGGACTCGGATGCGAGTGTAAACGTCACCACCATGAAGAAACCTTGACTATCGCTAGC
>Ga0307510_10004545_pt1 | contig 16329 bp, 10 predicted proteins | sample 12_EM_MG_FD_207224 | JGI IMG/M metagenome (GOLD analysis project Ga0307510, IMG submission 207224) | Populus trichocarpa ectomycorrhiza microbial communities from riparian zone in the Pacific Northwest, United States - 12_EM | ecosystem: Host-associated > Plants > Roots > Unclassified | place...
TTCCGGATATTTTTATATAGACTCTTGGTTTATGTTTATTGAGTGTATAAGGGCGTGTTTGGAAGTGTGGTTGTGGTTGTTTTTTAAAGTGTTTTTTACTCAGAAAAGTATGCCGATAATATTTTTTTATTTTTTAAAAATTATTTTTGAGATCAACACATTAAAATGATTTGAAAATATAAAAAATATATTAATTCAAAATAAAAAAAATTAAAATTTTTAAAAACGCCAAACGCCCTTTAACATTTTCCCTTAAAGGCGATGTGCGGTGCAAGATTAAAAGAATGAAGGGTGAATTATTAGAGAAATATATAACAATTACAAAAGTAATATTTAATGATGTGAAAGTCAACTTTTAAGATTGAGTGCTTGGAGGCTAAAATCAAGTGTATTAGCGAGATCATTTATAATCAAATATAAAATAATAAATATCTAACAATGTATACTAGAGAGTATGATTTAAAAGAGAGGAAATTGAGTTAATTATAATAAGTTGGAAGAAAAAAGAAAAGATAAAAATATTTTTCTTATTAAGAGAGTGTTTAAGAGCATAATACCATTTATTTTTTAAAGTGTTTTTCACTCGATAATGCATGAAAATAATATTTTTTATTTTTAAAAAATTATTTTTAATATCAATACATTAAAAATATTCTAAAACATAAAAAAATAATTGTAAATATAATTTTGTTAAAAAAACAAAATTAACACCAAATAAACAAAATTAACAATTACCTTTCTAAGATTTAATTCCACTCATCCCTTGTCCAGCATATCCTTAATAAAGATATGTGTGGCATTCTAGAATCATGCACAGTAAGTGACGGAGATAGGATATAGCTACGGGAGGGCTTGGTTGAATTGACCTCTATAGAGTCACTTGCAAAATATCTTAATATTTTATTTGAAACATCAGCATCTTAAATACACGATAAATAATAATATTAACAAGTAAATCTTAAACTTACAAATTCTCTGATGAAGTGAAATCTTATCATTGGTGGTGTTGCTTACGTACTGATGATCATCTCAAAACTATATAACACCAACGAGACAGATGAATTGATTTTATTTTTTTAGTTGGGGTGTTTGAGAGAGTGGTAATAACTGTTTTTTAAAAGAATTTTATTTTTAAAAAATAAAATAATATATATTTATTTTTTATACTAGCAAAATAATAGAAAAATAAAAAAAATTCAAAACTCCTGGGCCAAACACCCCTTAATGCACGGGACTTATGGTGATCAGCGAGGATTAAAATGAAGGAGAAAAACCGAGATTATAACCTAATCATCATAAAGAGAAAAAAAATTGTATTTGTCCAGGGGGAGAAATGAGAAGTAGTGTGGTTTTGACCGTGGACCAAAAATGAGAAAGTATGTTTCGTATTTGACCAATATACTACTTTAAAATTCAAATAAAAAATAAAAAATAATACATCATTATTAATTATTAATTATTAATTATTAATTATTAATTATTAATTATTAATTATTAATTATTAATTATTAGTGTCCAAAAACAAGGAAACAATCGAAGGAAGAGGAGAAACAAAAGAAATTGTCTTAAAGTAATTCTTAATTTTTTTACTGCCCCTTTAAGTCGTTTGTTGATTTAATTTAAATAAATAATGAAATGAATAGTCGTCATTTGGTGAGACTGAGATTTCTTTGCTTTGATCTTTCTTCTCTTCCTTTCTGTATATATTCCATAAAAAAAAAAAAAGAGGGAATATTATTCATTCCCACTTCCTCCTTCCCATTCATTAATTACGTTGTAGACTAAAGAAAAGCTCTTCAATTTTTATTTTTTTTGGATTTTAACACCAGCAAGAGAAACGAATTCAATTCCTACCCTCCCTCCCTCCCTCCTCATCAAAGGCAAGGAGATGAAATCATTTAGGAAATTGAGAGGATTTGCTTCACTTCACAAACAAGTAGTACATAAAAACCCAAGGGATCTTCCCTCCTTCTCTCAATCACATGAGCTTGCTAAAGCCTCTCAGGTACTCTTCACTCCTCTCCCTCCCTCGTTCTTGCTTTGCCTTGATTTCGCAGCAACCAAACACGACTGCTGCTTCTTCTTACTTAAATAATTTTCATTTTGTGTCGGTCAATTGCAACTTTTTGTTGTTGTTGTTGTTGAATAGATAATTGAGGATTTTAAGCTTAATCTGATCTGATCAGAGTCTTTTGAGTTTGTTTGGATAAAAATAATAATAGTAGTAATAATTGTAATAAAGGGAAAGCATAAACAATGAAATGATTGGTTTGGTTAGTGAATAGATTATGTATAATTACTTTAATAAACCATTATTTTAAGCTATATTAATGATCGAATGTTTGCTACTTTTTTCTGTGCTTTTGATCTCTTGGGATTCTGTTTCTGTTTCTTATAAAATTTGGTTGCTTTTTATTATTTTCAGGACATGAAAGATATGAAAGATTGCTATGATAGCTTACTTTCTGCTGCCGCTGGAACCGCCAATTGTGCCTTTGGTACTCCTCGTTTTTTTCTCGTGCTGTATTTTACTTGAATTCCTTGTATTCTTTTTCCATGGATACCACCGTCAATTCATAAGAAGGGGCATCGAGTTTGATATTCTTGTATCGGCCTGGGTATTTACAGTTTTACTAACACTATCATTTGATTGTTAGTCCACTAGTGCCATTCTCATTTCCCCTCAACAAATTGTCTTTTGCTTAAATAAATGAAGCGTAAAACTCGCATTCATTTACTAATTTTTTTTTCTTTTTCTGGGAGGGGGAACTTGAAGTGTGAAACTAATAATGATAATGTTTTGGTGGAAGTCCTTTATTGATAGTTGGTGGTTCAATTAGAACGAAGTGGCAGCCATATCGTCCCTTAAGAAATGAAGCTTGAAGTTTTTTAAGGCAATGTTATGCTATAAATTTGAAGAAGTCTCAGCTCCCAGTCATCAACTAACATCCAATGGCAACATTGCAAAAGCTAATTATTATGGTTCACAGAACAAAACATTTAGAAAGGAAAGGCTTAGTAGTTGCGATTAAAATATCTTATTAGCTTTGTTTTGCTGGCACTGGGTATGGAGTTATTTAGATCACATGAATCATGTTTTGAGCATGATGATTGCTCTGCAATGAGTGAGTTGGAGGTCTGTGGAGTACCCAATTTCATGAACAAACTTGGTGTACATAACAAATGGGCAAGAACTAAATTTTTGCATAACACTGGTGATACATAACATAACGGAAATCAGGCAGCCTTTATCATTACAAACCACTTCTGCGGCATTTTTTCATTTCACACCACCACAGCCTATTACATAACCACAAGAGCTATCATGCATATTCTGGCTGTTATGCTACAGAAAACCTCGGTTTTGCAGCCAATTTGTTTTTTGTTTTGTCATTGATAGTCTCCAACAACTCTTCACATTCACTTTTAATTTTGTTCAATAATTTCACCAATATCAATCTTCACTCTTCAGATTCTGCATCTAAACTAAACATCCTAGCGATCATTTTAAGATCTAATCCAAATACCTCAACTCTCTTCCACATTTGATTTTGCAAATTATTTGTACAAATTAAGAATCAACAAGATTATGTAGCATCTTATATTGCTTTTTTTTTGTGATATTAATTACTAAATGTATTTACTACAATGACCATTTTTTAAAATTATTAAAAATTATGTTGATTGCTTAACAAGTTTCTTAAATAAACCGTGACTGTTATGTGATACCTGGGGGATGTTGTGACTCAAAATATTATCCAAAAGAAAGTCATCCCTAAGATTAAAACCTGTTTTGGAAGCTTAAGTTGCGATAGATTCCCACCAGATGAAACCATGACTGGCTACTGCTAAGTTATGCACATGTGGCACTTTCCAGCATTTTAGCTTGCTGTTGGCCTTTTGGTTTATAGATTGTGAGGATTTACTGAGTGAGGATTTAAAATGAGTTCATTAGTGAACATCACAGTGTTTTATGTGTTGATTTAGAGCACTTGCATGTTTTGAAGGATCCTGTTTTGGTGTGTGATTCTAGAATGTTCTCACTTCTATCTTTCCTCAGAATTCTCAGAATCATTGCGTGAAATGGGTGCTTGCCTTCTTGCGAAAACTGCATTGAATGATGATGAAGAAAGTGGTAAGTTAATGAATACTTTCTTTACTCTTCTTGTTCAGTAGATAATTTGAATAGATAGTAGGTGACTTAATTTACTAAGGATCTTAATAACTTCATGGTGGACAGGTTTGTTCATCATGATATTGGTGTTAAAAGTTAAAAGAAAATTGTTAGTGGGGACTAGGACTTCTTTTCAGTGTTTGTTGTAACATCTGAGTTGCATTTCTTTTGTATAGATTTATTGAAATTTGCAATGAAGATATAAAGCTAAACCATCCTAATCCTTTTCTACTAATTCTTACTTCAGAAAATCACATTTGACTGAGAAATACTTAACTCACAGTCAATATTTTACTGTCTTGATACATGCTACAGATCCAGGGTCCTAACTAGAGTTGTTTTCATGAGCCTGTACTTTGGAAACTGTGTTTTTATTAACATATTTGTTTTATTTAAGTAATGTTCAAATTGATTCTGCTTTCTCTTCTTTAAGTTGCTAGAGAATTTACTTTTGCATTTGTTACAGAATCAACAATCTAACCTGTTTTTTCATCAGTTTTAACTGAAGATACCATTTCAAGTTTCAATTTTCAAAAAGATTATGGTGATACATTTAGACAAAATTTAATGCAATGATAATAATTGGTCTTTAATTCAATGAATTTGTTCCTTTTGAGTGCATATTCAATTACATATAGTTGCATTCCTAGAAGGTGACAGGAAGTGAAGCTGAAGTTGGCTCTGTTTTCTTTGCAGGCAGGGTCTTGCTGATGCTGGGAAAAGTGCAATTTGAACTCCAGAAACTTGTTGACTGCTATGTGAGTTGTTGTTTTGTAATAAAAATTACTAAGAGTCCTGGCTTTGTTGTGGTACTGATTTTTAGTTTGATATTTTCAGCGTTCTCACATAAATCAGACAATCATAAGCCCGTCAGAGTCTCTTCTGAATGAACTTCAAATAGTTGAGGTCAGCTTACAAGCTTTCATTAACCTGGACTATCTATAACTTTTCATGTTAAATTATCTTTGGAAAATGCTTAATTTCTTAATGATTGAAATCAGTGCTCACACTTAAACATTTATTTTATTATTTTTTCTATTATCTTGTATATGGTAGTTAAAGCATTTTACTGAAGGAGCAGTCGCTGAAGACTTTTTTCATTCATACAGGAGATGAAGCAGCAGTGTGATGAGAAAAGGTTTGTGGTACTATTTCAAGCACCTTTCTAAACTTGCACCTGCACCCACACACTCAAAAAAAGAAAGAAAGAAAAACTAAAGAAGGAAGGAAGGAAAGATCAGAAACAAATAAAAAAAATAAAATGAAAGCCCTGAAATTTGATATAAATTTCTTCTCCCCGTGTTACTTGGTTTACAGAGATGTATATGCTCACATGGCGAGACAGAGAGAAAGAGTGAGTGGAAGAAATGGAAAGGGAGAGTGTTTTTCTATGCAGCAAATACAAGCAGCTCATGATGAATATGATGAGGAGGCCACTTTGTTTGTTTTTCGTCTTAAATCCCTGAAGGAAGGACAATCTCGCAGTCTTCTTACACAGGCGGCTCGGCACCATGCTGCTCAGGTTTCTTTTTCTTCAAACAATTTTGTTTTTAAACCTGTTGGTTTAATAGTTAATTCTGTTTCTTTCTTGAAAGCAGCTCTGCTTCTTTAAGAAGGCTCTTCAATCTCTTGAAGCTGTTGAGCCGCATGTCAAATTGGTCTCAGAACAGCAGCATATAGATTACCACTTTAGTGGCCTTGATGATGATGGGAGGGATTATGATGATGATGAAGATTATGATGATGCCATTGATGATGGAGAATTGAGCTTTGACTATGGACAAAATGACCAGGAGCAAGAAGTTTCCAAATCAATAAAGTCAATGGAGGTAAGACTTCAATGCACTTGTCATCAGTGGAGCCAATCAGCTTACCATTTCTTTTCAGAACAGCAACTATAATGCATTGTGTTTTAGGATTTTATGAATAGCATTGCCTTTTAAAGGAGGAAATTTGCACGTTTCACTTGTGGTTTCTAGTGCATGAATTCTGAATTATAGGATTGACCTTTCTGTGTTACCTGTTCATGTTGAAACGTATTCCACAGGATAAACAATTCAAGACGATCTTTTATAGTCACTCGTCATGATTTCCATTTTTTCAATCAATGCATCCTTCAACTGAATTTCTATTCCATTTTAACTTCAACTTGCTGTATAACAATTTGTGCAGTTGGATTTAGAGGACATTACATTTCCCCAAGTTGTGACATTGGAAATGGCAAAGGTAAACCTTCATATTATGGACTTGGGTGTTCTGAGTGATCATGCTGATTTCATATCTGTGTAATGCAATTGTAGGCCTGTTAATGAGTGATCTAATCTGCCTGGCCAGGCTTTCTAAATCTAAGAACTACTATCATATTTCACCATCCTTGCACGCTTGAACTTTTTTTCTTAAAAATGATTTGTGTGCTTGAACTAATAACCTGGCAAAATCAGTATGAAAGCCTTAGCATGGATAATCTCAATGATAAGTAACGTAATGGAACACAATACATGCCATATCTGCTCTTAGTGTTTCCTGCTATTAGATAATATTATTTATTCCTTTTGGATATCCACTTGAACGTGTATTTATAGATCTCCCATTTGAGTAATTGAGTTGGGTTGGATGTGTTGACAGATACATACAGACTTTCACCCTTTCTACTCATAGAGCACCGTATATCTTGCTCTATTTCAGCGCTAACATGAATGTTTGCTGTAATCTATTTCTATAATGCAAAACCAGGACATCAGATCTTTGACTGATGGTGAGTTTTATACTTCTCTTTGGACTGCTTGCAGGAAAATCCAGATAGAAGTTACAGGACATCGTTTCCTATTAAGGGAGAACTTAGTGCAGGCACCCAATCAGCTCCACTTTTTGCTCAAGTGAAATCTAATCCAGCTGGAAAAACAAAACAACTGATGCCATCATCCACCCGAAAGTTCAACACTTATGTGTTGCCTACTCCAGCAGACCCAAAGAGTTCAAATTCTACAGGACCTGGTAGCCCGGTTTCTCAAACATTAAAGACAAGTTTGAGTGGACGTCCTCTGAATTTGTGGCACTCATCCCCTATTGGCCATAAAAAAAATGATAAGTTACTAGGAGTTGAAATGTCTAGCAAGCCCCCTGCTATAAATTCGCAGTCAGTACTCAAGGAGAGCAACAACAACACGGCATCCACCCGATTACCTCCTCCTCTAGCTGATGGACTCTTTTTTTCAAGGCTTGAGCCACCAGCTGGCGCTGAATCTAAGAAAATCAAAAGATATGCCTTTTCTGGTCCTATTACATCCCAGCCATGGTCTACCAAGGCAGTCTCCGCAGAACATCCACAATTGTTCTCTGGACCCCTTTTGCGAAATCCAACGGCCCAATTATTTTCATCACCTCCGAAAGTGTCTCCAAGAATTTCACCAAAAGTATCTCCTAGTTCTTCCCCTCCATTTGTGTCCTCACCCAAAATCAGCGAGCTACATGAGCTTCCCAGACCCCCAGTCAGTTCAACCTCCAAGTCTCCGGGGGCTGGAGGTTTGGTTGGTCATTCAGCTCCACTGTTGCCCAAAGGCCACATGCTTCCTGGTACAAGCAAAACGTCAGCATCAAATGTAGAATCTCAACTGCCTACACCTTCTCAAGTTGTCCCTCGCAGTTTTTCAATACCCTCTAGCAGACATAGAGTAATGGTCGCTCAGAATTCAGGGATTGTTGAGAATGTTGCCTCACCTCCTCTAACCCCAATATCTTTATCTAACACCCAGCCATCATCCACTGGTTCCCGGATCGTCAATCAGACAGTTCAAATCAGAGGTAATTCATAATCCAAAGCATTTGAATGGTTATTTAGTTTAGGATAAATTATGCTCACGCATCACCGTCACAGTGGGGTTATTAGTTCTGGGGGTTAGACTGATCTAGGTACATTTTTGGATCGCATAAAACCATTCTTATACTAGCTGAAGTCCCAATGAGAACAAATTGTATGCATCTGAGAAACTCTTGCATGTTTTTTCATCAGTTGCAATTTTCCATTTAAATAATTTATAGAGATGCATAATTTTAGTTGCTTAGATAGACATGAACATGCACCAAATGTAAATGAATTTAGTTTTTTAATGTATACATACTCATGCATCCGAGCTTTGTTTTCATTAATGACAGTGGTATCATTTCTAAATCTCACATTTGGTGAATGCAGGTGCAGTTTGATTCTATTCTTTTATAGTGATAGCTTTGCTTCAAGTTCAGCAACCAAAATTTGAGCTCACACGATTCTCGCATCATTTGGTACAGGTGGAGAACTGTAAATATAATCCCTGTCTACTGATTTCTGGCTTGCTTTGTTATTTTTGTTAATCCGTTGATTTTTATGTTTTTTTTGCTCTCCTTGGAAGTAATAGCCAAATTCCATTTATTTTCCCCTTAAGCATTTCCCCCATTTGTATAATCTCATTGATTTCTTGTCCTTAATTAAGGACCATTTCGCATAGCAGAGTTGAGTTGTCTAGTGGAGTGCTAACCGGATAGATTATTCTCTACATTTCCCGTGATGTATCATGTTCACTCGAGTGATTTCGCTGTCCCACAGGAATCATGTTCCATGATGTTCACCGACTTGCCAAAGATAAAAAAATAATGACCTCCATTTCTGACGGCAGAGGTTCGTTCCCTCTCTTTTTATCTCCACCTTGTTAATATCATCAAAGAGTGGACTACATGTTATCGTTATATTGTGTAACCGCAAAAGGAACTGCGGTTCTAGGAGATTCTACTGTGTTTTTTCTCTTTTTTTGATGGAAGACGAGAGATTCTTCTCATAATAAAGTGATTTCTTGGTGTGACTTTAACTAGATGCATCTAATAATTAATTATACGAGTAAACAAGCACACAACCGTTGCCATATAATGAGTTAATATATGGAATTAGGTAACTGCCTCTTAGTGGCCTGTCATTTACAGCTTCCGGCAGCACCGTATCTCACAAATCCCATCAGTTCCGGTCCTTCCAGTCTTGAGTTATTCACAAAACTGCTTTCGAACAACCAGCACCAAGGAAAGAACAATTAAAAGACACTTCCAACAAAGAAATTAAACGAAAGCTTTTGATTCCAATAAATCAGTCTGTTTACCTTTCCTCTGTGAACTTGGAGAAAGAACCTGAGGCAGGTATGGTGCCACATAAATCATTGTTTGACACGTCACTGCACAGAGAGGTTAGATTGTTGGACGGGCAAAAGATTGTGTAGAAGAAAAGGTGATTTGGAGATCACAAAGAAGACTCACATGATCTTTAGGCTCTCCAATTTGGTCAGTTCTCTTGGTATCCTTCCAGTCAGTCTGTTGCTGTTCAGTCTCCTGCGTGGAAATTACGTGACACACCAGGCAAAGATGGACCATCAGCAATACGTTAGCTAGGTCGTCATAAAAGTGAAAACGAACCTGACAATATTAATGATTTTATCCACTTGATTCTGATCAAGCATCTGTAAATGAAAGTGTGGGTAATTAAAATTAACACAGATCTGAAAGAATGCTTACAGGAATTTAAGATTGGAAAGCTTAGAAAGTGAAGCAGGAATGGTCCCAGTGAGGTTGTTGTGATATAGATCCAAGCTCACAAGGCTCTTCAGGTTTCCAAGTTCCCTTGGTATAGGACCCGCCAGTTCATTCATGTACAGTTCCCTATATAGGGAACATAAACCTAACATTAGTATTGTTAGCATTAAACTCTTAGCACACTATAAATCATGTCGAATTTAATGCTAGTATCCATTTGATCACAAGTCCACCAGATGGTAGGTGAGGTGAATGTTGTCTTGATCTAGTCCTGGATAAACTACTAGTAAAGAACCCTATTGACCGTACTCGATTGATAAGATCCAGTTAGTTCATAGACTGATAAAACCCGATTTCGCTTACATTTTAGCCCAATTTGCTGTGCTCTTTCAACGAATTCAAATCACTTAAACATCAAACGTTTTGATGGTTAATCTATGTATTTAAGAAAATGAAAAAAATGGTGTTGCTGCTATGGCAGGTTTAAATTCTCTGGATAGTTTGAAGTGCTTACAGATACTGAAGACGGACGAGCTTCCCCAACTCAGGAACCAGACTGCCTGAAAGCTTTGCGTTTCCCAGGTCTCTGCAACAGCCAATATTTTAGTACTCACTATTTATTACTTCTATAATTTGTCGACTTCCTTGACAATTTAACAGATAATTATTTCTGTTGAGTTACTTCTTCCATGACAGAATTTATGCTACTCTTAAATTTACATGTGCATGAATATACATAGCAACGACTTTCATATTTTTTTTCTCCCTATCTTCTCCTTTATTACTAGCACATCAGAGTCACACAACCTGTTTCAAAGATTTTGAGTTGTAAAAAAGAAACAAAAATGAGTTAAGGATATAGTAGTACTATGATCTTCGAACATCATGTTTGAAAAAGTTGTCCACCCAGGAGATCATCATGTACAAATAGATATCACGCACGCATGCAGATTAGTAAATTTGGTCAGAAATGAGGGGCTTGTCTCTAGTGCCTAATTAGATGTCTTGGACTATTTAAGGTCTAGATAATTGTTTTGAGAAGCAAAAATATAGTCATAGTTTTCAAACCTTAACAACCAGACAACACACAAACTACAAAAACTAAAGCAAACATGCACAAAGGCTCAAATAAAATGTGAAAAAAAATAAAAAATAGGGATACTGGAAGATTAGTAGTAAATATACGTATGCTGCTTACAGTCGGGTAACCCGATTATCACCATCGCAGGTAACGTGGAACCAAGTACATGGATCCACCAAGTTTGGGTCCCAGCTCTGGAGAACATGCCCTGGATCCTTCACTGCTCTCCTCAGAGCGTACAAAGCATCCCCTAGTTCATGGACCAAAAGGTTAAAATCACAGTTCAATTATACTCACAGTTGGTGAAAAATGAAAGAAAAACCTATGTGTACCTTCTAAATTTGCATTTGTTAGTGCTAGAATGATTGATGGAAGAACAAGAACGAGAAGATGTAACACAATACAGCTTGCCATTTAGGGAACTTTAGGCCTGGGTAAAGAGTCAAGATGCTTATGGCACTTTTACGGGTAGGGGGGGGGGGTGTGGGGGGAAGAGGAAGAGAGAGGGAGAGTAAAGAGTTCAGTAAGTTTGTATAAAGAATGGAAGCACAAGGGAAACAGCATTTGTCGGGGAATTTATAGAGCTCATAAAAGAGTTCGGTTACTGTGCATTAAGAAAAAATAAATAAAGAAAAACAAATTTCTCCACTGCAAAGTTCTTAAGAAGTGGGTCTATCTCTTCAATTGTTTAGTTGCTCTGTTTGATGCTGCCAAGAGTCCTTGCACGTTCTAAATTACCCTTACTCATTCACTACGTGGACGATTCTGTCCTCATCACCTGTGCAGCGTCTATATTCCTATTCCTTTTCAGCCATTGCTGGCCATGTCAGAACTTGGAAGGTAGGAGAGTAGCAGCAGAGAGAGACCTGGCAAGTAAAACAAGACTAGTCCAGTTCACTGAGGACCACTGTATGGTCCTCATACTTGACCGACCATGACACTTTGGGTATACTTTAACAAATAAAAGATGCAAATTCAATCAAATTGAACTATATACCTATTAATATCTTGCATTTGGATGCATGAGGAATTTCCTATTTTATGTTCCACAGAGTAAGGTTGAAACTCGAAAGAAGCAAACACGCATGTGTAGTGTTCACTAGCCATGTAATAATGAGAATCGCAAGTGAAGACTTCTCTGTTAATTATCATCGAGTTAGTAGTGATTGCTTTTTTTGATAAAATTAGTAGTTGTTAATTACTTATGTAATTAGATTTAATTAAATCCAAGCACCAAGCAGGTTTTCAATGCTATTTGTATTTGGTAATCATATTTTTTTTGAACAAATCATAACGACAGTAGCTAGTCATAGAGATTGCAGAGTGCTGCGTGCATGCAGCGTCGGAATGAGCGAAATCAACAGACTTTTTTTTGAATAAGAGAGCCAAAACAAGATAGAAGAGAATATTTGAGACTCATTAAGCTTGTCCATTTCCCACTTCCAAGTTTCAAGTTCCCCGAGCATGAAAAGGAATATTTAAAGCATGGATTTTCTTAATGAACTTCCTTTTCTGCGTATCTTAAGAGGTGTTAAAAATATAGATATGGACAAGTCCGAAGAGCATAAGCATAAGAGAATAATATCACTTGGAAATATATATGTTGTGGTCGAGCAAACGCCTCCTATGTATTTATTTACTGTTTTCCTCCCTCTAGTTGCTTCAATAACGTATATTTAATGCGTTTCGAGGACTTAAATACATACTGTAGATTCGGCACTGAAAGGCCCAGTTTCAGAGGAGTAGAGTACTCTCTCAATTCACTAATGGCGAAGGAAGCATCGTTCTAGTAATTAACCAAATTGTAAGTCAACCAATTTAGAGGAGATTCGTTGGCTCTCGAACATTTTTCTATTCTTGTTCATCCAACAGTCTTTGCATACGATCGAGTACAGTTGTCTTTGGATAGATATGGTCATATGGGACCTAATTAATTCCCCTTCCTTACATTTAGAAAAGTTTCAGATAGCTCTGAAATATTTTCTTAAGTTTCAGATAGCTCAACTATGTCAGCAATACTCCTGACTTCACTTTTAAAAATGGGAGGTGCCTGTTCGACTCAATAAACGGAGATAAACCTACAAGAGTGTTTTAGCTATAATGTCTACATATATATTAATTAATCACAACCTTTGATTTTAAAAAAAATCATGATTTTATACCTGATTTTACGGTTTCATCGCCAAACTGTCTTTAGTGCAATCTGAGGTAGAATTAGATTCACCATTGACTCCATGTGAATGGAATCAATGAACTTTCTTCGTCTTTATCACAAAAGAAAGAGTGACAAAACAAAAGGGCATTGATCTTGTTTGCTCTCATTACCATTCTCTGCGTCTACCCAATCAATGGTGTGCCTAAATATCCAATTAACCATCTTCGATCTCCTCAGGTGAAACCTATCTATCCTTTCGAACGTCAGAGAAAATGCTAAAAGAAGCAAGAATTCAAACTATATGAGCAATGCTAAGATTAAAATTTCAAAAGTTTCAGAGGATGATGATCTTTCCAAATATTGATTCTTTTCGATTTCCATCGCGGTCATTACCTCGGAAGTAAAGTGTTGCTTCTTTGGTTGGAGAGGCACTTGGAAGTTGCGGCTAGCTGGTTAATGGACCACGACACCACGTCCACTAGCAAGGAGGAGATGGGACTGTGTGGTTGGTGGCATGTGAGACTCGTCTTTTAAAGTTTGACATAATTGTTCGTTTGGGAGTCCGTGGTTAGTTTTCCAGTGCCTTTCTACTTGGATAGTGTTGTATTTTATTTTATTTTTAAAATATTTTTTATTTTTTAAATTTTAAATTTTAAATTTTATTTTTAACATTAGTATATCAAACCATTCAATAATATTAAAAAATTAATTTTAAATAAAAAATTTGAATTTAAATTTTTAACAAACATTCAGGCAGCCATCGTACAAAACAAGTTCTTAATTCATGGTAGATCTGCACATGCATGGTAGGGTTTTCCTCTAAACCGTGACAATCTATCTATACAGTGGCCAAATTTTATTCGTCTCCCTGTTCTTGGTTTTATACCGATGAAAACTTTTTATTTTTAAAATTATCTTTTTGTCGTTATTTGATTAGAAAATCTGGTTGTTATTAAATCATTAACTATATGAAATCATATCATGTTTTTATTCTGACATGTATAATATAAGAGGGATTTAAACTTAAAAAAGAAAGCAAAAGTAATTTTAAAAATAAAAAATTGACATTAGTAAAAAAGAAAACGGAAGGCCAAACCAATATAAAACAAAAGGTACAGTAACTCGCAAAGAAGATTTTAACCGTTAGTGGAAAAGACACTAGAGAACAACTTTCAATGTAGGGGTAGGGGGTGTTTAAGAGTGAATTAAAAAATATTTTTTATTTAAAAATATATTTAAATAATTTTTTATTTTTTATTTTTTAAAATTTATTTTTCACATAAAAACAATACAATAACACTAAAAAATCATTTAAAATAAAAAAAAATTAATAAAAATAAGTTTTACCATGGCTGTAAATAGGAGAAAGATATAAGAAAAGACTTTTCTTCTTAAAAAATTATTATCTTAATATCAAAATAATCTAAAAATATAAATAATTAATTTTAAATAAAAAATTCAAATTTTACTTGACCATCATTTGAAACGCAATACCAAACAGGTGCTACAAACACTAGGTTTGATTAATTGTTTTTTAGTAAAAACAAATACTGAGGTATTACCAGCGTGTTTTTAGTAGGATATTTATCATGAATTTAAAATTCAATGCACATTGGGTAACGTATTTTTTAATATTAAGATAACAATATATTGGATGTAAATTTTTTAAAATACTTAAATAACAACATATTAGATTGACATGTACTAATTTTAGATAACCTGCTAAATCCACAAGGCTGCGGTAATCTCATAAAAAATAAGTCAAAACAACTTAGAAAGTCAATTCTCAATCAACAAAATGTTGAAGGAGAAATAAACCATTCAAAATTTAAAAAAAAAACAAAAAAAAAACATATTCAACTTGGTTTAACCTTCCAAGCTAACAACACGAGTCATGAGAACGCGATAACTACATGAAAAGAAAATATGAAGTTCAATTCCCCACTAATCTAATATTGAAAGATGAAATTGAAAAAAAATAATCTAAGCCAGCCTTGATTAGCTTATCAATAGGTTATGAGACTGAGGTAAGTCCATGAAAAACAAATTAAAAAATCATGAAGCTCGATGCCTAATCAATCCAATGTTGAATGATGAATTTGAGAAGAAAAATCAAATAACAATAAGTACCAAAAAAATAACCCAAGTCAACCCGAGATAACTTGTCAAACTTGCAACCATGGTCACAATATTAAAATAACCCCATAAAAAATAAATAAAAAATCAATTAAAAAATAACAAAAAAATGAGGCAACCCAGATTTATCTGCTAACCTCGCAACTTGATTAATGATATTGAGATGACCTAGTATAGCACAAACAAATAAAAAATCACGAACCCAATTATAAGAAAACCCAGGTCACGAGCTAAGTTGGTTGACTCATTTTTTTGTCCTTTTTTAGTTGATTTTTTTTTTCAATTTCACATTTTCATATTGAGTCGATTAGGAATCGGGCTTCATAATTTATTTTGCATTCTATGAGGTTATTTCGATATCATAATCCAGGTTTAACAGGTTAACCCAGGTTGACTCGACTTATTTTCTTGGTTGAATTTTATTTTCAATTTCATATTTCAACATTAGATTGATTAAGAATTGAGTTTAATGATTTTTTTATTTGGTTTCGTTATGGTTATTAGGGTCTCGTGACCTAGATAATAGATTAACAGGTTAACCCGAGTTGATCTGAATCGATTTAATGTATTTTTGTTTTAATATACAAAAAATAAAGCCGTCTTGATTTTATTTTTAAATTAAATCATATTTTTATTGGTGGTTCAAGTTATTTTTAAACATGTCAATATAATTAAATCATATCAAATCAATTTCTTTATAATTTTATATTTTTACTTAAAAACACGTTAATAATATCTGAGAAAGAATTTGAGTCAACGCGTAAAATAATCTAGTAAAGTTTTCTAAAAAGCCTAGAACTAAAGAGTCTCATCATCGAGATTCGCTGGGGACTTTCTTATCCTTTGACAAGGGATATTTAGATTTATAACTAATAACTAAAAAAATCATACTTCGATTTTGTACCAAATGTCCCGAGAATTTCTATACAAGGAATTTGCTAACAAATATTTTTTTATTTTCTGTAGTTAATTTTTCTTAAGTATTTTTTTTCTTTTTCTTTCTTATTTTCAGTTTGAATGTTTGGTGCAGCGATGGCAAAAAAATGTTCTTTTTTCATATTATTTTTTTCCTTCTCACCCTTCTTATTGAAGGTGTTATAATTTAATATAAAAAAAAAATACGAAGGAGTTTTCCTCAACGAAAAAATAATAATAAAGAACAAAAGAGTACTGATTTTTGCACTGGTACAAGAAATTCCTAAAACATCCATAAAAGGAGGAGAATTAAATTGATAC
>Ga0307510_10004546_pt1 | contig 16328 bp, 14 predicted proteins | sample 12_EM_MG_FD_207224 | JGI IMG/M metagenome (GOLD analysis project Ga0307510, IMG submission 207224) | Populus trichocarpa ectomycorrhiza microbial communities from riparian zone in the Pacific Northwest, United States - 12_EM | ecosystem: Host-associated > Plants > Roots > Unclassified | place...
TACGTCCCTGCTGCCACGGTCATTGAATTGGGTCGCCTTGGTTGTTTCCAGACGACCATGGCGGATTTCGATCTGCCAGGAAGTCGAGACGGTGGGACGCGAAAGCGACCGCACTGCTCGCCGAGATCACAATAGTGACTCGTAATTTTTTCCACCCTTTACGGGGCTCGATCCTCGTATGTCTCACATCTTGTTTCTTCGTTTCTTTGTGCTTTCAGGCACGTGATTATCATGTGATGTTTCTTTCTCGACCGTCTTTTGTTACCTCACGAAATAGGTATTCTTCTCGAAGTTTCTGACTCGCGGCTACGACGTACGGTATGGCACAAGTCCAAGTATCTTACTGTCTTGTTAGCAGGCATCTCGACATCGCAATTAGGCATGCGTGACCATGCACACGTGCGACTCTGATTGTGTTGAACTACGGACTCGACCTTTGTCTACGTTCCTCTTTTGTTCTGGTCTGTTTCACTTTACTGTTACTGCTGACATAGTAGCACACTGTAACAACTTATAAGGCTCGATACGACGCTGCAATGTATCATTCGCCCCTGTGTTCTCCAAAATCCCCTCGCGTGCCACTTCTCTCCGAAGTTCTTCGTGCTCATTCTCGCCTCAAACTCTCGCACTCTCGGCAAGTCGCGTTCGTGTGGACCTTCCTTTCCCATAACCCTTCACAAGACCACTACCTAGGGGTTACCATCGATCTCTCCGATGACGTCCTTCTTGAGATATTCAAGTTTTTCACGGAGATTTTCCGACCCAATTATGTCGGTAAAGATGCGTGGCATATGCTGGTACACGTATGCCGTAGATGGCGACACATCGTATTTGCATCACCGCATTACCTGAATCTACGGCTTCACTGCACAAATAGAACCCCAGTGAGGAAGATGCTCGATGTCTGGCCGGCGTTCCCTATCGTCGTTATGTGTCACAATGAAAATTCGAGCTCGCCACTGCAGGGTGTCCTCGACGTCATTGCCGCGCTCAAAAGCTACGACCGCGTGTGTGAAATCGACTTATCGGGTATTCCATATTCTCTATTGAAACGATTCGCGGCGTTAACGATTCCATTCCCTGAACTGACATCTCTACGACTTCATTCGGATGAGGAATGGCCGCTGATCCTTCCCGATTCTTTCTTGGGCGGATTTGCACCTCGTCTGCGATCACTCCGGCTGAATGGCATCCCATTTCCTGCACCACAAAAACTGTTCTTGTCCTGTACTAGACTTGCCACTCTTCGCATGGAGGATATTCCCGATACCGGGTACATTTTACCCGAGAAGATGGCTGCTTGTCTATCTGCGTTGACAAACGTCGAAGAAGTCACCGTTGGATTCCGATGCTCTCAAGTTCCTTGGGATGAGACGAGACGAGATTTACCGTTGCTACTCACACGCGCTGTCCTTCCTTCCCTCACTTATTTTGGATTCCGAGGTCATTCCTGGTACTTAGAGGACCTCATCTCCCAAATTGATGTCACGGTCCCTCTACTCGACAACTTCGACATAACGTTCTTTTTCCGGACGCTTTCTGCCACCCCATTGTTCTGCAAGCTCATTAGTCGGATGGAGACGTTCAAAGGATTCCATCGGGCCAAAGTAACATTTCAGGATCACGTCGCCGACATCACACTTTCTCGACAAGAACGGTCGGCTGATTGCAAAACGTCAAAGTTGGGCATCTTATGCAGACGGCCAGATCTGCCGCTTTATATGGCGCGGATCTGTAGCTTATCCTTACCACCCCTCTCCACTTTAAAACACCTCTACATAGGCGATTCATGTTGGCTTACTCGTTTGCCGGACGAGATGGATAACCTCCAATGCCTCGAACTATTACTTCCGTTTACATCTGTGGAGAATCTATACTTATCTCATAAGCAGGCTCTATACGTCACTCGTGCGTTGCAAAGCCTCACTTGTGAAAGAATAGTGCAAGTCTTACCCGCGCTACAAGCTATTTTCCTCCAGAGGTCCCCAGTATTGGGAGCGGACCCAGAAGTCCCTGGGCAGTTCATCGCCGCACGACAGCTTATTGGCCGTTCTGTATATGTTCATTACTACAGTAATGTGGTGAAGACGGAATGTCTACACGGGGTGAGTTCGAGGGGTGGTCCAGGTTCTGAGACGGGTTCGCGATCCCGAAGGGAACGCGAACGCGTGAGGGAGGGAGCGGTCGTAAAGAGCGGAAGGCGGCGGTCTGAGGCGGCGGGCACGCGAGCAAAAGGGGACAAGTTATTCGATTCTGGGTTGCATTGGCATCCTCCTCCTACTAGGTACGGAGCGTAGGTTTATATACATGTACAACAAGGCTCCCTAAGTATTTCCAACACGGCGAGGGGATCCCGAACAAGGTCCGACTAGCGAGGGCTGTGAGCGGCGCGAGGCGGTGCGTCGGCCATCGATTTTGGGTGATCCGCGCCTGATGGGTTGATGCGACAAGGGGCGAGTCTTGACTGTAAATGGGAAAGCATTGATCTGATGGCAGAAGGTGTGAGACGGGGAGCAGAAGGCGACGAAAATGGGGAAGGAAAATGGCAAGCGGCGGGAAATGGAGACACAGCGACCTTGTCTTGTGTGGTAAGGGCGCGCGCGCGCTGTCCTGTGGCATCGGGCGTGTCGGGCATGTTGGAATCGGTCGGAAATGCACATTCCAAGGCGAGTCATGACTGGGGTCCCAAGTACCCATCGTACAAGTTAGAAAAAGAAGGGCGGGCAACAAGTAGGTGAAAAGAAGCGTTGACAAGATGGCAACCTGAAGTACTTATCGACCTTCGGACGCTCGACGACATTTACCACCCGATTCCATCCATGTTACTGTAAGGCATGCACGCGCTGTAGCCGCGGATTTTTACTGACATCGCCATGACCCTCTCGTTCCTTGTACGATATATTGAACTCATTTTGGACAGTGTTCTGGAGTACTACGGTAGTGGTCCCGCGAAACAAATACGACACGTGTCAGAGTTGTAGTTGGTTTTACTATGTACTGCCCAAATCTTTGTGCCAACCGTCTTCGAATGGCCTGTTCCATTTCATCCCCGCCGGGGCCGTCGCTTAGTGGTAGAATTTTGCCCTTAAGTACGCTAGTCCGTGTTGTAAGGATCCCATTGTCCCTGGGTACAAAGCGATTCTCTCCAGAGCTATCGTCCACCTTCGCCCGCCGACGCCGCCGTCACAAGTCCATCAAGCGTCACCGCGTCACCCGTTGATCTGCTATTTCATGTACAGTTATCCTTATTCCTTGCAAACGTCATCAACATTTCCTCACGTCTCACCCCCAAAAGGGTTCTTCTACATGATATCAAAACATATGATAGCCACGAAACGCACACAACCTCCGACCAACTCACCCATATCCTCAGGGCAACATTTCTATTGTCATTCCGACCGATTCTCTGCTCAGCCTCCACCTTGTATCATCCATTCCCCAAAATATATCGATTTAGAACTAAGCCCAAAAGTAAGAAGTTACTGCTGCAAGCTCTGCCAACTCACTGATAAACATGACGTCCCGCTCGTTAACCCAATAACAAACACCACCGCCAGATACTTTTTTTTGAAGCACATCCTTAGCACCGTTTCCCTCGAATACTGTTGACTACGTACTGGAGAGTAGCAATTCCACAAGAGACGAAATGTAAGTGGCATGACAAAAACAGCACGACCCACTATTGACTCGGTAACGTTCAGGACAGCAGGAAGAATAAACACGGGGCAATTCCATAGTGCTCCATCTACCGGCCATCTGGCCTTGTTTCGAAGATCAACAGTAGTAGGGTGGCACGGAAGACGGTCGCTGGCGCTGGCGGATGGCAAATGACAAGTGTATGAGTATGTACGCAAGCGGAAGATGTGCAGAAATCGATCGGGTGATGCCACGGTGTCGTTTCGTTCGACACGTGACCGTGAGACTATGGGATCAAAACGCAAAAGGCAGGCAGCCAGGCACGGTAACTTCCGCTATTTGAGATACCGCAACACACATGTTAGGAAATCGAGTCACCAAAGTTGAACGTTGATCCCAAGTACACGTCCTCAGGTCTCTTCCTCTCTGTCTCAGCATTCTCGAAGCGTTCTCCTAGTGATACAATACAGCCATCAACAATCATTCACCCACGCACCGATTTTGATGCCGACTGTCAAGGACGCAGGTGTTAGAGAGGATGCCGCACAGTGCCAGAAAGACTTATCGGTAGAAGATGGTAGAAGTGAGTGGTAATTCCCATATCCATCTTTCCAATGAGTCCTGAGTGAGTGCTTTACAGACCAGCCCTGCCGAAAGGTGTCCATCGGCGCACTCCCCAATGATGTCCTTCTCGAAATATCCAACTTCTACCTGGATCTATCTCATCACAATCATCCCTCCTTCATTGTGGACGGCGCAAGCTTAGATCCATGGCATACACTTGTACATGTGTGCCAAAGATGGCGATACACCGTATTTGCATCACCACGTTACCTAAATCTACAACTTCACTGCACGAACAGGACACCAGCGAGGAAAATGTTGGATATCTGGCCGGCGTTTCCTATCGTTGTTATGTGTCACAAGAGTCCGCATTCACCACTGCGGGGTGTCCTTAACGTCATTGCCGCGCTCAAGAACCCTGATCGCGTATGCGAAATCAACCTCCAGGGCGTTCCAGATAATCTGTTGAAGAAAGTGGCCGCGATAAATGTTCCATTCCCTGCGTTAACATCTCTACAGCTATCTTCTGGGGCTGATGGCTATGAATGGCATTGGCAGCCGATCATTAGAGATTCATTCCTAGGAGGAACTGCCCCACGTCTGCGATCACTCGACTTGCACGGTATTCCCTTTCCGGCACCGCAGAAACTACTTTTTTCTGCAACAGATCTCGTCACACTCCGCCTGGAACGTATTTCATGTACCGGATACATTTCACCCGAGGATGTCGTCACTTTTCTGTCCACGCTAACCAAGCTCGAAGAGCTCGCACTTGGATTCCAAACATCCCGTTTTCTCCCAATTCACTTGCACCAAACGAGCCAAAGTCTGCCTCCGGCCCCAAGCACTGTCCTCCCTGCTCTCACCTCGTTTCGGTTCCGGGGTGATTGTTGGTACTTGGAAGTCCTCATCACCCGAATTTCCCTCCCTCTACTCGATAATCTCGACGTAACGTTCTTCAGTCAGCAAATAGTGAACTCTCCACCACTCTGCGAGTTCGTCAACAGAATAGAGACACTCGATATGCACGATCGTGCAGATATATCCTTTCACAATGACTTTGTCAACATTACGCTTTCTCGACAAGAAGAGTTGGTCGATTGCAGAACGATAAAACTTGGGATCTTGTGCAGCACTTTACGTCTGCAGCTTTTATATCTGATGCGGCTCGGCCGCTGGTCCTTGCCCTCCTTCCCCACCTTAGAGCATCTCTACATTCATGGCCACGGTTCGTTCCCCCTGGACGATCAGCAATCTTCCACAGAAACCATCCAATGGCTAGAACTTTTACGCCCATTTACGTCGGTGAAGAAATTATACCTGTCTGAGAAACCGGCTTTACGAGTTTCGCGTGCCCTGCAAGCCCTCTCGGGTGAATACGTAGAGGTGTTACCTGCTCTACGAGACATTTCCTTCCCCAGCCACAAACCATCAGGAGTCATCCTGGAAGCCATTTGGAAGTTCGTTGCCACCCCACAGCTTTCTGGTCGTTCTGTGTCTATCCACTATTAGCAAGGAGGAAAGCGGGTAGTAATTGCGATCAGGAGATCAACGATCTGGTTGGTGCGCTCAGATTTTGCGTCCTATCAACATTTCGTGATACTGTCTTACCGCCTCTTATTATATTTTACACTTGTGTGATTGACATTCGACTCCTCCAATTATCTTTGCTAACGTTGCCGTGATCTGGTCTTGTTTGTACGATATCATGGATCCAGTATTGACAATGTGATCTGGTGTATAATACCCGAAAGACGGATGTCTTAGCAACTCAACAATATACTAAAGCATGGATCGATATAAAGCCTGTTGTCTTACCCAGTCCCTACTAGGCCTGCGTGCCAGCTTTTTGGGGGGTAGGGCGAAAGCGAGGAGGAGATGGTCTCGCGCTTGAGATCGCGAGACAAACCAGAGAAGAGATAAGAGGACAGAGTAAACGAGAGCCACGAGAAAAGGGGAGACAATGGGGAAACCCAGAGACGGAACAGAAATAGGAACGGGGGCGAAGTACGGAGACGGGAACAGGGATCTTTGAAGCCGAAGCCTGAGGCGTTGGGCCTCAACAACTTGGGAACATCATCAAAGGTCGAACGCGAAGACAGGGAGGGAGACGAAGGACAAGGTACTCAGGCCTCGGAATCACGCAGGGTTTCAAGAAAGTTGCAAGGCGATTGTTACGTTGACAGAGACCACAAGCTGTGATTACACATGTACCTACAGATGGTCACGCTGAGCGTAACGAATCTAAAAATAAGGGTATGAACATGAGAGGAAATCGGCGAGATGGAGTGGATATAGTGGATGAAAGGTTGGTGAAAGGGAAGGGAGACAAGAGGACTGGACCAGACTGGTATGCGATGATGAGAGGAACCGGACACGGTAAAGGGGTATACAACGAGGGGCAAGGAAGGCATGACGGCCGTGAATTAGGGGGAGGACAAACATAAGATAGTATATAAACAAGACCAAAGGCAGTGAACAGAAGTTAAGTCACAATATTCGACAATCACGTAGAGGCGAGACGAAAGTCGCGAAACTGAGCGTGACGTTGCGAAGGTGCGCTTGACGCTCTAGCCTGAGAGGTGCCGTGTGGTGTGTTGAGGCGAGGTGTCATAGTGGAAATGCTTCAAGCTGGTAGAAAGAGGGCGGACATGGAAGGGTCTGGTCCGACTGACCAGCTAATGCAGCTATCCCGGGCCAGCCTGAGTTGAGCGCGCTAGCGCTAACGCCCACGGGAACTTCCGCTATTTAAAACACCGCCTGAGCTGCGTGTGCTGCGTCATCAAACCGTATTCTGACCGTATTACCGTGGTCACCCGTAGTCGAGCCACCAGAGTTGATCCCAAAGACCACCTCCTCGAGTCTCTCCTTGCGAAAGGACCCCTTTCATTCAGAAATATCTGTTTTGACGTGCTCGAAACCTCATTCATCGTCGTTCCATTGCCAAGTAACGAGACAATTCAACAATCAATTATTCGCCCACGTGCGCCGATTTGATGTCAACCGTCGAGGATTCAAGTATTGGAGAGAACTCTGCACGGTGCCAGAAAGAACTTTCAGTCGAAGATGGTGGGAGTGAGTGATGGTTTCCATGTCCCTTTTACAACGATTGCTAAGTAAGGGCCAACAGACCAGTTCCCCAGAAAGGTATCAATTGTCGCACTCCCAAACGATGTCCTTCTCGAGATATTCAATTTCTATCTGGATCCACATCAATTCTATCATTCCTCCTTTATTATGGGCGATGCTAGTTTAGACGCATGGCATACACTTGTACACGTGTGCCAAAGATGGCGATACACCGTCTTCGCATCGCCGCGTTACCTGAATCTACGACTTCACTGCACAAACAAAACGCCAGTGAGGGAGATGTTGGATATCTGGCCAGAATTCCCTATCGTTGTGTCATACCATACAAGTCCAAGCTCGCGCCCGCGGGGTGTCCTAAACGTCATTGCCGCACTCCAGTGCCCTCGTCGCGTGCGTGAAATCAGCCTCTCTGGCGTTCCAAATTCGCTCTTGAAAAGATCCACGGCGTTGAAGGTCGCATTCACTGCGCTGACGTCTTTACAACTTTCTTCCGAGTTGGATGACAATGAAGGGTGTTCTGTGCTTCCCGATTCTTTCCTTGGTGGATTTGCCCCAAGTCTACGGTCGCTCGACTTGCATGGCATTTCATTTCCAGCACTACGGAAACTACTTTTGTATTCCACAGACCTTGTCACGCTTCGCCTCGAACGTATTCCAATCTCCTGGTACATTTCACCTGAGGACATGGCCAGTAGTCTTTCCACGTTGACCAAGCTCGAAGAAGTCGCCATTGGATTCCGACACCCTCTATTTCCCTGGCATCACGTGGACCAACACCATGTGCCTCCAGTCACACGTTCGGTCCTTCCTGCTCTCACCTCCCTTCGGTTCCGAGGCGATTTCTGGTACTTGGAGGCCCTCATCTCCCGAATTCTCCTTCCTCTACTCAATAACTTTGACATAACATTCGCCAATCAGCCCGTCATTCAGCCCATATCCCATGTCCCACTACTCTGTGAGCTCATCAGCTCCACGGAAGCATTCGAGGCACCCCATCGTGCTGACCTGTCATTTCACCCACGCATCGTCAGCATCACACTTTCTCAACCAGAAGAGATTGTTAACTGTAGGGGGCTAAAGTTGGGCGTCTTATGCAGAGGATCAGAGTTGCAGCGTTCGTCTCTGGCGCAGCTCTGCAACTTGACCTTGCCTCCCCTTCCCACTTTGGAGCACCTCTACATTCATTGTTCATATATGCTCATCCATTGGCAAACCGAGATGGAGAACGCTCAATGGCTGGAAATTCTACGCCCATTTACATCTGTGAAGAATCTATACCTATCTGACAGACTGGCTCTATATGTCGCACGTGCCCTGCAAGGACTCTCTGGTGAAAGTGTAACAGAAGTGTTACCCACTCTACAAAATATTTTCTTACCCGGACTCAAGCGATCGGGAGCCGTCCACAAAGCCATTGGGCAATTCGTGGCCGCCCGACAGCTTTCTGGTCGCTCCGTTTCTGTCCTCTACTAGCAAGAAAGAAAGTTGGTGGCAGATGCTATTGGGAGGCCAACGACTCGGATCTATAAGCGCTCTCAGGTTTGCATCGTATCAATGTGTCACCTACTCACTGCGGCCTGGTATTTATATCACCGGTGCAGCTGGGCCTTGAGACCCCATTTATCTCTGCCTTTGCTGACATCACTGTAATCCGCTCCCTCTGTACGATATGTGGATAGCTTGATCCCGTGTACTAACAGGGCAGAAATCGTAACAATTCCGCGAAGACCTACAGTACGACGTGTCAAAATAAAGGCAATTTGAAAATAGATTTTCAATTTGATGTGAGGCTGACTATATTCCCCCACAATGCCATCTGTCTTACCCAATTTCGGGACCTCCTACGTGCGAACTGTATTTTACATTTACTCGCCTCAAGTATGCTATTCCGGGCTCCGAACAAACACGAGTCGGAATCATGACTCACTTGGCTAAAAGTTCAGAGCCATCCGACCCTTTCTACGTCCTACGTCTACGCCTACGTCAAACCTACGTCAAACCTTCATTACAAAAACATCACCCCACACACTTCTTCGCGCGGGCCTATTGGGGATGTGCCGGATGCAGCGGGTCATGGGAGACATCCGGGTATCCCTCTGGGGGTTAATGGTTCCAACGGATGGCCCGGGATGGGACGATCGAGAGCGACGTACACAAATCCCTGAAAAACCTGAAATAAAAATAAGGTAGGTGGGAGAGGCGAATACGGACACCCACCTGTTCCTCCTGTCAAGCCGAGTTCCTATCACACTTTGTTTTGTCGAATATCAAGGTGGGTTGGTGTGACTCGGGTAATTTGCCGGGGGACCTGACGTAACATCGGAATCGCGGCGGATCACGCGATCACAGGCCGCCTGTCATCCTCCCACTCCCACTCCTCGTGGTCACGATGAGCTCCACTAGCGGAACGCTAATTCGTTTTTATGCAGGGAAGTGAGAGGCGGAAATAGGAATAAAATCCGCTGAAAGAGGTAGGGAAATGGTAGGCGGGAATAACCCCTATTCGAAAGTACAAAACCTGGCTGCGTTTGTGTCCATGGATGTCATCTCGACCAGTTGTTGATCCCATCCCTCCCCTAGCTTTGCTGAGAAAGGGTCTCACCTGTCGCTCTCTCATCTCTGTTTTTTTTTTTTGCGTTCTCGAAGCACTATTCGCCATCTGTTCTCGTCACCACTGGCTAGCGTTTCAATATTCAACTATCGATCAACTCACACACCCGAGAGCCTCTGATTCTGATGCCCACTGTCAAGAGACCAAAGCGCTCAAATACCAAAAGACCTGTTGCACGTTACCGAGGAAGGGTGTTGGTCGAAGATGGAGTTGGTGAGAGTGGTAATTTTCTCGTCCCTTTTACAACGGTTACTGAGTTGGGCGATAGGAGACCACCCCCGCCAAAAAGTGTCTATCGGTGCACTCCCCACCCTTGTCCTTCTCGAAATCTTCAGCTTTTATGTCAATCCACATCAACATCGTCGTTCTTTTGACACCGTGGACGATGCTAGTTTAGATACGTGGCATACGCTGGTGCACGTGTGCCAACAGTGGCGACAAGTCGTATTCGCATCACCACGTTCCCTGAATCTGCGACTTCTTTGCACGAACAAAAAGCCAGTAAGGAAGTTGTTGGGTATCTGGCCGGATCTTCCTATCGTGGTGTCGTTCCATACGAGTCTAAGCGCGCCGGTTCGGGGTGTGCATAACATCGTTGCCGCGCTCAAGTGCCCCGATCGCGTGTGTGAAATCAATCTCTGTGGCATTCCATACTCGCTATTGAAAATATTTGCGGCGATGAAAGACCCATTCCTTGCGCTGACATCTCTACAACTTTCGTCGGAGTCGGGTGACGATGACGATGAATGGTGGCCAGTCCTTCCCGCCTCGTTCCTGGGAGGAATTGCCCCACGTCTTCGATCACTCGACCTGCGGGGCATCCTACCTCTGGATCCACGGAAATTATTTTTGTCTGCGAAAGATCTCGTCACACTTCGCCTTGAAAATATCCCCAAATTCGGGGACATTTCACCACAGGAGATGATCACATGGCTGTCCACGCTGACGAAGCTAGAAGAAGTCGCCCTTGGATTCCGATCCTCTCAATCTGATATATATCAAACGAGGCAACATCCGTCTCCGGGAACGTTCACCGTCCTTCCTGCTCTCACCTCTCTTCGGTTCCGAGGTGATTGCTGGTACTTAGAGGCCCTCATCTCCCGAATTGGACTCCCCCTACTCGACAATGTCGACATAACATTCTTCTGTGAACCAGAATTTGACCCTCCGCTACTCTGCGAGTTCATCGGTCGCATCAGAACGTTTGAAGCACTCTGTCGTGCGGATATAACCTTTCACGAAGACCTCGTCGATATCACACTTTCTCCACCAGAAGGGCCAACTAATTGCAGACCGCTTAAGTTTGGTATCTTGTGTAGAAGGCTACATCACCAGATTTCGAGTCTGACGCTGCTCTGTGGCTCGTACTTGCCTCCTCTTCGAACTTTGGAACACCTCTACATCCATATGCCGTTTCCCCTACGCCACTATCTATTTCACATGACGGAAATTCCCCAATGGCTAGAAATGTTACACCCATTTAGGTCTGTGAAGAATCTACACCTCCCATCTGAGGATCTGGCTCGTTTTGTCGCACGCGCCCTGGACACTGTCTCCGATGAGGAACTAATGGAACTGTTGCCCTCTCTACAAGATCTTTTCTTACCAGGACCTCAGGTGTCTGATACTTCGGCAAGTATTGTGCATTGCATCATCTCCTCACCCCTTGATGGTCGCTCTATTTCTATCCACTACTAGGAAAGAGGTCAGATACTCACGTAGTCCCAATAGAGCTCCCAAACTGAATGAGAATCGCGAGACAGATAAACTAATAACGCTAACCACTCAGGCCCTTGCGGTGGCGAATAACGGTTGTTTCATTATCCCCGAGCCGGCACTACCTCTCGTTAGTCGTTAGCACAAAAGGGTTTTCCTGATATCAAGTCAGCATGACCTGAAACCTGGTTAATGACTCTGTCCACTGCAACGTCCCGTATTTCATTTTGGAGTTATACCGGCACTACTACACAGGGTACAGTATCGGGATGGCTAGATCCAGTGATATCGTAAAAGAGACCAATTCCTAGTGAGCTGTAAGAAAGTTGCTAGTGTCGAGTTTCACGGCTAGGGGGGGCAGTCACTCCTCTCGTCGATGTGTAAAATGTCTTCCCGTATTTGACTCAATGGAAGTCAGCTCCAAAGAGGTGCCAGTGCATGGGGATGAATAGTTGGGGACCCAACCGCCTAATGGCGAGAGCAGACGCCTGATGGGATTGAGACAAACAGGAACAATCCGAACAAAGAGTGATGACTCCCAAGTCAGGTACTTTCGCAACAGAGTTAACTGAATTTGTGACTTGAAACGCACCTGTTTGAGATCATGATTGCAGCGGTGAATCAGGCTGTCACAGCGATCCTAGGAAAGCCCTGGGTCGATATCATGATGAGCGTGGCGTATGCTCACGTGGCCGCTGCAAAACTCCCAAACTAAATGAGCCCGTCACGAGGCAGATTAGCTGATAACGAGAAGTCACTCTTGTGGTGGTGAATTGTTGGAGATGCACTCTTGTGCTGCGTAATTTGTGGTAACGAGTTTGGACCGGACTCGGATTTCGGATCACAAGTCCGACGGGCATGGACGCTTTTCTCTTTGTGTGATCGTTGTTGTCTCACCGGCTTTACAGACTATTACTTCTCATTCAGATCCCTTTCGCTCATTACTGCCTACGTACATAAGTCGGACGTTCGTCCCTCGTAGAACCTCAGCCTTCCTTTCATCAGACTAAGTCCGCGCGCTGCCGCATCATGAATAAGAGGTGAGACTTTCGCAGGTATGCAGGTCCTTCTGAATGCAGCTAGAGCCCACGCAATTAACGAAGGGAACAATCACTTACACCGCAGGGCACTGCGCCTTAAAGGCGCTATGAAGATTGATAAGCCTCACAGGTGACACAGCCCATGACTGCAGTAGCATGAGTGCCGACTGTGTTTTCAAAGGCAATCTCCTAACGATATGGCGCATTAGCGTGTTTTAGTGATCCAACAGCAGATCGACAGCCTTCCTCCCTCAGGAGTAGCGTGCCATGGTAGCTGAAAGGTGTTATATAAGCGCAGTCATCTTAAGTTAGGTATGATGTCAAGCAGACCGGTGCTTTAATCGCGAGCGAGAAACGTTCCCATGCAAGGTTCAAGACCAGCTAGAGATCGATACGTGGTGCTCAATCTCGGATTCTGGAATGCTCTGCGACTCGCTTTACCATTCGCTTGAGCGTTTCTCCGAACACCCTTGCGATCTCCTTCCAAGGGTGTGGATCGCCAGCAGCAATGTAGTAGTAGTACCTCGAATACGGGCCCTGTTTGGCGTCTTCTCTGCTCAATATACATGCGAAGAGGAGCATGCAAAGATGGCCAGGTCGTCCAGACGAACCTTGCGTAAATGACACGAGCGGCGATAAGTGCGCGGTGGGAATAGAGATGCACGCACCATACAATGTAGAAGACGTTGGATCTGTGTTCCACGTAACCAGCTTTCTTGAGCTCGAGGGTGAGCTCCGTGATAAACCCAAACAGCGACACTGCGGGGCAGATGCGCGCATGAGCCTGGAGGATGTACATCCCATCCACTGCACCATGGCCATCCTTCTCATTGCCATCGAGAGAGAATACCGAAATCAGTTCATCGCGTACGTAGGCGGACATTTGGCTTGACGGACACATTCTAAACCTTGCCATCAGGATGGTGCTTACCATCCACCATGCGTGTCACACGCAAATACCACTACCTTGCTCGTGTGGAGCGGGGCGACCGAGTGCTCCCGATGCCTTTCAACACGCACCCTCTACCCAGCAGATATGGTGGTGATAAGCCCTACATTGTCGCTGTCGCGAGAATGGATGAAATCTCGGCCCAACGTGCGTGTCCGGTGATAACCCCAGTATTGCTTGTATTTGAGCAGGTCTCCGAGTGCTGCCTCTGACGTAGAGCAGACATCAGCGGCACAACGATCAAGTCAGTTCTACAGTAGTACCGATCGACGCTGCGTGCAAGAGGCATTCGGGCGGCAGGCCGAAGGATTTCTTACGGGACCGCCCGGCCAAGGTGAACACAGATCAAGTATCCGAGCAGAAAGAACATACGAACGACGCGGAGGCTTGGCTCGGGAAAAGAGCTGGTTCCAGTATATGCGCTTCCAACCTCCGTCGTCAAACCTTCCGTTCCATATCCCTTCAGGCTCTGGGTCCTCCTGATGTCTCGATAATTATGAGTCTCAGGTCACGCCCAAGGCGAAAAACGACATACGGCGTGATAGTCGACATCCGTTTTCCAAGTCGAGGAGGGGCCGGCTACTGGACTGGAACTGAACATTGGGGCTGAACACACAGACCCCTGAATGAGGGAGAACTGCGGAAATGGGAGGCGAGTCCGTCGCGATTCCAAGGTCCGACGCATCAGTCGAGTTCGAGTTGCACTGGCACTTAGAATCATCACATCACCAGGGCCTGGACCTAGACAGAGCGCGCCCCAAGCCCGACCGAATAAAACTGACTGAGGTTCCATAACATGTGTCGCGTCCAAAGTCATAAGGTGGCGCGGTTACAAATCGCCGTGATCCGAGGCCAAAGCAAACGAGGTTCCTCCGCGACCCCTCTCGGCACAGCAGATCGAACATTCCTTGGGGGCCTTCCTGAAGGCGCCAGAATGGATCCGCGGTACTTGGGTCTCATCGGCCAGCTGGCGCGGACCTTCAAGTTGGGCAAAGCATGGTCGTCGGCTCGGGGACCCACCTTCCAGAGGCGGGACATGTGGGTGGCCCCTTCGCGTTACACTTTGCCAGACCAGCGGCGTCTCGGCTCTTTCCGGACATGACGAGAAGCGAGCTTCAAGTTGGCGGCAAACACTTGCTCGATTACAACAAACTGTAACTGACCTGCGCGGTATCATATTCAGTGCATCGATCGATCCGTCGTCAAGCCAGCATGAGGCAAGAAGGTGCTCGACGCTAAACGAGATGAAAAAGGAAATGAAAATCCTCCTCGTCTCACCCTCCTCAAGCGAAACAAAAAACAACAGGGGAAACAATAAACGAAATAATCCCTTTTGACGGCTTGAATGTTGAGTGATGAACCCCTTCGGTAGAGACGAGATGTCGTCACGGGCGCATCCGACCGAATGCCCCGCATCAGGAGTAATTCTAAGTGCTATGCAACGCTCCATATCGCAGCCAGACAAGGTGCCAAGGCGTAGATGTTGCTGGCAGGTAAAAAAAAAATTCCTTGATGCGAACACGCCGGAAAAGTGTTGGGGACTCCACATCGCGCCGGAGAGAGGGAAAGACAAGCGAGCTGGGAAGACGTCCAGCGAGGCATGGTTCTGCTCTTTCTCTGTCGGACTGGCAACTGAACTACCGCGAATTCCGCGGCGACACGCGCCCGGACTGGCCATCCTCGCGCCACTCTTTTGCTTCTCGTGCTTATGCACACTGTATGGAGTCTCTGACGGACGACCCCGCCTCTGTGAATGGGACCTGATGGCGATACGGCAAGTACTGTATGTCTTCGTTCCCGTTCTCCCACCCTGAATGAAACCTACAAACTGCGAAGCATGTCAGCCACCAACAAACGCAACCGACCCTGCCAATTTACACCACCTGGGGTCAAGTAACTTATTGAACCTCTCAGCAGGACACGACCAGGCCGTTGGCGCAAAAACCGTGACGTAGTACGGGTTTCACCGCTGGGGCAACACCGAATTGGCTCTGGGCACAAGAGAAAAAGGGGAAAGTAGTCCATCCTCGTAGTGTGAGATTTTCTCTCTCACGAATAAAGCCATCAACCAACGTGCACCTCTTCACGGCTTCACACCTCGTTTCGTCCCATCAATTAACGACTTTTGGCAAGAAGTACTCGCACGCGCACCTTTCGCTGGGACGCTTCAGGGTCGATCGCTCCTGACTTCTACTGTCCCCAACTAACTTAGCTCACCTTGCGTCATTCGAATCAGGTTCATCATGATCGGTTTTCTTTCACACTTGCCACGTGGCTGGCCATGGGATTGAACGAGTGGCACCCATTCGACTCGATGCTTTCCCAGGGAGCATCACGTTCAAAGGCTATTTGACTCTGGCCCTTTACACGCTACCACCATTTGCTCTTCTTCCCACGCATGTGTCTGCGTGTATGTCGGACGCCTCGCGACCCTGAACGAAGATAAGTGTGTTGTAATTTCTTACCCATGACTGAACGTTACAGCACGATACAATTAGAGTATCATAGCAGAGTGCAATATGAGAAATCAGAAGGAAAAAGACAGAAACAGCCGATGGAGACCAGGGCAATTGAACTTGTGCTGTAATTAAAAAAAGAAAAGAAATTTGCCAAGCGTTGGGGTTAGTGCGTAAAAAAAAAAGGGTGGGAAATCCCCATAGGATGGTGTTGCTCTCCATGTCATTCCGTTTTCTGGCTCTGGCTCTGGCCCCAACAAACCTCG